>Ga0126377_10001509_pt1 | contig 15356 bp, 11 predicted proteins | sample PanSoiMetPlot_22_FD_92647 | JGI IMG/M metagenome (GOLD analysis project Ga0126377, IMG submission 92647) | Tropical forest soil microbial communities from Panama - MetaG Plot_22 | ecosystem: Environmental > Terrestrial > Soil > Tropical forest > Bulk soil | place: Panama | collected 2016-02-17
CCGCTTCTTCATCGATCTGAGCAGGCTTCCGTAATCTTCATCAGTAGTCCGCTTGCCAAGCTGGTCCCAACCGTGCCCGACTCTGCCCTCGAAGTACGGAATCATCGCTCCCATATGATGAGTGATGATCTTAATGTCAGGAAACCGGTCGAAGATCCCCGTGAAGACAAGCCGCGCCATCGCCACGCTCGTCTCATACGGCCAGCCGAACGTCCACCAGATTTCGTACTTCGATTTCGTCTCGCCTGCATAATCCACAAAGTTGGGGCCGCGAGCCGGATGGAGCAGGATGGGAAGATCATACTCGGCCATGGTCTCGAAAATCGGAGCATACTCCGGACCGTCGAGAGGCTTGCCAGCGGCGTTAGAGTAAATCTGCACAGCCTTCGCCCCGAGGTCTTTCACCGCGCGTCGCAACTCGATCTCGGCTCCCTCCGGGTTGTTCATAGGGAGCGCAGCTGCGAAGGCAGGGAAGCGGTCCGGGTAACGCGTAACCAACTCGGCCATACCGTCGTTGGCGATCTGCGAAAGTGTCAGGGTTATTTCCGGCCCTGCCATAACTTCAATCGGCGGAGACGCGATCGAGATGATTTGGCGGTAGTCGCCGAACAGGTCCATCATCTTAAAACGCAGGTCCAGATCGAAAAGCGCCCGGACATCGCGCGAACGCTTTCCCATGTCCTTGTGAGAGGCTGCGACTTCGTTGAGCTTATCAAAGAAGCGTATGGGAAAGATGTGATTGAAGACGTCGATTTTCATTTGGTTCATGCTTTGGTTATGGCGCGTTGCTCATCTGCCGAATTGTCCGATCCGTTGTGGGCGACGTATAAAGAAGTAAAGCACAGCTCCAGCCCATTGGAGTATGAGAATCACTAATACCCAGATGATCTTGTCGTTCCCTGTGGAAGGTTCGTTACTAATACAATCGATAAGCATCCAGATCCAAAAGGCAAAGAACGCAAATCCAATGATGATGGCGAAAATGAAAAAACTGCCGAAGAGTTCCAACATATACCTCCTTATAATTCGGACTATTTTTCTCCATTTGGTAGCCATGAAGCACACAGCTCTCGACAATCGTTGCCGTTGTCTGTGAAGGAGAAACAATTATTGCAGAATTATTTACATACGTTTTCTGTTCAGATAACGGCATCGAAGCTGCGAACAATACCTATCAAAGTCTGTGTTTCTGAATCGTCTCTTACCGCAACGCCAAACGACCTTAACATCTCTTCACAAACAGAATTGCTATAATGGTTAGTACGCCAAGGACAAATCCAAGGATGGCCACCTTGCTCTTGGGCGATATTCCTTTATTCGTCATTCTTTTCCTTTCCGAACAAAAGCGGTCCTTCAGCAGTCTAACGCCTGCGTTAAGCGCGGCTCCGCCAGTCAATGTTTACAGCTTCTCGGCATACAATCAATGCAAGGCGGAGAACTCCAGATATCTGAGAAGCGCCATTCGCCATCTTGGAGATACGCCTCCACAGCAGACTCCATAGCCCAGCCTCGGTCAAAGGTTCCACAGCCCCACACCATCCACCAATTATCATCCATTTTCAGGACGGACTTCGGCGTGAATTTTCTGATTCGGCTATAGAGTTTCTTCTTCAGAAAAACGTCTCTAGGAAGTCCTCCCTCGACTGAGTTCTTATCACGTTCTGCGATTAAGTCATAAACCTTATCCCATTGCTTGGTTCGGTGATACTCAACAAATTCTGCCAGGCGTGACTTAAGCCTCTCGCTCTGGGATAGCGGTACGACGGCAAAGGGGTCTGCTTTTTGTTGTGTTGGTGTCCCTTCTACAATAATAGGGCTAATCAGTAGGGATATTAAAAGTATGCGCTTCATATTTCACCATTCCACTACAAATGAAAGCGCCTATCTAGAATTATGTCGCTTACGAACTCTTCTTTACTTCGTAGCTGGCCAAACAGTTCCCTGGTCCTGCTTCGTCACTGGCGCGAGTCCTTTGTAGGCGAACTTCTGCAAGCGTCTCCCCTCGTAGGTCTCGGTTGTATAGATGTTGCCCTTCGAATCGGTGGCGATGCTGTGCACGCCGTAGAATTGACCGGGCTGTCGCCCGCCGTCGCCGAAGCTGGTCAGGATTTCCAACGTATCGCGCAGCAGGATGTACACCTTCTGGTTGCGACCGTCAGCGACATAGAGGTACTTCTGCTGCGGGTCTTTCGAGAAGGCGATGTCCCACACCGACCCGTCAGCCAGTGACCTCTTCGCGATGAACTGTTCCTTCACAAACGTGCCATCCGATTGGAAGACTTGAACCCGATCGTTTACGCGGTCGCAGACATACAAGAGCCTGTCATTCGATAGATCGGCGCAATGTACCGGAGTGCGGAACTGTTTGGCAGGCGGCGCGTCCGGATCGTAGCGACCGAGGTTGGCGTCGTCGGGTTTGTTGCCATACGCGCCCCAGTAGCGCTTGAACTTGCCGGTATCGGCATCGATAACTGCCACACGTTTGTTGAGGTAGCCATCTGCTATGTAGGCTTCGTTAGCCTTCGGGTCAACGAAGATTTTGGCCACTCTCCCGAAATTATCGGTGTCGTTGCTGCCGGCGGTCTTGCCCTTGTGGCCGAACTGCGCGAGGAACTTGCCGTCCTGAGTGAACTTCAGGATATGGGCGTCGTTCGGGCCGTTGCCGCCGATCCAGACATTGCCTTTGTGATCTATGGTGATCCCGTGGTTCGACTCCGGCCATTCGTAGCCCTCTCCAGGACCGCCCCAGTGGCCGATCAGATTGCCGGCCTGATCGAATTCGAGAACGGGCGGCGCCTTCGAGCAACAGGCCCCTGTCTTCTGGTCCGCCGCGGATTCATTCGGAGAGAGGGTGTCGGGCCGATGAACGATCCAGACGTGGTCTTGGGCGTCAACGCCTACGCCGATGGTCATCCCGATGTACCAGTTGTTCGGCAGCGGCTTCGGCCACATCGGGTCAACCTCGAACCTGGGCGCCATGACCACGGCGCTGCCCTGAACAGTCGTCGCCTTTTCCAACAAGCTTTGACCGATGAAAAGCGCGATAAGGAGCGCGAGAAAGGCCGCGCCGAGATAGACATTACGTTTTCTTTTCATACCACCTCAAGAAAAATCAACCACGGGGAGCACGGGGACCACGGGGATACGTTTATGGTTTTTATGTTGAGCGTTGCCCGCCGCCGCACAGAAGAACACCAGGGGATGGGTTTGGGTCTTTACCCATGCTCACGATGGTTGATTCATCAAATCAGATCGAAATACGTCTGATTCCATTCTTCATCAACTTTTGGTTGAAGTTGAGTAGATAGGCTCGTTTGAAGCCGAGCAATTTCTGATATGTGATCACCTGCGCCGTATGAACGAGCAACAATTGATCAACCGCTTTGTTCTCCAACAACAAACAATCAGCCACAATGATGTCTGCGCGAAAGCCCGTGCCGAGTTCGCGACCATGATATTTCACTGGTATCTCAACCTGTCGTTCCGCCGGGATTTTCATCTCCGCCAGTTCGATCATCATCGCCAGTTCATAGACAGACTCCAGTAATCCTGGCCCAAATTGCCGATGAACATTGGTAGCGGCGTTCAGAGCCATGTCTATCAACCTTTCGTCGCAATCTATCAGCCCATCCGGCAGTATGACTTTCGGATTGAAGTCAAGCATTTCGGCCACCTTTGTCAAAACCATGTGGAGCGCGGGGAACCACGAGGAAAGGGAATATCCATTTCTATTTTCTTTTCCCCGTGCTCCCCGTGCTCCCCGTGGTTTGAACGGCTGCTCCCAATCCTTTGTAAACGAACTTCTGGACGCGTTTTCCTTCGTAGGTCTCGCCTGTGTAGACATCACCCTTCGAATCTACGGCGATGCTACCAACGGCGTAGAACTGGCCCGGCATGCGTCCGCCCGCGCCGAAGCTAGAGATGACTTCGAGCGTGTCGCGCCGCAGGATGAAGACCTTTTTGTCGTGGCCGTCGGCGACGTAGAGGAAGCGTTGCTGCGGGTCGTGCGAGAACGCGATGTCCCACACAGATCCGTCGCCGAGAGTCGTTTTCGAGACGAAAGCTTGTTTCACGAATTTGCCGTTTTTCTCAAACACCTGGATCCGGTCATTCTGGCGGTCGCAGACATAGACCAGGCCATCCTTCGAGATTGCGGCGCAGCTCACTGCGCGAAACTGTTTTGCCGGGGGGGCATTCGGATCATAAGCGCCGAGACTGGCGTCATCGGGTTTCTCGCCGTAAGCGCCCCAGTGTCGCTTGTACGCGCCGGTGTCGGCGTCGAAGACGACGACGCGGTGATTGCCGGATCCATCGGCTACGTAGACCTCGTTAGTCGCAGGATCAACTCTGACGCCGGCCGGCCGGTTCAATCCCGTTTTGCTATCACTGCCCTCGACCTTGCCCGCGCTTCCGATCTGTAACAGGAATTGGCCGGCGCGCGAGAACTTGATCACGTGGGCGTCCTGGGGCCGAGGCGCCGGCGGCGTGGCGCTTCTGGCGCCTGCGGCTGGCTGCGAGGCGCCTTGCCCTTGACCAGCGGCAGGCTCGGGTAGGCCGGCGGCCGCGATCCAGACACTACCCTTGTGATCGACCGTAATGGCGCCAGTAGACTGCGGCCAGTTATATCCCTCGCCGGGACCGCCCCAGTGGCTGATAAGCGCGCCTGATTGATCAAACTCTAGAACTTGTGGGGCAGGGACGCAGCAGCCGGTAGGTGGGTTGAGGACCGCGCCCTTTTCGTTATTGCCTAGCGAATCGGCGCCTCGATGCGTGATCCAGATGTGATCCTGGCCGTCAACGGCCACGCCAGTTACCGAACCGAGGACCCAGTGGTTTGGCAGCGGCTTCGGCCACAGCGGATCCACTTTGAAGATAGGGGCCTGGACTCCGCCCCGTCCCTGAGCGGCCGTCGACTTCTTAAACAGACCCCGACCGGCTCCTAGCGCGACGAGGAGCGCGACGAAGGCGGCTCCAATATAAAGACTGCGCTTCATATTGCTCATCTGAAGCCTCTCTTTTCAGATGCGAGCGCGTGGTCACGATTGCTCCAGGCTCGCGTCCCACAGATGCTAATTTTGAAGGGTACAACTCAGGATTTCTCTCGGCGGGGCGCAGTATACACGATCCCTTCCAAATACACGATTCGTTGCGGAACCTGTCTCAAGTTTTCTTGGACTTCCGTATCCGGCAATGCTAGAGTTCCACCGCAAGAAGCTCAAGCCTGTTTAGAATGAATCTCAAAAGGAGGCTGATATGAGCGCGACCTGGAAACTCGCTAGTGTCGTGGCGTTGGCGATCATCGCCGTCAGCGTCGCCCCGCCCACTGCCTTTACTGATGATTCGAAAGAAGGCGCCGTCCCGGCGAAGCCGACATTCACTAAAGACATTCTGCCAATCTTTCAAAAATCCTGTCAGGATTGCCATCGGCCCGGAACGACCGCCCCGATGTCGTTGCTGACCTATCAGACAGCGCGCCCGTGGGCGAAATCCATCAGGGAGCGCGTGCTCACGCGGAATATGCCGCCGTGGCATATCGCCAGAACGGTGGGCATCCAGCGCTTCCAAAACGACCTGTCATTGACCGACGAGCAGATCGATACCATCGTTCGCTGGGTTGATTCGGGCGCGCCTCCCGGCGATCCGAAGGACGCGCCGCCTCCCAGGCAGTGGCCGGATGAGCAGGGCTGGCAATTGGCTAAACAGTTCGGACCGCCGGATCTCGTCCTCAAGTCGGAACCCTACACGATGCCGGCTCAGGCGCAAGACGTATGGTGGCGACCCGTGACCGACGTGCCCCTGACTGAGCCACGCTGGGTGCGCGCGGTCGAGATGCGTCCGGGGTCCGAGGCGGGACGCAAGGTTATGCATCACGTCCTCGCTGGTTTGATCCAGGATGAACCGACGAGCCAGCCGAACGCCGCAAACCACGCCGCCGTGGATACCTCCAACTCGGGGGCGTCCGGCCCCGGCCTTTTGATGGAATGGGCCGTCGGGAAGAACTACGACACTTACCGTCCGAACACCGGCAAACTGCTGCTGCCGGGATCGCGCATTTCGTGGGAACTACATCTGCACGCGGTCGGCGAGGAGATCCGCGACCACGCCGAGTTGGCCGTCTATTTCTATCCGAAGGGCGAGACGCCTAAGTATCGGACGCGCTTGACGTCCTTTCATGCATATCAAATGACCCTGGACGTCAGCAGCCGACTGGACATCCCACCCAACTCCGTCACCGTCACGCAGGGATTTCATGTGTTGCAACAGCCGGCGCGGCTGGAGAATTTCCAACCGCACATGCATCTGCGTGGCAAGGCTATGGCGATCGAAGCGATCCTGCCGGATGGCTCTAAGCAGATGTTGAGCCTCGTCAACAATTTCAATTTCAACTGGATGACCAATTACATCTACGCTGACGATGCGGCGCCAGTGTTGCCCAAAGGCGCGATCATCCATGTGACCGCCTGGCATGACAACACGAGGGCCAACAAGAACAATCCTGATCCGGACCAGTGGGTCGGCTGGGGCGACCGCACGATTGATGAAATGGCGCACGCCTGGGTGAACGTGACGTATATTACCGAGGACGACTACAAGGCCTGGGCCGCGCGGAACAAAGCAAACCAATCCATGTCCACTGCCCTACGGTGATCGGAACTTAACCTGTCGGCGAGGAACAGCGGTTTCCGAAAATGCCGCTCCTCGTCTATCGATGAAGAGGTGGTTCAGATGCAAGCCCAGCGGTCAGCAATTTCAGTTTTGTTTATCGGGACTCTGCTCGTGGGTGGGGCGCGCGTGAGTGGGCAAAATTTGCCGTTGGAACCTGCGCATGAGTCGGGGCAGAGCGTCACCGGCGCCTTCGAAGGGTGGTATGGGAATGAGGACGGCAGCTACAGTCTGCTCCTGGGCTATTACAATCGGAATACGAAGCGGGAGTTGGACATTCCGCTTGGGCCGCACAACCAGATCGAGCCGGGCGGGCCGGATCAGGGGCAGCCGACCCACTTCCTGACGGGCCGCCAGTGGGGCGTTTTCACCATTACGGTCCCCAAGGATTTCGGGAACAAAAAGCTCACCTGGACGCTGGTCTCCAACGGTCAGACTACGGTCATTCCGATGAGTCTGAATCCGCTCTGGGAGGTTTCGCCGTTCATAGAAGGGAACGGCAACACTCCGCCGTTTATCAGCTTTGAAGAGGGAAAGCGCGGCGTGCAAGGTCCGCGCGGGAGCAGCGTGACGCTCACGATCACACTGCCTGATCCGCTCACACTGACCGTTTGGGTGGCCGATGATCTCAAGGCGCCCCGGTCAGCGTCTCAGGGCGTCAGGAATGTTCCCGTGACTGTTGGCTGGGGCAAGTTTCGTGGCCCGGGCGTGGTGACTTTCGCAGAAAACAGGCTGACGGTGGAAAAGACCGCGAGCGCCGTGACGCCGCCCATGGCCTTCAGCGGCAAAGCAGCGACGACCGCCACTTTCAGCGAGCCGGGCGAGTACGTGTTGCGAGTGGTCGCCAACGACGCCTCTGGAGACGGCGGGCGCGGATTCCAATGCTGCTGGTCGAATGCTCAGGTGAAGGTCTCCGTCAAACCGGCAATGACGAGCAGCCAATAAACCAAGATGATCGTGACAAGAAATGCCGGAGCGCGCCTTGTCGCCGTGTTGGCGTTGATTTTCGCGCTGGCGTTTGGCGCGCCCGCGCACGACATCCCTAACGATGTGACAGTTCAGGTGTTTGTCAAACCGGATGGCGCCCGGCTGCGTCTGCTAGTTCGCGCGCCGCTCCGGGCCTGTCGCGACGTGGATTTCCCGAAACGCGGGCCGGGTTATCTGGACCTGGCGCGGGCCGATACCTCGCTCCGCGACGCGGCGACACAATGGATTTCTGACGCTATTCAGCTCTACGAAGGCGACAGCGCGCTGCCGAAACCGCGCGTTGTCGAGACGCGCGTGTCGCTGGAGTCTGACAAGTCCTTCGCGTCATACGAAGAGGCGTTAGCGCACGTCACGGGCGCGAGGCTGCCGGACGACACGGAAATCTATTGGAACCAGGCGCTGCTCGACGTGTTGTTCGAGTACCCGATTCATTCGGACGCGGCGGACTTTTCGATCCGTCCCGGGTTCGCGCAATTGGGATTGCGCGTGGTCACTGTTTTGCGGTTCCTGCCGCCCGGAGGCGTTGTACGCGCATTCGAGTTCACCGGCGATCCGGGTCTGGTCAGGCTCGATCCGCGATGGGGCCAGGCGGCGCTGCGGTTCGTAGAGGCGGGGTTTTTCCACATCCTGGACGGGATCGATCATCTATTGTTCTTGTTGTGCCTTGTGATCCCGTTCCGGAGATTCCGCTCGCTCGTCGTGGTCGTCACCGCATTCACCCTTGCGCACTCGATCACACTGATCGCGTCGGCCTATAATTTCGGGCCGGACGCCTTTTGGTTTCCGCCGCTCATTGAAACGCTGATCGCGACCTCCATCGTCTATATGGCGCTCGAAAACATCGTCGGGGCCGGCCTCCAACACAGCCTCCAACGCAGATGGATGATCGCTTTCGGGTTCGGTCTCGTTCACGGATTCGGTTTCTCATTCGCCCTGCGGGAGACGCTGCAGTTCGCCGGGTCTCACTTGCTCGTGTCGCTGCTCGCGTTCAATGTCGGCGTCGAGCTTGGGCAATTGTTCGCGCTCGCGTTGCTAGTCCCGGCGCTGGGGGTTCTATTCCGATTTGTTGTTAAAGAACGGATCGGGACCATCATTCTGTCGGCGATTGTCGCGCACACGGGCTGGCACTGGATGACAGAGCGCGCAGGGCAGTTGAGGCAGTTCAAATGGCCGTCGCTTAACGCCGCGATGCTCGCGGGCGCTATTCGCTGGCTGATGGCGGCGCTGATCCTTGCCGCCTTTGTATGGGTGATCTCCCGGGCGCTCCGTCGCCGGGCGGAGCAAAGAGATAAGGACAAGGCCACTGTGCGCGAGGGTTTGGATTTGGCGAACGAAGCATCGTTGCGTCAATCATCCCAACAACAGTTGGGGGATTAAAGAGAAAGTCTAAAGGAGAAACCCGATGTCGCATTCAAATCGAGTGAGATTCACGCTGGCGTCAGCCATCGTTGCGGCGCTCGCAATGTCTGCGGGGGGCGCATACACCCAAGACAATGTCCAACCCGTCAATGACCTGCCCAATCCGTACGCGACGGTCGAGAATTGGGCGAAGATGCCTGAAGGGAGGACGTGGGGAGCGACGAGCGCGGTCGATATTGATCCCGACGGCAAGTCCACCTGGGTCGCTGAGAGATGCGGAGCGAACACCTGCGTGGGATCGAAGCTGCCGACCGTGCTCAAGTTCGACGCGTCGGGCAAGCTGGTGAAGAGCTTCGGCGAGGGGATGTTCGTATTCCCGCACGGCATCCATGTGGATAGAAACGGAAACGTCTGGGTGACCGACGGAATCCCGCCTGGCGCGGCGGCTCAAGCAGCGGTCGGGAAGGGACACATCGTCGTCAAGTTCAGTCCGGATGGAAAGGTCTTGTTGACGCTCGGCAAAGTTGGAGTCGCCGGCGACGGCCCGGACACCTTCAATCAACCGTCCGATGTCGTCACTGCGCCTAACGGCGACATTTTCGTCGCGGACGGACACGGCGGGAATTCGAACGCGCGGATCGTGAAGTTCTCGAAGGACGGAAAGTTCATCAAGACCTGGGGAAAGAAAGGGTCTGGTCCGGGCGAGTTCGACACGCCACACGCCATCGCCATGGACTCAAAAGGCCGGCTTTTCGTAGGCGACCGGAATAATAATCGCATCCAAATCTTCGATCAGGATGGAAAATTCCTCGAAGAGTGGAAGCAGTTCAGCCGTCCGAGCGGGATTTATATTGATAAAAAGGACGTTATTTATGTGACTGACTCAGAGTCGAATTCGAGACGGAACTCGGGCTGGAAGCGCGGCATCCGTGTCGGGAGCGCCAAGGACGGCAAGTGTGTCGCCTTCATTCCGGACCCTGAAAAGGACCCCGACCAAGCCGCTACAAGCGCGGCGGAAGGCGTTGCGGCCGACGCTCAAGGTAACGTTTACGGGGCGGAAGTCGGCCCGCGGGCGTTGAAGAAGTATGTCAAAATAAAAACCACGGGGAGCACGGGGAGCACGGGGAAGAAATAGTGACGAAGGTTCGCAAGTTTCTCTCCAAAAGATTTTTCTTTTCTTGTTCCCCGTGATCCCCGTGCTCCCCGTGGTTGGACTATATTGCTGTTACAAATCCCGATGACTATTCATCAAAAAAGGAGGCGCGCATGTTACAGAAATCATCGACACGCCGAGGATTCCTGGGCGGGGTGGCGACCGCTCTCAGTTATGTCGGCTTCGGTCCCTCGCTCGACATTTTCGGGCAGACGAGACAAGGCCGTGAGAATGCGGAAATAGTGGATGACCCCAAAATTTATGACACCCTGGCCAAGCTCGCGAACAACGAGAATGGCTGGGGGCCCTCTGAAACGGTGCTGAAATCCATGACGGACGCGCTGAAATACGCCAATCGTTATGGATATCCGGACGGCGGCATCGTTGAAGCCATCGCCGCCCATCACGGCGTCAAGCCGGAGAATGTGATGATCGGCGCGGGGTCACGCGAGATCCTGAAGGCGGCCAATGACACATTCTTGATCGATCACAAAAAAGTCGTCGGCGTGGATCCGACTTACGACTCGGTCTTTCGCTATGCGACCAACAGCAAAGCCGACGCGATCAGGGTTCCGTTGCTGAAAGATCACAGAATGGACATTCCGGGGATCATCCGGGCGACGAAGATGAACTATCGCGACGTTGGCTTCGTTTACATCTGCAACCCGAACAACCCGACCGGTAACATCATCCCCAAACAGGAGATCAAGTCGCTGCTCGACTCTTTGCCGAGCGACGTGCCCGTGCTGATTGATGAAGCCTACCACCACTTCGTCGCGAGCGCGGACTACGCCACTTCGGTTCCTTATGTGCTTGAAGGACGGCAGGTCATCGTAACCCGCACCTTCTCGAAGATAGCCGCGCTCGCCGGCATGCGTCTTGGCTATGGCCTCGCTCCGAAAGAGTTGGTCGAGAGGATGCGCTCGTTCGGCAGCGGGGGCATCAACGCCATCGTCAAGTATGGCGGCGTGGCGGCCCTCAAAGACACGGCCTATGAAAACAAGGTCAGGCAGATGACGATCGCGCTGCGGGTGAAGGCGACGAAGGAACTGTCTGATCGGGGTTACGAAGTGATTCCGTCTGAAGCCAATTACTTTATGGTGAATGTGGGCCGCGACATCGCTCCGGTCATCGAAGATTTCCGTAAGCGCGGCATCCTGGTGGGACGGAAGTTCCCCCCAATGAATAATTGGCTCCGCGTGTCGGTCGGAACCGAGCCGGAAATGGACAGGTTCATCGCGGCGTTCAAAGACCTCTTTCCGGCGGGCGGCGTCAAGGCAAAAGCCGAGACTGGCGACTAAGCGATCGTGTCAAAATAAGGCGCCCGATTTTTGCGACTTCTCAAGGCCAGTCCAAACATTCGGGAAAACCTTTGCGAACTTTGCGTCTTTGCGCCTTTGCGAGAAACTTGCATCACATCGACTGGTTTCTCGCAAAGGCGCAAAGACGCAAAGTTCGCAAAGGTTCCTCCCCGGACTGAGCAATTACAACTAGTCAATTTATTTTGATGCGAGCCCTAAGCGGTTAGGCGAAGGTTTTGAGACATTGGTCATTTGTCATTGCCAGAATCATGCGGCGAATGGCAATGACAAATGACAAATGGAAAATGATGAGGTGTTCCGTGGCTTTTCTTCTGATCGTTTGGCTTCTTCAGTCGAACGCGGTAACGCTCGAGAACGAGTATGTGCGTGTGACGCAGGACGCGGCGCCATGCGCTTCGGCCGCTGCGCCGGGCTGTGGGGATCGCGTGATCGTGGCGCTTGGCGAGATCGAGCTTCGGTTCGGCGGCGCAAGCCGAAAGATGACCCGAGGAGACATCGCGGTCTTCAAGCCAGGCGAATCTTACGAGCCGCCGACGGGAGGCGCTTTCTTCGAGGTGGCCATCAAGGCGGACCATCCACCAGTGGAGTCGCCCCATGAGATCATTCCGCCCGAAAAGAACGCCATGCGCTACGAAGGCGAGCGGTTCTTTATCTTCGAAGAGAGGCTGGACCCCGGCGACATACGTCCGAGGCATAGCCACAGCCAGCGCGTTGTGGTGCAGTTAAACCGGACCCGTCTCCAGCAATGGCCCGAAGGAGAGCCGCCGATTTTCAGAGATATAGTTCCCGACCGCGCCGCTTTCAATCCCCCCGTGATCCACACGGTGAAGAATGTCGGGGACGCGCCACTGCGGGGGATTGTGATTGAGTTTAAAGCAGAACAGCGGAAGCCCCCCTCTAAATGAACCGTTTATACCAGAGCAGAAACGAAATTTACGGCGAGTTGTACCGTGGGCTGCTCGGTCTGCGGAGGCTTTTTTTACTGGCCATCCTTTGCGGCCCGCTTCTCTCAGGTTGCCGGAGCCTCGCGAGCGGTGAATCGGCCGACATATTGCTCACGGGCGGCAAGGTTTACACCTTCACGTGGGACGATCCCGCGCCCGACGGCGCGCCGGCGAAGAACGCGCCTTATTCACCGGCTGGCTGGAGGCCTGACGCCGAAGCGATTGCCGTTCGCGGATCGCAGATCGTTTTTGTCGGGAGTTCGCGCGACGCCGAAAAATATCGCGGCCCGGGGACTCGCGTGATTGATTTGCATGGCGCGACGGTGATTCCTGGTCTGGTTGATTCTCACACGCACGTCGTCGGGCTCGGCGAAAAACAGAGTCGCGTCGATCTCACCGGCGTTCAAACCGAAGAAGAGGCGGTGGCGCGCGTCGTCGCATTCGCGGCTAATATCCCGAAAGGCGAATGGGTCGTCGGCCGAGGTTGGGACGAAGGCGCGTGGGCCAACCGCTATCCGACGATGAAGCTGTTGAGTGAGCGGATGCCCGACAACCCGGTCCTGTTGGTCGGCCTGCACAGTTTCGCCGTGTGGGGCAACAAGCTGGCTTTTGAACGCGCGAAGATCACGCGAGGCGCACAGTCGCCCGCCGGCGGGACGATCGTCAAGGATCGAAACGGCGAGCCGATGGGCATTCTGCGCGACCGCGCGACGACGCTGCTTACCTCGGCGGTCCCGCCGCCGACCGACGATCAGTTGAAGGCCTATGTTCTCGCCGGTTTGAACGTAATGGCCCGTGACGGTTACGTCGCGGTTCACGAGGCGGGCGCAGATTCGCGCTTGATGCGCGCGTTTGAATCGCTGGCCGCCGAAGGCAAATTGCCGGTTCGGGTTTACGCGATGCTTTCGGCGCGCGACGCCGACCTGTGCCGCTCGTGGCTGGCCAAAGGGCCCAAGCTCGACACGGCGGACAAACTCACCGTCAGATCAGTCAAGGCCTTTTACGACGGCGCGCTCGGCTCGCGCGGCGCGTTGCTGTTGGCCGACTATTCGGACAAACCGGGGCATCGGGGTGTGACCGGCGAAGGGGCCGGTTTCGACCAAAAGCTCGTGGCTGATATGATGAAAGGCGGGTTCCAGGTGGCCATTCACGCCATCGGCGACGCGGGCAATCGCGCGACACTCGATTTCATCGAGGGGGTCAACGGCGGAAAAGAAAACCCCCGCTCTAAAACCCGTGATCGCATAGAGCACGCGCAAGTCATTCACCCGGACGATTTTCAGCGCTTCGAGAAGTTGGGCATAATCGCCTCGATGCAGCCGCCGCATTGCGCTGAGGACAAAGCCTGGGCTGAAGATCGTCTGGGGCCGGAACGCGTCAAAGGAGCTTACGCGTGGCGCGCGTTGCGGCGCAACGGAGCGCGATTGATCTTCAATTCCGACCTGGTCGGATCGGATCACGACATTTTCTACGGCTTGCATGCGGCTATCACTCGGCGCGACAAGCGCCTGCAACCGCCGAACGGCTGGTATCCCGAACAGCGGGTGAGGCCGGAAGAGGCCATACGAGCTTACTCGACCTGGGCGGCATACGCGGCGTTTTGGGAGAAGGAGAGTGGCGTGATCGCCGTGGGTCGCTGGGCTGACATATCTGTCATGGATATTGATCCGCTCAATGTAGGCGAAAGCGATCCGGCCAGGCTGTTACAAGGCAAAATTCGAATGACTATGGTCGCCGGACAGATCGTGCGCAATTTTGAATCCCCGTAACGTCTGAAAGAAGAATGAAAGGGAATCTTTTGAATGTACGTTACTCATCTCGAATGTTCTAAAACCGGCAAAAGATACGATCCTAACAAACTCTACAACCTGTCTGAAGCGGGGAAGCCGTTGCTCGTTCGCTACGACCTGAAAATGGCCGCGTGGACTCTCACGAAAGAGAATCTGAAAAAACGCGTCTCGTCGCTCTGGCGTTATCGCGAAGTCTTGCCGGTGGTAAACGACGAAAATATTGTCACGCTGGGCGAGGGGTGGACGCCGCTGCTTCATGCCAAACGTCTGGGCGGACAATTGGGCATGCCGGAACTCTTCATCAAGGACGAATCGCCGAATCCGACCGGCTCGTTCAAGGCTCGCGGCCTGGGAGTGGCGATTTCGATGGCTAAAGAGTTGGGCGTGAGGAAGGCCGCGATTCCGACCGCCGGCAACGCGGGCGGCGCGATGGCGGCTTATGCGGCGGCCGCCGGGATGGAGGCTTACGTCTTTATGCCGCGCGACACGCCGGCGGCAAATCGCATCGAGTGCGAGCAACTGGGCGCGCGCGTCACGTTGATTGACGGCCTGATCACTGATTGCGGGGCCGAGGTGGCCCGCCGCAAAGAGGCCGAAGGCTGGTTCGACGTTTCGACCTTGAAGGAGCCTTACCGCATCGAAGGCAAGAAGACGATGGGATACGAGCTGGCCGAGCAGTTCGATTGGGAATTGCCTGACGTGGTCCTCTATCCGACCGGCGGGGGCACGGGCCTAATCGGCATGTGGAAGGCCTTTGACGAGATGGAAGAGATGGGGAGGATCGGGCCGAAGCGCCCGCGAATGTTCAGCGTGCAGGCCGCCGGTTGCGCGCCGATCGTCCGCGCCTTCGATAACGGTCTGGACGAAGCGCCTGAGTTCGAGAACCCTCATACCGTGGCTTCGGGCCTTCGCGTGCCGCGCGCAATCGGCGATTTCATCATGCTCGACATTTTGCGCAAGAGTGGCGGAGGCGCGGTCGCCGTGACTGACGACGAGATGATCGCTGATACGCGCATCGTCGGCTCGGCTGAAGGCTTGTTCTGCGCCCCCGAAGGCGCGGCGTGTTTCTCGGCGTTAAAGAAGCTGCTGGCCACAGGGCAGGTCGCGCCCTCAGACCGCGTCGCGCTCTTCAACACGG
>Ga0126377_10001510_pt1 | contig 15341 bp, 10 predicted proteins | sample PanSoiMetPlot_22_FD_92647 | JGI IMG/M metagenome (GOLD analysis project Ga0126377, IMG submission 92647) | Tropical forest soil microbial communities from Panama - MetaG Plot_22 | ecosystem: Environmental > Terrestrial > Soil > Tropical forest > Bulk soil | place: Panama | collected 2016-02-17
CGTCGAGCGCGCGGAGGAGCTTGAGCGCGCCGCGCGAGACGTACGGGTGGTCGGGCTGGCGGAGGCTGATCTCCGCCGCCGGGTCGAGCATCATGCCGGCCTTGTCGGCGGGGCGGCCGGCCACCTCGACCTGGCCGGCCAGCACCAGGGCGCGGGCGCGCTCGCGGCTGGCGGCGAGCCCGCGTTCGACCATCAGCTTGTCGAGTCGCTCCCTGGCCACCCGGCGAGTCGTACGGCGCGCGCCGCCGCGCCGCTACTTCTTCTTGCCCTTCTTCTTGCCGGCGCCGGTGCCGGGGCCGCTGTCGTCCTCGCCGAGATCGTCGCGCGACTTGAGCTCGACCTCGTCGTCCTTGGCCGGGAGCTTGGTCTCGCTCCTGGGCTTCTTCTTGGCGGCCTTGGTGCTGAACTCCTCCGACTCGTCGGAGTCGGACTTGCCGCCGCCGCCGCCCGACTTGTCGGAGCCGGACCTGTCGGACCTGTCCGACTTGTCGGAGTCGGACTTGTCGCCGCCCGACTTGTCGCCCGAGCCGCCCGATTTCCCGCCCGACTTGCCGGGCTTGGCACCCGGCGGGCGGACGTCCTCGAGGTTGAACTCGACGCGGCGGTTCTTCTTCCGGCCCGAGGCGGTGCGGTTGCTGAAGAGCGGCTTGTCCTCGCCGAAGCCGATGGCCTCGACGCGCTCCGGCTCGACGCCGCGGCCGATGAGGTAGTCGGCCACGGCCTGGGCGCGCCGCTGCGACAGCGACTTGTTGACCTCGTCCGGCCCGCGGTCGTCGGTGTGGCCCTCGATCCGGATCTTCACGAACTCGGGGTGCGAGCGGATGATGTTGGCCACCTGGTCGAGCAGCTTGCGCGAGGGGCGCGCGATCCTGCTGCCGCCGGTCCCGAACTGGACGTTCTTGAAGACCTTGAGCTGGCTCGCCGTGATCGAGACGAGCTGCTTGGTCCGGCAGCCCTTGTACAGGCCGCGGCCCGGATCGTCGGGGCAGTTGTCGAGCCGATCGACCACGCCGTCGCCGTCCTTGTCGGTGTCGGGGCAGCCGCGGTTCTCGGTGGGGCCCGCCTGCTCGGGACACTGGTCATCGGCATCGGCCATGCCGTCTTCGTCGTTGTCGGCCTCGGGGCAGCCGTCGTCGTCCTTGAAGCCGTCCTTGTCCTCGGCGTCGTCGGGGCACTTGTCGGCCTTGCCGATCACGCCGTCGCCGTCCGAGTCGGGCAGCTCGTCGGGGCAGCCGTCGGTGTCCTTGTAGCCGTTGACCGTCTCGGGCTCCTTGGGGCACTTGTCGGCCGAATCGTTGAGGCCGTCGCCGTCGGAGTCCCTGGCCGGGCAGCCATCCGGCTCGACGCCGGCGTCGGTCGGGCACTTGTCCTCCGGGGCGACGAACCCGTCGCCGTCCGGATCCGGGTTCTCCTCGGCGGAGTCGCTGCGGCGGCCGCCGATGGCCCAGGTGATGCCACCCAGGGCGCCGAAATGAGGGATGTAGCCGTTGTCGTTGGTCGGGTCCGCCGGGTCGCGGAGCCGGTTGGCGTAGTAGACGCGGCCCTCGAGCCGGAACTGGAGGCTGCGGGTCGCGAAGATCTTCAGGCCCGCGCCGCCGTGGAAGACCCGGTCGCGGTCGTTGCCCAGCACGTCGTCCTCCGAGACGAGCCAGGTGTTGCCGGCGCCGGCCAGGATGAAGGGCGTGATGCGAAACGGGATCTGCAGGACGAGGCTGCCGCGCGCCGAGAAGAGGTTGGCGGTGCCGCCCGACACATCCGTCTTGGCCAGGACCGCGCTCCCCTCCCCCTCGAGGCCAAGCCAGGACAGGGGGAAGAAGGCGATGTGGATCCCCATGTCGGGGTTGATGTCCTTGAGCGGCTGCTGGGCGGCGACGTCCTGGTCGTAGAATTCGTGCTCGTCGTCGGGGATGAAGACCCCGCCGAATGCGCCCAGCTCGAAGTAGAGGTGGCGCGGCCGCGCATCCTGCGCCGCGGCGCTCCGCGCGAACGAGCCAGTGAGGACACCGAGGACAGCGGCAGCGACCAGGAATCGGCTCGGGCTCATCGGTCGGGCATCCTAAGGCGACGAGACAACGGGGCGCAAGCCGACGGCCGGACCGATGCCAGACGCGTGACCCGCATTACCGATGCTGGCAGGATCGCTCCCAGGGGCACCGATGGCGGGTGCTCCGACCCCTGCGCACGTGTTGACATTCCACCCGGCCCGCTGCTACAGGATACCTCCCTACCCGGGGCTGTAGCTCAGTTGGGAGAGCGCTAGAATCGCACTCTAGAGGCCGAGGGTTCGACTCCCTTCAGCTCCACTTTCGTCGCTGTCGCTCCTCCAGTAGAGCTGGGCGACGCCTGCGGCGCCGCCGCGCGCCTGGCGGCGCGCCAAGGGAGTCTCCGCGACCCCGGGGTTCAACGGCGCCTTCGCGCCGTTGAACGGTTCCGGTGTCGAGCGACTCCCTTCAGCTCCACTTTCGTCGCTGTCGCTCCTCCAGTAGAGCCGGGCGACGCCTGCGGCGCCGCCGCGCGTCTGTGGCGCGCCAAGGGAGTCTCCGCGACCCCGGGGTCCGGCCCAGGCCGGCTCGCGCGGCGGTCCAGCACGGTCTCGCGCTGGGGGCGCGCGGCAGGGAGTGAGTCCGGGCGGGCTCAGGCGATGCGGCTATCCTCGGCGTACGGTGCGTCGGTTGCTTTCTCGACGACTTCCACCATGGCGGCGATGACGGTATCGAGCTCGTCGTCGCGCGTATAGAAGTGCGGGGCGAGGCGGATCCCCGCTCCCGGTCGGTGGTCGAGCACGAAGTCGCGCGCATTCAGCGCCGCGGCCACCGCGCGCGCGCGGCTCGGCCCTGCCACCGGCGCGACGTCGAGTACGACGCAACCGCCCCGGGCTGCCGCCGCCCGTGGATTGACGACGGCGAAGCCCGCCGTGTCGGCGAGAGCCATGAGCCGCCCCGTCTGGCGCAGCGATTTCTCGCGGATGGATTCAACTCCGAGGCTCGCGATGAGCGTGTATCCGGGCAGGGCCGCCGCGAGCGCCGGGGCGTTCGGCGTGCCGGTGGCGAAGCGCCGCGCTCCGGCCGCCGGCCGCCAGCCGGCCTCGAAGCTGAAAGGTAGGGCGTGACCCGTCCAGCCGCGCAACCACGGTGCGAGGCTGTCGAGCAGCTCGGGTCGAGTGTACAGATACCCCACGCCCGGCCCGCCCAGCACCCACTTGAGGCTGCCGCCGATCACGAAATCGATGCCGAGGGCCTGGACGTCGAGCGGCACCGTTCCCAGCGACTGGTAGGCGTCCAGGCATACCAGCGCACCGACGTCGTGTGCCCGGCGCACCACCCGGGCGACGTCGAGCAGCGCGGCGTTCAGGAAGTAGACGTGGCAGATCGACACGAGCCGCGTGCGCTCGTCGATCGCCTCGAGCAATGCCTCGAGCGGCGGATCGAGCCCCTCGGACGGCACCACCACGACATCGGCCCCGTGTCGCTCCCAGGCCTGCACCTGATAGCGCATGCTCGGGAACTCGAGATCCGTCGTGACGATGCGCGGGCGCGCCGGCGGGAAGTCGAGGCTCGAGAGCACGATGGCGATCGCCTCGGTCGCGTGCGAGGTCGTGCCCACCGTGCCGGGCGGGGCGTTCATCAGCCGGCCGATGGCGTCGCCCACTCGCTCCGGCAACGCCCACCAGCCATCGCTCCAGGCCCGCACGCCGCGGGTCGCCCAGGCGCGGCCGTAGCTGGCCAGGGCCTCGAGGCTGGCCCGACACACGGGGCCGAGGGCGTGGGCGGCCAGGTAGATGGTCGTCTCGAGGATCGGTAGCTCGGACCGGCACGCCAGGAGCGGATCGATCGTCTTGGAGGGCAGCGCATTCATGAGTTCGCTCTGCTCGTCTCTCGGCAAGGGGCGCCGCGCTCAGCCGGGCGGGATGTTGGCATTGAGGCGAAAGAAGTTGGTCGGGTCGTACCTCGACTTGAGCGCAGAGAGCCGCGCCCACTTCCCGTCCCCGTAGGCGAGCTGCAATCTGCGCGTCGGATCATCGTTGGTGAAGTTCACCGTGAAGCTCCTCGCGTGCGGCTCGAGGGCGCGGAAGAAACCGCGCACCCACTCGATGTGGCGCCCGGGTTCTCTGTCCTCCGGCAGCCATGACGCGACCACGTTGATGTCGTGGTTGGCCTTCCGGTCGGGGTAGGCGGTCGCGTCGTCCGGAACCCGCGCAACGGCGCCACCCAGAGTGTAGAGGGGCACGCTCGAGTAGGGCGACGTGATCCTCGAGCAATGGTCACAGATGATGTCGATGACCTCGTCGGTCAACTCGGGGAGCTTGTGTGACTGCCAGTAGTAGCCTCGACCGTGGAGAGCGGCCGAGTCCATCAGCTTCTGGTGTGCCGTGTAGGGGCGCGGCCCCAGGCTCAGCACCGACGGTCTCGCCAGCTCCAGGGCGGGGCGGAACACGCTCTCGCCCTGCTCGACCGGGCCGGCATAGGTGCAGACGAGGCCCACGACCGGCTTTCCGCGCAGCTCCTCGGGGACGATCGGGAGGGAAGGCGCCAGTCGAAGCACCGCCATGATGCCGACCTCGTCCGCCGCCTGCGGGCCAAAGTCGCGAAGGAAGCGGAGCACCCGGGGCGCGAGCTCCATCGGCCACATCACCAGGCCCGCGAACACGATCGGGCCGAGCGGCTGAAGCCTGTATTCCAGCGAGGTGGCGATGCCGAAGTTGGCTCCGGCGCCTCGCAGACCCCAGAACAGATCCGGGTTCTCCTGCTCGCTGGCGACGAGGAACGTCCCGTCCGCCGTCACCAGATCGGCCGATACGAGGTTGTCGATGGCGAGCCCGAGCTTTCGCATCAGATGGCCGATTCCGCCCCCGAGAGTCAGACCGACCACGCCGGTGTGGCTGACGACACCGCCCGTGGCGGCGAGGCCAAACGCCTGACTCTCGCGATCGAGGTGCGCGTTGTGCGCGCCCCCCTCGACGCGAATCCGCCGGTTGCCGGCGGCGACGTGGCAGCTGGTCATGGCCGACAGGTCGATCACCACGCCGCCGTCGCACGTGCCGTGGCCAGCCACGGCATGACCGCCGCCGCGCACGGCGACGAGCAGGTCGCGCTCGCGGGCGAACCGGACCGCGGCCATGACATCGGCGACTCCGCGGCAGCGGGCGATCAGGGCCGGCCGGCGATCGATGTGCCCGTTCCAGACGGCCCGCGCCGCGTCGTAGCGCGCGTCGTCCGGCTGAATCAGCTGCCCGAGAAAGTCGGCCTGAAGTGATTGCAGGACGGCCGGGTCGAGCCGCTTCGTCGTGACGTCGCTCCTCATTCGGGGCGGGCCTCTCTCATGAACACGGTCATGTCCATGATCGGCGCTTGCACCGGCACGTGAAAGAACATGTCGGCGACGTAGCCGCGGTGATAGGAGGAGTGGTTGACGACGTGGAAGAAGATCTGCTCGCGCACCATCTCGCCCTGGTTGCCGCCGATCAGGACGAAGGGCACGCGCTCTCGCAGCGCGGCGTCGGACTGAGAATCCGCGTAGTCGATGTACCAGGCGGCGAGCGCTTCCTCGCGCCGGCGCAGCTCGGCCAGCGGCGGGTGGTCGGGGGTGTTGAGCGCGGTGTACCCGTGCTCGCGGCCGGTCAGATGAGCCTGCCAGAGCAGGCCGACGATGTAGTTGTGATTGAGCGTGTGCACCATGTTGCGACACAGGCTCGGGCGCACCTTCGTCGCCTCTCCCTCGGGCAGCGCCGCGACCGCGTCGAACAGCACGCGATTGGCCCAGGCGTTGTAGCGCATGAGAAGGCTGTGGGTTCTCATCGGGGCGAACTCCTCCGCTACATGGTTGCGATGTTTTGCCAGAGGCGCTCGAGGCTGGCGACGCCGCCGAAATGCGAGCTCCAGAGAGTCGCGTCGGTCACCAGGACGTCTCCGCGCCGGTCCCTGGCCGGCGGCGCCCAGACGAGCGCGTTGAAATGGGTGTTGCCGGCGTTCGTGAAGGGGTGCGCGGGCGCGACCGGGCTGATGCGCTGGCGGGCCAGGACGCGGACCTCGGCGCCGAGCTGCGCCGGTACGTCCAGATGGGGAAGGTGCACGTGGGCATTGAACGTCGAGACGCCCTCGAGCAGCCCGCGGTCGTCGTCCCCGGTCCGCTCCAGCGGCTCGGGCGCGCCGTCGGAGGTCAGCGCCGGCTTCAGGCCGAAGCGACTCTCGACCGGCAGCTCGATGGCGGCGAGGAGCGCCCTCGCGAAGTCGCCGAGCTGCTGCTGACCGGTGACGAGCGCATCGCCGTGATGCGCGTGCTCGGCCGCGAGGCGCGCGCGATCTCCAGGGCCGGGGCGCTCGGGATCGTCGCTCACCCCGATCGCATGGTGCGGCGACACGACGACGCAGGTCTCGCTCCGCGCCAGGAAGCGACGGATCGCGTCGATCTCGGCCTGCAGCGGTCGCTGGCCGGTCGGCGCGTTGTCGAGACCGAGAACGATGAGAGTGTCGAGCTGCGCGAGCAGCTCGTCGTCGAGGAGGTGCATTCCTCCGTCCCGGTCGGTGCGCTCGACGAGGATCGTGTCCGGACCGGCGGCCTCCTTCATCACGGCCCGGCAGCGCTCGAAGCCGGACAGAACGACGTTGTCCAGAAACCCCGCGATGCCCTGGTCGCGTGCTCGCATCTCCTCGAAGTGCGGCCATGCGGCCCGGCGGAGCTCGAACAGGGCCGGGAAGCGGTGCTCGAGCACCTCCAGCCTGGCGGCGGTCTCCAGCGGCCGCGACCACGAGAAATAGAGTCCGATGCGCCGTCCCATGTCGAATGCCTCTCTTTCCCCTCCCGCTCCGGGGAGGTCCTCGCCTACGCGCTCATCGGTCCGCCGTTCGCCTTGGGCTGGTGCAGGTGGCCGATGTACGAGAGCTGGCTCGGGAGCTCGGTGGTGAATCGGCTCACGCGCTGCTTGATCCGCGCAAACTCCATGTCCGCGGCGCGCGAGCTCAAGAGGTCGATGACCGGCCGCTGCCTGACCGGCACGCCGCCCAGCCCCATGATCATGGCGACGTAGGAGTAGGGCTCGAAGCCGTGATAGTAGGGATAGATGCTGTCGGCGTCGGGCAGCTTGGACTGCCACAGCCTGAAGCGCTCCGCCAGGTCACCCGGGAGCTCGCGCTCCTTGGTCGCTCTCCAGTAGGCGTTGTCGGTGCGTGCCGCGGCGTAGTAGTGGAGCACCAGGAACTCGCAGATGCCGTCGATACAGCGCGCCACCACCTGGTTGTAGTGATCGACCAGCCGGGCATCGAATTCCTCGTCGGGGAAGTGCTTCACCAGCTGCTCGATGCCGTGCTGGATGAAGAAGATGCCGGTCGATTCGAGCGGCTCCACGAAGCCGCTCGACAGCCCGATCGCGACACAGTTCCCCACCCACGAGCTCCGGCTGCGCCCGATGCGCATGCGGATGTGGTTGGCCTCCAGATCGGCCGCCTTCGGCCCGGCGAAGTCGCGCAGCGTGCGCTCGGCCTCCTCGGGTGTGCAGTAGTCGCCCGCGTACACGTAGCCCATCCCGTCGCGGCCGTAGAGAGGGATGGTCCAGATCCAGCCCGCGTCCCTGGCGGTGGCCGTGGTGTACGGCCGGATCCCATCGCGCTCGATGTCCGCGGGCACGCGCAGCGCCACCGCCCGGTCGTTCGGGAGCACGTTCTGGAACGAGATGAACGGCTCCTCGAGCGCCCGATTGATGAGCAGTCCGCGGAAGCCGGTGCAGTCGACGTAGAGGTCGCCGGTGATCGTTCCGTGCTCCTTCGTGACCAGGCCGGCGATGCCGCGCTCGTCGCGCCGGCACTCGACGATCGAGTCGACCACGCGGTGCACGCCGCGGCCGGTCGCCAGCCGCATCAACAAGACGGCCAGGAGAGACGCATCGAAGTGATACGCGTACGGGTACTGCGTGTCCTGTTCGGACATCGTGGTGCGCTGTCCGGCCGCCAGGGCGTCTTCTCGCATCTCGAACAGCTGTCCGTCGAGCGTGTGGGGCGAGCGCATGGCGTCGCACATGTTGGCGATGACGAAGCAATCGCGGTCGAACCGGGGCGAGGGGCGGCAGCGCAGCCACCACTCTGCCAGCGTGAATCCGTCGATCACGGCCGGGCGCTCGAAGGGATGGTAGAAGTCGTGACCGGGGGCCCGCCAGTCGGCGAAGCGGATGCCGAGCTTGTACGTGGCGTTGCAGGCCGGCATCCACTCCTGTTCTTCCAGGCCAATGTAGCTGAAGAAGTGTCTGATCGTGCTGAACGTCGCCTCGCCGACACCGATCGTGGCGATCGCGTCCGACTCGACGAGCGTGACCGAGACCTTGTCTCCGAGACTGGCCTGTAGATAGGCGGCAGTCATCCAGCCGGCGGTCCCGCCGCCAGCAATGACGATCTTCTTGGTCGTCACTCACGTCCTCCGGGTATCGAAGTCGAACAGGGCAGTGGCCCGAACCCTAGAGGCTGCGTTCGCGCGCGGCTTGTGCGATCTTGGCCGAAACGGACCGCCAAGATCGCACAAGGCACGGATGCCCTGCAGACGTTAAGTCGGCAGTGGCATGGCATCCATCATCGTCGTGGGCGGGGGACTCGTCGGACCGGTCGCCGCCTGTTATCTGGCCAGGCGCGGTCACGAGGTGCACATGTTCGAACGCCGGCCGGATCCGCGGCAGACTCCCCCGGCGCCGGGCAAGTCCGTCCACCTCGTCATCTCCGAACGAGGCTGGCGGGCCCTGGCCGACATCGGGGCGGACGAGGACGTTCGCCGGATCTCGATCGCGCTGCGCGGCCGGACCATCCACTCCGCGGACGGACGCACGACGTTCCAGCCCTACGGTCGCCCGGATCAATGCATCTACGCGGTCTCGCGGACTGCGTTGAACGAGGTGCTCCTCGACACCGTCGAGCGATTGGCCGGCATCCGCCTTCACTTCGACATGCGCTGCGTCGATGTCGGCCTCACCGACGGCACGGCCTCCTTCGAGGACTCGAGGGGCAAGTCCGTCCAGACCAGGCAGGGGGCCATCGTCGTGGGCGCGGACGGCGCCTTCTCTGCGGTCCGCGCAAAGATGCTCAGGCGGGCTCGTCTCAACTTCGCGCAGAGCTGCCTCGAATGGGGTTACCGCGAGCTGGAGATGCGCGCCTCATCGGACCGACGTGCCCCGCTCGACCCGACGACGATGCACGTATGGCCGCGCGGAGGCTTCATGCTCTCCGCCTTCCCCAACCTGGACGGCAGCTTCACCGCGAGCGTCTTTCTTCCTTTCGAGGGTCCGCTCTCGTTCGAGTCGGTGCGAACCGAGGCCGAGCTCCTCGAGTTGTTCGAGGGCGCGTTCCCGGACGCGGTCCCACTCATGCCGCAGCTTCGCCGTCAGTTCTTCACGCACCCCACGCAGTCTCTCATCACGCTGCAATGCTGGCCGTGGACGGCCGCGGGCCGGGCGGCGCTGGTCGGCGATGCGGCGCACAGCGTTGTGCCGTTCTACGGCCAGGGGATGAACGCGGGGTTCGAGGACTGCACGGCGCTCGATCGATGCATCGAGCAGCATGGCGAGGACTGGCCGGCGGTGCTCTCGTCGTATGAGCGCCTGCGAAAGCCCGACACCGACGCCCTCGCCGAGCTCTCGCTCAGGAACTTCATCGAGCTTCGCGATCGGGTCGGGGACCCGGAGTTTCTGCGACGAAAGCGGATCGAGCGCCGGGTCGCGGACAGGTATCCCGATCGGTTCATGCCAATGTATTCGATGGTGGCCTTCAGCCGGATGCCGTACGCGACCGCGAAGCAGATCGGGGAGGCGCAAGATCTCATCATCGATCGCCTCGCCACCGTCGATGGCATCGACGAGTGTTGGGATACCGACGTCGTCCAGCGGCGCGTCGAAGAGATCTTGCGATCGGCAGCCCCGCGAACGGCGGCCACGTCATCCGTGGCCACGTAGCCCCGCCATGAGAATCTGGGACATCAGCGCACCGATCGAACCGGGCGTGCCGACCTGGCCGGGGGACACGCCGTACGACGAAGCGCGCACGTTGCATCGGCTCGGACCCTGTCCGGTCAATGTCTCGCGGCTGACGCTCTCCACCCATACGGCCACCCACGCCGATGCGCCGCTGCACTACAACAGCCTGGGGGCTCCGATAGGCCGCGTGCCGCTGGAGCCGTACCTGGGCAGATGTCGCGTCATCGAGGTCTTCGATGCCGGGGCGCTCATCGAGCGGCGGCACCTTGCCGACAAGCTGGCGGACCTGCCGTCGCGGGTTCTCTTTCGCACCTACGGCCGCCGCCCGGTGGACGCCTGGGACGCGGCGTTCACCGCGGTCTCGCCCGACTGCATTGCCTTCCTGGCCGGCATGGGCGTGAGGCTCGTGGGCATCGACACGCCTTCGCTCGATCCGGCCGACTCCAAGTTGATGGACTCGCACCTCGTCATCGAGAAGCATCAGATGGCCATTCTCGAGGGGCTGGTGCTGGACGAGGTCGCGCCGGGGGACTACGAGCTCATCGCGCTGCCTCTCAAGCTGGTCAACCTCGACGCATCGCCGGTGCGGGCCATTCTGCGCGAGCTGCCGCGATGATTCGCCGCGCGATCAGGGTCGCGAGGAGTGCGCGAGCGAGGCGACGAACTGCCCCGGGGTGATCCCGACGATGCGGCGGAAGTGGCGATGGAGCTGGCTCTGATCGCAGAAGCCCACGGCCGCCGCGACGTCCGCCACCGACATCCCCGTGCGCAGGAGCTCGCGCGCGCGCACGATGCGTGCCTGGGTCAGAAACGCGTACGGCGACAGGCCAACCTGGGCCGAGAAGAGGCGGACGAGGTGGAACTTGTCCATGCGGACGTGCGCGGCCACCTCGTCGAGCTTCACGCGCTCGCCCAGATGCTCGAGCAGGTAGGCGCGCGCCCGCCGGACCACGGCCGGATCGCGCCGGGCGGGCGCGCACTCCAGCAAGGTCACCACCGCCGCGGCAGGCAGCTGTTCTCGCGCGGAGCCACCATGGTCGCAGGCCGCGACCCGGGTCATCGCGGCCTGAGGCGCGGCTCCGTGGCGGATCCGCCGCGCGCCGTCCTCGAGCCCGGTCAGGAGCTCATCGACGTCGCCGACCTGGTCGAGCGCCGCGATGAGGTCGTTCACCAGGCGCGCCTCTTCGGTGACTCGCACGGCGTGGTCGGGGCCCAGGAAGTCGAAGAGATGGGGAACGACGAATGTGTTCACCCTGGCCAGGCGGGTCGCGACCGGCCGGAGTGGGAGGAGCGCGGGGGCGCCGCCCAGGTGCGCGTTGTAGGTCATGCCGATCGCCCGGCGCAGGTCGGGGCGCTCGGCGCGCGAGAGCGGCAGCATCGCTCCGTCGGCCCAGTCGAGGAGCAGGTCTTCCAGGCGCCGGTGCGACGACAGCACGGTGCCGCGTAGGCCGGAGGAGAGCGCCCTGGCGGCGGCGCTCGCGAACTCGCGCTCTCCGCGCGACAGCGGCCCGGCCTTTGCGACGCGGTCGAGGCGCCAGCGCAGGTACCACGCGATCATGCGCATGTTGAGGACGAAGCCGAGCGGCTCGAAGAAGCCCGTCAAGGTCGCCGGATGGGGAGCTCGGAGCTCGCGGCACGGCTCCGCCTCGACGATCCCGAGGAGCGGCGCGCCCAGGATCACCGGCGCGTCGAGATCGAGGAATCGGCCGTCGACGCTGACATTGCTGTGGAGGGAGGCGAGGGAGATGCCGAGGCTCCAGAACCGGTGCAGGGAATCGAGTCCGCGATCGACCGAACGCACGAAGGCGGCGGCGATCGACTCGGGCGTGATCTGGTCGGAAGGCCGCGTGGGATCGAGCGCGCGGGCGAGCTCGACGAGAAAACGCGTGAAGCTGGTGGTCGCCTCTCCCCGGGACAGAGGGAGGTCGAGGCGGTTGAGGAGCCAGATCAGGTTCGAGTAGCGGGTGAAGCCTTCCGGCTTGACGGTCAGGGCCTGGAGCGAGAGGTCGCTGCGCCAGGCGCTGGCTTCGCCGTCCGCGCCGGCGCGATCGCGACCGAGCCGATGGCCGCGCAGCGCCTGCGCCCGCGGCGCGAAGAGGACTCCCTCGCACCGGTTGATCGCGTCGCCGCACCCCTTGGCCTCGAGATACACGCTGATCAAGTACTCGCGGACCGCGCCGCTGGCGCGGAAGTGCCCGGCGTCGTGGGGCAGGTCCTCGGGGTGCGCCCAGGTTTCGGCCAGCCGACTGAGCCCGACACCCTTCAAGTACTTCCCGCCATACACGCCAGTACGCCCGGAGCCGGGCCGCCCCTGGAAGCCGATGTCCGGGCTGTCCTGCAGATCGCAATAGAGCACGTCGGGCAGCGGCGCTCGCTCGCCGTGCGCGCCGAATGGACCGAGCCCACCGGGGAACGCCTCCACGTTGAAGCGGGCGTGCTCGTGGACGAGCGGCACGAACCGCGACATCCGCACCGGCACCGGGATCATCCACGGCTGCCGATGGACGTCCATGGGCCGCCCGGCGCGCAGGGGTGGTGCTCCGCCGGCTCGCGGTTGGTCCTTCCCGATTCGCCGCGAGCTCTCGCGAGGGCCCGCCGAATCGCGTGGGTATCGGTCGGTGGCCAAGACGGCGTAGAGTCATTCGTCTGCAGGTGGATCGAAACATCATCTTGTCGCGATCTCGAGTCGTCGACGACCGCGCTCCGGGCGAACGTCGACTCGATGCTGATCGTTCGATCGGGTGCTGTCGGCCGCAGTCGCCCGCCTCCAGCGCGGGCCGGGGTGAGGCAATCGAGCCGCATCGGGGGGCATTCTTGGCCGCGAACCGTCGGCGGCCGTGTCACTGCCCGGCATCACGCCTGTGGCGGTCCCATCGGAGACGCGCTCGAGCCAGCATGGAATATTCGAGTTCCGGATTGGCATATTGCGATATTTCCCCACGCTCGTCTTTGACATGTCCGTAGTACGGCGGGCGCGCATAGGCAGTTATCCGGGTACCACCGCGTGACCGTGCGTGGCACGTCGGCGCACAGACCGACGCCTTCGGGGATTCGCTCCAGACGAGGTGCCGGCATCGATGTCGCGGATGTCAGGATGTACGCACCGAGCTCACCTGCCAGCACTCCTGCGTCGCGCGACCGCGGATCACGCCGCTGGTCGCGCGGCCCTGCGGCGATGCCGGCGCCGGAACACCTGACGCCGTCGTCCTGGCCACGCCCGACGTCCGCGACTTCCGGCGCCTCGCCTCGTCACGCGAGCTCCGCGGTGGGATCGTGTTGGTCGTGGAGGGCGACCTTCTGCGGGCGAACAACTCGACGTATCGCGCGAAGCCGTCCGCCTCGTCCGCCTCGAGCTCGAGGCTGGGCGCGAGATGATCGATCGGGTGCTGCGTCGCTCGATCGTCGCAAGCCTTCGCAGACTCCGCGGAACGATTCCCGCAAGACGCTCCCTCGGCCTCCAGAGCGGGCGAGCTGGAGAGTGCGCTTCGGCGCCGGATGTGAAGTGGAGTCCGAGAGGTCGAAAATCTGGCTGCGCTCGCAGCCCTGACGCCTATACTGCGACCGCGATCAGTCGCATCGAGAGGAGTCCAGAAAATGCTCGCATCCCGACTGCTGCGTTTCTCCTCTGTCGGCCTCGCCGCGCTCCTCGCGGCGGCCTGCTCCGGTGGCTCGGATTCTGGCGACGACGAATCCAGCGGCGGCGACGACAGCGGGTCGATGGGCGACGACGGGGATCCGGGGAACGACGACGGGAGCGGCGGCGGCGACGGCACCTTCCGGATCGAGTGGGGCCCGCTGATGGTCGAGCCCGGGGTCGAGGACACCCAGTGCGTGGTCAAGCGCCTGTCGAACGATCGCCCGATCAAGATCGGCTCGATCCACAACGAGCTCGGGACCGCCTCGCACCATCTGATCGTGTATCGCCTCACCGAGGGCGAGGAGATCCCCGAGCCGCAGCCGTGCCGGCCGTTCGCCGATGTGCTCGACCTGTCCAAGGGCGCACCGCTGACGGTGACGCAGAAGGCGGACGAGCTCATCCAGCTTCCCGACGGCGTCGGCATGTCGCTCGAGCCCGGCCAGCTCATCCGCATCGAGCTTCACTTCATCAACGCCACCGATGAGGCGCAGGAGCTGCGCGCGTCGAGCACGTTCACGGAGCTGCCCGACGAGGAGTTCCAGCAGGAGGCCGACTTCATGTTCGTCGGCAATCCCGACATCTCGATCGAGCCACACTCCGCGTTCACCCTGGGGCCCAGCTTCCTGCCGGTGCCCGACGATCTGGCTGGCATCAACATCTTCGCGGTCACGGGGCACGAGCACCGGTGGGGCACCAATGTGAGCGTGGACCTGGCGAACGGCCCCGACGACGAGGGCACCGCGCTCTACGCGCCGGAGAGCTTCAGCTGGGACGAGCCGGAGACGGTCTATCACGACCCGCCGGTGAGCATCCCGGCGGGCAGCGGCTTCCGCTTCACGTGCGACTGGATGAACGACAGCGACGAGACGGTCGAGTTCGGCGAGTCGGCCACCAACGAGATGTGCTTCTTCTGGGCCTACTACTATCCGAGCCAGGGGTCGCGGATGTGCTTCCACACCGACCGGGTCGAGGGCGGCGCCAACCTCTGCTGCCCCGGCAACGACTTCTGCGACAACCTGGGCGGCTTCCTCGATCCCTGAGGCCGGTCAGCCGTTCGCGCGCGCGTGGTGCGCGGCGCCTCCCGCACAGGACCGAGCTACGATCCAGGCTGCGCTGCCGATGGTGGACGCCACGAAGAACATGGTCCACTGCAGTGGATCCTTCGGGGCGTCCATCACCCCCGGCACGTGAACCAGCAGGACGAACGAGCCGATCATGATCGCTTCGAGCGTCGCGGCCAGGCGCGGCACGACGCCGAAGAGGATCGCCACGCCCGCGGCGATGTGAGCCACGCCGGTCAGGTACACCCAGCCTGGCCGGAAGGGGAGCCACGCCGGAACCACCTCTGCCGCCCCTGCGCCGCTGAAGAAGTGGTGGAGACCGAACATCGGCAGCGCCACTGCAAACAGGGTACGTGCCATGCGCAGGCCGAGGTCTCCGCGAAGCCACCGCCCCGGGCCGTCGGTCGGAGAGGCAAGCGACGCGAACAGAACCCAGCCGCCGGCGACCACGGTCGCGATCTGCGCGGCGCCGGACCAGAGGAGCTCCTCCGAGGGCGCGGCGATGAGCTGTGGACCTTGCAGGAGTAGCAGCCAGCCGACGAACAGCAGCGCCAGGATGGCCGAGGATGCGACCGCTGTCCTGCGCCGCAAGAGGCCGAGCCCCGAGGCCAGTATCAGCGCGCCCGACGCGCAGGCGAGCCCATGTCGCCACGGGACCCACCGCGGAATCGGAGCCCAGACGTAGACGAACTCGCTCGAG
>Ga0126377_10001512_pt1 | contig 15338 bp, 5 predicted proteins | sample PanSoiMetPlot_22_FD_92647 | JGI IMG/M metagenome (GOLD analysis project Ga0126377, IMG submission 92647) | Tropical forest soil microbial communities from Panama - MetaG Plot_22 | ecosystem: Environmental > Terrestrial > Soil > Tropical forest > Bulk soil | place: Panama | collected 2016-02-17
CTCGGCCAGCTCGAGCACGGCGCTCTGCCCGGGCGGCCCGCCGATCATGAGGTAGGTGAAGAGGAAGCCGCGGCCGTCGTCGCGCACGCTGGTGGCCTGGTGGCTGGCGCCGCGCTCCACCAGCTGACGGAGCGAGACGCTGGCCGGGAGCGCGGCCTGGCCGCCCGGCCCGAGCAGCCGGGCGTTGATGTGACGGTCGCGGCTGAAATCGGACAGGAGCGCCATCGCGGCCGGCGCTCCCTTGCTCGTCCACGTGTGCTCGACCGCGCGGGCCAGGGCGACCGCGATGACGGCGGCGTCGCGGCGCATGTCGTCCTCGAACAGGTCCACCTCGCGCCGGGTTCGCAGCCAGCCGCTCACCCCCAGGACCGCCGCGGTGGCCAGGATCAGGAGCAGCAGGAACTTGGCCGTGAGCCTCACACGGTCGAGTATTCGCGGTCAGCCGGCCGCGCGCAAAGCTACTGCCCTGGTTGCCCGTCCAGGAGGGCGGCGGCGCGCAGCATGGCCGAGCTGACGTGCTGCACGTAGTCGATGCGCACGACCGGATCGATGGCGCTGGCGGTGACGCCCCCGAGGCCCTGGGCCGACGGCTCGACCCAGAAGGCGCTGTCGGCGCTCTGCTGCTGGCGGAGGGCGAAGCGCATCGACAGCAGGATCTGCTGGCGCAGCTCCTCCGGCGCCCCTCCGTGGTGCTGGGCGAGCAGGTAGGTCGAGATCATCGCCTCGTTGCGCGAGCCGACCGGCGTGTTGTTGGGCACCAGGAACGGCGTGTAGCCGAAGGTGCCGGCCAGGTCGGCCTGGTCGGGCGAGAAGTCGTCCTCCTGGTTCTGCTGGCGGCGCAGGAACTCGCCGTAGCCGAGGCAGAAGTCGCTGTAGCGCTGCTTGCGCAGGGCCGGCCAGGCCGCCTCGGCGGCGATGCAGGTCCAGTGCTCCTCGCCGTAGAAGAAGCCGCCGGCGAAGAAGTCGTACCAGTCGACCAGCCAGTCGAGCGCGCGCTCGGCCGCGGCCAGGTAGCGCGGATCGCCGTACACCGCGTGCATGCGGACCAGCGCCAGCGCCGCCTCGCCCGAGAAGTAGAGGCTCTGGGCCACCTCGTCGCGCTGGCCGCGCGCCACGTCGTAGAAGTGCGCGAAGCTCCCGTCGGGCCGCTGCATGGAGAGCAGCCACTCGGCCAGCTGGTGGGTCAGCGGATCGAAGCGGCCCGATCGGGTCGCGCGCTTGTACTCGCACAGCGCGACGACGGCGAGCGCGGTCGAGCCCAGCGCGGCCTTCTGGTCCTCTCGCTGGTGCACGCAGGCGAAGCGGGCCCCCGACGAGGTCTTGCCGCTGCAGCCGCCCTGCTCGACCAGCTCGGCGAAGTGGCCGAAGGCGCGCTCGATGGGCTCGAGCAGGAACTTCTCGCCGGTGTGGCGGTAGAGCTCGGCCAGGAAGTACGTCACCCCGGCGTGGCGCGGCAGGCTGTAGGGGCGCGGGCGCTTCGGGTCGCTGGCGCGCCCGCTCGACAGGTCGACCTCGTAGATGTAGCGCCCGTTCTCGGCCAGGTGGTTGACCAGGTAGTGGCCGCCCGCGATGGCGGCGGCGCGCAGGTTCGCGGCGGTGAGCGCGGGGCCGGGCGGCAGTCCGCGCTCGAGCGGCAGCGGCGCGCCCACGCCGCCCGGCGGCTCCACGAAGCTGTCGGTGCGGAAGCGGAAGTAGGTCTTGCCGAGGTCGTTCCAGGTGGCGAGCGGGATGCGATCGGCGGCGGCCATGCGCGCCCCGGCGCGCTTCATGTCGACCCCCATGCGCAGGTCGGGGATGGCCGGGATGGGCTTCTGCGTGACCAGCAGGCGCGCGCGGATGAGCTCGTCGGGGAGCAGGAGGTGCTCTCGCGGCCCGGCGGTGACCGCGCCGAGCCCGTCGCGGCCGGCCTGCATGGCGAACAGCTCGAGCCCGCCGATGTCGGCCAGGATGGGGGCGCGCGCGCTGACCACGTCGATCTGGATGCGGGCGGCGGCGCGATCGGCGGCGCTCACCTTGGCGAGCGCCGGCAGCGCGGCCAGCGCCCGGGCCGCGGCATCGAGCGCGTCGGCCACGCGCGGCCCGCGGCCCTCGACGCGCGCCTTGCGGTCGCCCTGGTGCCACACCGAGATGACGACCGGGCCGTCGCCGTCGAGCGGCGCCTCCAGCTCCGGGTGGCGCGGGCGCTCGGCCGGATGACCGGCCATGACGGCGCGCGCGACCGCCATGGCGGCGGCGCGGGCGGCGGGCGACAGGCGCTCGGGCGCGTCCAGGCGGTAGCGCGAGCCGACCCAGGTGGCGGCCGCGCACAGGAGCAGCGTGGGCAGGACCAGCGCCGCCGCGAGCGCGGCCCGGCGGCGTCCGGCGCGGCGCTGCATCACCGGGCCGACCGCGCGGCGCGCGCGTAGTGCCGCCGGCCCGCCCGGGTCATGAGGAACTTGAGCTGGAAGGCGGGCAGGAGCGCCATGAGCTCGACGACCAGGGCCCCGGCGAGGAGCGCCATGCTGGCCGCGCCGCGCCCCATCGATCCGTACACGCCGGCCAGGAAGGACGCCGAGAGCAGGATGAGGACCAGGAGCAGGACCGCGAGCAGGAGGAGGAGCGCGCAGCCGGCCACCGCGACGCGCCGGCCCCAGCGGCTGCGCCACAGCATGCCGACCCCGGCCAGCCCGACCGCGGCGACCGTGCTCCACAGAAGGGTCGCGTGCAGCGCGTGCCGGGTCGGCGACTGGAGGATGACGAGCGCGTAGATCGCGGCCATGGTGAAGTCGAGGGCCGCGTAGATGATCGGCCGCACGTCTCGGCGTGGCGCGCGCGCCGCACCCGCCGCGGGGGGCCACTTCTTTCCGGCGGCGGCGGGATGGGCGCTCTTGTCGCCGGGGGGACTGGCGGCCGAGGCGGGACTCGAGGGAGGAGCGTCGGCGTCCGATGCGCCGCGCGACGAGCGGCGGCGGGGGCGTTTCTGCGCCATGGGCGGGGACAATACTCGATCGGCGTCTGACACCGGAGCTCACTTCGGTGGACCTCATCGAGCTCCGGTGTCAGGGCTTCGCGCCTTCGCGCTCAGCCAGTCGATTTTCGACGGGACCCCGCCGACTTCGTCGGCACCCCGTCCGGGCTTGTCGGGCCATGTCGGAGCCCACGAGCTCGCGCCCGCCCGCCCCGTGCTTCTGGTATATGATGGTGCCCATGCACGATTCCTCGTCGGAGAAGATCCTCCGGCGCGAAGTCCAGCTCCCGCATCGGCAGCCCACCGGGCTCGGCGTGATGCTCATCGCATCGGCGGCGATGTTCTTCGCCGTGGCGGGCTCCGCCTTCGTGGTCCGCGCCCGCATGGCGGGCCACTGCTGCGACCGCGCGCGCGTGGCGCCCCAGGCGCCGGTCAGGATCCCTGCGATCTCACCGGCCGCGACAAGGCCCGCCGAGCCGCCCTGCGGCGAGGCGGTCTATCACCCCGGGCCGAGCGGCAAGATGGTGGTCGAGTTCCGGCTCTGCCCGCCGGCGGCCGCCGGGCCGGGCGCCACGCTCATCGACGTGGACGCCCAGCGCGTGCGGGACGCGCGCCCCACGGCGCTCATCGCCCACCGCCCCGACCAGCAGGCGGATCACCTGACAGACGATCACTGATCGAGGCCGATGGAGATGTCGTAGCGGTTCTCGGAGTCGCCGAAGCCTCGCACCACCACGTAGAACGTGCACGGGTCGCATGAGGCCGGCGCCGCCGCCTCGAAGTGCTCGTCCGAGTCGGCGCTCTGGCCGTTGTCGAGCGCGCAGCCGTCGGGCGCCTCGGGCGAGCACGGCGTGAGATCGACCGCCGCCTCGTCGTAGAGGTGGATGTCGAGGTCCTCTTGCGAGCCGGCCTGATCGAAGGCCAGGTCGACCAGCAGGCGCTCGCCGGTGAACAGATCGACCTGGTACCAGTCGTCGTCGCCGCTGCAGATGGACTGATCGAGCGACGTGAACGGGTCGGGGAAGAACGCCGGCACGCGCGCCTGGGCCGGGCCGTCGTCGTCCTCGTTGTCGTCCGCCTCGCAGGTGGCGGCGCAGCTGCCCGGACTCTGGCTCACCGTCAGCGAGTACGGGTTTCGCCCCGCGCCGAAGGCGAACACGCGCGCGGTGTAGATGCCCGCGGGGACGCATGCCGACACGCTCTCGTCGGAGCTGAAGCTCTGCGAGGCGGCCAGCAGCGCCCCGTCCTCGCCGTGGAGCGCGAGGTCGAGGTCGCTGGCCGCGCCGCCGGCCAGCGCCAGCGTGAGCTCGCCCTCCTCGGGCACCTCGATGTCGAACCAGTCCTCGTCGTCGCCGGTCGCCAGCGCGGCCGGGCAGCTGACCAGGTCGTGTCGCCCGGCGGCGAGCAGCGGCAGGGCGGCGGCCTGGGCCGGGCTGTCGTTGTCCTCGAGCTCGTCGTCCTCGCAGGTCCCGCCGGCCGGATCCGCGCAGTCGCTCGACAGCGGCACGCACTGGCGGGCGCTGGCCCCGTCGACCGACGCGACCGGCGCGCCCGAGCAGCTGTACCCGGCCGGGCAGTCGTCCGGGCCGTCGCACGCGCCCAGGCAGAACGCGCCCGCGCCGCCGACCGGGACGCAGAGGTCGTCGGCCCCGCCGCACTGCACGTCGCTGTCGCACGCCTCGCACAGGGCGCCGCCGCCCTCCCCGCCCGGGCTGGTCACCGTCATGGTGAAGACGCCGTCGGCCGGGACCTGGGTCAGGTGATCGCAGCTCCCTTCCGGATCGTCGTCGTCGGTGACGGCGATGAGGTAGTAGAGCTGGCCGCTGGTCCCGGCCGGCTCGCCGGCCACCGGGTTGGGCAGGCTCGCGCTCCAGGTCCCCGCCGTCATGTCGCCGGCGGTGAGCCGCATGGTGAGCTGGGTCATGGCCGACAGGTCGGGCGGATCGGCCGGCGGCGAGTCGGCGACGTAGAGCAGCGGCTCGCGCTTGAGGCCCTGGTCGTCGGAGATGTCGGCCGCGATGGTCAGCCCCGCGCCGCTGTCGACGTCTCGCGCCTCGTGCGCGACGACCGGCGCCTCGCCCGGGCAGTCGGGCTTGGTGGGCCTGCGCAGCACGATGAGGTAGGGGTGCGCGGTGGGCGGGTTGTCGTGATCGTCGGCGCTCAGCACCACGCTGTAGCGGTCGTCCGCCTCGATCTGCGGGCCCGACGGGCACCAGCGCCAGTCGGCGTGCAGCCCGTCGGTCTGGTCGAGGTCGGCGCCGTCGAGCAGCGGCTCGAGCTGGCCGATCGCCACCTCGGCCGAGTCGGAGTCCACGACCTCGACGCCGAAGCCGGCGCAGGTGGCCCTGGTCAGGTCGAGCGTCGTGCCCATGCCCTGGGGATGGAGGAAGCGAGGCGCGGTCGCGGCGCCGATGGCGGAGCGCACGTCGATGCGCGCGGTCGCGGTGTCGCGATGCGAGCCGTCCGAGACGGTGAAGTCGAAGGTCCACACCCCCACGTCGGAGGCCAGCGGGATCCAGCGGAACTCGCCGGCGCCCAGCCGGGTCGCGCCGATGGTGGCGCGGCCCTCGATGTCGGGCACGTCGGCGGTGAAGCTGTAGCGCAGCTCGTCCCCGTCGTCGTCGGTGGCGGCCAGCACGAGCACCAGCTCCTGGTCGACCGCGACGACGCGGTCCTCCACCGGCTCGAGCACCGGCGCGCCGCCGCTCGGACCGCACGCGGTCAGCGCCGCGCAGACGAGGCCGGGGACGGAGAGGAGGAGACGGTGCTGCGCGGCGCGCGGGGACCCCACGGATCGGGTCCCTTAGCAAGATGCAGTCCAGCCGTCATTCGCCGAGCTGCGCCCGCAGTGCCGCGTGATCCTCGCTGACTGCGAAGCGCAGCATGCCGACCACGAACGGGTCATCGATGCCCTGGTGGATATCGCGGTAGCCACCCAGGCGGAGGAGCGCGCCCAGCGCGGCCGCGGCGCTGCCCGCCGCCAGGAGACCGGCGCGGTTTCCGCCCTCGATGATGCCGGCCCACATGGCGCGGTGATCGAACTCGGCGCCGGCGATGTCGAGGCCGAACGGGGCCAGCTCCTGCACCAGGTGGCTCGGGATGAGGCGCCGCAGCTTCTGCTGCTCGGTGGCGACCTGGGCCGGGTCGAGCCCGGCCGGGGAGAACTCGGGCTGGAACTGGCGCAGCATGCCGGCCACCAGCGCGCCCAGCTCGTCGGCCGCGAGCCGGGCCGGCACCGCCAGCGACGAGCGGTAAAGCACCAGCGCGCGACCGACCAGGAAGCGCAGCTCGGCCGGGCGATCGAGGCTGGCCAGCTGCGAGCCGATGACCAGGGAGGGCGGGCTGGTCGGCTCGACCGCGAGCACGGTGGGCTGCCGCGGCGAGAGATAGATCTCGAGCTCGGCGATGCCCATCTCGCCCGCCATCTCGAGGATCATCGCGGCCAGCGGGTCGCCGCTCGAACGCAGCCTCTCGGCCCGGCCGACGCCGTAGCGGCGCACGTCGAGGCCGAGCTGCTTGGCGATGCGCTCGCCCAGCATGCGGAACAGCGAGCGCAGCGAGCCGGGCACCGGCGCCGGATAGAGGAGGTCGTCGATGTCGGAGCTGCCCAGTCCGGACAGCGGCGGCCGCGCGCGCGCAGCGGGGGCGGCCAGCTCGGTGTCGCCCGCCTCGGCCCCGCCGAGCAGGAGCGCGATCTCGGCCGCGCAGCGGGCGGTGGCCAGCGAGCCGGCCCCGCCGGCCTTCTCGCGCGCCGCCAGCGCGCGCGACAGCACCTGATAGGGCTCGATCCCGGCCGGCTCGGCCGCCACGCGCTGGCGCATCGCTCCCGCCACGCGGTCCAGGTGCACGCGCGCGCTGATGCCGTCGCCGACCTCGCCGTAGAAGTCGACCAGGGCCATGAGCGCCGACTCGCTGGTCGGATCCATGTCGAGGGCGATGCGATAGGCGCGCTCCGCCTTCGAGCGGTCCTTCAGGCCGTCGAGGTAGATGCGGGCGACCCGGTGCAGGTGGACCACCTTGTCGGCGTCCACTGCGGCCAGCTTGATGAGCTGCTCGCAGGCGCCGAGCGCGAGCCGGTGATCGCCGGAGCGGGCGGCCAGATCGGCCACCTTCTCGAGCGACGCGTGGTCGCCCGGGTGATAGGTGAGCACCTTCTGGAACGACATCATCGCGTAGCGCGGATCGGGCAGCCGATCGGCGTAGATGGTGCCCAGCCGGTAGAAGATGTGGCGCAGGATCTCCGGCCGCGTCTCCAGCTTGGCGCGCGAGATGAGCGCCTCGGCCGCCTCGGCCCAGTCGCCCAGCTCCCACGCGATGTCGGACAGGTCGGCGACGGCGCGCAGGTTGTCGGGCTCGATGTCGAGCGCCGACTTGAGGTGGCGGCGCGCGCCCTCGCGGTCGTCGAAGAAGTTGCGGTAGAGGTCGGACAGCCCCTGGTGCAGCGCCATGCGCATCGTGCGGTCGTCCTCGACGCCCAGCCGCTGGTGGTAGAGCTCGACCAGCTCGACGTCCTGACCGGTGTCCTCGTAGAGGAGCTTCAGCCGGAGGAACGCGTCGGTGTGAGATGGGTCGGCCTCGAGCACGCGGCGCAGCGCGGCGATCGCGCGCTCGCCGTCGGGGGCGCGGTCCATGAGCACCACGCCGGCCAGGTGGTAGAGCGCGGCCCGCTCCGCGGCGGCGGCCGAGCCGTCGGCGGCGCGCTCGGTCGCCTCGGCCACGTCCGACCACATGGCGCCGCCGACGGCCGCGTCGCGCCAGCCGTGCAGCGCGGGCAGGTGGGCGGGCAGCGCCGCGACCGCGTCCCGGAAGCTGGCCACCGCGCCCTCGCGATCGCCGAGCGCCAGCAGCGTCTCGCCCGCGCGGGTGTAGAACGCGGCCTCGGCGCGCGCGTCGCCGGCGAAGGCGCGCGCCACCGCCTGCTCCAGCCCGGCCAGCTCGGGCGAGGGGCCCTCGGCGCGCGCGTGCGCCTCGAGGCGGAAGAGCGCCATGCGGTTCACCGGGTCGATGTCGCGCTGGCGGCGGAAGTGCGCGAGGAGCTCGTCGCGCGGGCGGCCGGTGCGCTCGGCCAGGCGGGCCAGCTCGCCCAGCAGCGCCACCGTGTCGCGCGGACCGGTGGTTGCGCCCTCGAGCCGGCCGTAGAGCTGGTAGAGCTCCGGCTCGCGGTCGGGTCCGCCGGCGAGGTAGGCGCGCTCGAGGCTGCGCATGGCGGTCATGCGACCGGGGTCGGCCTCCACCGCCGCGCCCCACCCGAGGATCGCGGAGGCCAGGTCGCCGCGCAGCTCGGCGTCGATGCGGGCCAGCTCCTCGTAGGCCGCGGCCTTCGAGGAGCCGTCGCCCATGGCCTCGGCCTGGCGCAGGTCGGACAGGGCGAGCTCGGCCAGCGGCGCCGCCTCGCCCGCGCGCTCGGCGCTGCGCGCGAAGCCGTCGCGCGCCAGCGGATCGTCGGGGCGCAGGGCGAGCGCGCGCTGATAGAGATCGGCGGCGCGGCCCGGGTCGCCGACCTGCTCGGCCATCTCCGCCTCGCGCAGGAAGCGGGCGAAGCCGTCGTCGGCGTCGCGTCGGTCGGCCGCCGGCGTCGCCGCCGTCTCCACCGCCGGCGCCGACTCGCCGAGCCGGCGCTGGGCCGCGCGCAGGAGCTCGGCCGCGATGATGAAGTCGGGGCGAGCGTGGACCACCGAGGTGAGTAGATCGATGGCGCGGCGCGCCTCGTCGCCCTCGTCGAGCATGATGCTGGCGGCCCGGTAGCGGTGCGCGATCGCCTCGTCGCCGTCGCCGAGCGCGTCGGCCCGATCGGTGAGCAGCGACGCGGCGTCGGCCCAGCGCCCGCCCTGCGCGAGCAGGCGCAGGAGGGCGAGCGTGGGCCGCGGATCGCTCGGGTCCTGCTGCGCGGCGGCGGCCAGGATCTGCTCGGCCGCGGCGCGGTCGGCGCCCCGGGTGCCGTCGGCGCCATCGCGGCCCTCGGGGCCGCCGTCGCCCGCGCGGCCCGCGCGCGCGACCAGGATGTCGGCGCGGCGAAGAGCCAGCTCGACGGCGCGGGCCGCGGGCAGCTCGCCCTTCTGGGCCTCGGCCAGGACCGCCAGCCGGGCGCCGTCATCGTCCGGCGCCGCGGCGTCGACCAGGCGGAGGCAGGCCGCCCGTGCCGCCGCCGAGGCCGGATCGAGGGCGAGCACGCGGCGCCACGCGACCAGCGCGTCGCCCCCATCGATCGCCGCCTGGTCGGGCGCGCGCGCGACGTGCGCGCTCGCCGGGGGCGCGCTCGGCTCGCGCCAGATGCCGGCCGGGAGGCCGGCCGCCTCGGGCGCGCCTCCCCCGTCGGCCGACGAGGGCGACGCGAACAGGATCTCCGGCGCCGCCGCCGTGTCGCCGCCCCAGTCGTCGTCGGCGTCGCGGGGTGGGATGGTGCCGGCCGGGTCCTCCCCCGGCGCACCGGTGCCGGCCCGCGCTCGCGCAGGCGCCGGGGCCGGCCCCGCGGCCAGGGCGAGCTGCTCGAGCGCCATGGCCGCGCGCCGCTCCGCCACCAGCGGATCGACGTATGGCAGCCTCTCCTCCGCCTGCTCGCGGCACAGCGCGGCCCGCTCGGCCAGCTTGCCGCCGCGCGCGTAGGCGCGCTCGAGCTCGGCGTCGAGCGCCGCGCTGCGCGGCCCGGCCGCGCGCCCGGCGGCCAGCACCGCGGTCCCCTCCTCGCCGCGCCCGAGCCGCTCGAGCCCGCGCGCGAGCCTGACCCGCGCGAGCACCGCGCCGTCGGGATCGGCCGACACCTGACGCCGCGCGAGGGCGACCAGCCCCTCGTCGTCGCCGGCGGCCTCGAGCGCGCCGGCCAGATCGATCGCGGCCAGCGGCTCGCCCGGGTCGAGCTCGACCGCGCGGCGCAGCATCGACACCGACGCCGCCTTCTCGCCGCTCGCCGCGCGCAGGCCGGCCGCCCGGCGCAGGAGCCGCGCCGCCTGCCCGCGCGATGGCGTGGCGGAGGCGGCCCGGGCCAGCGCCTCGGCCGCCGGGCCGGCCTGGCCCGCCGCCTCGAGCAGGAGCGCGTGCACCTCGCCGAGCTCCGGATCGCCGGGCAGGAGCTCGGCCGCTCGCGCGACCGATCGGCCGGCCGAGGCCAGCTCGCCGCGGCCGATGAGCGGCTCGCCGCGGCGCCACTCGAGCGCGCCGGCCAGCGCCGGCGATGCCTGGCCCAGCCCGCCCTGCCCGACCAGGTGGCCGGTCAGCTCGGCTGCCTCGCTGGCGGCGCCGCGCGCGCAGGCGGCGTGGGCCAGCCCCATCCAGGCCAGGCGGTCGGCCGGGTCGACCAGCAGCGCGCCGCGGTAGGCCGGGCCGCCGTCGTCGCCGCGTGCCTCGGCGAGGAGGCCGCGGGCGCGCGCCATGGCTCCGGCCAGCGCGCGGTCGGCCACCGCCTGGGCCAGCTGATCGAGGATGACGTCGAGCTCGTCGTGGCGGCCGTCGACCCAGGCCAGCTCCAGGTCGGCGAGCAGCGCGCGCACGTCGGACGGCGCCTCGTCGACCAGATCGCCGACCGCGACCCGCGCCACGTCCTGCTCGCCGATCGCCATGAGCAGATCGGCGCGGTAGGCGGCCAGCGCGCGCCGCTCGCGCGACGAGGCCAGCTCGATCTCGGCGTCCAGGTGGCGCACCGCCTCGCTGAAGTTGCCCAGCTGGCGCTCGACCCGGCGCAGCGCGCGCAGCGGCGGCCGGAGCTGCGGGTCGAGCTGCATGGCGCCGTCGTAGTGGGTGCGCGCGCGGTCGAGGTCGCCCAGCTGCTCGGCCAGGCGGCCGGCCTCGAGCCGCATGCGCGCGGTCGGGACCGGCTCGTCGAGCAGGGTCAGCTCGCGCTCGTAGAGCAGGAGCTCGCGGGCCAGCTCCTCGGTGCGATCCTCGGTCGACGGGTCCACGTCGCGCACGACCAGCGCGTCGAAGTCGATGGTCGGCTCGCTGACCGCGAACGGCGACAGCGGCAGGTCGGGCGTGACGTCGATGTCGGGCAGCGCGACCATGGTGGCCGCCGGCACCAGCGTGCCGTCGTCGATGGCGACCGCGTCGTCGAGGGCGGCGTCGACGTCGCTGTCCTCGTCGTCGGCCGCGGCGGCGCCCTCGAGCCCCACGTCGCCCCACGGCTCGAAGCCCAGCAGCGTCTCGGCCGGCGTGTCCCACGGCGTGGCCTGGTCGCGCCCGCGCAGCACGGCGTCGGGGCTGCGCTCGATGGTGGCGTCGTCGATCGGCACGTCGATCGACGCGTCATCGATCGACGCACCGTCGATCGACGCACCGTCCATTATCGACTCTGGCGCCGCGTCCCACGGCGTGACCGGGCGGCGCCGCTCGGTGGCCGGCTCGGGCGCGTCGCGCCGCTCGGGCGTCCACGGCGACTCCCACGACGGGGTGGCGCGGCCGCGCGGGGCGACCTCGCGCGGCTGCCCCGGCCAGGCCGGCGCCGACGAGGCGCGCAGCGCGTCCAGCGCGGGGCGCTCCTGCTGGACGGTGGGCGGCAGCTCCGGCTCGCCGGCCGGCCGAGGCACCAGCCGGTCGGCCAGGACGTCGCCGACCACGACGGTCGGCCCCTCGATGTCGTCGTCCGACAGCGCCTCGTGTGGGTCCGCCGTCGTCGCCGGCATCGTCGCGCCCGCTGGCGGGGGCGCGGTGGTGATCGTCTCTCGGCGCCGGGGCTCCGCCGGCGTGAACTGGGACGGCGTGGCCGGGCGGCGAAGGATGTTGGTCGTGGTCCGCCGCCCCGCCTCGCCGGTGGGCGGACGCTTGCGGCGGCCGGTGCGCGGGTCGCTCTCGACCGGCGCGTCGGCCTGGGTCACGGTCCCGGCCACCAGGTCGCTCGAGCTGGCCGCGACCTCGATGCCCTCGTAGAAGTCCTCGTCCAGCTCGAGGCTCACCTCGGGCGGCGCGTCGCGGAACAGCGCCTCGGCCGACTCCGCGAGCCGCTCCACCAGGTCGGTCGACATCGCGGCGGTGCGCTCCTCCGGCCAGAAGTCCGCGCTCTCCTCGGGATGGCTCGGTCCCGGCGCGCCGGAGCTACCCACGCCGGGCCGCGTCTTGTCGCTCCAGGTCGGGAAGGGCTGCTTGGGGCCGGTGCCCGGCCGCCTGACGATCGCGGGGCGGCGGCCCGAGGTCGCGGCGCGCGGCGGGCGCGCCGCGCCCGGCCCGGCCGGCACGACGGGGGCCGGCTTGCCCTGCCCCTGTCCGTGGATGATGGGTCGCGGCGCGGAGGTGAACAGGCCGTCGTCGTCGCTGCCGAGCGCGGGGCGGCGCCCGGTCGAGCCCAGCAGCGCGCCGAGCGCGCGCGGCTCGCCGTCGAGCGAGAGATCGTCCTCGGTCGGGATGGGGAACGGATCGGCGTCGTCGTCGCGCGACGGCGCGGGCGCGACCGGCGGCGGCGAGGTGTGCGCGTCGGCGCGCACGGCCGCGGCGGGCGCATCGGTGGGCGAATCCGGCACGTGCAGGGAGTCGAACATCTTGTCCCACTCCTCGAGGTCCTCGAGGAGGCCGTCGCCCAGCAGCTCGTCTTCTTGGTCGGGCATCTCGTTCCGCTTCGATCAGTGCGTGAGGCCCAGCCGCTGGCGCAGCTCCAGGCGCTCGCCCGACACCGCCCAGGCCAGGAGCGAGAGCGCGTCGCGGTCGTCGGTGAGCGAGCGCGCTCCCGGGCCCAGGTCGAGGAGGTCGAGCGCGGCCGGCAGATCGGCGCACAGGAGCAGGCCGGCGCGCGCCCCGGTGCGCAGCGCGGCGCGCCGCCAGCCGCCGAGGTCGCCCGGCTGGGCGAAGCCGTGCTCGATGGCGGCCAGGCTCTTGCGCGCGCGCCGGTCGAGGTGGCGGTCGAGGTGCTTGATGAGCTCGTCCTGGCGGCGCGCGTCGGTGCCTGACAGGAGCACGCGCGGCACCTCGCCGAGCGCCAGCTTGGCCGCCGCCGCGAACCAGGCCGCCAGCATCTGGTGGGCCAGCTCGGCCAGGCTGGAGGTGCCCTGCCTGAGGAGGGCGCAGGCGCGGCCGAGCGCGAAGCGGGCCTCGGCGGTGTGGGCCGCGGCCACGTCGGCCCCGAGGTAGAGCGCGCGCCGATCGCCGGCCACCGCGCGCGCGTAGCCCGGCTTGCCGGTCGCGACGTAGACGTCAGGGGCCTCCGGCTCGGCGCAGCCGAACAGGCGCAGGAAGGCGAGCACCGCCGGCGCCTCGTGCTCGAGGTCCTTGCCGCGCCGGCGGTCGCTCTTGGCGAAGCCGAGCTGGCGCGGTTCGCGCGGCAGCGCCAGGGCCACGGCCGGCGCCACGATCGACCAGACCTCGGCCGGGAAGCCGCCCGCGCCCGGATCGACCAGCACCGCCCAGTCGGCCGGGCCCAGCGGCTGGCCCAGGCGCGCCAGGTCGAGGTCGGGCGGCGCCTGGCCCGACCACTCGCTGACCATGCGGCGGTGCTCGGAGGTGAGCGAGCCGAGCGAGCCCTGGGCCGCCAGCGCGATCGCGCGCGTCTCGCTGTCCCCCGCCCACTGGCCGACGGCGGCCAGCCGCTCGTAGAGCGCCGCGCGCCCGGGATCGGCGGTGATGGCGCGGCGCAGATCGGCCGCCGAGCGGGACAGCACGCGCCGGCGCCGCTCGTCACCCTCGGGGTAGAGCTCGACCAGCTGGCGCACCGGATCGGCGGCCAGGGGATCCAGCTCGCGCGCGCGCTCGAGCGCGGTCAGCGCGCTGGTCCGCTCGCCCAGCTTCTCGCGCAGGAGGCGGGCCAGGCGCAGCTGGTCGCGCGCCTTCTCGCCCGGCGTGGTGCGGAGGCGCTCGAGGCTGCGCAGCTCGTCGGCGGCGCGCCGGTTCTCTCCGGCGCGCATGAGCACGTCGATGAGCCGCTCGCGCACCGACAGATCGCCGGGCGACTGGCGCATGACGCTCTCCAGCTGGGCGACCGCGCCGGTGAGGTCGTCCATGTTCTCGGCCAGGATCTCGGCCAGGGCCAGCTCGGCCTGGCCGCGCCGCGCGTCCTCGCGCCCTGCCCGCTCGAGGAAGCCCTCGAACGCGCGCGCCGCCTCGCGCGCCTGGCCCAGGCGCAGGAGCGCGCCCGCGCGCAGGAGCAGCGCGTCGGCGTGGCCGGGGTCCAGCTGCAGCGCGCCGGCCAGGTCGCGCGCCGCGCCCTTGTCGTCGTGCAGGCGGATGCGCAGGTTGGCCCGCTCGATCAGATCGCGCACCAGCACGGGGCCTCGGCGCCCGCCGTCGTCGAAGTGGTGGATGCGCTGGGTGAGGATCTCGAACAGCCCACCGACGTCGTCGTGGCTGACCAGGATCTCGTGCAGGCGGGCGAACTCGTCCGCGGCCGGATCCTCGAGCACGATGCGGCGGTAGACCGGCACCGCGTACTCGATCTGGCGCAGCTCGCCGTCGAAGACGAGCGCCGCCTCGCGCAGGAGCTCGAGCTTGCCGTCGCGGTCGCCGATGAGGCGCGCCAGGGTGGCGGACGCGCGGGCCAGGCCGGCGCGGTCGCCGCCGCGCCGGCAGATGCGGCGCAGGATCTGGAGCGCGCGGATGGAGTCGGGCTCGTGCTCGAGCACGCGGCGGACCGGGGTCAGCGCCTCGCTCAGGCGGCCGCAGGCCTCGAGCAGCTCGGCGCGGTCGAGCTGCCAGTCGCCGTGCGACGACGGGTCGCTGGCCAGCTGCGCGCGCGCGGCGAACAGCTCGGCGCGCCGCGACAGCGCCTCTGCGCCGCCCGACCCGCCCCCGGGCGACGGGCTGAGCGGCGGCAGGTACTCGGCCGTCACCACCATGGTGCCGACGTCGTCGGGCGCGGCGGCCAGCGCGTGCGAGATGCGCTCCTCGACCCCTCCCTCGTCGCCCTGCACGTCGGCCAGGCTGGCGGCGCGCAGGAACAGCGACGCGGCCGCGTAGGACGGGGGCAGCGCCGACGCCAGATCCGAGAGCGCCTCGCCCAGCGCGAACGGATCGGCGGCGCGGGCCTCGAGCAGGAGGCGGCCGAGCAGCGCGCCGCGCCGGTCCGGGTCGAGCTCGAGCGCGCGCTCGAACAGGTGGAGGGCGCGCTCGCCGTCGCCGACCGACGCGGCGGTCAGCCAGGCGGCGCGCTCGGTCAGCTCGGCCGCCACCTCGGCCGACGCCGGCGCCGACTCGGCGGTGGCCTGGAGCGGGCCCTCGGCCAGCTCGATCAGCGCGTCGACCTCGCCGGCCGGATCGCGGCGGGCGACCGCGCCGTCGAGCAGCGCGGCCGCGGCGCGCACCGACTCGGGGCGCGCGGCCAGCGCCCGCCGGTAGGCCTCCTCGGCCTCGGCCGGCCGGCCGGCCTCCTCGATGCGGCGGGCCAGGCGGTAGAGCGCGGCCTCGGTCAGCTCGGCTCCCTCGCGCACCGCCACCTCGCGCTCGAGCGCGTCGATGGCGCCCTCGCGGTCGCCGGCGCGCGAGA
>Ga0126377_10001513_pt1 | contig 15338 bp, 14 predicted proteins | sample PanSoiMetPlot_22_FD_92647 | JGI IMG/M metagenome (GOLD analysis project Ga0126377, IMG submission 92647) | Tropical forest soil microbial communities from Panama - MetaG Plot_22 | ecosystem: Environmental > Terrestrial > Soil > Tropical forest > Bulk soil | place: Panama | collected 2016-02-17
ACCCAAATGCATGGTGCAAGGAGCCGGCGTGCTCATCAATCACATCAAAGAGCATCGGCTGCACACCGATCTCAAACGCGGCGATCGTATGATGTACATCACGACATGCAGTTGGATGATGTGGAACTGGCTGATTAGCGGCTTGGCAACGGGCGCAACGATAGTGCTTTATGACGGCAACCCCAATTATCCTGACGCCGGGGCGATGTGGAAGCTCGTGCAAGATGAAAAAATCTCCATCTTCGGCTGCAGCGCCACATATATAAATTTTCTCAAGAGCGAAAGTCTGAAACCGGGCGAAACCCACGATTTGTCTTCGCTCAAGCAAATTTCACAGACCGGCTCTCCGCTTTCCGTGGAAGGATTTGAGTACGTTTATCGGGCCATCAAAGACGATGTACATTTCAATTCGATTTCCGGGGGCACGGACATCAACGGCTGCTTTGCGATAGGAAATCCTATTTCGCCGGTATTTGCGGGGGAGCTGCAGGGGCCGGGGCTGGCGATGAAAATCAACGCCTATGACGAACAAGGCCGCGCAGTGCGGGACCAGAAAGGGGAGCTGGTCTGCGAGGCGCCGGCGCCGTCTATGCCGCTTTATTTCTGGAACGATCGCGACGGCCAACAGTATCAGAGCGCTTACTTCGACTTTTTTTCCAGCCCCAAAGTCTGGCGCCACGGCGATTACATTGAAATCCACAGCGATACCGGCGGCATAACCTTTTTTGGACGCTCGGACTCGACATTAAAACCGTCCGGGGTTCGCATCGGTACGGCCGAAATCTACGCAGTGATGGATAATATAAACGGAATCAGCGATTCGCTTGCCATCGGGCAGGAATGGAAAGGGGATCAGCGCATCCTATTATTCGTCAAGTTGAATTTGGGCGTGCCTCTGACAGAGAAGTTGATAACGGAGATCAAGCGCGAAATAAAAGAAAACGTATCACCGCGGCACGTACCGGCGTTGATTTTAGAAGCGCCGGATATTCCCTATACGTTCAACATGAAAAAAGTTGAAAGCGCGGTCAGCGCCATCGTTAATGGCAGACAGGTAACCAACCGGGATGCTTTGATCAATCCTGAATCGCTGGATTTCTACACCAAGATTCTGACGCAGTTGCAAACATGAGGTATGACGCTCTCCGGACGCCGGCAAATGACTCGTTAAGAAAACGGGCGCCATGCTAGCGCGCGTGGGGGCGGGGACGGCAATCGGGTGGTTAACAGCTGCTGTATGCAATCTACTTGTCGGTCACGTCGATTAATACGCCGTCGGGATCGGACATGTGAAATTGCCCGAGCGGACACTTGGCGAAGAGTTTCAGCCTCGCCTCGCCCTCCTTTCCGGCCTCGGCCCCGATGGGATTGGGTGCCAAAGCAGCTCTTTCCCGCTTCACGTTTTCGAGTTCTTTCTTGAGCTTCTCGACGCTCTCTACCTTGAAGCCGATGTGGTCCAACGCGGGCCGCTCAATTCCGGTGCCGTCAAAATCCGTAATGTCCCACGGCATGATGACGAACGTCACTTTGCCATCGGAAAGATAAAAATTAGGATCGTCGGCGGGCTTTTCTGTCTCTACGAGTTCAAAGACATCACGGTAAAACTTGGCGAGCTTCTCCGGTTCAACGGCCCGCAGGGCGAGATGTTTGACGTGGCGGTTTTGTTCCCGGTCGCCTTCTACGTAAGCATCGGTTCTGTTTTCCATGCCCTCCTGTGAGATATCGAAGACATTGCCTGCCGGGTCATGGGAGCTGATGCCTGCAAAGGGCCGGTTGCTCAGCCGTTTCAAGACTTTGATGGAGGGATAGTCTTTTCTCAAACGAGCGTAAACCGTTTCCACGTCTTCGACCTCAAAACCAAAATGATCGAGTCCGGCTTGGCGTCCCGCCTTGCCCTTTCTTGGATTGATGTTCAATCCGACATAACCGTCTCTCACCACCACAGCGCCAAAGGGTCTCGCATTCTGGGAGGGTTTCATGCCGAACATCCCCTCATAAAATCTCCCCAGGAGCGTATATTGATCACTCACGATGGCCATGTGTTTGAGTTTTGCAAACATATTAGAATATCTCCCTTCGCCTAAATTTTGCACGATCCAGCGCCGGCCAAGAGCTTGTGCACAGTTTCTTCCGGGACGCTCGCAGGGTAGATTGGGGCGGCGTTTTGAATCCTAACCGGTGGTTATCATTAAGTACTAAATGCCATCTTTTGTGTCAAGAATTTGCTTTTCGAATTGCGCGGGTTATTCTTCGGTTATTCTTCGGTTGACAAATCATTATCCAACACATTAGTTAGGTGGATTGGAGCAGAATAACCGCCGGTTATAATAGGGAACCGACCGTAGGTAGATACTAGCTCCACCTTCGGAGATAGAGATCCTTACGTCTCTTCGTCAGAAGAAGCAAGTTTGTCATGAAATTTGAAGTGCTCGAGCCGCGGACATTGGATGAAGCGGTATTTCTTTTGAGTAAATGCCCGGAAGAGACCCGAGTGATTGCGGGCGGGCAATCTCTCTTGCTGATGATCCGCGCTGGCTTAGTCATGCCGCGTTTTCTGTTGTCTTTGAGCAATGTGAAAGAACTCGGTGAAATAAGATTAACGCCAGAAAAAAATGTTTACATCGGTGCCACCGTAACCCATCGAAAGGTCTTGAATTCTCAATTGCTTTCGCAGCAAGCCGCTATTTTGTTGCAAGCTGTATTTCGGATTGGCTCGACTCCAGTACGAAATTTCGGCACCCTGGGTGGAAACCTTTGCCACAACGAGATGGGCAGCGACCCTCCGCCCGCGCTGCTTGCCTTGAATGCTTCCGTGGAATGCGTAAGTGCCAAGGGTAAACGAAAATTGCCCCTCCGTGACTTTCTAACCGACTACTTCGAGACCAGTCTTAAACCGGACGAGATTCTCACAGGCATTGAAATTCCTTCAATATCGTCAAGTTTTAAGCGTGTTTATCTCAAGCATACATTTCGTTCCGGAGATCTCGCCCTGGTGGGCGTAGCCGCCATGGTGTCGATGCGCGCCGAGACATGCGAGGAAATGAGGCTTGCGTTGGGAGGTGTAGGCCCGGTGCCTTTTAGAGCTATAGCCGCGGAAAGATTGGGGCGCCAAAGAAAGCTCGATAATAGCGCCATCGAAGAAATTGCGGCTGCCGCGGCTGACGCAAGTGATCCTATGGGCGATGCCCACGCGTCGGCTGATTATCGCAGAAAAATGGCGCGAGTCTTTGTCAGGCGGGCATTGCAAGAGCTCGCGCGTGCCTCGGAACAGGCATGAAACGTATCATTCGGTTGCAAGTAAACGGAGACGAAGTTGAAGTCGCGGTCGAACCGTCGACGCTGCTTCTGGATGTTCTCAGAGATTCGTTGGGGTTAACAGGAGCCCGACGGGGATGCGAGACGAGTTATTGCGGTGCTTGCACCGTCTTGATCGACGGGCGCGTCGCTCATTCCTGCGCCATCCTTGCGGTTCTCGTCGGAAAGCGAAAAATCACGACGGTTGAAGGGCTGGCGCAGGATGGCAAGCTCGATCCGCTGCAGGAGTCGTTCATCGAGCACAATGGCTTTCAATGCGGTTATTGCACTCCGGGAATGATTCTGGCTGGCAAGGCGCTGCTAATGAAAAATCTAGATGTAACGGAAGCGGACGTGCGGCGGGCCATCGATGGGAACCTATGTCGCTGTACCGGTTATCAAAAAATTGTTGCAGCGATCATGGATGGCGCACGCAAGTATGCGGCCCCCCTCTCTTCACTCCCCGGCGACGGGGGAGATGTAAGAGGGGATATACGGGAAACAGAGGACACAATGGACGTGGCTAATAAGGATAAACCAGTCGCATGAGATGCAAAAAGTGGCTCGCACCAATGTTTTTAATGATCGCTTTCGCGAACGCTTGTTTTGAGCCGTCGCTCTGGGCTCAGGAAATGCTGGTTCCCGTCAACGTCTCCATCGGTTCTCTGGTCGTGGGACTCGCCCCCTACGTAATCGCTAAGCAAAATGGTTATTTTCACCAAGAGGGAATTTTACCGCAATTCATACTGATGCAGAGCTCCGTGGCTTCAAAGGCGATCATAACGAAGGACATCGAGTTCAACACGCTGGGTTCGCCCACGATCAATTCAGCGATCGTCGGTTTGCCGGTTCGCGGAATATTCGCCAACGGCAATCGGACTAACATGTATTTAGTCGGTTCCAAAGAGATCGGCTCGCTCGAGGACTTGAAGGGTAAACGAATCGGCGTCGGCGGGTTTGGCGATTTGGGACAGGTAGGGACCATAAGATTTCTTCGCTCCCACCGCATCGACCCGAAAGCGGTGACTTTCATCGTTGTCGGCGGCGGACAGAGTGCCGGACGGTTAGGGGCGGTAATAAGTGGAGCTGTTGCTGCTACACCTCTTTCTCCACCTTACGACTATATGGGCAAAAAAGCTGGCCTCAAAGTCTTGGGATACTTTGGCGATATATTTCCCTCCTATTATGCCAGCCTAGGTGTCCACCTCGATACATTCCAGAACAAGCGCCGGCTGGTAAAGGGTTTCGTCAAAGCAAGCTTGAAGGGTCTCAAGTTCATGCACGCTCACAAGGCTGAGACCGTCGAGATCATGCTGCCCTTTATGAAGACAAACGATCGGGAGATGGTGGCTGCAACTTACGATTCCAACGCCAATGCCCACACTAGGAATGGCATTCTGAGTCTCGAGGTTCAGCAGGAAATTATCGCCATTGCCATGGAAGGGATGAAGCGCTCCGGCGAGATACGGCCCGAAGCCGTGTTTGATTTCAGCCTGGCAAAAGAAACGGAACAAGAATTAGAAGCGGAACGTTGGAAGCCATGAGGGCGCGGGCCGACGACCGAGCGGTAATTAACCAGGGAGGTTAATTAATGTCACTACCCGAAAAGAAAACGGAGATGATTCCAGAAAATTTCACCGCCGAAACCTGTCAAGATTTGCGCCAGTGGCTGAACGTCGTGGATGGATTCGGGGAACTGGAAAGAATCGACAATGCTGACTGGAACCTGGAGGTTGGAACGTTGGCGGAATTGATTTACCGGGAGCGAACAGGCGTCAATCCAGCTTTACTGTTCGACCATATTAAGGATTACCCTAAAGGATTTCGGATTCTGGTCGGGCAGAACTCATCATTGCGGCGTCTGGCGCTGACCTTAAATCTGCTTGCCGACGGCGATGGCATCGCGCTGGTGGATCGATTCAGGAAGAAACTCAGCACCCTAATGCCTATTCCTCCCAGAGTGGTGAAAGACGGACCGATTTTTGAGAATCAGGCGTCGGGAAAGGACGTCGATCTATTGAAATTTCCCGTTCCGGTAGTTCATGAGCTCGACGGCGGGCGTTTTATCGGAACCGCTTGCATCGCCATCACCAAAGATCCCGAAGAAGGTTGGGCCAATTTAGGAACCTACCGGGCCATGGTCCACGATCGGAATTCAATGGGCCTTTTTACCTCCTCTGTCACCAAACATGCGCGTGTGCACATGGAGAAATATTTCCGCCAGGGTAAATCTTGTCCGGTAGCTTTGTGTGTGGGACAGGATCCGCTTCTCTTGCTCGGGGGCGGAAGTCCAGTTGATTTTTCGTCCTCTGAGTACGATTACTGCGGTGGCCTGAGAGGTCGGCCTATCGATGTGGTGTCAGGAGAAGTGACAGGTCTGCCTTTCCCTGCCCATGCTGAGATAGTTCTCGAAGGATTCATGTATCCCGGGGATGTCAAGGCCGAAGGACCATTCGGCGAATGGATGGGTTACTATGGCGCCAAGACCGATGATACGCCCGTGGTGCACGTGGAGAAGATGTATTATCGTAACGACCCGATTCTCTGCGTTGCCCGGCCGGGGCGAACTCCCACGGATTATTCGTTGGTTAATTGCACCATCAGCGCCGCTCATATATGGAACAATGTCGAAAAAGCCGGGCTACCTAATGTCACAGCGGTGTGGTCCTTAGAGCCGGGAGTGGGAAGACTCTTCCATGTCATTTCTATTAAGCAAGCCTACCCCGGTCATTCGCGCCAGGCGTTATTCCTTGCATCCCAGGTTCTTGGCGCCGCCTATCTTGGACGATTCGTGATTGTCGTGGATGATGACATTGATCCCACCAGCATGTCTGATGTTCTTTGGGCCATAGGAACCCGCTGTGATCCGGAATACGCCATCGAGATTATTCGCAGGTGTGGGAGCGGCATGCTGGATGTTGTGATTCCCCGCGAACGCAAGGGCCACAGCTCGCGCGCGCTCATCGATGCGTGTATACCTTATGAGAGAAGAGGGGAATATCCGCCCGTGGCAGAGTCCAGTGATGAGCTCAAAGCCAAAATGCGTGAAAAGTGGAAGGGCTTGCTAAAAAGACAATAAGCTAGTTAGTCAGTGACTTTCGAAACAGAGTCGTTTGCAACGAAAGAAGGGAAGGTGGCAGATGATTAAAACGAAAGGCGTTTACCATATCGGAATTCCGGTAAACAACGTCGAGCGAGCGGTGAAATTCTATACCGAGGTCCTGGGAATGAAAGTCGCTCTGCTCAACCGGGACGACATGGGCGATGGTTTGAACCGCGCGGATTTAAGATCGGGAAATGACATGGTCGTGCTGTTTCAGCGGCCGAAAAATATCGAGAAGGACGCTTTGGCCGAGGATGGAGCGACGCATCACGCGTTCGTTGTCGACCGTGAAGACTTTGAGCTGGCCAAAGAAAAGATGAAGGAATGGGGCGTCAAGATCCACAGCGTTCCTTCCGTCGATCGTCCGTCGGGCAGTGGATTTTACTTCTTTGATCCGGATGGCAATCTGCTCCAGCTTTATGCTCCGCCAAAAGGCGCTTCGGCTCCGGTGAAACCGCCGCAGGCGAGCTAAGCGTCATAGGGTTACGGTTCGACGAAGTCGAGCCGGCTCTGTTTTTGGGTTATTCCGGCTTTCCTGTGAAGAACTATTCGCCACAGAGGACACGAAGAGCACGAAGGAAGATCGTGCGCGTTACCGAAGTTTTGATTCGAATATCTGAAACCTTCCCGGCCTTGGTGATGTTCGCGTGAACGAAATCAATGTAACAGTGCCAGGTTGCCACAGGAAGGCCTGAAGATTCATTTCATTTTGTTGGATCGATTCGTGGAAATCCTGCGCATCGTAGGTGAACCTTTACCTAGAAAAGATGGCAGCGACATTGTCACCGGCAATGTTGTTTATGGCGCCGACGTCAGTTTTCCCGGGATATTGTACGGACGGGTAATTCGCAGCTCCATCGCCAGCGGAAGAATTGTGAAGTTGGACACTTCCAAGGCAAAGGAGTTTCCGGGAGTCAAGGCGGTGATAACTGCGGAAGAGGCTCCTGCAACACGGTTCGGCTACGGGATCAAGGATGAAAGAATCTTTGTTAACCGCATTCGCTACATGGGTGAAGTCATCGGCGCGGTGGCGGCTGTGGACGAAGAAACGGCGAATGAAGCAATTCGGCTCGTCGAAGTTCAGTATGAAGAAACCCCGGGGGTCTTCGACGTTTTAGAAGCTGTCAAACCAGGGGCGCCGTTGGTGCATGAGGAAATGGAAACCTATGAATCTAACAGCACCGTCCCTTCATCCTGGAAGCCTCGCTTCGGGACTAACATTCTCCATGAAGTAGAATCGGGTAGGGGAGATCTGGAGAAGGGCTTCGCCGAAGCGGATCGCGTGTTCGAGGATACTTTCAAAACCCGTAGGGTGCAGCATTGCTACTTAGAGCCCCACGCCTGCGTCGCAAAAGCCGAAGCCGACACTATCACGGTTTGGACATCGACGCAGAAAGCTTTCATCGTGCGCTCCGCTCTGGCGGAGATTTTTAGCATTCCCGAGAGTTCGATCAGGGTGATCTGCACCAAGGTCGGGGGCGGGTTCGGCGGGAAAAATGGCGTGCGCTTGGAGCACTACGCTGTCGCTTTGGCGCTTAAGACCGGTAGGCCGGTCAAGATGGTCATGCGGCGCGACGAGGAATTCGCCGCGAGCGCGGGTTCGGTGCCAGCGACGATCATTATGAAAACCGGTGTGAAGCGCGACGGAACCATCACTGCCCGACAGGTCAAATTTTTTTGGGATTGCGGTGCCTATAGTGAAGGCCTCCCCGCAAGCAACAGAGCCATACACGACGGGGCGGGCCCATATAAAATTCCGCATTTCAAGGTTACATCTTTGTTGGTCTATACCAATACGATGCGCGGTTGTCCGTTTCGCGGCCTCGGTTGCCCGGAGTCCACATGGGCCGGAGAATCGCAGATCGACATGATTGCGCGCCGTCTCGGCCTCGATCCGGTCGAGGCCAGGATGAAGAATCTTGTGACGGATGGGGATAGAGCGGCAACGCCGGGAGGCGAAATTCTCGAAGGGGTCTTGGCAAAGGAATGCCTGGAACGCGTTGTGAAAGAAATCGGCTACCATAATCGCAAGTCTCTGGACGACGGTGAAGCCATCGGGATCGCGATGATTTACAAGTCTCCCACCTCCGCCGGTGGAGCAGTTTCCAGTGCCAATGTTTCGTTGCATAGAGACGGAAGCGTCCAGCTTTTTGTCGGCTCATCGGACGTGGGCGGAGGGATGGAGACAATTCTGGCACAGATGGTGGCAGAAGTTTTTGGGGTGGAAATTTCTGATGTCAATGTAGTGAGCGGCGATACGGCATTGGTGCCATTTGATCATGGCACCTACTCCAGTCGAGCAACCGTTTCAAGCGGCCTCGCTGCGCTCCAGGCCGCGGAGGAAGTCAAAAATCGTTTTCTGGAAATCGCCGGAAAAGTTTTAGAGGAAGAACCGGCGCGGCTCATGGTTCGCGGGAAGAAAGTTTTCCGAATTGCGGGAGGCGGTGGTATCCCGATAACGGATATTCTCAAAAGCCCGCGCTCCTCTCAAAAGTCCCTGACAGCCACCGGTTTTGCAAACGAAGATGGCAAGAAAGGATGGAGGTTCGGCGCTCAGGCGGTAAAGGTCAGAGTAGACCGAGAGACCGGGATGATCCACGTGCTTAGGGTAGTTTCGGCTCAGGATGTCGGGAAAGCAGTCAATCCGCCATTAGTTGAAGGTCAGCTCGAAGGCGGCGTAGTGATGGGTTTAGGCTACGCCCTGGGCGAAGAGATTCTCCTCGACGAAGGCAAAACCATCAATTCCACTTTCTCCGACTATCGCATCCCTTTCGCCCAAGGAATCCCTCCCATTCAGCTGTTCATGATGGAATCGCCGCTTTTGAACGGACCCTTTGGCGCCAAAGGAATCGGAGAGCTAGGTAATTTTGGCATCGCCCCAGCGATTGCCAACGCAGTGGACAATGCTGTGGGGATTAGAATAACCGACCTGCCGATGACGCCGGAAAAGGTCCTCGATGCTTTGGAGCGCAAAGCGTAACTATAGTTTGTCTTATTTTTGCAGGCGAAAGATCGCGGTTATGAAGACGCAAGGATTAAAACCTAGGGGCGGGATTTTACCGGCGGCAGTGATTGTGGTGGCGCTGTTGTTGGTCTCTCGAGCGGCAGCGCTTGTGGATTTTCCGATAGGATATGCGTCGCTTGGTGGAACCTATGGGTTTATCGCGTTGATCCAAAGTCAAAAGCTGCTTGAGAAGGAGGGCATTCAGCCTAAGTTTGTTTATATCGGCGGTCCCCAAATTTCGCAGGCGTTGATTGCGGGTGACATTCAAATGGCTATTGTCGCCGCGGCGAGTCCGATCATCGCTGCTGCTCAGGGCGCTGACATCCGGATAGTGGGCGGAGTTACGGATCGGGAAGTGGGCGCCATAGTTGCAGATGCAAAAATAACCAAGCCGGCGGAGCTCAAAGGCACACGAATGGCCATTGATCGTCTTGGAGATTATACCGATTTCCGAGCACGTAAAGTTTTGAAAATTTTGAATCTCGAACCGCAAAAAGATGTATTCTTGCTGCAGATCGGCGGGCAGACTGCGCGTTTTGCGTCGCTGCGAAGCGGACAGGTCCAATCCGTTTTCGTTGCACCACCGCTAACCCTGGTGGCCAAACGGGCGGGATTCCGCATACTCGTGGAGCTGGCGGATCTTGGTTTTCCCTCTACTTCCGGAGCGCTGGTGGTCTTGCAGTCGACTATCGCCAAACGAGGGAAAGAGGTTTACGGCGTAATTCGGGCGGTCGCCGAAGCACTGCGTTTCTACCAGACCCACAAAGAGCCCACCATACAAGCACTATCGAATTTTATGAAGGTAAAAGATGTCGAGGCACTTGAAGAGGCATGGCAAAGTCATAGAAAAATATACCAACACATACCCACAGGTTCGGTCGAGGGGATCAGAATGGTCAAGGATTTCTTGGGTCAAACCAACGCCAATGTCGCAAAACTTAACGTTGACGAGTTGGTCGACCTGCGATTTGTCATCCAACTAAAGAAGGAAATGGGGGATAAGTAGGCGACCTTTTGGTCGCCCGAACGAGGTGCGGCGCCTGCCTTCAGTAATTTAATAAGGGATAATATGGACTCAAAAAAATTTGTTCAAAGTCTGAATCAGAAGCTTGAACTGGACGGTAAGATTGTGGTGGAAAACGGGGAGATTGTGCCTCAAGAACTAAAGTGACGATGGCGCTTATTTCAAAACGACTTCGGCACGTGACAAAAAGACCTTTTGCGAACGTTTTTACCTTCGTTGTTTATCTGATCTTCGCTAATCGCGCAGCGGCGTTAACAGATTTTCCAATCGGCTATTCTTCTCGCGGTGGGCCCTCCGCCTTCGTCAGTTTGATCGAGCAAGAGCGCCTATTGGAAGAACAGGGCATCAAACCCACTCTCGTTTACATCGGCGGACCGCAAATTTCGCAGGCGTTAGTTGCGGGTGATATTCAGATGGCGCTTCTGGGTCCGGTGACCCCTCTCCGTGCCGCCGCAAAAGGAGCAGAGGTTAGATTCGTTGGAGGAGTAACCGAGCATGAGGGAGCCTCTCTGGTTGTTGATTCGAAAATCACTAGCATTGCCGGTTTGAAGGGGACGCGGCTCGCCATCGATAGGCTTGGAGACACGAGCGATTTTAGAGCGCGCAAGGTACTCGAAGCCATAGGCATTCAGCCCAGAAAGACGTATTTCTACTTCAGATCGGCGGTCAAGGCGCGCGATTTGCCGCGCTTAAGAGCGGGCAGGTGCAGTCCATGATCGTGGATCCTCCCCTAACCTTGGTGGCGCGCAAGGCGGGTTTTCGTGAACTCGTAAAGTTATCCCAGCTGGCGTTTCCTTCGGCAACCGCATCCATTGTAGTGATGAAAGCGACGGGCGACCGGCGCGGGCAAGAAGTTTATGGTGCCTTGCGAGCTATTACAAAAGCATTGCGTATCTATAAAACGGATAAGGAAACGGCGGTGCGGGCGTTGTCGGTGTTTATGCGGTTGCAAGATCGCGAGGCACTGGAGGAAACGTGGCGGGTAGTCGGAGAAGTTTATAGGGACATTCCCACACCCTCGTTTGCGGGGATTACCGTTGTGAGGGATTTTCTTGGGCAGACTGAGCCCGATGTCGCCAAACTAGACGTGGAAAAACTTATCGACAACCGGTTCACAGATCGTTTGAAGAAGGAGCAGGGAAAATAGTTGCGGCAAGATCATTATTCCACGTAAGACGCTCGTTCGAGTCACGTGTAAGAGTTGCAGCATGTCGCTTCTAGCTGCTCTTCCTGGTGGTTGTAGCTGCCGAATATGGCACAGCGTTAACTCACGCCGCGGAAACGAATCTGCTAAGAGTCTGCGCCGGTTATGTTACACTCAGGACCGACGACTATGCGCTCTTGCTCATCGCGCAAAGACAAGGTTTTTTGCTAAGCAACGGATTGAAGTGGAGTTCATTGCCCTTCGCGGCGGCGTCCAGGTCGCCCAGGCTGCTGTTGACGACAGCCTGCAGTTTGCCCAGATAGCCGGATCGGTAGTGGTACGATCGGATCTCTCACGGGGAGATTGGTAATGATTGCGGGCTACGTTAACCGCATTAGTTATTTTCTAGTCGCAAAGCCTGAGATCAAGAAATCAGGGCGCTGACGGAGAAAAAAATAATGTCGTTTCACACGTCACATTGAGGCAACGGAAGGGAAACGCATCTTTTCAACTCCGATTTGCACGTCTCAAAAGTTATCGAGTGATCGAGAAGGTTAAAATCATCAACTTGCAGCAAGCCATTAACAGGTTCGGTCGGCTACTGACCTCCAGTTTTGTAATCTTTTTGTTGGCGTCCCCCGGTGCCGCGAAGGATAAACTGAGAATTTCCGTAGCAGGTTTCGATGGCTCGAGTGAATTGTTGTTGGTGATCGGTCAGGAAGCGCAGCTTTTCGAAAAACACGGGTTAAAAATCGAATTGATCGCCATAACGGGCGCGGCGCCGTCCAGCGGTGCTCTTAGCCGTGGAGAAACTGATATCGATGCTCGCGCGCCTGTGAATGCAATTCAAGCCAAGTTGAAAGGGCTCGATTTTACTTTTGTCGCCGCGGCCCTGAATTATTTAGACTATACGATAATCACGAGGCCGGATATTACGAATGTTCAAGATCTCAAGGGAAAAAAATTCGGCATTGTTAGGTTCGGCGGCAAAACCGATCTCTTGGTCCGTTATCTTTTTCGCTCGGCAGGTTTAGAACCCGCGCGAGACTTCGCCGTGCTACAGATCGGCCCGCCCACCGCCCGGATCGGCGCCATCCAAAGCGGCGCTATCGATGCAACCATGCTGCCGCCCTCGCAAGCGTACACCGCCATAAAAGCCGGATTGAAAACGATGGATATTCCTTACGTGCCCTTTCTTTCCGGCGTTCTAGTGACTCGCGAGGCTTTCGCCAAAACTGAACGGCCTACGCTGACTCGATTTCTGCGAGCTTACATCGAGGCGATCCATTTCTTTCTGACTCGCAATGAGGAAAGTCTTAACATCATTTCGCGGGCCTATCGCAGTCAAGATCGCGGATGGTTAGAGCATTTTTATCGCACTCATCAACAACATCAGATCGGCCGCAAGCCATTTCCCAACTGGGAAGGCGTTCAAGTTACTCTCGATATGATGGCTTCCGATACACCGGGAGTTAAACAGCTTAAGGCCAGGCAGCTTTTCGATTTGAGCGTATTGAACGAATTGGAACGTACGGGATTTATTGATGGGCTCTACGCGCGCTGAGTTTCGCTCGTGAAAAACCAGCCGCTCTGAAGGGCGCGCTGGTGCAGCGTCCGCGGCAGCAACCGCATCGGTACTAAGCTTTTTGTAGTGAGCACTTGGATTATTATGGCCAAGCCAGCTTCGGACCGGATCCCTAAAAGTCCATCGGTGTTTTTAAGCTGGAAATATGTTTTGCGTGGGTTCGTAAGTTTTTCGCTCGCGTTGTTCTTTAGCGCATGCACAACCACAACAGAAACCACCACCATGCCCCGTCAGCAACCGGACCAACCGCGTGGTTTCTTTCAGAAATTTATGGATGAGGTGACAGAGCGAGAATGTAACGTGGGCAAATTCACTTGCCCATATGGTCTCGGCCCGGCAGGCGAACCGTGCGACTGTACCGATCCGTCGGGGATCGTTCTAAAAGGACAGACTGTGAAATAGTCAGAGAGTGGAACGGACGTCCCGTCGGGGCTACACGGGGCTACAATCAGTCTTGACGTGCCTGACTTGACAGTGGGACAATAGACTCCGCTATTCATATGCCATAGTGGCAGTGGCGGAGTGATGCGTCACGAAAGAGGTTTGTCGGGATAAAGTCCTGATTTTTTTTGCGAGGAGGCAAGACTCTCATGCCTATGATTACGGTGTCTCATGGGGCATTCACGTGTGGCACTGAGATCGCCGAAAAAGTTGCTTCAAACCTGAACTACCGTTGCCTGAATCGTGAAGTTTTGATGGAAGCAAGTCAGCGGTATGGAATTCCGGAGGCGAAATTTACCGAAGTACTGGAGACCCAGGGGCACTGGTGGGAACGCTGGCTGGAAAGTCTGCGCCTTTACCGCATCACGCTGCAGGCTGCTATGTGTGAAATGGCGCAGGGGGGAAACTTGGTCTATCACGGACGGGCTGGCCAGGAACTATTTCCTGGCATTCGCCATGTGTTGAAAGTTCTGATCGTGGCTTCAATGGACTTTCGCATTGAACAGGTGAAGATGCGCCGAGGGCTCGATGGCGAAAATGCTCGGCAGTTCTTGAAAGATCTGGATCGGGTACGCGGCCGCCGACTTCGAGCCCTCTTTAATATCGATTGGCAGGATGCCGTGGGCTACGATTTGGTTATTAATACCGCCCGCATCAATCCGGAGATGGCGACGTTCCTCATTACCGAAGCGACGCGGCGTCCCGAGTATCAAGCGACGGCGGAATCCGAAAGAGCTTTTCATGATCTTACGATTGCATCGAGAGTCCAGGCTGCGCTGGTCACGTCGCCGAAGACTCGCAATATAATCCTCAATGTGCGAAGTGACGGTGGCCGGGTGTACATTTCTGGTATCCTCGCCGACCCGGATCTCGAAACGGAGATCATTCGGATAGCGAAAAGCGTGGCTGGAGTCACAGACGTCGTTACCGACATCGAGCCGCCACCCATTGAATACATGCATCCCTGATTACAGCGGATCCCCCTGAAAAAGTGCTCCAGCGTCACGTTTCGCTTCCGCCGTCAAGAACCCTGACCGTTCCCGCACGTGAATTTGTCTGACATGATTTTTGTGTTATGTTGCAACGATGATTGATGGCGACTCCGCAGAATTTGATCCAAAGGACGCTTCCTGTATGCACCAAGCTCTGGCACAAGCCCGGCTTGCGATCGATGCAGGGGAAGTGCCGGTAGGCGCCATCGTCGTCTGGCAGGGACAAATAATTGGTAAGGGATACAACCGGCGAGAACAGTTACAAACCCCCACTGCGCATGCCGAAATTCTCGCGATAGAAGCTGCTGCCCATGTGCTCGGAAGCTGGCGTTTGAGCGAGTGTGAGCTATACGTCACTCTCGAGCCTTGCATCATGTGTGTCGGCGCGATCTTACAGGCGCGGATTCGGCGACTAGTTTTCGGTTGTTTAGATCCTAAAGCCGGCGCTGTGAAATCACTGTATCGCTTATGTGAGGATTCCCGGTTGAACCACCAGCTTGCTGTGACCGCAGAAGTGCTGGGCCAAGAATGCGCGGCGTTACTGGCAAGTTTTTTCGGGGATCTCAGGAAGAAAAAAAAGCGAGCGCGAATTGCGGAGAGGTGGCCGAGCCCGGTTGAAGGCGCGTGACTCGAAATCACGTTTACCCTTTGGGTAACGGGGGTTCGAATCCCTCCCTCTCCGCCAAATTTCCTTTAAGATACAAGCATTTATTTGGCGAAGCTCTTTCGTGATTTCCAGGCCCACGCCCTC
>Ga0126377_10001514_pt1 | contig 15336 bp, 11 predicted proteins | sample PanSoiMetPlot_22_FD_92647 | JGI IMG/M metagenome (GOLD analysis project Ga0126377, IMG submission 92647) | Tropical forest soil microbial communities from Panama - MetaG Plot_22 | ecosystem: Environmental > Terrestrial > Soil > Tropical forest > Bulk soil | place: Panama | collected 2016-02-17
GCGATCGCCCCGCACGCGAGCACCAGCAACACCGCGCGCGGAACTGGTTCGCGGATCAGCTGGAGAGTCCAGGGCAGGCACGCCGCGACGACGAGTGCCAGGACGAACACGCCAAAGATTCGATCGAGCAGAACAGAGTAGGTCGCATTTGCCCAGCCGGCACCTCTGCGGGCGGCGAACCAAATTCGGACACCATCGCCGCCGACCGTCGAGGGCAGGACCTGATTGAAAAATGCGGCAATGAAATTGATCTGCAGGGCTCCGGCAAAGCCCAAATCGGTGCCACAGGAAATGGCGATCTGCCGCCAGCGCGCCGACAGCAACAACAGCTGGGTTGCCATGAGACCGACGGCAAAGAGTAACCAGCCTGGTTCGAGGCGATGCAACCGCTCGATCAACGCATCGAAGTTGACCAAACGAAGTGAAAGGTAAAGCAGGAAGCCGGATATCGCCGCTTTGGCCAGCAGCAAGATCGTGCGGCGCATGTGGATCCTCAACTTTCCTTGCCGGTCCCTGGACGGAGCGAGGGCTTGGCATGACCCACCTGTGCGCGCAAGAGAATTGGCCGGCTACCGCGAGGTCTCAATTCGCTGTTGTGCGACACCGGAATTTGGTAGCTAAGTGTTTGGGAATCCGTCGATTAACCGGTGCGTGGAGACGTGCGGGGTCCCTTCACCGAAGTTTGCTAAAATGGCGCCTCACAGCGCTTTAAGGGGATCATTTGAATATCACGTCGACTAAAACGACGCCTTCAGTCCAGGCGAGTGCAAGGACGGCTGATCTCACGGTTGTCGGCGGCGCAGGGCACGTCGGCATCCCGCTCGTGCTGGCTCTTGCGGACGCGGGTCTGACCATCAACGTCAACGATCTCAACGAGACAGCACTCGCGACGCTGCGCTCGGGGAAGTTGCCGTTTATCGAGCACGGCGCGGCACCGCTGCTGGCGAGTGCGTTGGAAGGCAAGCGGCTCATATTCACGTCTTCTCCAAAGGAGATCAGCCGTACCGGCCCCGTTATTGTCACCATCGGCACGCCGGTCGATGAATTCCTCAACCCCGTGCAAGCGGAAATCCAACGCTGCATCGACGGTCTGCTTCCGCACATCGGCGACGACCAGTTGCTAATACTGCGTTCGACAGTCTATCCGGGAACGACCGACTGGCTTCAGGAGTACCTTCACCGGCTTGGACGCAAGAACGGTCTTGCGTTCTGCCCGGAGCGAGTGGTGCAGGGGTATGGCGTCAAAGAGCTGCGCGAGATGCCGCAAATCGTCAGCGCAACAACGCCGAAAGCCGAGCAGGATGCGAGCGCGCTATTCCGCAGGATCGTTCCGGAGCTCGTGGTCGTCAGGCCGATCGAGGCCGAGTTTGCGAAGCTCTTCAACAATGCCTACCGGTATATCGAATTCGCGGCGACCAATCAGTTTTACATGATCGCGAAATCGGCCGGTGCGGACTATCAGGCTGTCATGCGCGCGATGAAGCAAAACTATCCGCGCGCAAAGAATTTTCCGGGCCCGGGCTTCTCGGCGGGCCCCTGTCTGTTCAAGGACACGATGCAGCTTGCGGCCTATGCACGCAATCAATTCGGCCTTGGTCACGCCGCGATGCAGGTCAACGAGGGTTTCGTGCTGCAGCTCGTCGATGATCTGCGGCGCTCATACGACATCTCGAAAATGACAGTCGGTCTTCTGGGAATGGCGTTCAAAGCCGAGATCGACGACACGCGGGCCTCATTGAGCTACAAGCTCAAGCGGTCCCTGGAAATGCTGGCGCGCGAGGTCCTCACGACAGATCCTTTCGTGACGACCGATCCCGCGTTGCTGCCTCTCGACCAGGTGATAGCACGCAGCGACATCCTGATCCTTTGCACCCCGCATTCCGTCTACGCGCGCGCCGATTTGAACGGGAAGCCCGTCGTCGATGTGTGGGGCTTTCTCAAAAATGCGAATGTCGTGTACTGAATATGCCCGCGCGCGCTGAAATCATGGGAACTCTTGTTTCCGGAGTCTCTGTCGGCTGCCATTCGTCCGGCGGCGCGAAACATCGATCAGCGGTCGCGGCATGAGACTTACATCGCGCCAAATTCTGATTGTCCTGCATGATTTATTGGCGACTGCGGCCGCCATCGTAGCCACTTTTTTCCTGCGTTTTGAGGGTTCCGCACTCGACGAGCGCCTGCACAGCCTCTGGAGATTTTTGCCCGCCTTCCTGGTCTACGCGGCGGTTGTCTACTTTGTCATTGGGCTGCACCGAAATAAGTGGCGATTTACGTCGGTTCCTGATCTCTACAATTTATTCCGTGCCTCGACCGTGTTGGCGCTGTCGCTGCTCACGCTCGACTACGTCCTGTTGGCGCCGAACGTCTACGGCACATTCTACTTCGGCAAGATTTCCATTCTGCTGTACTGGTTTCTGCAGATGTTTTTTTTGGGCGGCTTGCGCGTCGTCTACCGTTACTTCCACTACGCGCGAACGCTGCAGCGCGTGAAGGTCGCGGATGCAACACCAACCCTTATTCTTGGCCGTGCAGCCGATGCGGAGGTATTGTTACGCAGCATCGAGAGCGGCGCGGTCAAGAAGATCTGGCCAATCGGCGTGCTCTCGCCGTCATTGGCGGATCGCGGCCAGGCGATCCGCGGCCTGCGGGTGTTGGGTGATATCGAGGACCTTGAACAGGTCGTCGCCGACCTGGAGCGTCGTGGAGAGCGTGTGACCAGGCTTGTGCTTGCGCCCTCCGCGCTGACGCCGGAGGCGCGGCCGGAGGCCATTTTGATCCGCGCCCGCAAGCTTGGTCTCAGCATGAGTCAACTCCCGTCTCTCGATGCCGAAGGGCCGGCTGTTCAGCTCGCGCCGGTCGCAGTCGAAGACCTGCTGCTACGGCCCAGCGTGAAGATCGACTATCGGCGGCTTGAGAATTTTATAAGCGCAAAGGCAGTTGTTGTTACCGGTGGCGGCGGCTCGATCGGCTCCGAAATCTGCGACCGTGTCGTCACTTTCGGCGCCAGCCGGTTACTGGTGGTCGAACACTCCGAGCCGGCGCTGCACGCCGTTCTGGAGACGTTGAAGGCCAAGCAAAGTTCCACGGAGATTCTTGGGCGAATCGCCGACGTCCGCGATCGCCAGAGGGTCACCAGCCTCATCACGCAATTCAAGCCGGATATCGTCTTTCACGCGGCTGCGCTCAAGCACGTCCCGATGCTTGAGCGGGATTGGGACGAAGGCATCAAGACCAACGTATTTGGATCGATCAACGTCGCCGATGCGGCGGCGGCGGCGGGCGCGTCGGCGATGGTGATGATATCGACCGATAAGGCGATCGAGCCCGTTTCCGTGCTTGGTGCGACCAAGCGTCTTGCGGAAATGTATTGTCAGGCGCTCGACGGCGAATTGTCCCGCCGCAGCCAGCAGCCCATGCGGCTCATCTCGGTGCGTTTCGGCAATGTGCTTGCCTCCAACGGCTCGGTCGTTCCGAAATTCAAGGCACAGATCGAGGCAGGTGGGCCGGTGACGGTGACTCATCCCGACATGGTCCGCTACTTCATGACGATTCGCGAGGCATGCGACCTCGTCGTAACGGCTGCAAGCCACGCATCGGAGCAGTCGAACGGAGACGCGTCCGTCTATGTTCTCAACATGGGACAGCCGGTGAGGATCGTCGAGTTGGCCGAGCGCATTATTCGTCTCAGTGGTCTCGAGCCGGAACGCGATATCAAGATTGTCTTCACCGGCATCCGTCCTGGTGAGCGGCTAAACGAAATCCTTTTTGCGCGTGGCGAAGAGACATCCGAGATCGGTATTCCGGGTATCGTCGCTGCCAAGCCTGTTTCGCCTTCGCTCGAGACGATCCGTGCCTGGGTGGCGACTTTGGAGCAGGGCGTTACGCGCGGCGAACGCGCGGCGATCTATAATGTCTTGCGCGATGCAGTTCCTGAATTTCGCGGTGAGGCGGCGTGAAGAGAGCGGCAGTGGACCTCACTACATTCTTCAAAGCCGAGTTTGCCGAGCACAGCGACGTCACGCGCCGTACCGAAGCGGCATTGTCCGATGCATTTGCAAAGCTGGTGCAGGCATGCGCGACGTCGATCCGCGGCGGTGGCAAGTTGATGTTTTTTGGAAACGGCGGCAGCGCAGCTGATGCTCAGCATCTCGCGGCGGAACTGACCATTCGCTACAAAAAGAATCGCGCCGCGATCGCTGCCATCGCATTGACGACAGACAGTTCAGCACTCACGGCGGCCGGCAATGATCTGGGGTTTGAGAATATCTTTGCCCGCCAGATCGAGGCGCTCGGCCGGAAAGGCGATGTTGCGGTCGCCATCTCGACCTCCGGCAAGAGCGCGAACGTCGTCGGCGGACTGAAGCAGGCGAAAGCGATGGAGCTCGTCACCGCCGCGTTTGGCGGCAATGACGGCGGCGCCATGCCTGCGCACGCCGACCACATATTATTGGTCCCGTCGGCAACGACCGCTCGCATTCAGGAAATGCACATTCTGCTTGGCCAAATGCTTTGTGGCGCCCTTGAAATCGAGCTGGGACTGGTCTCTTCCCCTTAGTTTTAGGCACAAAACTCGCTTTTTGCAGTTTTTATATCGTGAAAACTGCGTTCCTTATGCTGAAAAGCGCTTGACTCCCTTCGGTCGAGGATTTTCCCTTCCCGCCTAGGGAGAAATGACCAATGAACGCAACAATCCTGCCTGGCCCTGGTGCCAAATCGCGCGCCCCGCGCACGCGCGAAGGTGACGGACACAGCATCCAATCCGTGGACCGTGCTTTGTTTCTGCTGGAGACCATCGCGGAAGCAGGTGGTGAAGCGACGCTAACGGATCTTGCCAACCGCACCGGTCTCAACATTTCGACATGCCACCACCTCCTCGCCACGCTTATTCAGCGTGGCTTCGCGGCGAAGGTCCCGGGCCGACGCCTCTATGCGCTTGGGCCGCGTATCATCTATCTTGGTCACGCGTGTCTGCAGGTTGATTTGCCTCGCCGGGCGCAGCCTTATCTCGAAACCGTCAATCAGGCGACCGGCGAGACGGTCCATCTCGCTGCGCTGCAGGGCGACAGCGTCGTCACACTGTCCGTGCGCGAGGCGCGTCACGCAGTGCGCGTCGACACCGGCAAGATCGGGAAAGTCGAGGCGCCACACGCAACGTCGGTCGGAAAAGCAATCATGGCCTGGCTGCCGGAAGACGAGATCAAACGCATTCTCGCAAGTGGGATGAAGCGATTCACTGAAAAGACCATCACCGAGCTGCCCGCATTGCTCGAGTCACTGCGGATCGTCCGCCGCAACGGTTATGCAATCGATCGCGAAGAATATCTGCCGGGCGTCATTTGTGTCGGTGCGGCGATCCGTGACCAGGCCGGCACGGTCATTGGAGCGATCAGCGCCTCGACACCGACAATGCGTGCTAGCGACGAACACATCGCGCTCATGCGGGATCAGATCACGGCAGCGACTCGCGGACTGTCGGCCGAATTCGGCGAGCCCGGATCGCAAAACGGCGAGCGGCCGCACGCCATCGCTAACTAGATTGCACAAAGCGTAGAATTCTTATTGGAGGCGATATGTACGCACCGGCTGGGGTGAAGACCAACCACAACGAATTTCCAATTCCAGATACGCAGCGCGCCTGGGTGCTTGGCGAGCCCGGCGAGCTGAGCATTACCAACAAGCCGGTGCCGGTACCGAAGAAGGCGGAAGTTCTCGTGCGCATAGACGCTGTCGCGATTTGCGCGACAGATCTCGAGATCATCTATCATGGGCCGCCGGCCTCGATTCAGGGCGGGCTGCCATTCAACAAGAATTTCACGCCGGGCCATGAATATATGGGCACGGTCGTGGCGCTTGGGGCAGGCGTCGACGAGTACAACATCGGGCAGCGGGTCGCGGTGGAGATTCATGCCGGTTGCGGCCAGTGCAAACGATGCCGTGAGGGCATGTACACATCCTGCCACAACTACGGTCTCAATTACGGTGACGTCGACAAGGGTCATCGCGCTAACGGCTTCACCACCGATGGCGGTTTTTGCGAATATCAGGTCAACAACATCAACACGCTGGTTTCGCTGCAGAACGACATGTCGGACGAAGAGGGCACACTCGTTGTCACTGCCGGCACCGCGATGTATGCGCTCACCGAGCTCGGGGGGCTTGTTGCCGGCGAAAGTGTCTGCGTTACCGGCCCGGGCCCGATCGGCCTGATGGCGGTGGCAGTCGCGAAGGCATTGGGGGCCCAGCCGGTGATCCTGACCGGGACCCGCGATAATCGCCTGAAAATAGGGCTCGAACTGGGTGCCGACCACGTCGTCAACATCCGGAAAACGCCGGACGTGGTGGCCGAAGTGAAGAAGCTCAACGGTGGCAAGGGCGTCGACTACGTGGTCGAATGCTCGGCTGCGACGAGCGCCGTCAACGATGCGGTTCGCATGGTCAACCGTGGCGGCCGCGTCTGTCTCGCGGCCTTTGCGCACGAGGAAGTGCCGGTCGATGTCGCGCATATCGTGCGCAACAACATTTACATCTATGGTATTCGCGGCGAGGGCAAGAGCGCGACGCACCGCGCCGAGGCCTACATGCGTCAGAAGCGTTTCGACGCGACCAAGATTCACACCCATACGTTTCCACTCGAGGAGCTACCGACCGCGATCCGCTACGCGAAGGATCGCGTCGAAGACGCGATCAAGGTCGTCGTGAAGGCGAAGATGGGCGCTGCCCAGAAGGAAGCCGCCGAATGACGCTTCAACCCTTCCGGACGCGGAGGGGATGACGAGGGGCGCAATGCTGACGTGCGACGAGTACATAAGCCCGGTCTCGCTGCCTGAGGCCTTCGCCGCGATGAAAGCCAATCGCGACCGCTATCGTATCGTCGCAGGCGCGACCGACACATTGCCTTGGGCGCGGGAGGGCCGGGCAGGCGACGTGCATATTCCCATGCTTATCGACGTCGTAAAAATCCCCGAACTCTGCGAAATCTCAGTTGGTGACAAGCGAGTGCGGCTCGGCGCCGCGACGCCGATCCAGAGTTTTCTTGATGATCCCGCGCTTGCTCGCGCCTTGCCGGCAATGCCGCGCTGCGCAGTCTGGTTCGCCGACGATCAGATTCGCGCACAAGCGACCGTGGGCGGCAATATCGTGAATGCGTCTCCAGCCGCCGATGCGACACCATGCCTGATCGCGCATGGCGCCACGGTCGAACTTGTATCCGCGACCGGCAAACGCACGATGCAGCTGCAGGAGTTCGTCACCGGTCCGAACAAGACCGCGCTGGCGGACGGCGAATTGTTGGTCGCGGTCGAGTGCGATGCATTGCCAGAATATGGCGGCGCCTTCGAGAAGGTCGGACATCGGCGGTCTTTGGTCATTTCGCTGGTGTGCCTTGCGGCTCTGATCAAGCTCGATAAGGGTGGCCGCAACGTCGAAGATGCGCGGCTCGCGATTGCCGGCATCGGACCCAAGCCGCTGCGATTGACCGAGGTTGAGAATTTCCTGCGTGGCCCGCTGAATGCGGAGCGTCTGGATGCCGCTGCCGATATGCCCGTGTCGCTCGTCGCCTCACGCACACGTCAGGAGTATCGACGCGATGTTGTGCGCGGCTTCATGCTGCGCGGGTTGATTAACGCGGCGCAGCGGGCAGGCGCCGATCCTGGCATGCTGGTGCCCGAGCTGGAGGCTGCCTATGCCTGACCTCCAGTTCTTCGCCACCATCAACGGCCGGAAGGTTGCGCGCAATGCCAAGCCGCACCAACGGTTGCTCGACTTCATCCGAGACGATCTCAACCTTACGGGCAATAAAGAGGGCTGCGGCGCTGGCGAATGCGGCACATGTTCGGTGTTTGTGAATGGCGTCCTGATGAAATCGTGTCTAATGCCGCTTGCCAAAGTGCAGGGCGCGACCATCGAGACCGTCGAAGCTCTTGCGAAGACAGGCGAACTGAGCGTTCTCCAGAAGGCCTTTCACAAAACCGGCGCGAGCCAGTGCGGGTACTGCATTCCCGGCATGGTGATGGCGGCAACCGCCGCGCTGCGAACCAATCCGTTCGCCGATCGCGAGGAAATCAAAGAGCGGCTCGGTGGCAATATCTGCCGCTGCACGGGCTATCAGAAGATTTTCGATGCCGTGGAAATGGCGCGTGATGTGCAGAATGGGCGCCTGGCTGCGACTGCGCTGTTCGAAGACGAAGCCAAGGAAGGCGATTTCATCGGCAAGAACGTCAGGCGCATCGACACCCCGAGCAAAGTATCCGGCCGGCTCAAATATGCCGGCGACATGGCGATGTCAGGGATGCTGCACGTGCAGGTGCTCCGCTCGCCGCATGCGCACGCGCGCATCGTCTCGATCGACACGTCGGCCGCCGAGGCCATGGCCGGCGTCGAAGGCGTTATCACCTGCGCCGACGTGCCAGGCGAAGACGGCTTCGGTGTTTTCGTCAATGATCAGCCGGTTATGGCGCGCGGTAAGGTACGCTATGTCGGCGAAGCGGTTGCGGCGGTCGCCGCCGAAAGCGCGCTTGTTGCCAGACGCGCGCTGTCCGCCATAAAGGTTGAATACGAGCCGTTGCCCGCCGTCTTCGATCCGGACGAGGCGATGCGGCCGGGCGCGCCGGTATTGCATGATTACGCGCCTGACAATCTCACTAAACATATCCCGATCCGTGTAGGCGACGTTGAGAAGGGCTTCGCCGAGAGCGACCTGGTTGTCGAGGAAACCTACACGACGCAACCGATCGAGCACGCCTATCTCGAGCCGGAAGCCGGTCTTGCATATGTCGATCACGACGACGTGGTGACCATCGTCTCACCGGACCAGAACATCACGCACCACCGCCACATGCTGGCGCGCATCATCGCGAAGCCGATCTCCAAGGTTCGCTTCATCATGAGTCCGGTCGGCGGCGGCTTTGGCGGCAAGGAAGACATGATCTACCAGGGCATGTTGGCGCTGCTCGCCATGAAGACGCATCGCCCGGTTCGGCTTGTCTTTACGCGCGAGGAATCGATCATTTCGACGGCCAAGCGCCATCCGTCGCGCACCGTCCTGCGCATGGGATTGACACGCGACGGCCGTATCCGCGCACTTGAAATGAAGATGGTCTGCGATGGCGGTGCTTATGGCCTGTCGACCGAAGGCGTCATGCGCAAGGCGGCAATTCTCGCAGCCGGGCCCTATGCCATTCCGAACGTAAAGGTCGACACCTACGGTATCTACACGAACAACACACCGTCCGGCGCCTTCCGTTCCTTCGGAGCCCTGCAGACGGCCTTCGCGACCGAAACCCATCTCGATATCAGCGCCGAGCGACTCGGTCTCGACCCGTTCGAAATTCGCCGTATCAACGCGATGCGTGATGGAGCACTGACACACACAAAGGCCAGGCTGACGTCGGTCAGCCTCACGCGTGCGCTCAATGCGCTGGAAAAGGCGTCCGGCTGGGAACCCGGCGTACCGAACTCACGCGGTAACACGCGGCGAGACCTTGACCGCGACGACACCCGCCCGCCTTGCGCGCTCGGCGCGCGGTTCAAGACCGCGGAAAAACAGGAAGCGGCGGAGTAGACGCATGGCTCGCAAGCGCGGACGAGGAATGGCGGCATGCTGGTACGGAATCGCCCGAACCGCGGTCATCGATCGTGCCGCCGCCTGGGCCGAAATCGACGATGGCGGCAGCGCCAAGATCGTGACCGGCGTAACTGAGATCGGCGAGGGGATTCTCACCGTGCTCGCGCAGATCGCGGCGCACGAGATGGGTGTGAAGCCAGAGCACGTCGTCATCGGCGACAACGACACGGCCCGTGCGCCGGAGGCCTCGCACGCGGGAGCGAGTCGTCAGACCTACATGATCGGCAATGCGGTCGCATTGGCCTCGCGCGAGGCCCGCAAGCGGCTGATCGACGTCATGGCAGAAGTCTGGGACGTCGATGCCGAAGCGATCCGCACTGGCAACGGCGAAATTTGGGCCGAAAATACCAACCACCGCATCACCATGGCTGAGGCCGTGAGCACGGCTAAAAATCGCGGTGTGGTCCCGGTCGGCTCGGCTACCTTCGGCACGGATACGACCGGCCTTCATCCGGTCGACGGTTCCGGAAGGCCTTGGCAGGCTTATGTTTTCGGCGCGCAAATTGCGGAAGTCGAGGTCGATACTGTCACCGGCGAGGTGCAGGTGCTCGGCATTTGGGCAGCCCATGACGTCGGCCGCGCGGTCAACCCGCAAGGCGTGGAAGGTCAGATCGAGGGGGGCATCGTCCAGGCGCTTGGGCAGGGCTTGATGGAGGACTACAAGCTCGATGGCGGCTGCACGAGCACGTCGGGCTTTGCCAAGTACATTTTGCCGACGGCGCTCGACGTACCACGGATCAACTCGATCATCATCGAGGATCCCGATCCGATCGGGCCGCTCGGGGTCAAAGGCGTGGGAGAGCCGGCGATGGTGCCGACTATTCCGGCTGTCATGAACGCAATCTACGATGCGGTGGGTGTCCGCATCACCTCGCTGCCGGCGACGCCGGAAAAAGTCCTGATGGCGATCCGCGAGAAAGAAAGAAGCGAAGCCACACAGGCTGCGGAGTGAATTTGTTTGTCTGGGAGACCGTTCGAAGCGCACATCGTGAAAAAAGCACAGAGGGAGGATATGATGAAATACGCGGTTAAAGTCGCAGGAGCGCTCGCGGCGCTTGCTATCGTCAGTGCGGCGCACGCGCAAAACTATCCAAGCCGTGAAATCAAGATGATCGTGCCGTTCCCCGCCGGCGGCCCGAGCGACATCGTTGCACGCATCGCTGGAGACGGCATGAGCAAAGCCCTCGGCCACACCATTGTGATCGAGAACGTCGGCGGCGCCGGCGGCACGCTCGGTGCAACGCGTGCTGCAGAGGCTGCCCCGGATGGCTACACGCTGTTTGCGGCCAGCATGGGCACGATCATCGCAGCACCAACGTTTTATCCAAATCTCAAATACGACTCGACCAAAGATTTCGAGCCGATCGGCATGTCGGCCAACGCGCCCGCGGCGATCTCTATCAACAAAAACATCCCGGTGAAGGATCTGAAAGAGTTCATCGCCTGGGCAAAGCAGAAAGGTCCCGAGGTGAAGCAGGCCTTTGGCGGCGTGGGCGGGACCTCACACATGGCCTGCCTGCTGTTCAACCAGGTCGCCGGCATCAAGCCGACAATGGTTGCCTATCGCGGCATGGGCCCTGGAATGAACGATCTGATGGGCGGGCATGTCGATATTGCCTGTGAGCAGGCCATTGTCATGGCGGCAGCGATCCAGGGCGAGAAGGTCAAGGGCATGGTGGTGGCAGGTCCGGACCGCCTGTCGGCCATCCCGGACGTTCCGACCGCCAAGGAAGCCGGCGTGTCAGATTTTCAGCTCAACATCTGGAGCGGGATCTATGCGCCCAAGGGCACACCGAAGGAAATCGTCGACAAGCTCGCCGATGCGCTCAACAAGGCGCTGGATGATCCGGCGACGGCGGAAAGGCTTGGCAAGCTCGGCGGCACCGTCCCGCCGAAGTCAGAACGCGGGCCTGAATATCTTCGCAAGACCGTGGCGTCGGACATTCCGCGCTGGGCGCCAACCCTGAAGGAAGCGGCGGAAGCCAGCAAGCCGAACTGAAGCTGAAGTCAGAAGCACCGCCGCGATGGCTCGCGGCGGTGTCTCGGAAACGATGATGCTCGACAAGAAGTCCGACGCTTTTGCAGACATGCGTGCGCGTGCGCGTGCGATCGCCAGAGCGGGCGGTCTCGCACAGGCTTTGGCCGCTGGTTTGCCGAAGCTCGTCGAGTGCTCGTTGTCGGAAGCGCTGGTGCTCGGCCTGCTGAAACAAGGCGTGAGTAAGTACTTCGCCATTTTCGGCCACGGCTCGACCGATCTCGGCAATGTGCTCCGCGTCTATGAGGAAGAGCGCGTCACTCGGACAATCAACTGCCGCAACGAAGTCGAAATGGCGCACGCTGCAACCGCATTGCGCTGGCAATACGGCGAACTCTCAGCAGTGGTCACCTCGATCGGGCCCGGTGCCATGCAAGCCTTCGCAGGCTCGCTCGCTGCGGCATCGAATGGCGTCGGCATCTATCACATCTACGGGGACGAAACGACCTTCGGCGAAGGCTACAACATGCAGCAGGTGCCGAAGGAGGAGCAGGGCTTGTTCGGCCGCATGACGGCTGTCATGGGCCAGTCCTACGTGCTTCACACGCCGGAAGCGCTGCGCGACGCGCTGCGGCGTGGCAGTCTGTGCGTTAATCATCCCTATCGTGCCGGGCCCTTCTATCTTCTGCTGCCGCTCAACACGCAGCCCGCAATGGTGACCGTGAATCTTGTTGCGCTGCCGGCGCGGCCCCAACTGCTGAAACTCGCGCCGGCGGACGACAAGGCGACCGACCAGGCGGCCAACATGATTGCCAGGGCAACAAAGGTCGCGATCAAGGCGGGTGGCGGCACGCGTGGTCATGATGTAGCAGTCCGGCGGCTGGCAGAAGCTGCAGGCGCCGCGGTCATTCTTTCACCGGGTTCGACGGGAGTCCTGCCCGATGCGCACGCGCAGAACATGCATGTCGGCGGCTCCAAAGGCTCGATCAGTGGAAACTATGCAATGGCCGAAGCCGACTTGCTGATCGTTGTCGGCTCGCGCGCCGTTTGTCAGGCCGATTGCTCCGGGATCGGCTACAAGCGCGCGCAGGCCGTGGTCAACATCAACGGCGATCTGGCGGATGCGCTTCACTACAACAAGACAGTTGCGCTGGTCGGCGACATTTCTGCGGTGTTGGATCGGCTTTCCGACAAGCTCGAGGAGCTGAAAGCCAACGGCAACAAGGCGCCGTGGCTCAAGGCCTGTGCCGCCAAGAAGGCCGAGTGGTCCGCCTACAAGCAGAAACGGTACGCGTGCAGGCCGCTGCGCGACGAGGCGTGGCAGAAACCGGTTCTGACGCAGCCTGCGGCAATCAAGATCGTTGCCAATTTTGCGAAAGAGATCGGCGCAGCAAAATTCTTCGACGCGGGTGACGTGCAGGCAAACGGCTTCCAGATTGTCGAAGATGATCGCACCGGCGATACATTCACTGAGGCCGGAGCTTCTTACATGGGCTTCGCTGCAAGCGCATTGCTTGGCGGAGCGCTGGCCGAAAAGCCACGATATGGAATCGCGTTTTCCGGTGACGGGTCGTTCATGATGAATCCGCAGATTCTCATCGATGCCGTCGAGCATCACGTGCGCGGTATGATCGTGATTTTCGACAACCGGCGGATGGCGGCAATTACCGGACTGCAGGTCGCGCAATATCAGGCCGAATTCCGCACGAACGATCATGTGGCGGTAGACTACAAGGCCATCGCCGCGGCTGTGTCGGGCATTCTTGCGATGTCCGGTGGAGACGGCGTGGAGTCCCTGCGAGGTGCTTTGGAAACGGCATCCAGATATGACGGCCTTTCGGTCGTACACGTTCCGGTCTATTGCGGCCCGGACGAACTTGGTGGTCTCGGCGCGTGGGGCGAGTGGAACGTCGGAAACTGGTGCAAAGACGTGCAAGGCGCCTGGATCAGGCAGGATCTCTAGGGAACTGGTATTCGCGCGTTTCGTTGCCTCTGCGGAGGCCCGCAGTGGTCGAAGCAACAATAAGATCGCTGAAAGCATTGCGCGACGCCGAAGAGGAATGCACCCGCTGTCCGCTCTACAAGCCCGCGACACAGGCGGTTCCTGGCGAAGGACCGGCGCGGGCGCGCATTATGATGGTGGGCGAGCAGCCCGGCGATCAGGAAGACAAGCAGGGCAAGCCATTTGTAGGACCGGCCGGCGGCGTGCTTACGAAGGCATTGGAAGACGCGGGTATCGAGCGTAACGCGGTTTTTGTCACCAACGCCGTAAAGCACTTCAAGTTTGAACCCCGCGGCAAGAGGCGTCTCCATAAGCGCCCGAATGCTTATGAAATTGACCGGTGCCACTGGTGGCTCGATTTCGAGCGCAAACTTGTCAAGCCGGACATCATCGTCGCGCTTGGCGCAACTGCCGTACGGAGCGTCTCAGGTCGTCCATTCAGCATCAACAAGATACGCGGTCACATCATGTCGCTCCCGGATGGCGGCCGCATGCTGGCGACGATTCATCCTTCGTATATTCTGCGTATCGAGGACGAGGACGATAAGCGGGCACAATACAAAAAGTTTGTGTCTGACCTACGAGTCTGCGCCAAGGTGCTTGCCAAAGCGGCCTGACTAGACCGTCAAAAGCTTTTCCAGCCGAATTGGCAGCTGTCGTACGCGGATGCCGGTCGCGTGGTAGACCGCGTTTGCGACTGCCGCAGCGGTGCCGACATTGCCGAGTTCGCCGATGCCTTTCACGCCGGCGGGATTGACGAAATTGTCCTCCTCCGGAACCAGAATGACGTCCAGTTGCTGAATGTCGGCATTCACGGGGATCAAATAGTCCGCCAGATTGTCATTTACGTAACGTGCGACGCGCGGGTCGATCTCGGTCGCTTCGTGCAAGGCTGAGCTGATACCCCAGATCATAGCGCCCATGTACTGGCTTCGTGCCGTACGGGTATTCATCAGCCGGCCAGCCGCAAAAGCGCCAACAATGCGCGGCACGCGTATTTCCCGCGTCTGCGAGTGCACGCGGACTTCGACGAACTCGGCGCCCAGCGCGTACATCAGCTTTTCCCCGTGGGAGCCTCCGCCAAGATAAGGCTTGCCCGCGTAAAGATTTTTGATGGCGTCCGGTTTGGCGCCGGGCGGCAGAAACTCGGCGTATTCTTCGATGGCGCCGAGCTTTCGCTGCTTGAACGCGGCTTCGAGGCTGTTGCCGCCAGTGAACCCGGCCGTCGAGCCGCCACCTCCAACTGTCTCGGCGGAACTGCCAAATAGCTTGCGCCGGATGGCCTCGCAGGCCTTCATCACCGCGGAGCACGCGCTCGCAGTCGTATTTGAGCCTCCCGCGACGGGAGCAGGGGGCAAGCTCGTATCGCCGAGTTCAACCGTTACAGATGAAAGCGGCACTCCAAGCTGTTCGGCAGCCATCTGCCCGATGACGGTATAGGCACCATTGCCGATCTCGTGTGCCGCAATCTGCACGCGCGTCTGGCCATCGGCCATCAGGCGCACACGCGCCGCTGCTGCGCCGACATGCGTCGGATAGACAGCGCTCGCGCAGCCCCAGCCGATCAGCCAGTCACCGTCGCGCATTGATCCCGGCTTGGAATCGCGCCCCGACCAACCAAACGCTTTCGCTGCCTCGTCATAGCATTGCATGAGTGACCGGCTCGACCACTTTTTGCCCATGGTGTCGGTCATTGAATCGTTGATGCGCCGAAGTTCTATCGGGTCCATGTCCAGC
>Ga0126377_10001515_pt1 | contig 15336 bp, 15 predicted proteins | sample PanSoiMetPlot_22_FD_92647 | JGI IMG/M metagenome (GOLD analysis project Ga0126377, IMG submission 92647) | Tropical forest soil microbial communities from Panama - MetaG Plot_22 | ecosystem: Environmental > Terrestrial > Soil > Tropical forest > Bulk soil | place: Panama | collected 2016-02-17
GATGAGCACGATCCCGAGCAGCAGCTCGCCCTGCACGATGCGGACGATGCCGAAGATGACGAGTGCGACGGCGATGAGCCAAAGGATGAACAACATGGGCCCAGGCCTACCCACGGGCTGGGACCGTCATCCCGAAGCCGGGGGAGGGGGCGGGCCGGGCGCGGAGAGCGCGCCCAACCCGCCACCCCCGGCGCGCTTCCACGGCCACGGGTAGTGAAACGACGACGCTGGGAGCGGCGTCTCGCCCGGTCAGCCCACGGCCCGCGCCAGCTCGGGGGCAAGGTCGCCCCTGGGCTCGACCGTGACGCCACCGGGGAGACCCAACCAGGCCGCCATCCCGGCCAGCTCGGCGGCCAGCTCGGCGCCGACCTCGTCCCGGTCGGGGCGGGTCGGGGTCAGGGGCTCGGCCCAGGCGGCACGGGCGCGTAGGGTGCCCGCGGCGCGGTCGGCCTTGAGGTCGACCCGGGCCACCAGGTCCTCGCCCAGCAGGAACGGCAGCACGTAGTAGCCGTGCACCCGCTTGGGGGCCGGGACGTAGATCTCGATGCGGTAGGCCATGTCCCACAGCCGCGCCACCCGGCTGCGCTCCCAGATCAGCGAGTCGAACGGCGACAGCAGCGCCCGGGCCCGCAGCCTGCGGCGCGGCAGCCGGGCGTCGGGCGCCATGTACGCCGGCTCGCGCCACCCCTCGACCGCCACCTGCACCAGCTCGCCGTCGGCCGCCATCGCCTCCAGCAGCGGACGGGCCGCCGGCACGTTGAGCCGGTAGTAGTCGGCGAGGTCGCGGGCGGTCCCCACCCCGTGGGCCCCGGCGGCCAGGCGCAGCAGCCCCCGCCGGGCCTCGTCCTCGGGCGGCGGCGGGGTGGCCAGCACCGCGGCCGGCAGCCACTGCTCGGGCAGCATGTAGTAGCGGGTGAACCCGTTGCGCCGGGTGGCGGTGACCTGGCCCTGGAAGAACAGGTGCTCGACCACCCGCTTGCCCCCGCCCCAGCCCCACCAGGCCCCCTCGTGGCGGGGATGGGACCGGTTGACCTCCAGCTCGCCGATGGGCACCGGCCCCTTGGCCGCGATCTCCGACAGCGCCGCCGCCACCAGGTCGGGGTTGTCCCGGGCCGCCCGGCGCACGCCGCCCCACAGATGGCTGCCCGCCATCCGCCACCGGAGCAGCGGGTAGCGCTCGACCGGGTGCAGCGACGCCTCGTGGCCCCAGTACTCGAAGACCTCCCGGCTGGACCACAGCCAGCGGGTGAGGGCGTCGCGGTCGTAGGGCCCGAGCCGGGCGAAGAACACCAGCTCGTGGCTGCGGGTGAGCACGTTGACCGAGTCGATCTGCACGGTGGCCAGCCCGTCGAGCACCCGCCGGAAGTGGCGGCGGTCGATCCGCCCGGTCGGCCGCCGGTCGGCGAAGCCCTGCGCGGCCAGCGCCACCCGGCGGGCGTCGCGCCGGCTCATCTCCACCTGCTCGCTCATGCCCGCCCGAAGCTATCGGCGCACTAGGTTGGCCGGAGTCCAGATCGAGAAAGCGAGACCCGCCCATGGGCTACCGCGTGGTGGTCGACTTCGACCTGTGTGAGAGCAACGCCCGGTGCATGGAAGCTGCGCCCGAGGTGTTCGAGGTGCGGGACGACGACTTCCTCTACGTCCTCGACGAGACGCCGTCCGACGAGCTGCGCCCGAAGGTCGAGGAGGCGGTGCGCCGCTGCCCCAAGGCGGCCATCTCCATCGTCGAGGAGTGACCCCGGCCGAGCCCCGCATCGTCGTCGTCGGCGCCTCCCTCGCCGGCCTGCGGGCCGCCGAGGAGCTGCGCAGCCGCGGCTTCGCCGGGCCGCTCACCGTCGTCGGTGCCGAGCCCCACGCCCCCTACGACCGGCCCCCGCTGTCCAAGCAGGTGCTGGCGGGCAAGGTCGACCCCGGGGCGATCGAGCTGGCCGTGTCGACCCGCGGGGGCCGCGACGGCCTCGGCGTCGACTGGCGGCTCGGGCGCCGGGCCGCCGGCCTCGACGTGGCCGGCCGGGCGGTCGAGCTGGACGGCGGCGAGCGCCTGGCGTTCGACGGCCTGGTGATCGCCACCGGCGCCGCGCCCCGGTCGCTGCCCGGGACGGGGGCGCTCGGCGGCGTCCACACGCTGCGCACGCTGGACGACTGCCTCGCCATCCGGGCCGACCTCGACGCCGGCGCCGCCGACGTCGTGGTGGTGGGGGCCGGGTTCATCGGCAGCGAGGTGGCGGCCACCTGCCGGGGCCGGGGCTGCGACGTCACGGTGCTGGAGGCCCTCCCCGTGCCGCTGGGCCGGGCGCTCGGCGACGAGATGGGCGCGCTGCTCGGCGAGCTCCACCGCGACCACGGCACCGACCTGCGCCTGGGTGCCGGGGTGGCGGGGTTCGAGGGGGGCGCCGACGGCCGGGTCGCCCGGGTGCGGCTGGCCGGCGGGGACGCCCTCGACGCCGACGTCGTGGTCGTCGGCATCGGCGTCACGCCCACCACCGGCTGGCTGGAGGGCTCCGGCCTCGCCCTCGACGACGGCGTCGTGTGCGACGCCACCACCCTCGTCGCCCCCGGGATCGTCGCCGCCGGCGACGTGGCCCGCTGGCCGAGCCACCGCTTCGGCGAGCTCATGCGGGTCGAGCACTGGGACAACGCCATCACCATGGGCGAGCACGCGGCCCGCCGCCTGCTGGCCGACCTGGGCGCCGGCGACCCGGCCGGGGCCGCCCCCTACGACCCGGTGCCGTGGTTCTGGTCCGACCAGTACGACCGCAAGATCCAGCTGGCCGGGCGGTCGTCGGGGGCCGACGAGGTGCGGGTGGTCGACGGCTCTCCCGACGAGCGCCGCTTCGTCGCGCTCTACCGCCGGGGCGACCGGCTGGCCGGGGTGCTGGCGATGAACCGCCCCCGCCCGCTGCTGACCTACCGGGGCCTGGTCGAGGCCGGCGCCTCCTGGGACGAGGCCCTGGCCGCGGCGGCCCCGTGACGTGACCGCCGCCGCCTTCCTCCTGCTGGCCGTCACCCTGGCCTGGGCCGTGGGCGACTGGCTGGCCGTCCACCACGACAACACCCGGCTGGAGTACCTGTGCAAGCCGGCCACGATGGTGGCCCTGGCCGGCGTGGCGGTGTCGCTCGACCCCCGCGACCCGGTGGCCCGGGCCTGGTTCGTCGTGGCGCTGGTGCTGTCGCTGGCCGGCGACGTCTTCCTCATGCTGCCGGGCGACCTGTTCCTGCCCGGGCTGGCGTCGTTCCTGCTGGCCCACGTCGCCTTCGCGGTGGGGCTGGTGGTCGACGGCGTCCACCCCGGGTCGCTGGTGGTCGGCGTGGCGGTGGTGGCGGCCGCCTACGCGCTGGTGGGCCTGCGCCTGCTGGCCGGCGTGCGGGCCCGGGAGCCGGCCCTGGCCGGGCCGGTGGCCGGCTACATGGCGGTCATATCGCTGATGGTCGTGTGCGCGATCGGCACCCGGCACCCGCTGGCGATCGCCGGCGCCGTCCTCTTCTACGCCTCGGACGCCCTCATCGGCTGGAACCGCTTCGTGCGCCCGGTCGCGGGCGGCGACACGGCGATCATGGTCACCTACCACCTCGGCCAGATCCTGCTGGTGCTGTCGCTGATCTGACCGGCCGGCCGCCGCTCGCTCAGCCGGTGAGCACCCCGGCCAGCCGGCCGGCCTCCCGCTCGGTCAGCGCCACGTTGATCCACATGCGCTCGACGTGCTGGCGCACCTGGAGCTCGCCCTCGGGGATCGGGTGGGCGTCGAGGAAGGCGGCCGCCTCCTCGGCCAGCGCCCGGTCCCGGATCGAGCGGACGCCGCCCACGAGCCGGGACAGGCTGTTGGCCGGGAACCGCTGGGTGATCTCGTCCCAGTGCGCGGTCACGAACGCCCAGGCCGCCGGCCCGTTGTCGCGGTTGTTGAGCGCCTCCCGCAGCAGGTAGGGGGCGTCCTGGGTGCGGACCTCGCCCGACAGGCTCAGCTCCAGCGTGCGGGCGAGCGCGCCGGCGTCCCGGAAGCGGGACAGCGACACCAGCAGCCGCTCGCGGTCCTGGGGGTTGTCGGTGGTGCGGAACCGCTCGGTCAGGCGCTCGTGCAACGCCTCGTCGCCGAGGGTGGCCGTGGCCGCCAGGGCCGGCGAGGCCAGCGCCGGGTCGACGCTCGGCGCGTGCTCCAGGAACCGGTCGAGCAGGTCGGCGGCCGCCTCCCGGGCGGCGGTGTCGTCGGCCAGCAGCGCCGCCGTCTGGAGCAGCAGGCCCCGCAGCGTGCGGGTGCGGTCGTCCTCGCCGGCGGACGGCTCGGCGCCCAGCTCGGCCCGGGCCGGCCCGATGAGGGCCGCCACCCGCCCGTGGAGCGCGGCGCGGGCGTCGCCCTCCACCAGCCGGTCGGCCAGGCCGAGCCCGGCCACGACCCGCTCCCACACGGACAGGTCGCGCTCGTCCGCGAACCGGTCGGCCAGCGCCAGGGCGTCGGCCGCGGTCGTGGTGCCGGCCACCACGCCGGCCCAGGTGTCGTCGACCAGGGCGTAGCGCTCCAGCGGTGCCAGCCGGTCGAGCCGGGCCATCAGGGCGTCGAGCAGCGGCCCGGCGTAGCGGACCCGGTAGAAGCCGTGGGCGCCGGCGTTGGCCTTGACCCAGCCGCCGTCGCCGGCGGGGGCGCCGCCGTCGAGGAGGGCCTCGTCGCCGTCGAGCAGCACCCGGTGCCGGGTGGGCTCGCCGTCGCCGCCGGGACCGCCGGGTCCGCCCTGCTCGACCACGACCGGCACGGCCCAGCGCTCGCCCTCGTCGCCGCCGTCGTAGCGGAAGCGGCGCTGGGCCAGCCGCAGCTTGCCGCCGTCGCCCGCCGGCTCGACGCTGACCTGGGGGAAGCCGCCCTGGAAGATCCAGCTCTCGGCGATCCGGGTCACCGGCTCGCCGGTCTCGGCCTCCAGCGCGGCCCACAGGTCGGACGTCTCGGTGTTGCCGAACTGGTGGCGGGCCATGTAGCGGCGGATGCCGTCCCGGAAGCGGTCCTCGCCCAGGTACTGCTGCAGCATGCGCACCACCGAGGCGCCCTTCTCGTAGGTGAGCACGTCGAACATGCCGCCGGCGTCGGCCGGCGACACCACCGGGTACTCGATGGGCCGGGTGGCGGCCAGGGCGTCGGTGTCGTAGGCGGCCGAGCGCGACAGCCCGAAGTCGACCCACCGCTGCCACTCGGGCCGGAAGGCGTCGGTGCAGGTCACCTCCATGAAGGTGGCGAAGGCCTCGTTGAGCCAGATGCCGTTCCACCACTTCATCGTCACCAGGTCGCCGAACCACATGTGGGCGATCTCGTGGGCGATGACGTCGACCACCGCCTGGAGCTCGGCCTGGGTGGCCGTGGCCGGGTCGACCAGGACGTAGCGCTCCCGGAAGGTGACGCAGCCGATGTTCTCCATGGCCCCGAAGGCGAAGTCGGGGATGGCCACCAGGTCGAGCTTGTCGCCCGGGTAGATGACGTCGAACCAGTCGCGGAAGTAGCGCAGGGCGAAGGCCCCGACCTCCAGGGCGAAGCCGGCCAGGTGGCCCTTGCCGGGCGGGTGGACCACCCGCAGCGGCTTGCCGTCGACGTCGACCGGCCCGGTCACCTCCAGCGGCCCGACCACGAAGGCCACCAGGTAGGTCGACATGGGGATGGTGTCGGCGAAGCGGACCGCCACCTTGCCCTCGCCGGCCGGCTCGCGGCCCAGCTCGCCGGCGTTGGAGATGGCCAGCAGGTCGTCGGGCACCACCAGCGTGACCCCGAAGACGGCCTTGGCGTCGGGCTCGTCCCAGCACGGGAAGGCCCGGCGGGCGTCGGTGGCCTCCATCTGGGTGGTGGCCAGCACCCGCTCGGCGCCGGTCTCGTCGGTGAACGTCGAGCGGTAGAAGCCGACCAGCTTGTCGTTGAGCACGCCCCGGAACCGCAGGTCGAGGAGGGCGGGCCCGGCGGGCAGGTCGCGGCCGAAGGCCAGCGTGGCCCGCTCGGCCTCGGCGTCGAGGCGGACCTCGGCGCCGATCCGGTCGCCGTCGCCGTCCTCGCCGAGGCGGAGGGTCGCCTCGTCGATCTCCAGGTCGACGGCGTTGAGCACGATCTCGCGGGTGGGCTCGGCCACCTCGACCGCCACGGTCTCGTGGCCGGCGAAGGTCGCGGCGTCGAGGTCGGGCTCGAGCGTCAGGTCGTAGCGCCGCGGCACGACGGTGCGCGGCAGCCGGTGCGGGTTCTCGGAGGGCACGGCCCTGCACCGTACCGCCGTGCTGGCCCCGCGGCCCCCAGCGATTAGCTTGGTCCGGATGACCGCAGAACCCGGACGGGGCGCGCGCCTCGACGTCGTCGGCATCGGCAACGCGCTGGTCGACGTCCTCTCGCACGAGACCGACGAGTTCGTGGCGTCCCACGACCTGGTGAAGAGCGCCATGACGCTCATCGACACGGCGCGGGCCGAGGAGCTGTACGCGGCCATGTCCCCCGGCATCGAGATGTCGGGCGGATCGGTCGCCAACTCGATGGCCGCGGTGGCGAGCTTCGGCGGCCGGGCCGGCTACCTCGGCCGGGTGGCCGACGACCAGCTGGGCGCCGTGTTCGCCCACGACATGACCGCCCAGGGCGTCACCTTCCGCAACCCGCCGGCCAAGGCGGGGCCGCCCACCGGGCGGAGCCTCATCATCGTCACGCCCGACGCCCACCGCACGATGAACACCTACCTGGGCGCGTCCGAGTTCTTCTGCCCCGACGACGTCGACGCCGACCTGATCGGCGGGGCCCAGGTCACCTTCCTGGAGGGCTACCTGTTCGACCGGCCCGAGTCCCAGGACGCCTACTGGACGGCCTCCAAGTACGCCGCCGAGGCCGGCCGCAAGGTGGCGCTGACGCTGTCGGACCTGTTCTGCGTCGAGCGCCACCGCGACGGGTTCCTGCCGCTCGTCCGCGAGCGGGTGGACATCCTGTTCGCCAACGAGGCCGAGGCGTGCGCCCTGTGGGGCTGCGACGAGGTCGGCGACGCCGTCGAGCGGGCCCGGGCCGAGGTGGCCGTGGCCTGCATCACGCTGTCCGAGAAGGGCTCGGTCGTGGTGGCCGGCCCCGAGACCCACGAGGTGCCCGCCCACCCGGTCGACGTGGTGGACACCACCGGCGCCGGCGACGGCTACGCCGCCGGCTTCCTCCACGGCTTCACCACCGGCCGCCCGCTGCCGGTGTGCGGCGAGCTGGGGTCGCTGGCCGCGGCCGAGGTCATCAGCCACATCGGGGCCCGCCCCGAGACCTCGCTGGCCGCGCTGGCCGCCGAGGAGGGCCTGCTCGGCTAGCGGGGCGCCACCTTGAGGATCACCCGCTCGGAGGTGATCGGGTTGGCGTAGTCGTGGCCCTCGTACTTCTGCGAGAGCTGGTCGATGTGGGACCGGGCATCCGGCCCCCGCACGGTACCGGTGACCTCGCCCCGCAGCTCGCGGTACTCGTAGGGCGCCTCGGCGTTCCAGATGGTGACCGTGACCCGGGGGTCGCGGAGGACGTTCCGGAACTTCTGCCGGTGGACCTCCGTGTTGAGCAGCAGGTGGTCGTCGTCGGCGTCGACCCACATCGGGGTGGTCTGCGGGGTGCCGTCGGGCAGCAGGGTGGACACGGCGGCGTAGTTCTTCCCCTCGGTGGCGAGGCGACGGAGGGTGGGATCCAGCATGCCGTCAAGCCTACGGAGGCCGCCGGGTCAGGGCAGATTCACGACCGCGGCCGCCCGGCCCGGGGGCGCGACCCGCAGGTCGCCCTGGGGGGTGGCGGCGACCTTGGTGCCGGCCGGGGCCGGCGCCGGGGCCCGGGTGTCGGGCAGGCGGCGGACGTTGCCGTTCGGGCCGAACAGCACCGACCGGACCACGCCGTCGGGGCCGATGGCCACGTAGCGGCTGGTGCCGTCGGGCTGGGGCACGCTGGCGCAGGTCGCGCCGGCGATCTCGGCCGCGCTGAGCAGGTTGGGCACGACCTCGCACTCGACCGCGCCCGACTGCCAGTCGGGCGCGGTGGTGGTCGTGGGGGCGGCGGTGGCCGCCGCCCCGGCCTGCGGCTGGACCTTGGCCTGGGCGCCGGCGCCCGCCGCTGCCGTCGGGTGGCCGGCGTCGTCGGTCTTGCCGGCCAGCACCGCGCCGGTGTCCACGCCCGGCTCGCGGGGCGGCCGGGCCGTGTCGCCGGTGCGCAGCTGGGCGAGCTGCTCCCGCAGCATGGCGACCTTGGGGCTGTCCTTGGGGACGCCGCTGGCGATGAGGCCCTCGATCTCGTCCTGGATCTGGCGCTCGACCGGGGTGGGCGCCGGCTTGCTGAACGAGGCGCCGGCGGCGGCGCCCGCCCCCACGCCGGCCAGCACGACGGCGAGGAGGACGATCCCCGCCCGGGTCGGCCCGGCGGCCCTGGGGCGCAGGTGGCCGGCCATCACGAGTTCCAGCTGATGTCGGTCATGGTGTCCACGCTCGGTTGGCTGGTGCGGCGGTCGGTGCGCAGCCACCACAGCAGGAAGTTGCGGGCCGAGGTCGGCGAGTTGTTGGTGCCCGGGCAGGCCCCGGCCCCGGCCTGCTTGCAGGCGCCCGCCTGGCTCATGGTCCCGTAGAAGTACATGCCGTCGTGCTGGGCGACGGTGGCCCACAGGTCGATGAGCTGCCACTGGTGGGCGTTGACCCCGCTGGTGGCGTAGATCTGCGGGATCGGCATGGAGGGGTCGTGCCGCCAGGCCAGGTGCCACACCCGGTTCTGCGTCCAGCCGTTGTTGCAGGGGCCGTTGGTGGCGGTCGAGGTGGGGCAGCCGTCGGCCGAGGAGTTGGCGTACAGCGGGCGGCGGCCCGGGGTGATGTCGTAGCCGTGCATCCACTGGTCGGCCTTGGCGAAGCTCGACCAGGACGGCTCGAAGTCCCAGGCCGCGTAGATCTGGGCCTGGCCGGGGTAGTACTTCGAGGCCCAGGCGTTGAGGTTGGCCACCATCCTCGCCCAGGCCGCGCCGTGGGCCTGGAGCCAGGCGTCGGTCCTGCCGTTGATGGCGCTGTTGCTGGTGCCGACGCCGATGAGCAGGCGCCTGCGGGAGTCGGTGCGGCAGTAGGCGTAGCCCCGCACGAAGTTCTGGACGGTCTGGCCGATCTCGGCGGTGTTGCGATCGGGGGCGCCCCACAGAGTCGCCCCGTAGGCGCCGCGCACCGTCACCGGCGCGCCGAAGAACAGGGTCATGCGGCCGGACCGGTTCGCGTTGAAGCACCCGAGGCGGCTGGCGTCGGGCGCCGTGGCCCGGGCCATGTAGTAGCTGTTGGTCTGGGTGGTTATCGTCGGCGCCGCCTGGCAGGAGGCGGCACCGACGGCGACACCGCACAGCAGAGCGACGAGCCAGCGTGACCGGGGGAGTCTCATCACGACCTCACTGCCCGCCTCGCTGAACGATTCCGCAGCGATGTCGAAAGGTCAAGCGGAGAGTGGCAACTCCGCCGCTATTAGTGATCCTCTTCCACGGCCGGCAGGAACGGGAGGGTGAGGTCCCCCAGCTTGACCAGGGTCGATGCGATCCAGCCGCCCATGGCGCTCAGGTGGTCGTCGAGGATGGTGCCGTCGGCCAGGGTCTCCTCGTCGAGCTCGTAGCTGCCCTCGTAGGACACCTCGATGGCGAACTCGCGCTCGTTCAGGTCGGCCGAGCACACGGTCTCGATGGTGGGCCCCGACCGTTCAAGGTGCTCGGACCCGATGGGGGCGCTCCGCTCGGGCAGCACGGCCAGCACCGTGCTCGGCTCGGGCGCCTCGGCCAGGCGCTGGACCCGCAGGACCAACTCGATCTCGATGCGGGGCGGGTCGTTGAACGGCTCGCCGATGTACCACGACCGGTAGGCGGTCTGGGCCCACGTCGGCCAGTCGAGCGTCAGGTCGGCCTGGACCCGGGGCGGCAGCCCCTCGCCGGGGAGGCCGTAGGAGGTCTCCCAGGTGACGTCGCCCAGCAGCACGTCGACCTGGAACCGCTCCTCGAACGCCTGGCGCTCCAGGAAGGCGCGCTCCAGCGAGTCCCGCAGGGCCCCGATGGCGTCGGTGAACACGTGGTCGAGCATGGCGTCGGCACCCTAGCGGTGTGGCCCGGGCATGCCGACCGGCGGGGCCGACATGAACGCCACCGGCACCGACACGTCGTCGCCGGCGTGCAGCGTGGCGATGCGGCGGCCGGGCTGGACGGCGTCCTTGGTCGCCCCCGCCCGGTCGCCCAGCCAGCGGGTGGTGGCGTCGAGGTCGTCGACCGTGAACGCCAGCCCCCACAGGCGGGCCGGGCCGTCGCCCCGGGGGGCGACGGGGCCGATCAGCTCGAGTATCACCTCGCCCAGCCGGAAGAACCGCTGGCGGCGGCTCCGGCCGGCGTCCCGATCGCGGCGGGGGTCGACCCCGAGGGCGGCCAGCGCCTCGGTGGTGCGGTCGAGGTCGTCGGTCATCGCCACCAGGTGGTCGATGCTGCGCACGCCGTTGGGGTGGTCGGGGTCGTCCCCGTTGCCGGCGGCGGGCGCGCCCGAGGTGGGCACGCCGTCGACCGCGCCGCCGCCGTCGATGTCCGACAGCGTCCAGGCGGTGATCCCCGGCCCGCCGCCCCGGCCGGTCAGGCGCAGGCGCACCCCGCCGACCGTGCAGTCGCCGCCGTCGCCCACGCTGAACCCGACCGACCGCCAGGCGGCGGGCTCGTCGCCCACCGCCAGCTCCACGATCTCGACCGGGGTCGCCCCGCGGGTGCGCACGGGCCCGACGCTACTGCGGCGATCCGAGCCCGATCTGTCGGCGCAGGAAGGTGTGGACGTCGGCCGCCTCGTCCGCCTGCTTGGACGCCGGCTTGCCCTGCCCGTGGCCGGCCCGGGCCTCCACCCGGACCAGCACCGGCCGCTCCTCGGGGCACGAGGTGGCGGCGGCCAGGGCGGCGCCGAACTTGCGGGCGTGGGCGGGGTCGACCCGGCCGTCCGACTCGCCGGTCAGCACCAGCGTGGCCGGGTAGCAGGTGCCCGCGACCAGGTGGTGGTAGGGCGAGTAGGCCCACAGCCAGCTGAACTCCTCGGCCACCTCCGGGTCGCCGTACTCGGCGGTCCACAGCCGGGCGATGAGGAACCGGGGGAAGCGGATCATGTCGGTGAGCGGCACGGCGCACACCACGGCCCGGCACAGCTCGGGGTGCTGGGTGAGCGTGACCGCCACCAGCAGCCCCCCGTTGCTGCCGCCCCGGATGGCGAGCCGGTCGGGCGAGGTGCGGCCCTCGGCGGCCAGCCAGGCCGCGGCGGCGGCGAAGTCGTCGTGGACCTGCTGGCGCCGGTCCAGCATCCCGGCCCGGTGCCAGGCCTCGCCGTCCTCCGACCCGCCTCGGATGCAGGCCACGGCGAAGACGCCGCCGTCGTCGGCCACGGCCACCGCCGCCGGGCTGTAGGCCGGGCTCATCGTCACCGCGAAGCCGCCGTAGCCGGTGAGCAGGGTCGGCGTGACCGGTCCCGGCTCGACCCCGGCCCGGCGCACGGTGAACAGGGTGACCGCCGTGCCGTCGGTGGACGGGTAGCGCTCGGCGGTCACCGTGTAGTCGCCGGGGTCGACGGGGGACGGCAGGTCGCTCCAGGGGACGAGGCCGTCGGGGGTCCAGCGCCACAGCGCGGAGGGGCGGGTCCAGGAGGTGAAGGCAAGCACGGCCCGCTCCTGCTCGCGGTCGCCGGACACGCCGGCCAGCGAGCCCGGCTCGGGCAGCGCCACCTCGGCGACGGTGCCGGGATCGACCGGCCCCGGCTCGGCCAGGGCGGCCCGGGGCACCCGCAGCAGCCGGCCGACGGCGCCGTGGGTGGCGGCGACCAGCAGCGACCCGCCGGTCACCGTGACGGCCTCGATCACCGCCTCGGACTCGGGCAGCACCGTCCGCCAGCGGTCGGGGGTGGGGGCGTCGAGGTCGGCGGCCACCACCCGGCCCCGGGGGGCGTCCAGGGTGGTGTGGCCGACCAGCATCCCGTCGGCCACCGTGAACCACGAGATCGCCTCCACGCCCTCGATCACCGTGGTGCGGGCGCCCGTGGTCCGGTCGATCAGGTGGACGTCGACCCGGGTCCAGCCCAGCGTGGTCTCGACCACCAGCCAGCGGCCGTCTCGCGACATCTCGACGTGGGGCCAGGCCGTCTTGTCGGGCAGGTCGGTGAACAGCGGCGTGTCGGCGGCGTGGTCGGCGCCGAGGTCGTGCCACCACACCGTGCGGTGGTAGTTGGCCTCCTCCTCGCCGACGTCGGCGGGGTCGGGGAAGCGGGTGTAGGCGAACCCGGCGCCGTCGGGGGCCCAGGCCACCGACGCGCCCCGGGTGCGGGGGATGGCCTCGCCCAGGTGCTCGCCGGTGGCGGTGACGACGACGCCCAGCGTGCTCCACTCGTCGCCCCTGATCGAGGTGCCGAACGCCACCAGCCGGCCGTCCTCGGACGGGGCGTACCAGTCGAGCGCGGCGGTGGGGTCGCCGGTCAGCTCGTGGGGGTCGATCAGCACGCGGGGCGGCGGGGCGCCGTCGCCGGCCAGGTCGCGGACCACCAGCACCGCCTGCTCGCGGCCGCCCCAGCGGTCGACCGAGAACACCTGCCCGCCCCGCACTGCGGGCGCGCCGGCCGTGCCGGTGGCGAACAGCCCGAGGAACCGCTCGACCAGGGCCGGGCGGCCGGGGTCGGCGTCGAGGACCGCCCGGGTGCGGGCGTTGTGGGCCTCGACCCAGGCCTGGGTGGCCGGGGCGCCGGCGTCCTCCAGCCAGCGGTAGGGGTCGGGCACGGTGACGCCGTGGAGGACGTCGGCGTCGTCGCCGGGCGGCGCTGCGGGCGCCGGGGGGACGGTCACCGCCGGCGGGCCTGCGGACGTCAGCGGCCGGCGTTCGGCTTGTTGCGGTGGTTGGCCTTCTTGCGGCGCGCCTTGGCCCGGCGCTTGGAGGTGCGCTTCGACATGGCTGGCCACGATATCGGTCAGTCCCGCACCTCGCCCAGGTCGGCCAGAGCGGGGACGGCGGCGACCCGGACGCCGGTCTCCTCGGTGAGCTCGGTCAGCACGTCGTCGTCGACCGGGCGGCGGCGGCCCCGGGGCCAGCGCACCCGCTCGCCGGCCGCGCCGAACAGGGCCAGGGCCCGGCTGCCGCTCGGGTCGTGGCGGATGCGGTAGCGCACGCCGCCGTGGCCGGCGGCCGCGAAGGCCGCGGCCCACTGCTGGGGCAGGTCGTAGGGGGTGATGCTGGCCAGCTCGGCGGTCACCCCGTAGCCCCGGGCCTCCCGCACGGTGGTGTCGGCGGCCGTGCACTGGTGGGGCAGGCCGAGGTGCCAGATGCTGAGCTGGCGGGCCCAGGCGGCGCTGACGACGTGGATCGGCCCCAGCACCTCGAGCAGGGCGCCCACCTCGTCGTCGGCCAGGTAGCAGGTGCCCCGGGGCGGCGGCAGGTCGAAGCGGCCGTGGCCCTCGCTGGAGAACCACCAGGGCCCCAGGCCCGACGTGGTGACCCGGCACAGGATCGAGCCGGCGTGGACGTGCCACACGGGGAACCCGGACAGCTCCTCGGCCGGCGGCGGCGGGCCGATGCTGGGGGCCTGGCGGGTGTCGGGATGTCGGCGGGCGTCGGAGGGCATCGGTGGGCGCGGCCGAGCGCCGGGACGCGGGCGGGGCGGGCGGACGCGAAGGGTGAGACTACGTCGCGAGCGCCCACCGGGCCGCACGGTCGTCGGCCAGCGCCGCGGCCTGCGCCGGGTCGCCGCCGTCGAGCAGGTGGCCGACGATGCTGTCGCCGGCCAGGCCGGGCTGGGGCGCGACCAGGAAGGCCGCCACCATCCACTCGTCGTCGGCGGTGCGGGGGTGGAAGCGGCCGATCACCTCGGCCAGGCCGGCGACCACCTGGTTGCGGTCGTCGAGTTGGAAGGCGGGGTAGACCCAGGCCCCGTCGCTGGTGCGCAGGGCGAGGACCGTGCGCCGCCGGCGGCGCTCCTCGACCGCCTGGCGGCTGACGCCGCCGAGGACCCGGGCCAGGCCGGTGGTGCTGTAGAACGGTCCCAGCTCGGCCCAGGGCGACGGCTGGGGGACCGCCGCCAGCATGCGGGCGGCCAGGTCGTCGGGGTCGCCGAGGGCGTCGGCATCCTGGCCCTGCTCGCGCAGGACCCCGACCCGCCGGTTGAGCTCCTCGGTGACCCGGGACGACACCCGGGCGACGTAAGCGTCTGCTCTCACGCCCTCCAGGCTAGGGGAGCAAGGGCGTCAAGGCAAGGGCGTCAAGGGTCACACGCCGCCCCGAAGTCACTCGGCGTGTGAGGCCGCCCACGCCACCAGGTCGTCGGCCTCCCGGGTGTTGACGATGCGCTCGGGCGGGATGCCGTGGCGGGCCGCCTTGTCGCACCCGTAGAGCTGCCACTCCATCTGCCCGGGGGCGTGGGCGTCGGTGTCGATGGCGAAGTCGAGCTCCCACTCGATGGCCAGCTCCAGCAGGTCCTCGGGCGGGTCCTGGCGCTCGGGGCGGCAGTTGATCTCCAGCGCGGTCCCGAACTGGGCGCAGGCCGCGAACACGAGCTCGGCGTCGAACGTCGACGGCGGCCGGCCCCGGCCGACCAGCTTGCGGCCGGTGCAGTGGCCGAGGATGTCGACGTGCGGGCTGGCCACCGCCCGGACCATGCGCCGGGTCATCTCCCGGCGCTCCATGCGCAGCTTGGAGTGGACGCTGGCCACGACCACGTCCAGCTCGGCCAGGAGGTCCTCGGCCTGGTCGAGGGCGCCGTCCTCCAGGATGTCGACCTCGATGCCGGTGAGGATGCGGAACGGGGCCAGGTCCTCGTTGAGCGCCCGGACCTCCTCGAGCTGGGCCCGCAACCGCTCGGCGGTGAGCCCGTGGGCCACGGTGAGCCGGGGGGAGTGGTCGGTGAGGACCATGTACTCGTGGCCGAGGGCCAGGGCGGTGTGGGCCATCTTGGCGATAGGTGCGCCGCCGTCGGACCAGGTCGAGTGCGTGTGGCAGTCGCCCCGCAGGGCGGTGCGGAGCTCGCCGCCCTCGCCCACCGGGACGGCCGTCTCGTCCTCCAGCTTGGCCAGGTAGGCGGGCGTGTCGCCGGCCAGGGCCTCGGCGATGACCCGGCCGGTGGTGGGGCCGATGCCGGCCAGGTCGGTGAGCTTGCCGGCGGCGTGGAGGGCGGCCAGCTCGCCGGGGTCGGTGGCCTCGACCACGTCGCGGGCCCGGGCGAAGGCCCGCACCTTCTGGCCCTCGGCGAGGTCGCGGTCGAGCAGGTAGACGATGCGGTCGAGCGCGGCGGCCGGGTCCATCCCCCCGTTCTAAACGATCGCGAAGGCGACCTCGACCGCGGCGTCGACGGTGAGCTCGGCCGGGGTGACCTCCTCGACCGGCTCCTCGGCGGCC
>Ga0126377_10001516_pt1 | contig 15333 bp, 12 predicted proteins | sample PanSoiMetPlot_22_FD_92647 | JGI IMG/M metagenome (GOLD analysis project Ga0126377, IMG submission 92647) | Tropical forest soil microbial communities from Panama - MetaG Plot_22 | ecosystem: Environmental > Terrestrial > Soil > Tropical forest > Bulk soil | place: Panama | collected 2016-02-17
AGCGCGAGCGCGAGCTGCTGCAGACCCGGGTGGCGGCGGCGCAGAAGGAGCGGCTGGCGTCGCTGGCCACGGTGGCGGCCGGCGCGGCGCACGAGCTGGCCACGCCGCTCGGCACCATCGCGGTCGCGGCGCAGGAGCTCGAGCGCCAGCTCGGCGCTCACGGCGGCGCCCAGGAGATCGAGGACGCGCGCCTCATCCGCGAGCAGGTGGCGCGCTGTCGCCTCATCCTCGATCAGATGGGCGGCGGCCTGGGCAAGAGCGACGAGCAGGGCCTGCAGTCGATCACCCTGTCGGCGCTGTTCGACGAGGTCCTGACCGGCGTGCGCGACGCGCCGCCCGTCCACCTCGAGATCGACCCGGCGGTGGCGGGGGCGCGGCTGCGCCTGCCGCCGCGCGCGGTGGCGCAGGCGCTGCGCAGCCTGGTCACCAACGCGCAGGACGCGTCGCCGCCGCGCCAGCCGGTCGTGGTCAGCGCCGGGATCGAGGACCAGGCGCTGGCCGTCGAGGTGCGCGACCGCGGGCCCGGCATGTCGCGCGACGTCCTGCGCCGGGTGGGCGAGCCGTTCTTCACCACCAAGCCGCCGGGGCGCGGAATGGGGCTCGGCCTGTACCTGACGCGCGCGGTGGTCGAGCGGCTGGGCGGCGAGCTGGCGCTCGAGTCGCATCCGCCGCAGGGCACGACGGCGCGGGTTATAGTCCCGGCCCAGATTGATCTCGAGCGCGGGCAAGATGCCGACCAACCGGCCATCGATCTTGATCGTCGATGACGACGAGGCCTTCCGTCGACGGTTGGCCCGCGCCTTCGAGGACCGCGGCTACGACGCGCTGACGGCGGGCAACTACGACGAGGCGGTGGTGCAGGCGCGCGGCGAGTCGCCCGAGTTCGCGGTGGTCGACCTGCGCATGCCGGGTCGGTCGGGGCTCGAGCTGGTGCAGGCGCTGCGCGCCATCGACCCGGCGACCAAGATCGTGGTCCTGACCGGCTACGGCAGCATCGCCACCGCCATCGACGCGGTGCGACTGGGCGCCACCTATTACCTGCCCAAGCCGGCCCACGCCGACGACATCGTGGCCGCGTTCGCGCGCGGCGAGGCGCCGCCGCTCGAGCCGCCCGAGGCCGGCTACCAGGCGCCCTCGCTGGCGCGCGCCGAGTGGGAGCACATCAACCGCGTGCTGTCGGATTCGGGCGGCAACATCTCCGAGGCCGCCCGCCGCCTCGGCATCCACCGCCGGTCGCTCCAGCGCAAGCTGCAGAAGTATCCGCCCACCAAGTGACCGGAGCCGGCCCCGACCGGCCGATCCCGGCCGCGCGGGTCATCTCACTCCTCTTCGCACTGACTCTGATCGTCCGTGCAGCTCCCGCCGGTCGACTTGCAGGCGGTCTGGTCGGACACGTTCGCGCCGGTGGGGTTGCCGTCCTCGTCGTAGCGCTGGCAGCAGCACTCGCCGTCGTCGCCGCCGGCGCCGCCCGGCGCGCCTGCCGAGCTGGCGGCGCTCGACTCCGACGCCCTCCGGTCCGCGCCGCCGCAGCTGCCGGTCAGCGCGGCCGCCGCCAGCGCCGCCGACAGCGCCGCGGCCTGCCCCAGACATCCCATCCTCACCATGCTCACTTCTCTTTTCTCCCCGCGACCCCTGGAGAGTAGACGGCCGGCCTGTCGTCCGTCGCGCGGTTTGTGGTCGCGCGAGCGGCGCCGGCCCCAGAATGGCTGGATTTTTCGGCTGGCGCCGCTCCCCGTCCGCGAGCGCCGGGCCGGCGGCGGGCCGGGCGGCGGCCGCGAGCCGCGCCCGGGCTCGCGGCCGCCGCGCGATCCACCTCACGCAACGCTCGGCCGCGCGGCGAGGCGATCGGCGGCTCGAAAAATGGCCTCCGCCGCCCCGCCGGCGCGGTTCGCAGGCAGGGGGAGAGATTAGAATCCACCGCGGTGAGCGAGTCACTGCCGTCGCTCGAGGCGCTGCGCTGCTTCGCGGAGGCCGCCCGCCTCCTCAACTTTCGCGCCGCCGCGCGCGCGGTCGGCCTGACCCCGGCCGCGCTGGGCCAGCGCATCCGCCAGCTCGAGGAGCTGCTCGACGCCAAGCTGTTCCACCGCACCACCCGCACCGTCACGCTCACCGAGGAGGGGCTCGCGCTCCTGCCTTACGCCCACCGCGCGCTCGAGGCGGCCTCCGAGTGCGTGCGCGCCGGGCGCGGCGAGGTCGGGCCGCCGCCCATGGAACTCACCGTCGGCACCCGCCACGAGCTCGGGCTGTCGTGGGTGATGCCGCTCCTGCCCCGGCTGCGCCGCGCCCAGCCCGGCCTGACCGTGCACGTCTACTTCGGCTCCGGCCCCGACCTCATCCACCGCGTGCGCACGCTGCAGATCGACTGCGCCGTGACCTCGTCGATGCTGACCGATCCCAAGCTCGACGCGGTCCGACTGCACGAGGAGCGCTACGTCTTCGTCGGCGCGCCCAAGCTGGTCCGCGCCGCGCCCCTGCACAAGCCGGCGGACGCGCCGCGCCACACGCTCATCGACGTCACCGCGGACCTGTCGCTCTACCGCTACCTGCGCGACGGGCCGAGCTCGACCGAGCTCCACTTCGGCAAGGTGCTGCGCATGGGCACCATCGCGGCCATCCGCCACCTGGTGATCCGCGGCGAGGGGGTGGCGGTCTTGCCCGAGTACTTCGTGCGCCCGGACCTCGAGGCCGGTCGTCTGGCCCGCCTGATGCCCCACGTCGAGCTCCTGTCCGACTACTTTCGACTGGTCTTCCGCGGCGACGACCCGCGCCGCACCGTGTACGAGCGCATCGCCCAGGTCATGCTGGTCGACCCGCTCAAGTAGGGCCCCGGCGGCGCTCGAGACCGGCGGAAATCCTGGCGACGGCGGTTCCGGGCCTGGAAACCCGCGACTCGGGAGGCCGCCTCGCGTTACGCTCGACCTTCTGTGCTCCGCTCGTTCGTCTCGAGCCCGCTCGGCGCCTCGCTCCTCGCCGCGCTCCTGGTCGCCGCCGTCGAGCTCCTGGCGATCGGCAGCGGAGCCTCGGCGCCCGACCTCGCCGTCACCGTCCTGAGCCTGGCCGCCGCGCTCGGCCTCACCATCGGCTTCCTCCTGTGGCTCACCGAGGCGCTGGCCGCGGAGCTGTACCTGTCCCTGCCGACCGCGTCGCTGGTGCGCGCGCTGCCCGCGCTTCCCCCGCTGGCGTGGCTGGGCCGCACGCTGTTCCAGGGCGCGAGCGCGGCCAGCTTGCCCGGCGCGCCTTTGGCCCCGCTCTGGGTCCCGGCGGCGGGCACGCTCCTGGTGGCCGCCTCGATCGCGCTCGGCTGCTCGGTGCTCACGCCGCCCAGCCCCGCGCGCCGCGCGCTGGCCGCCGGCGCCTGCCTGGCGACCGCCGCGCTGTTCGAGGTCGCCAACCGCCGCCTGTTCCAGGCCGAGTACGCCGACCTGCACGCCTTCGTCATCCCGGTCGTGTGCGTGCTGGTCACCGCCGGGCTGCGCGCGGCGACCACCCGCCGCCGCCGCGGCCGCCGGTCCGGCAAGGGCATCGCGCCCCTGGTCTGGCGCGCGCTGGTCGGCCTCGGCGTCCTGTTCGGCGTCGAGCTGGCGCTGGTCGCCGGGCTTCAGGATGCGGACAGCCGCTGGCTCCTGGCCACCCAGGGCAGCGACGGCCGCCAGCTGGTCCGGCTGGTGCGCGGCCACTTCGACCTGGACGGCGACGGCTTCGCCAGCGTGCTCGGCGGCGGCGACTGCGACGACGGCGACCCGGCCGTCAACCCGGGCGCCGCCGAGGTGCCGGCCAACGGCGTCGACGAGGACTGCGACGGTGCCGACGCCGAGGCGGTGCCGAACCAGCCGGGCATCGAGGAGCGCCTGGCCGAGGAGCTGGCCCCGTATCGCAGCGCGCCGGCCCGCGCCGAGCTCCTGCGCCGGGCCGCCCGCTGGAACCTCCTGCTCCTCTCGGTGGACGCGCTGCGCGCCGACGTCGTGTCCGACACGCCGGCCAACCGCAAGGCCTATCCCCACCTCTTCGCCCTGTTCGACCGCTCGCGCCGCTTCGACCGCGCCTTCTCGCCCGCGTCCGGCACCGATCTCTCGGTCTCGAGCGTGATGACCGGGGTGGTCAACCCGTTCCGGCGCATCGACACGACCCTGTTCGAGGCGCTGCGCCGGCGCGGGCGCGCGACCCACGCGGTCCTGCCGCGCGAGGTCCTGCGCTACGCGGGTGAGAACCTGCTCGTGCGCGGGCTCGACGGCCGCGACGTCATCGTCAACGACGAGATCCGCCGCGACGTGTCGACCTCGACGACGTCGGCCGCGACCACCCGGCGCGGTCTGGCCGCGCTCGCGCGCCTGTCGGCCGGCGACGCCCCGTTCATGCTGTGGCTGCACTACTTCGACGCGCACGAGCACCTGCAGATCGAGGCGGACGACCCCGACCTGCGCGCGGCGGCCGCGGCCGGCGGCTTCGACCTGGCCACGCGCCTCGGCAAGTACCGCGCGCTGGTCGGCCTCATCGATCGCGAGATCGGGCGGGTCGTCGCCGAGCTCGATCGGCGCGGGCTGGCCGATCGCACGGCCATCGTCTTCTTCAGCGATCACGGCGAGAGCATGGGCGAGGACCCGCGCCTGCCCGACAACCACGGCCTCTTCCTCTACCACCCGCTGGTCCACGTGCCGCTGGTCGTGCACGTGCCCGGCGGGCCGGCCGGCCCGAGCGGCGAGCCGATCACGCTGCTCGACATCACGCCGACCCTGCTCGAGCTGTTCGGGGCGCCGAAATGGGCCGGGATGGCCGGCCGCTCGCTGGTGCCGATCCTCATCGAGGACTCACCGGCCGGGCTGGTGGCGGCGCCGCGCCCGCTGCCGCTCAACGAGAGCGATCAGCGCGGCGTCATCCGATGGCCCTACAAGCTCCTGGTCCGCCCGCGCGACAACCTGGTCGAGCTCTACGACCTGTCGCGCGATCCGCACGAGCGCGTCAACCGCGCCGCGCGCGAGCCGGCCACCGTGCGCAGGCTCAAGGCGCTCTACCAGCAGTTTCCGAGGGTGAAGGTGGACCGGAGCCGGCGGGGACGAGAGATACGAGACAGGCTAGCGCTATCACCAGCGCGCCGGTGAACAGCAGCACCAGGCACATGCTGAGCTGCGCGCTCCACAGCGGCATGAGCGGCGGGCGGCGCCAGCACAGGACCGCGGCGGCGACGCACGCGGCGGCCGGCACGAGGAGCTCGGTCAGCACGACGCGCAGCGCTCCGCCCCGGCGCACCGCCAGCCCGGCCAGGACCGCGAGCAGGCACAGGCCCGGCAGCGCGCCCAGGTAGATGGACTGGCCGAGCGCCCGGTAGGTCATCGACGTGGACAGGCTGGGCCCGCCCTCGATCGCGACCACCGAGAGATAGGACACCACCCACCACCACGGCAGCTTCCACGATCGCCGCGCGACCCACCACGACGCCGCCAGCGCCGCGGCGACCACGAGCGCGGCGATCAGGTAGCGCGCCGCGCCGGGCCGGGGCAAGGTGACGCCCGGCTGCTCGGGCGCGGCCAGCGCGCTGTAGATCGGGCGCCCGGCCGAGCGCGCGTGCGGCGGCAGGCCCAGCGAGTCGGCCAGCGCGCGCGAGAGGTCGACCATGTGGACCAGGTGACCGCGCGGGGCGGTCGCCGCGCTCACGCCGGCGCCCGACAGGCAGGCCCGCACCAGGCGGATGTCCGGCTCCTCGCCGCCGTGCCCGCCGGCGGCGCGGTGGCCGTGATCGGCCAGGACCAGCCAGCGGCTGCGCGGGCCGTGGGTGGCGGCGTCGGTGGCGACCAGGTGGCCGAGCATGTCGTCGGCCGCGCGCGCCGCCGCCTCGAACTGGCGCGAGTCCCGCCCGTGCGCGTGCGCGGCGTCGTCGGGGCCGAGCATGTGCACGAACACGAGGCGCGTGGCCGAGCCGACCTGGGCCTGCGCGGTGAAGGCGAACGGACCGGCCGCCCACTTCGCCATGCCGGCCGCGTCGAGGTCGAGCGCAGGCCACGCGCGGGCGAAGCCGAACGACTGCGAGATGAACGGGTGCGACTCGGCCACCACCGCGCTCGACGGCTCGCGCGCCGGCAAGGAGCCGTCGGGCGGCGGATCGATCCGCTTCTGCACGAACTCGATGCCCGATTGCTGCTGGGTCAGGCCGGTCCACAGGACCGACTGCACCGGCAGGGACACGGTCGGGAAGCCGACGTCGACCACCAGCTCGAGGCCGAGCTTGCACATCTGGTCGTAGTGGGGGAGGCGGTCGGCGGTGACGCGGTCGACCCCGTCGAGCAGGACGACTCGCACCAGCTGGGCCGGCGGCAGCCCCGAGCCGCCCGCGCCGGTCGGGCTGGCGGGCGGCGGCGCGAGCGGCGGCGGGGGCGCGGTGCCGGGGCCGCGCTCGAAGAAGGAGGCGATGAACGACCTGCGCACCTGGTACAGGACGCAGGTGGCGGCGAGGAGCGCCGCGGCGAGCGCCACGCGACCGAGCGCGCCGCGCGCTGGTGGCGAGAGGGCCATGCCTGGGGCGAGTGTCGCCGCTTTTGGGCCCGGCCGGAACCCCCAGGAGAACAGGAGACCGGGGGACAGGCAACGGGAGACAGGTGACGGGAGACCGCTCGAGCTCGAGCGCGGCGCAAACGGTCTCCTGTGGTCCCGTGTCCTGTCTCCTGTTTCTTTCAGTACCCGAGCGGCCCGCCGGACCGGAAGTCGATGAACATCCGGTCGCGCACCGCCCACAGCATGGGGAAGTAGGTGAGCCGGGCGCTGCGCTCGAGCATCTCGATCGGGTTGCCGCGCAAGGACGCGGTGCCGATGCCGATGATGCGCTTCACCACCATCATGTGCTCGCGCTTGAAGCGCTGCATCTGCGCGTCGAGGGTGATGAGCGCTTCGGCCACACCGAGCACCTCCGGCCGGGTGGCCGGCTCCTGGAACAGGGTGAGCAGATCGAGTGCCTGGCGGTCGAGCGAGCGCGAGAACGATGCCCAGATGGCCGGCGCGATCTCGTTCATGCGGTTGAAACCGGGCGAGTCGAGCCCGCTGCCGGCCCCCAGCCCGCCGCGGATCACCAGGTAAGCGCCGGGCAGCATGGTCTCGAACAGCTTGAGCTGCTGCTCGAGAAGCACCTCCACCTGGCACGCGCGCTGGATCGAATCGCGCGCCGGGGTGAAGCGGTCGGCGTCCATCGACAGCACCGCCTCGCCGAGCTCGTGCACCATCAGCTTCATCCAGATCTCCTCGACCTGGTGAATGCTCTGGAACATCAGCTCGTCCGGATGCGACCTCCTGTCCGGCGACTTCTGCAGACCGAGCAGCTCCGGGGTGCGCAGGTAGCGCTCGTACTCGGTCGTCCCCGCCCCATAGGGCCCATCGAATGGATTCCCCTCCGCCATGGGCGGAGCATAACAAACGGCGCAGTCGCCGCCGCGAAAACGGATACAATGGGGCGTCAGTGCGGGCTAGTAAGCGGTCGCGGCCGAGTCTTCCACCCAGCGAGAGACTGGCCTGCTTGCGCTGCCGCGGCGTGTTTCGCGCCGCCGTCGATCGCTGCCCGATCGACGGCGCGCGGCTCCACCGGGGCGGCCGCGATCCGCTGCTCGGCACCTGGTTCGCCGGCCGATACCTGGTCGAGGAGCTGGTCGGCGACGGCCCGCTGGGACGGGTGTACCGCGCGCGAGACATGCCGGCCCGCCAGCCGCTGGCGCTGCGCGTGCTGGCCGGCGAGCGGGCGGCCGATCCGATCGCGCGCGCGCGCTTTCACCGGCAGGCCGAGCTGGCGCGCCGCCTCGACCACCCCAACGTCGTGCCGGTGACCGACATCGGCACCAGCAGCGAGGGGCTGCCGTTCGTCGTCACCGACTACGTGCCCGGGCAGTCCCTGTCGCGCGTGGTCGCGCGGGAGGGCCCGCTCGACCGCCGGCGCGCGGTGGCGATCCTGCGCCAGGTCGCCGCCGGCCTCGAGCACGCGCACGAGCGCGGCGTCCTCCACCGCGACCTGCGCCCGGCCAACGTGCTGCTGGCGCGCGTGGGGCGCGCGGGCGAGCGCGCGCGCATCGTGGACTTCGCCATCGGCGCGTCGGCGGGCGCGGAGGACGACCGGCAGCGCGACCTGGTCGGGCTGGCCGCCGTCCTGCGCCAGATGGTGGCGGCGGACGACGGGGTAGGCGCGGCCGACTCCGGCGCGGGCGCTCCGTCGCCGGTGCGATCGCGATCGCGCGCTGCCCTGAGGCCACGGGGGCGGTCGCCCCGGCCGACACGTGACGCAGCTCTCGCCGCGCTCGGGGCGGTCGGCGCCATCGATCTGGCCCGCCTCGCCCTGCGCCTCGAGGCCGAGCCGGTGGAGTCCCTGAGCAGCCTCGGTCTGACCGGGGCGGACCGAGAAACCGGGGGCGGGCCCCGATCTGGCTCGGGGTAGGGTATGCGGAACGGTTTCGACGGCGCCGGTTTCGTCGCGCCCCCGCCAGCTTGTCACGCGCGGGGCTTCGTGGTCCGATCCGGCCAGCGGGGGCCATGAACGCTTGTCTTCAGTGTGGAACGGAGATCCGGATCGGGGGGCTTTGTCTCGCCCACGCCGAGTCGATCGCGACCTGCTCGGACATGACCGCCGAGCAGATCATCAGCCGCGACCTCAACGAGCCGGCGGCCGGCCTCATCGACCAGTGGGGCAACACGCACGCGCTGTCGGAGCGCGCCCTGGTCGGGCGGCTGGCCAGCGAGTGCTCGGTGGCCATCCTCCACCACTCGGTGTCGTCGGTGCACGCGCAGATCGAGCTGGCCGCGCCCGACCACGGCAGCTGGCGGGTCATCGATCGCGGCAGCCTGAACGGCACCTACGTCGAGGATGAGGCCGTGCGCAACGCGCCGCTCCATCACGGCGAGCGCGTGCGCTTCGGCAGCGTGAGCTTCTACTTCTCGGCGCGCCGGGTGCCGGTCCAGCACGGGCGCAGCGGGGCGGGACAGACGGTGCCGACCCGCTCGCGCGACATCGCCTTCCACGCCCGGGTCTCGAGCGGCAAGGGCTACGAGATGGCGCTGGTGCAGCGCGCGTCGGGCGGCATCATGCGCATCGACGACGACACCGCGCTCGAGTTCGCGCGCCTCGAGTTCGCGCTCCTCAAGATCCTGACCGAGCGGCGCCTCCTGCACGCCGACCCGGAGCTGGCCTTCGTCTCGTCGCAGGAGCTGGCCGATCTGCTCGACTTCAAGTCGCAGGAGGCCGACGGCGAGAACGTGCGCGAGCTGGTGCGCCGCGTGCGCCGGAAGTTCAAGGCCGAGGGGATCGAGGATCTGATCGAGAGCCGCCAGGGCGTCGGCTACCGGCTGGCCTGGACGGTCAAGGGCTAGCGCCGGACGGGCCGAAGGCCCAACCGACGGTACGTTCTGGGCCCGCCGACGGACGCGCCGCGAGAACGACGGAGTCGGGCTGCTCGCCGCGATCGCCCGCGCCGCGCCGCGCGCACGCCGCTCTCACGCCCCTCTCATGGGCCGCCGGGTTGTGCCCTCACGCCCCCTGGCGGCGCAATGGGATGATGACCAACCCACCCGCGAGCCCCCATCCAGGGGTTCGAGCGGCGCCCCCCGGTGAGGACTCGACGGGCGGATCGACTCCGGCTCCCGCGCGATTCTTCTGCCGGACGTGCGGCGCCGTGTTCCGGCGCGAGCTCCGCTACTGTCCGGCCGACGCCACGCGCCTGGTGTCGATGGTCGACGATCCGCTGCTCGGGCAGGTGCTGGCCGGCCGCTACCTGGTGCAGAGCCTGCTCGGCGAGGGCGGCATGGGGCGGGTCTACTACGGCACCGATGTCGACGGCGGGCAGGGTCGATACGCAATCAAGGTGCTGTTCGGCGAGCTGTCGGCCGATCCTCGCCACTACGAGCGCTTCGTGCGCGAGGCGGCGAGGGCCAGCGGCTTCGACCATCCCAACCTCGTGCGCGTGGTCGACTTCGGCAGCACCGGCGGCGATCAGCCGTTCGTCGTGATGGAGTTCGTCGCCGGTCGGTCGCTGGCCACGATCCTCCGGCGCGAGGCTCCGCTCCAGACCGGGCGCGTCGTGTCGCTGGCCGGCGACCTGTGCCGCGCGCTGGCCTACGTCCACGAGCGCGGCATCGTGCACAGGGACGTCAAGGCCGGCAACGTGCTGGTCACCCACGAGCACCGGCGAGAGACCGCCAAGCTGTTCGACTTCGGCGTGGCGGTCGAGCTGGGCGGCAACGAGACCCGGCTCACGACCAAGCAGACCGCGATCGGGACCCTGTCCTACATGTCCCCGGAGCGGGCGCTCTGCCAGGTATTCGATCACCGGTCCGATCTGTTCAGCCTCGGCGTGCTTCTCTACCAGATGCTGTCCGGTGAACGTCCCTTCCAGGGCACGCCGATTATGATCGCCGTGCAGAACATGGCGATGGATCCCCCGCGCATCTCGGAACGTGTACCGGGTCTCGAAGTGGACCCGCGCCTCGAGGCCATGGCGCAACGGCTCATGGCGAAAGACCCTGCCGAACGCTACCAGAGCGCGGACGAAGTACTGCGTGAGATGCTCGGTTTGACAGGTATATAATGGTGAGGTTCGTGAGGCTGCTGTCTCCGCTGCTGGCGCTGGCAGGTGTTCTCGCTGCGGCGAGTGCCTGCAGCTTGCGTTACGACCCCGACGATCTGGGCCAGGGCGACGACGAGAGCGGCGGCGGTGACCAGACTCCGGATGCGGGTCCGGATGACCTGTTCGTCCACCGGGTCTTTCCCTCCGAAGTGTTCGAAGGCGAGGGATTTGCCGCCGATCCGGACGACCAGACGACCGTCCGGGCCATCCCGATGGTCCTTTTCGGCCAGAACATGACTCCGGACACCCGGGTGACGGTGTCCGGGGACGGATTCCTCCTCCGGGAGGTCGAGGCCCAGGTCAGCCCGGACGGAGCCTGGGCGGCCTTCGAGCTGCGCATGCCGCTCGTCGAGGACAGCAGCGAGGCGCGCGACGTCGAGCTTCGCATTTCGCTGGTCAAGGGCGCGGAGATGCACGAGACCACCGTCGTGCACCACCTCCTGCCGGAGCTCGCGCCGGTCCCGCAGACACCGGGCGGCACGGTGACGCTCAGCCCCGACAGCCTGAAGGTGGACAGCGCGGGGGTCGCCCGCTTCAGCCGCGTGGACCTGCGCGGCAACGTGCTCGCCGGCCAGGGCGGGCCGCTGCGTCTCTTCGCGTACGCGGGCATCTCGGTGACCGGCGTGCTGAACGCCAGCGGCAACGGGGCAGAGCCGGGCGCGGGAGGATGCGCCGGCGGCGACGTGGGCCTGAACGCGGCGTGCGGGGACGGAAGCGGCGGGGCAGGTGCATCGGCCGCGGTCGGGGTAGGCGGTGGCGGCGGTGGCGGCTTCGGCACCGAGGGCCGCACGGGCCTCGGCGACGCGAAGGGCGGGGGCGACCCCGGTGAAGCGACCGGCGACCCGTCGCTCGTGCCGATGCCGCCCAGCGGAGGCGGCGTGCGGCCGGCTGGCGGAGGCGGGGGAGGCAAGGGCGCGCTGGATGCGGGCGGCACCCCCGGTGGCGGCTCGGGCGGCGTCATCGAGCTGACCACGCCGGGCCTGTTCTCGCTGAGCGCCGCGGTGCAGGTCGACGGAGCGGCCGGCACCGACTGCCCGTCGCTCGATCCTGGCGGAGCGGGGGGAGGCGGCTCGGGCGGCGCGCTCATGCTGCGCGCGGGCAGCCTCGTGGTCGGAAGCGGCGGCGCCACCCTCGAGGCGGTGGGCGGCAGGGGGGGAACGTGCTCCGCCGGCGACGGGGGCAAGGGCGGGGCAGGGCGGATCCGCCTCGACCTGCCGGCCGCGGGCGCCATCACCGCCGACCCGCCGGCGTTCGTCGGCCCGGCCTTCGTGATGAGCGAGATCCCGGTGGTCACGACCGACTCGGCGCTGCCGGTGGAGATTCGCGGCGAGCCGGGCGGCTCCTACCAGCTGCTGGTCATCAGCCCGGACACCGCCACTGACGACGAGCGAACCCGGACCGAGGCGGTTGCGACGCCCGGGCCCGATGGGGTGGGGGAGAAGACGGTGGAGCTGTCGCAAGGCTTCAACCGGCTCTGCCTGCGCGTGGTTCCCGACGCAGACCCTGACTCTCAACCGGAGGCCGCCAATTGCTTGAACGTCGCCTATATTTCTCGCTGATCACGGCGGCGGCTGTCGCCGTGCCGGTCTTGTTCTTGCCCCGACCGGCGCTGGCCGACAAGGCGCCGCGCGTCGGGGTCGTGATCTCCGTCCAGGTCAACCTCAAGAAGGAGGAGGCACAGCAGATCTCGCAGGCGCTCGGCCACGCCCTGCGCACGCGCCTCGTGGTCGACGTCGTCGCCGGCGCCGAGGCGTTCCGGCGGCTGCCCGCCGACGGCGTGTCGGAGTCGTGCGTGGCCGACGAGGCCTGCATCAAGGACACCGCGCAGCGCCTGAGCGCCGACGAGCTCCTCTTCGTGGTCGCGGTGCGCATGGGCAACCGCATCCAGGTCGACAGCACGTGGGTCGATCCGGCCAACGGGCGCAGCGCGTCGCGGCCCAAGGTCGTCATGGTCAAGATCGACGAGGCCGAGGCGCGCTTCTCCGACGCCGCGTCGCTCATCCTGCCGGACGCGGCGGTGCGCGCGACCCAGCAGACGGGCCAGGAGGGGGCTGGCGACGGACCGCAGGCGCGCGCGTTCCTCATCCGCACCACGCCGCGCCACATGACCCTGCCGGCCTGGATCACGCTCGGCGCCGGGGTGGCCGCCGGCGGCGCCTGGCTGCCCTTCTTCCTGGTCACGCGCCACGACTACAACGAGCTGCAGGACCACTGCGCCCCGCTCGGCGACTGCAATTCCAACCCCGCGTACGACGACGTCAAGGACAAGATCTCGCGCAACTCGATCACCGCCGACGTCCTCGGGGTCGCGTCGATCGGTCTGGGCATCACGACGGCCATCCTGTGGTGGAACAGCGGCGGCGACATCGAGCGGGTGCCGGTCGCGGCCCGGTCGGTGCGCCTCCAGGTCGATCCGGGGACCCGCAGCACGATGCTGTTCTGGGAGGGCAATCTGTGAGCTTGCCCTCCTCGGCGCCCAGCGAGCGCTACGGCTGCCCGCGTTGCCTGTCGGTGTTCCGGGCGGGCTTCGCGCGCTGTCCGCTCGACGGAGCGGCGCTGCAGGGGCTGTCGGGGGATCCGCTGATCGGCCACACGCTGGCCGACCGCTACATCATCGAGGAGCTGCTCGGCGAGGGCGGCATGGGCCGCGTCTACCGCGCGCGCCACAACCGCATGAGCCGGCGGTTCGCGGTCAAGGTGCTGTTCGGCGACATGGCGGCCGACGCCAAGGCGCGCACGCGCTTCTCGCGCGAGGCCGAGGCCGTGAGCCGCCTCAACCACCCGAACGTCCTCTCGGTGGTCGACTTCGGCGAGACCGAGGAGGGGCTGCTCTACCTGGTCATGGACTTCATCGAGGGCCGCGAGCTGCACCAGGTCCTGGCCCAGGAGGCGCCGCTCTCGCCCACGCGCGCGCTCTCGCTCCTGCGCCAGCTCTCGCGCGGCCTGGCCCACGCCCACGAGCGCAACCTGGTCCACCGCGACTTCAAGACCGAGAACGTGGTGGTGACCAAGAGCGGCGACGAGGAGCTGGCCCACATCGTCGACTTCGGCATCGCCGCGGTCGGCGAGATGATGGAGCCGGCCCAGCGGCTCACCACCGAGGGCATGGTGCTGGGCACGCCGGCGTACATGTCGCCCGAGCAGTCGACCGGCGAGGAGGTCGACGAGCGCAGCGACCTCTTCAGCCTCGGCGTCATGCTGTACGAGATGCTGTGCGGGCGGCTGCCCTTCGACGGCAGCGCGGTCGCCATCGCCAAGGCGCACCTGGCGGCCGAGGTGCCGGCGGTGGCGGTGCGGGTGCCGGGGCTGCGCGTCGACTCGCGCCTCGAGGCGGTGGCCATGCGGCTCATGGCCAAGGACCCGGAGGAGCGGTTCCAGAGCGCGCGGTCGCTGCTCGCCCACCTCGACTCCGCGTTCGGCCGGGCCGACAGCCAGGAGGGGGAGGACCACGACGCCACGGTGCAGGTCAGCTCGTCGGGCCGCATGCCGATGCCGGTGCCATTGCCGCCGCCGACGCCGAGCGGCGAGCAGCCTCCCATCGAGCCCTACCGCTACACGCCGTACGAGATGGCCGCGATCGCCACCGCGAGCCCGGGAATGCGGATGCGCGACCCGCGCTGGGTCATCACGGGCGCGGCCGTGCTGCTGACCCTGGTCGTCGTGGTGATCGCGCTGGCGGCCAGGGGCGGCAGGACCTCGCCGTCGGCGCGGCTCGCCCCACCCGTGCAGGCGGCGGAGCCGCGTCCGACCCCGACCGCGCCGGAGGCGGCGCCGCCGGTGGCGCCCGCGCCTGCGCCGATGGCGTCCGCGGCTGCGCCGGTGGCGTCCGCGCCTCTACCGTCGACGTCGTCCGCGCCTGCGCCGTCGACGTCGTCCGCGTCCGGCCCGGCGTCGACCGCGGCGCCCGAGCCGGTGCCGATCGCCCCGGCGCAGCCGGCCGCGGCGGCGGACGAACCGGGCGACGCGCGCGACAAGGCCGGCGAGGCCGAGGCCGACCGCGACTCGTCGGCGGACGAGCACGAGCGGCGGCCCGGCAAGGAGAAGCGATCGCGCTCGGCGCGTCGGTCCAGCGAGTCGCGCTCGGGCAGCAGGCACTCGGGCAGCAAGTCCCGGGGCGACGAGCCGTCGGCGAGCAAGCCGGAGCCGCCGCCCGCGCCGGCACCCGCGTCCGCGGCGGCGGCGAGCGCCACGAAGCCGGCGGAGCAGCCCACCGCGGCGGCGGCGACCCCCGCGGCGCAGCCCTCCGAGCCGGTCGTCCCGTACAAGGAGTTCATCGCGCGCTATCGGGCCGTCGGTGAGCGCATCGACCGCATCATCGCGAAGCGCGGCGAGGCCGCGGTCGGCAAGCTCCAGCAGCGCTACTCGGAGATCGCGGTCCAGGACGCGGCCCGCTCCGAGTCGCTGCGCCGCGACTACGACCGCGCGCTCAGGACCATCTCGGCCAGGCTCGACAAGCAGTTCTCCGACATCAAGTAGCGCCCGGCTACGTGATGGCCTTGATGTCGCGGTCGAGCACGGTCTTGCGGCCGTCCTCGGCGGCGTGACGGATCGCCAGGTCGCACAGCTTGCGCAGGTGATCGCTCAGGACCGACATGACGCCGTCCGACGTGTTCATGCCGGAGCGGGCGCGGATGTACTTCTTGAGCTTGGACGCCACGATGAGGATGTCGTCGGTGCTGAGCTCGTCGTCGCCGGCGGGCGGATCGGGCGCGATGACGCGGCGGGCAGGAGCGGCGGCGGCCGGGCTCGG
>Ga0126377_10001518_pt1 | contig 15324 bp, 13 predicted proteins | sample PanSoiMetPlot_22_FD_92647 | JGI IMG/M metagenome (GOLD analysis project Ga0126377, IMG submission 92647) | Tropical forest soil microbial communities from Panama - MetaG Plot_22 | ecosystem: Environmental > Terrestrial > Soil > Tropical forest > Bulk soil | place: Panama | collected 2016-02-17
GACCTCGGACGGCGACACCCACTTGCCTCCGACCTTGAAGAGATCGTCGGCCCGCCCGCAGTGGTAGTAGTTGCCGTCGCGGTCGACCATGAAGCGGTCGCGGGTCTTGAACCAGCCCTGGCGCAGCGGCGAGCGCGTGTCGTTCCAGTAGCTGGACGCCAGCGTCGGGCCGCGGATCTCGAGCGTGCCGATCTCGTCGGCGCCCACCTCCTCGCCGGCGTCGTTGACCACGCGCACGTCGAAGCCGGGCGCCGGCTGGCCGCACGCGCCCGGGCGCCCCATGGCGCTGCCCGAGCCGCACAAGACTTGCTGAAACGCCTCGGTGAGCCCGTAGCTGACGATGAGGTCCGCGCCCAGGACCTGGCGCACCTTCTCGGTCACGCGCGGCGGCAGGTCCTCGGCGCCAGACACGCAGAAGCGGAGCGCGGCGAGCGGCCGGTCCCGCCCCGCCGCCAGCGCGTCGCGCGCCAGCTGGCCGTACACCGACGGGGTCGCGAACAGCGCGGTGGGCCGGAACGAGTCGATGGCGGCGAAGATGGCGCGCGAGTGGGGCTGCTCGGGCAGGAGCAGCGTCTCGGCCCCGGCCGCGAGCGGAAACAGCAGGCCCGAGCCGAGCCCGTACGCGGTCCACAGGCGCACGACCGACAGCACCCGGTCGTCCTCGCCGAGCGGCAGCGGTCCGCCGCGCAGCGACTCGAACGCGCGCAGCGGGGTCGCGTGCGCGTGGGGCACGCCGCGCCGCCGGCTGGCCGCCCCCTCCTCCGGCTCGCCGTGAGCGCCGGCCGAGTAGAGCAGGATGGCCGGCGAGTCCGGGTCGACCGGGGCCGCCTCGCTGACCGGCGCGGCGCCGCGCACCAGGCTGACGAAGTCGCGCTGGCCCGGGCCGCGCGGACCGACCGCGAGGACCTCGCGCAGGCCGCCCGCCTCGACCCCGTCGAGACCGGCCCGCAAGGACGCGTGCACGACGATCGCGGTCGCCCCCGAGTCGGCGAGCAGATCGCCGATGTCGTTGGTGCGCGAGAGCTCGCTGAGCGGCACCGCGACCGCGCCGTGGTAGATGGCGCCCAGGAGCGCGACCGCCGCCTCGACGGTGTCGGGCATCAGGATGGCGATGCGGTCGCCGCGCTCGATGCGCAGGGTGCGCAGCGCGCTCGCGGCCCGCGCGGCCTGGTCGCGCAGCTGGTGGTAGGTGAGCGTGCGCGCGCCCTCGCGCAGCGCGACGCGATCGCCCCATCCGCGTGCTACGGCGCCGTCGAGCAGCTCGGAGGCCAGGTTGCCCTGCGTGACACTCAAGCTGCAATGGTACCGCCGGGCGGCGGGATGCAGCAAGGACGGGCCGTTGCGCGGCAGGAGGTTGGCTTTGACACGAGAGAGGTGCACCGCTATAGCTCGCGGCATGCGAGTCATCGCCGGTCGCGCGGGCGGAAGGCGGCTCGCTGCCCCGCACGGCTCGGCCACGCGGCCCACCGCCGACCGCGTGCGCGAGGCGCTGTTCTCCATCCTGGGACCGCCCGGCGAGGATGCCTGTGTCCTGGATCTGTTCGCCGGCGCGGGGGCGCTCGGCATCGAGGCGCTCTCGCGCGGTGCGGCACGCGCGGTGTTCGTGGACCGCTCGCGCACGGCGCTGCGGGCGCTCCGGCGCAACCTGGACGACCTCGACATGGCCGAGCTGGCCGAGGTGCACCAGGACCACGCGCCGCGCTTCGCCGCCCGCCTGGCCGACGCCGGCGGCCCCGCCTTCACCTGGATCTTCCTCGATCCGCCGTACGCCAGCGACCTGGGAGCCGCCGCGATGAGCGAGCTGGGCCGCTCGGCCGGGCTGCTCGCCGCGGGCGGGGTCGTGGTCCTCGAGCACGATCGCCGCCGGCCCCCGCACGACCGTGATGGGTATCTGGTAAAAGCGGACTGTCGCCGCTACGGCGACACCGAACTGTCCTTCTACCAGGCGGATGTCCATGGCGTCTCCTGATCGCAAGATCGCCGTCTACCCGGGCACCTTCGACCCCATCACCAACGGTCACGTCGATATCCTGGAGCGCAGCCTGGCGCTGTTCGACCAGGTGGTGGTCGCCATCGCCACCAATCCGCGCAAGCAGCCGCTCTTCACCCTCGAGGAGCGCTCGGAGTTCATCGCCGACGCGGTGGGGCGCGACCCGCGCGTGGTGTGCGACGCGTTCGACGGCCTCCTGGTCGAGTACTGCCACGCGCGCAAGGCCGGGTTCATCGTGCGCGGGCTGCGCGCCATCGCCGACTTCGAGTACGAGTTCCAGTTCGCCCACATGAACCGGCGCCTCAACTCCAGGGTCGACACCGTCTTCTTCATGACCGACGAGCGCCACCACTACGTGAGCTCGTCCCTCATCAAGGAGGTGGCGAGCCTGGGCGGCGACATCGGCGGGCTGGTGCCGCCGGCGGTCGCGCGCGCCCTCCTGGCAAAATACTCCGCGCCCGCGGAGGCCAAAGGAGACCCGAAATGAACCCTTCGCCCCGGCTGGCGTCGCGCCTGTCCCCGGTCAAGCCGTCCATCACGCTGGCGGTCTCCGCGCGCGCGGCCGAGCTCAAGGCGGCGGGGGTGGACGTCATCGGATTTGGCGCCGGGGAGCCGGACTTCGACACGCCGGCCCACATCAAGGAGGCTGCGCGCGCCGCGCTCGACCGCGGGGTCGGCAAGTACACCCACGTGGCCGGCGTCATCGAGCTGCGCCGCGCGATCGCGCGCCACCTGGGCGAGGTGCACGGCCTGGAGCTGGCGCCCGGCCAGGTGCTGGTGTCGGCCGGGGCCAAGCACAGCCTGTTCAACGTGTTCATGGCCCTGCTCGACCCGGGCGACGAGGTCATCATCCCCGCGCCCTACTGGGTGTCCTATCCCGACATGGTGCTCCTGGCCGGCGGCGTGCCGGTCTTCCTGCCCACGCGCGCGGCCGACGGCTTCGCGCCCTCGCCCGCGGCGGTGGAGGCGGCCATGACCGGCCGCACGCGGGCGGTGGTCATCAACTCGCCGAGCAACCCCACCGGGGCGGTGTACCCGCCCGGGGTGCTGCGCGAGATCGGCGCGCTGTGCGCCCGCCGCGAGGTGCTGGTCGTGTCGGACGACATCTACCGCTCGCTGGTCTACGGGGGAGCCAGCTACTCGTCGATCGCGCGGGTCGCGCCCGAGGTGGCGCCCTACCTGGTGCTGGTCGACGGCGTCTCCAAGACCTACGCCATGACCGGGTGGCGCATCGGCTTCTGCGCCGGGCCGCAGGCGCTCATCGACGGGATGTCGATGATCCAGGGCCAGTCGACCACCAACGCGAGCCACATCGCGCAGGTCGCGGCGCTGGCCGCGCTGACCGGGCCGCAGGAGTGCGTGGCCGAGATGCGCGCCGAGTTCGACGCCCGCCGCCGCGAGATGGTGCGCCGGCTGCGCGCCATCCCCGGCGTCACGCTCGACGAGCCGCCCGGCGCCTTCTACTGCTTTCCGGATCTCGGCCGGCACGTCGGGCGACGACCGCCCGGCGGCGCGCCGCTCGCCGACGACGTGGCGCTGTGCAACTACCTGGTCGAGCGGGGCCGCGTCGCCGTCGTGCCCGGCTCCGGCTTCGGGGCGCCCGGCTTCGCGCGCCTGTCCTACGCCTGCTCGATGGCCGACATCGTGGCGGGCGTGGATCGCATGGGCGAGGCGCTGGCTCTCCTCGAGAGCTGAGCCTCGCCGGCGGCGCGCCCGGCCCCGGGGCGCTCGGCTCAGATCTTCTCGTCGCGCAGGTGCTTGAGGTTGATGCGGTACTTGCGCGCGAAGGCCCACAGGTTCTTGCGGTCCATGCCGGCCTGACGCGAGGCCGCCGCCAGGTTGCCGTGGTGAGCGCGCAGCAGCGCGCGCACGTACTCGCTCTCGAACGCCTCCACCACCTCGCGCTTGAGCTCGCGGAAGGGGCGCGACAGGTCGTAGCCCAGCGTCGGGGTGGGCAGGCCGCCGCCCAGCTGGATGTCGTGCGGCTCGATCGACTCGCCCTGGGCCAGGACCAGCGCGTGGTGCACCTTGTTCTCCAGCTCGCGGACGTTGCCCGGGAAGTCGTAGCCGCCCAGCTTGGCCAGCGCCGCCGGGGTGAAGCCCTCGATCCGCTTGCCCACCTTGGTCCGGTGCTTGAGCAGGAAGTGGTGGGCGAGGAGCGCGATGTCCTCGCGCCGCTCGCGCAGGGGCGGCAGCGCCATCGGGAAGACGTTGATGCGGTAGTACAGGTCCTGGCGGAAGACTCCCGCGGACACCGCCTGCTCCAGATCGCGGTTGGTGGCGGTGATGAGCCGGACGTCCACCTTGGTGTCGCGGTCGTCGCCGATCCGGCGGAACTCCTGCGACTGCAGCACGCGCAGGATCTTCACTTGCAGCGAGAGCGGCATCTCGCCGATCTCGTCGAGGAACAGGGTCCCGCCGTCGGCGGCGGCGAACAGCCCCTGCCGGTCCTTGGTCGCGTCGGTGAACGACCCCTTCACGTGGCCGAACAGCTCGTCCTCGAGCAGGCTCTCTGGGATGGCGGCGCAGTTGACCACCACGAACGGGCTCTCGTAGCGCTGCGACAGGTTGTGGATGGTGCGCGCCACCAGCTCCTTGCCGGTGCCGCTCTCGCCGTAGATGGCGACGGTGACGTCGGTCGGCGCCACCATGGAGATGCGCTCGTAGAGGTCCTTGATCCAGCCGGCCCCGCCGATGATGACGTCGCTCTTGCGCGGCCGGCGCTTGTTGCCGTCGGTCCCCTTGCCGTCGCCGGCCTGGCGGTCGCGCAGGGCGCGCTCCACCCGCAGCCGCAGCTCGGCGCGGCTGAGCGGCTTGGAGATGAAGTCGAACGCGCCCAGCCGCATCGCCTCCACCGCCACCTCGCCCGGGTCGCGCCCGGACATGATGATCACCCGGGAGTCCACGTGCCGCTGGTTCATCTCGCGCAGCACATTGACCCCGCCCATCCGCGGCATGTAGTAGTCGAGCAGGACGACGTCGAAGCCGTGGCCGCCGCGCTCGGCCTCCATCACGGTGGTGATCGCCTCCTCGCCGTTCTCGAGCGACGTCACCTCCGCCAGGCCGTCACCCAGCATCTGACGGATCTGCTCGGCGGAGGCCGGCTCATCATCGACGACGAGCAGACGGGCGCGCACCACGGAACTTTATCACGCGGTGTAGCACCCGAGCCTGGTCACAGTCGGCCGACCGCCGTGTCGGGCACCCAGCCCTCCATCCCGTTGGCCAGGCGGATGCGCCACCAGCCCGGCTCGCGCCCGCTCAGGCGCACGCGAACGCCGGGGTGAAGCTTGCCGCGCTCGGCCGAGCGCGGATCGGCTCCCTCGCGCATCACCACCTGGTCGGCGATGACGATGCCCTGGTGCACCTCCTGCTGCACATAGACCTGCGCCCGCAGGAGGACCAGGTTGCCGGCCATGGCCAGGCCGACGAACGCGACGGTGGCGATGAGGGCGCTGCGGGCGAATCCCGTGGCCAGAAAGCGCAGGGCGATGAGCCCCGCGAAGAGGAGAAGGTCACAGAGGAGAAAGCCCACCGTGAGCTGCGAGATGGAGAAGAAGATGGCCAGGCGCACCCACCAGGGGTCAGTCTCCGCCCCCTTGAGGCGGTCGACCACGCGCTCGGCCACCACCGCGCGCGCGATCTCCAGGTTGTAGCGCGCGTCGTCGTGACCCGGGTCGATGCGCAGTGCCCGCTCGTACGAATAAATTGCCGGCCCCAGCCGACCCGCGCGGAAGTAGGCGTTGCCCAGGTTGTAGAACAGGTCCTCGTTCTCCACGCCGGTCGCCACCAGCGCCTCGTAGAGCGGGATGGCCTGATCGTAGCGCCCCTCCCTGTAGGCCCGGTTGGCCGCCGCGAAGGCGGACGGCTCGGTCGTCGGGGCCGGGGACGGCGCCGGCTTCTTGACGATGGTGGGACCCGTCGCGGGGGGCGCCTTCTTCGGCTGGGCGCCGGCCGGGCCGGCCAGGCAAACCGCGACCAGGACGGCCGCGGCAGACCGGCATCTCGCGATCTTCGTCATGCCGCCCCCGCGTCCCCGGCGCTGCCCAGCCGGGTCTTCTCGATCCGCTGCAGGAGCTCCTTGAGCTGCCTGAGGTGCGCCCTCATCTCGCCCGGGCCGGCCGCGGTGGGCGCGAAGCGGGCGAAGTCGAAGGCCTCGAGGCTCTGATCGATGTGCATCACGGTGGACTGGTCGAAGCCGTTGTCGGCCAGGAACGTGCGCAGCTCGTCGCGCGTCATCGACTGCACGGGGCGGCCCAGGCGCTCCTCGATGTGGTCGTAGAGCACGCGAGCCAGCTCGCCGAAGAACTTGGCCGGCCGGTTGCCGCGCAGGTGGATCTCGGCCACGCGGAAGCGCTTGCGCGCGCGGCCGCGGGCGCGACGCAGACGGGACCGCGGCGTCTCCTTCTTGAGCTGCTGGCGCACCCGGTCGACCACCAGCACCAGGGCGAAGGCGAAGGGCGGCAGGGCGGCCAGGATCCAGAACCAGCGGCTGCGGTACAGCCTCGGCATGGCGCGCGACGCGATCGCGTCGCCCTCGTGGAGCAGCCGGATGTCGCGCTGGATCAGGTTGTCGCGACCATCACCCTCGACGGGGCGGGCCAGCTTGCCCGGATCGCCGCGCACCAGGATCGGGATCGGCCGCGAGCTGGCCACCTTGTAGCTGCCCGAGTGGGGATCGAAGTACGGCAGCTGGATGGGCGGGATGGTCAGCGAGCCGCCCTGCTCGGGCGTGGTCCAGTAGCGATAGACCCGCTCGCCGCGGACCACGCCCGACGAGACGTCGACCGAGTCCTGGGTGTCGCGCGGGGCGCGGAAGCTGAAGCCGGGGAAGGCGAGCTTGGGCGCCTCGGTGCGGCGGATCGCGCCCTGCCCGCTCACCTTGACCACGAGGGTCAGCGATTCGGACGCCTCGATCTGGTTGCGGTCGACCGACGAGTCGACCTGGAACGACCCGACGTAGGTCGGATCGAAGCCGGGCGGCGCGCCCGCCGGCAGCGGCTTGACCCGGATGGTGACCGCGCGGCTGGCCAGGTTCTGCGAGTGACCGGGCGAGCTGGACAGGCTGGCCACCTTGGCCCGGAACGGCTTCACCTCGAGCCGGCCGGCCTGGGTGGGGAACAGCGCCCGCTTCGACACGATCGCCACCACGTACGGCGCGCCGCCGACGGTGGTCTCGTGATACGTGAAGTAGGCGTCGGGCTCGTAGAGGATCTCGGGCCACAGCCCGGTCAGGCTGGGCGGCTTGGGCTCGAACTTGAGGATCTCGCTGCGCGTGTAGATGAGCCAGGTGACGGTCACCTGCTCGCCGACGTAGACCTCCCGCTTGTCGGCCACCACGTGCAGGAACATCTCCTGGTCGCTCAGCCGATCGTCGGGCTGCGAGAAGCCGGGCACGCCGATCGAGCCGGACGAGGTCGGATCGGACGCCGATCCGCCCGACGACGGGTCGGGCGGGGGCGTGTTGCCGGCGCCGGGCAGTCCGCTCGACGGGCCGACCTGCACCAGCACCGAGTCGGTCTCGTACTCCTTGCCGGCCAGGCGCATCTTTGCAGGCCGGACCCGGATGCGGCCGCCGCGGGTCGGCTTGAGCTCGTAGCGGCGCAGGATCATCGTGCGGATCTGCTGGCCGTGCTGCGGGTCGAGCACCGTCGAGGTGCCCTGCTTCACCGTCGTGGCGCCGACGTCGAAGTCGCCGAAGTCCGGGTTCCAGTAGCGCTCGGGCCCGGTCACGCCGTTGACCTCGATCTGCACCGTGGCGGTGTAGGTGTCGTCGAGACCGCCGGTCTCGGGCGAGACATCGAGGGTGAAGCGGAGCGGCTGCGCCGCGGCCGGCGCGGACATCGCGGCCAGGACCAGCGCGGCGAGCGCCATGGTTCGCGGTCGCATCGTCACCAGTCCCTGCGCGACGGCAGGTGCAGCGCGTCGCGGTTCTTGCCGCTCTGGCGCAGGAGGCGCTTGCGCAGCTCACGCGAGCGCCGCTCCAGCTCGTCGAGCTTGCGGTCCTGATCGGTGGGCGAGTCGGTGCCGGCGTTGCCGTCCTCGGGCGGCTGCGCCTGCCGCTCTCGCTGCTCGCGCTGCTGCTGCTGGCGGCGCTCCTCCGCCTCTCGCTCGGCCCGCTTCTGGTCCTCGGAGCGGCGCTCGCCGCGCGACTGCTGCTGCTGCTGGTCGGGCGGCTCGGCGCCCTGCGGCTGGCCGCCCTGCGGCTCCGGGTCCTGGTCCTTGTCCTGCTGGCCGGGCTGGCCCTCCTTGGGGTCCTGCTTGCCCTGCCCGTTCTGCTGGTCCTGCTGGTCCTTCTGCTCTCTGTCGTTTGGGCCCTGCCCCTGGCCGCCCTGCTGGTCCTGCTTCCGGTCCTTCTGGTCCTTCTGGCCCTTCCCCTTCTGGCCCTTCTGGCCCTGCTGCTGGTCGGGCCTGTCCTGCTTCTCGCGCTGGCGCAGCGCCATCTCGAGGTTGTGGCGCGCCGGCTCGCTCTTGGGGTTGGCACGCAGCGCCCGCTTGTAGGCCGAGACCGCGTCCTCCCACTGCTGGCGCTGGTACATGGAGTTGCCCAGGTCGAAGTAGGCCAGCGACTTGAGCCGCACGTCGTCGCTGTCGGCGGCGCGGCGGAACTGCTCCTCGGCCTGCTGCAGGAGCCTGGCCTTCTCGGCCGGATCGGACGCCTTCTCGCCCAGCTTGTAGAGCGCGGTGCCCATGTCGAAGTGGAGGCGCGGATCGGCGCCGCGCGCCTCCGCCGATCGATAGTGGCCCAGCGCCTCGTCGAAGCGCCCGGCCTTGAACGCCTCGTTGCCCCGGTCGACGTCCGGATCGGGCGCGCGCAGCGCGTCCCATCCTCCCGCCGCGACGAGCAGCGCGACGAGCCAGAGGCGGCGCATCATCACCGCGGCACCGTGGCCGGCACCTTGCGCCGGCGCTCGGCCAGACACGCCTCGATGAGCAGCAGAAGAAAGGCGGGGAACAGCACCCACTGGAACATCTCCTCGGCCGTCTCCAGCACGCGCTCGTCCAGGTTGCCCTCCTTCAGCCGCTGCAGCCGGGCGAGCAGGCCGTCGAGCCCGCGCGTCTTGGAGTCCAGCACGAAATAGTGACCCTCACCTCCGGCCAGCTGGGCCAGCTCCCTGAGTTTGGCCTGATCCAGCCGCGTGGTCACGAACGAGCCGTTCGGGAGCTTCTTCCAGCCGGCCACCCGTCCGTTTTCATCCACTTCGGGAACCAGCTCGCCGGCCAGGGTTCCGACCCCGACCACGTAGACGTCGATGCCGAGCCGCACCGCCTCCTGCACCTGGGCGCGCGCCCCCTGCTCGGTGTCCTCGCCGTCGCTGAACAGGACGATGGCGCGCGCGCGGTCCTCCTCGCCCGCGATCTCCGGCCGCGGTCGCTTGTCGGGCTTCTGCCCGCGCGGGGCCCCGCCCCAGCCCGGCTCGACCGAGAGCGGGTCGCCGCCGCGCCCGCGTCCGCCCACGCGCTGGCACTCTCCCTCGGTCACGTCCGGCCTGAGCAGGCAGCGCGCGACCAGGAGCGCCTCGCCGATGTCCGACCCGGGCGGCAGGTCGGCCGGCGTGATGCTGCCGTAGAGCGCGCGCGCCGCCTCGTGGTCGTGCGTGAGCGGGAAGTGGGCCGCGGCGCCGGCGAACACGACCGGCGCGATCCGGTCCGACTTCAGCCGATCGATGAGGTCGCTGACCTCGCGCTCCATGCGCTCGAGGCGCGTCGGATACACGTCCTTGGCCAGCATCGACTTCGAGTAGTCCATCACCACGGCGATGTCGATGCCGCGCTGCCGCCAGCGCTTCTCGCCGGAGCCGAGCGGGTGGGCGGCCGCCACCACCACGCCGGTGGCGCCGAGCGTGAAGAACGCGGCCCGGATGACGCGGCGACGCGGCGACAGGGACGCCATCATCCGCTGCAGCATCGGCGAGTAGCCGATGCGGTCGAGCATGCGGCGGCGGCGCGTGAACTCGAGGGCGTAGACCAGGGTCAAGCCGACCAGGGTGACGGCGGCGACGATCGCCCAGCCGGGCCGGCCGAACAGCTCGCTCACGGGAACCTCCGCCACCGCGTCAGGCCCATGATGAACTCGAGCAGGAGGAGCGCGGCGGCGCCGAGCACGAAGTGGCCGTAGAGCTCCTTGTCGGGCGTACGCCCCACCACCTTGACCTCGCTCTTCTCGAGCGTGGCGCGGATGGCCTCGAAGCTGGCCTCGAGCGCGTCGTCGTCGCCGGCGTGGAAGTACTGCCCGCCGGTCTCGCGCGCGATGGACTTGAGCAGCTCCGGGTTGACCGCGTACTGGGTCGAGCCGAACGGGAAGCGGCTCTCCTCGCGCCCGACCAGCACCGTGAACACGTGGATGCCCATGTCGACCGCCAGCTTGGTGGCCTCGTCGGGGTCCATCTTGTAGGCCACGTTGGAGTCGCCGTCGGAGACCAGGATGACGATCCGGGAGCGCGCCTGCGAGCGCCGCAGCTGGGCCAGGGACAGGCCGAGCGCGTCGCCGATCGCGGTGCCCAGCTCGGGCACGTCGCCGATGGCCAGGTCGGCCACCACCTGGTCGAGAGAGCGATAGTCGGTGGTGAGCGGGCACTGGAGCAGCGCCTCGCGCGCGAACACGACCAGGCCGATGCGGTCGCTGTCGCGCCGCGAGATGAAGCCGCGGATGACCCGCTGGCCGGCGTCGAGCCGGTTGAGGCGCAGGTCGGTCTCCTGCATCGACTTGGAGAGATCGAGGACCAGCATGATGTCGATGCCCTCGACCGTGCGCTCCTCCTCGCGATAGGTCTGCGGCCGGGCCAGCGCCACGGCGATGAGCCCGATCGCGACGATGCGGCAGACCGCCGGCAGCGCGCTCAGGCGCGCGGCCCAGCCCGGGCGGGCCAGCCCGAGCTCTTGCACGCGCGAGAACGAGAAGGCGGCCGCGCGACGGCGGCGCAGGTGGAACTGCACCCAGGCGATGAGCGGACAGGCGAAGAGGAGCACGAGCGCCCACGGGTGGCGCCACTCCAGCTCCTCACCGATGCGCTGCTTGTCGAGGTCGCCCCACATGAACAGCGCGGTGCTGCCGGCGACGATGAAGAGGAGGACCCAGGCGATGAGCGTCTGCTCGCGGCGGCGGCCGCTCGCGCGCCGCGGGCCCGGGTCGGGAGGCGCATGCGCGGGCCCGCGCGGCCCGACCGGCGGGCCCCCGCCCGCGCCGCGATACGGATCGGAGGGCGGCGGCCTCCTCACGCGGCCCCCTCGGCGGACATCGGCGGCGGCGCCGCGGCGGCGCCTGCGGCCTCGCCGCCGGGCAGCGTGCGATCGATGAAGATGCGGGCGTCGTACAGGGCCTGGCGCGCCTCGTCGGCGCTGGCCTCGTAGCCGGCGAACTTGACCAGGTCGGCCCGCTCGAGCCAGCCGGACACGAGGTCGGCGGCGGCCGGTCCGCCCGGGCGGGTGGTGAGCTCGCGCCGGATCTCGAAGGTGGTGAGGTCCAGGGCGGGGAAGCCGAAGCGGCGGCCGATGTACTCGCGCAGGATCTCGGACATCGCGAGGTAGACCGGCTTGAGATCGCCGGCGTCGAGCGCGCCCGAGGCCTCGAGATCGTCCAGCCGGGCGAGCGCGTCCTCGTGGGCCGATCGCTGGACCGCCTCGGGCAGGCGGGCGAGGACCGCGCGGCGGCGGCGGCGCCAGGCGCGGCGGACGAGGTAGAGGACGAGCGCGACCAGGAGGGTCGCGAGCGCGCCGCCGCCGACATAGACCAGCGTCAGGTCGCGGCGCTCCAGCGCGACCGGGCCGGCGATGTCGCGCAGCTTGTTCTCGCCGTCGCCGATGAAGCTCTTGACCTGGACCGGCACCGGGTCGGTCACGACCTCGTGGGCGCGGCCGTGCGCGGCGTAGGTCACCGGGATGGGCGGGATGACCAGGTCGCCGACCTCGAAGGCGAGCAGGGCCACCTCGAAGTCGCGGGTGATGGTGCCGTCGGCGTTGACGTGGGTGGAGTCGGTGCGCGCCGACTCCTCGAAGGCGCCGCCCAGCTGGAGCGAGGCCGGAAGGTTGACCTGCACGCCCGGCTGATAGACGACGCGCACGAAGAGATAGAACGTGGCGCCGAGCACGACGTCCTTGCTGCTGGCCGCGGCGGACACCGTCGGCGGCTCGGCGTCGAGCAAGCTCGGCGGGATCGGCGTCGTCGTGCCCGGGCCGGCCTGGCCCGACCCCGGGGCAGCCGGGCCGGTGCCCGGGCCGCGCGAGCCCGGCTGCGCGCGCGCCGTCCCGGCCAGCGCCAGCGCCAGCCCGACCGCGATCGCCGCGCCGTGCCGCGCCCGCCTCATACCAGGTGCATCCTCCTGGCGCGCGCGCGGAAGAACTGCACCAGCGCGTCGACGTAGGGCCGATCGGTCCGGACGTTGACCACGTCCATCTTGAGCCGGCGCAGCGCCTGCTCGCGCAGGAAGCGCTGGCGGGCCACGTACTGGCGAAACAGCTCCGCCTCCGACCCGGAGGTGTCGAACTCGGCGACCTCGCCCGTCTCCACGTCCTCGAAGGTCATGAGCCCGACGCTGGGCAGCGCCTCCTCCATCGGATCGGTGATGACGACCGGGACCATGTCATGCCGCCGGTTGGCCATCTGCAGCGGCCGCTCCCAGCCATGGGCCAGAAAGTCGGACACCAGGAAGGCGACCGACTTGCGCCGCCCCACCTTGCCCAGGTACTCGAGCCCCGCGGCCAGGTTGGTGCGCGGCGAGCTGGGCTGGAAGCTCAGGATCTCGCGCACCACGCGCAGGACGTGCTTCTTGCCCTTCTTGGGCGGCACGTACGACTCGACCCGATCGGTGAAGACGATGAGCCCGACCCGGTCGTCGTTCTTGATGGCCGAGAACGCGACCAGCGCGGCGATCTCGGCCGCCACGTCGCGCTTGGCCTGCAGGTGCGAGCCGAACAGGCCCGACGCGCTCATGTCGATGAGCAGATTGACCGTGCGGTCGCGCTCCTCGGTGAAGAGCTTGACGTGCGGGTCGTTCATGCGGGCCGACACGTTCCAGTCGATGGCGCGCACGTCGTCGCCCGGCACGTACTGCCGCACCTCCGAGAAGGCCATGCCGCGGCCCTTGAACACCGAGTGATACTGTCCGGCGAGCTGGTTGTTGACGAGCCGGTTCGTGTAGATCTCGATCTTCCGGATCTTCTTCAAGAGCTCGCGGGGGATCACCGACCACGCTCCTCGCCGGTCAGGGCACCTCGACGTGCTCGAACAGGCGCCGGATCACGTCCTCGCTCGAGATCTCCTCGGCCTCGGCCTCGTAGGTCAAGACGATGCGGTGGCGCAGGATGTCCTGCCCGACCGCCTTCACGTCCTCCGGGCTGACGTAGCCGCGGTGGCGCAGGAAGGCGTGCGCGCGCGATGCCATGGCCAGGTAGATCGACGCGCGCGGCGACGCGCCGTACTCGACCAGCGGCGCCAGCTCGCCCAGGCCGTAGGCGCGCGGGTCGCGCGTGGCGTGCACCACGTCGACGATGTACTCGCGGATGGTGTCGTCGATGTAGATCTGGCCCACCACGCGCCGCGCCGATCGCACCTGCTCGAGCGACGAGACCTGCCCGGCGCTGGCGATGACCGGCGAGGTCATGAGGTCCATGATCTGCCGCTCCTCCCCCTTGTTGGGGTAGCCGACCTTGATCATGAGCATGAAGCGGTCGAGCTGGGCCTCGGGCAGCGCGTAGGTGCCCTCCTGCTCGATCGGGTTCTGCGTGGCCATGACCAGGAACGGATCCGGCAGGCGCTCGGTCACGTCGCCGATGGTGACCTGCCGCTCCTGCATCGCCTCGAGCAGCGCCGACTGAACCTTGGCCGGGGCGCGGTTGATCTCGTCGGCCAGCACCAGGTTGGCGAAGATCGGGCCCAGCTTCTGGGTGAAGAGGGCCGTCTGCATGTTGTAGATGGTGGTGCCGGTGATGTCGGCCGGCAGGAGATCGGGCGTGAACTGGATGCGGGCGAAGCTGGCGTCCAGGGTCTGACCCAGGGTCTTGACCGTCAGCGTCTTGGCCAGCCCGGGCACGCCCTCGATGAGGCAGTGGCCGTTGCACAGCAGGCCGATCATCAGCCGCTCGATCATGTGGCGCTGGCCGACGATGACCTTGGCCACCTCACCGAGGATGTTGTCGACGAAGGCGCTCTCCTGCTCGACGAGCGCGTTGATCGCTTTTACGTCCTGGGACGCCTGCATCGTGCTGGAATCTCCACCACCTGAGTGCTAACCGCGAGGGAGACGCCCGAATTCCCTGGCCTCATCCCCCGAGCGAGGTGCTAAACCTCTGAAACATAGCCGTTTTCGGGCGTCGCTGCTAGGATGGTCGGCGTGAAAGAGAACCCACCCACCGCGCCACCTGCGAGCGACGAGGAGGCGCCTCAGGCCCTGCCGCCGCTCGACTTTTCGACGTTCGTCCTGTCCCTGGCCTCGACCGCGATGGTCCACCTCGGCCAGCTCCCGCGTCCGGACAGCGAAGGGGTGATGCGCGATCTGCCCGCCGCCAAGCAGGCGATCGACATGCTCACCATGCTCGAGGAGAAGACCCGCGGCAACCTCGACGAGTCGGAGGAGAAGCTCATGCGCAGCGTTCTCTACGACCTGCGGGTGGCCTACGTCGACGCATCGAAGGCGAAGTGACGCCGGGGCGAAGCGCGGCGGCCGGCCTCACGCGGCCGGCTCCACGAAGCGCGCGAGCACCGTCTTGAGGCCCACCTCGGGGAAGTCGATCAGGAGCTTGCGGTCGCGCCCGGAGCCGCGCGACTCGAGGACCCGGCCGGTCCCGAACGAGTCGTGGCGCACCCTGCTGCCGGCCGGGAAGTGGTCGCCGGGCGCCAGCTGGTCGCTGTCGATGCGGATGACCGGCACGTCGTCGCCGTCGCCGAACTCCGAGCGCTGATCGTACTCGTCGCGCGGCGCGCCCATGCGGGCCGGCCGCGGCGCGCGTACAAGGTGCCCGGGCGGCAGGCGTGGCGCCGCCTGCTGGACGCGCACGGCCATGTGGTGGGACGGGATGTCGTCGAGGAAGCGCGACGGGCGGTTCATCTTGACCTCGGCCCACTGCCGGCGGACGCGCGCGCTGGTCAGGATCAGCCGCTGCTTGGCCCGGGTGAAGGCCACGTAGGCCAGGCGCCGCTCCTCCTCCAGGCTCTTGCGCTCGTCCTCCATCTCGCGCGGGCGCAAGGACGGAAACAGCCCGTCCTCCATGCCGCACACGAACACGACCGGGAACTCCAGCCCCTTGGCGGCATGGACGGTCATCAGAGTCAGCATCGTGCCGCGTCCGTCCTGCTCGTCGAGCGCCGACGCCAGCGAGATGCGCTCCTCGAAGACGGC
>Ga0126377_10001519_pt1 | contig 15318 bp, 17 predicted proteins | sample PanSoiMetPlot_22_FD_92647 | JGI IMG/M metagenome (GOLD analysis project Ga0126377, IMG submission 92647) | Tropical forest soil microbial communities from Panama - MetaG Plot_22 | ecosystem: Environmental > Terrestrial > Soil > Tropical forest > Bulk soil | place: Panama | collected 2016-02-17
ACGGCCTGCTGAACCGCCCGGAGGGCGCGAACGCCGCCGACATCCGCGGCGAGCTCCAGGACTCGATGCAGGACCTCGCGTTCGTGGTCCGCACCGAGGAGAGCCTGCGCAAGATGCAGCAGATCCTCGACGGCCTGCGCGAGCGCTACGAGCGCGTGTACGTGCAGGACACGGGCAAGATGTTCAACACCGAGGTGATGGAGGTCGTCGAGCTCGGATTCCTGCTCGAGTGCGCCGACGCGCTCGTGGCCGCGGCGCTCGCCCGCGACGAGAGCCGCGGCGGCCATTACCGCGAGGACCACCCGCTGCGCGACGACGCCAACTGGCTCAAGCATTCGCTCGCGATGCGGAAGCCCGACGGCTCGGTCGCGCTGTCGACCAAGCCGGTCAAGCTCGGTCCCTACGTCCCCATGGAGCGAAAGTACTGATGGCATCAAACACGAACGATCTGGGCGACATCCTCGACGCGTCCGACCTTCGCGCCGCGGGGGCGGGGGACAAGGTCACGCTGACCCTGAAGATCCGGCGCTACAACCCGGAGGTGCGAGGCGAGGAGTCGTGGTGGGACGAGTTCGAGATCCAGGCCGAGCCCGACGACAGGCTGCTCGACGCGCTGCATCAGGTGAAGTGGTACCACGACGGCACGCTCGCGCTGCGCCGCTCGTGCGCGCACGGCATCTGCGGCTCGGACGCGATGATGATCAACGGCAAGAACGCGCTCGCGTGCAAGACGATCGTGCGCGACGTCGCGCCGAAGGTGACGGTCGAGCCGATCCGCGGGCTCCCGGTCCTCAAGGACCTGATCGTGGACATGGAGCCGTTCTTCGCCGGCTACCGCTCGGTGCTCCCCTACCTGATCAACGACTCGGGCGAGCCCGACACCGAGCGCCGTCAGTCGCCCGAGGACCGGCACGCGTTCGACGACACCACCAAGTGCATCCTGTGCGCCGCGTGCACGACCTCGTGCCCGATCTTCTGGGGCGATGAGGAGTACGTCGGTCCGGCGGCCATCGTGAACGCCCACCGATTCATCTACGACTCCCGCGACGAGGGTGGCCGCGAGCGCCTGAAGATCCTGTCCGAGAAGACAGGCGTGTTCCGCTGCCGGACGACGTTCAACTGCACCGAGGCCTGCCCCCGCGGCATCGAGGTGACCAAGGCGATCCAGGACGTCAAGCGCTCGATCCTGTTCGACCGCTTCTGACGCTTCGTCCGAATCGCTCCGCTAGGGTTCGACCGTGGCTCACCTGGTGACGCTGATCCCCGGCGACGGCATCGGACCCGAGGTCTCGGACGCGACACGGCGTGTCTTGGACGCGACCGGCGTCCAGATCGACTGGATCGTCGAGGAGGCTGGGACCTCCGCGCTGGAGCGAGAAGGGGTGACGCTGCCCCCCCGTGTCCTGGATCACATCCGTCGTTCACGGGTGGCCATGAAGGGCCCGATCACCACGCCGGTCGGCTCGGGGTTCCGCAGCGTGAACGTCGAGCTCCGGCAGTCCCTGGACCTGTTCGCCTCGGTGCGGCCGTCGCGGTCGCTGGCCGGACTCCCGACCCCATACCCGGACGTTGACCTGGTGGTGATCAGGGAGAACACCGAGGACCTGTATCAGGGCATCGAGTTCGAGCGCGGGACGCCCGAGGCGCGCCAGCTGCGCGACGAGCTGCTCCGCCTCTCCGGCCACGAGCTGGGCGAGGACTCCGGGTTCACGGTCAAGCCGATCTCGGTCACGGGCGCGCGACGGATCGTGCGATTCGCCCTGGATTTCGTCGGGGCGCAGGGCCGACGCAAGATCACGCTCGGCCACAAGGCAAACATCCTGTGGTTCTCCGACGGGCTGTTCCGCGCGATCGGACGGGTCGAGGCCGAGGGGCATGCCGAGGTCGCGTTCGAGGACATGGAGATCGATCAGCTGTCGATGCGGCTCGTGCGCGACCCCTCCGCGTTCGACGTACTCCTGCTGCCGAACCTGTACGGCGATATCGTGTCGGACCTGTGCGCCGGGCTCGTGGGCGGCCTCGGTCTCGCGGCCGGCGCGAACCTCGGCTGGGAGTACGCGGTCTTCGAGCCGGTGCACGGCAGCGCGCCCGACATCGCCGGCACCGGCGTGGCGAACCCCATCGCGATGATCCGGTCCGGCGCGATGCTGCTCCGCCACGTGGACGAGCCCGACGCCGCGGCACGGGTCGAGGCCGCGGTCGACGCAGTCCTGAGGGAGGGCACGGTGCGAACGCCCGATCTCGGCGGGCGATCGAGTACCGGTGAGGTCGCCGAGGCGATCCTTTCCCGGGTGGACCGATGAGCACCTATCGCCGTCGGAACGTGGACGCGTACACGTCGCTCGGCGGTCTCACGCTGGTCACGCTCTGTGCCCTGGTCGCCCGCGACGGCACGGTGGATCCGCCCGAGCTCGCCGTATTCCACGCGATCAACCAGTTGCCCGATTCCCTGTCCGGGGCGATGCAGGGCGCCCAGTTCCTGGGGGTGCTCGCCGTGGGGCCGATCGCGGCGGCGATCGCCGCGATCCTGCGCCGGTGGCGCCTGGCGCTCGCGTTCCTGCTCGTCACGGTCGGCAAACTATCCGCCGAACGCATCGTGTGGGAACTCGTCGTTCGCTCACGCCCCGGCACGACGATCTCGGATGCGATCGTGCGTGGCGGGACGCCCACCTCGGGGTCGTCGTTCGTCTCCGGGCACGTCGTCCTCGTGACCGGCCTCGCCTGGGTCCTCACACCGTACCTGCGCGGCGGGTGGCGGGCGGCGCCGTGGGTCGTGGTCGCGCTCGTCGCATTCGCGCGCGTCTACCTCGGTGCCCACGCGCCGCTCGACGTGCTGGGCGGGTTCGGGCTCGGACTCGTGGTGGGCGGCCTCGCGAACCTGGCGGTCGGGGTACCCGTGGCGGGGCCCGGCGAGACCGAGGTACAACGGCCGAAGGAAGCTACCGAACACGGAGGTGCGATATGAGCGCCAAGGCCGGGGACCGCCTCGAGATCGAGTCGGAGACCGTGGGCACGCCCGCCCGCGAAGGAGAGATCGTCGAGGTGATCCAAGGCGCGATCTCGGTCCGCTACCGGATCCGCTGGGGCGACGGGCACGAGTCGGTGATCACACCGAGCGGCGGCACCGCCCGGATCATCCCGCGTCGCGCGCCGAAGAAGGGTCGCGCGAAGACGAAGTAACGTTGCCGAGATCCAGCCCCAGATCCTCCAAGATCACCCGTGCCGCGTTCCTTCCCGGCGCCATCGACACGCCGGGGCCGGGATGGCTTCCCGACCCACACAGGTAGACGTTGGGGACGGGGGTTCGGTACCGGCCGAGCTCGGGGATGGGGCGCAGCGAGCCGCTTTGATACGGCAGGAACGCTCCGTGCCCGAGCGTGCCGCGAACGGCGCTGGTGATCGTGCCCTCGAGATCGGTCGGTGAGTGGGCCACGCGTTTGAGGATCCTGCTCTTCAGGTCGGGGATGTAGGCGGCCGTGATGTGGTCGATGAGGTAGTCGGCGTACGGTTCCCGCGCCTCGTCCCAGCGGTCGGCACCGATGCGCCCGGTCGCATCGCCGGTGATGGCGTAGGGAACGCTCAACACGACGAACTTCATCAGTGCCTTTCCCTCGGGGGCGCGACTCGGGTCGACGGCGGAGTCGTTCCAACTCACGATCATTGGAGCCGACGGCAGGGCGCCGCCTCGACATTGTGCATAGACCCGTGCGAAGAAGTCCAGCGTCGGCTCCGACAGGTGGACGTGCGCCGATCGCCCGGCGTCCCGTCCGGCCTTGTAGGTGACCGGCCCGTCGAGGGCAACGAACAGCACGAAGATGGAGTCGCCGAGCTCGTAGCGCCTCATCCTCTCGACGATCCCGGGTCCGACCATCCGCGAGCCGAGCAGATCGACCACGAGGTGGCCGGGATCGAGGCTCGAGGCGACCAGGCGACCGACCGGAACGTCTTCACCGCCCGCCAGGCGGACGCCGGTTGCGCGATCCGCGCTTCCCGCCACCTCCTCCACCCGGGCACCCGTTCGGATCTCCCCCCCGTGAGCCCGAAGAACGTCCGCGAGCGCATGGGTGACCCGGTTCATCCCGCCCCTGACGAGCTTGTTGCCCTCGTTCTGAAGGACCGAGGCGAAGAGCCACGCCAGCTCCGCACCCCCCGCGTCGTCGGGCGAGGCACCGAGGAAGGTCGCAAACGAGCCGAACAAGGTCTTCGTTCGCTCGGTCTCGAACGTCTCGTTCGCCCACGATCGGACGCTCTGCAACCCGAAGCGATAGGCGTCCATCCCGGCCGACGTACGCGCGAAACCGACAGCCGCCTCCTCCAGGGACATCGGCGGCGAGAACATGCCTGCGACGATCGCGTCCCGGTCTGCACGGAACCGTTCGATCAGGGTTCGCCATGTGTCGGCGTCCCGGCGGGAGTACTCGGCGATGTTCGCGACCGTCCGCTCGAGATCGCGGTGGACACTGATGATGCCGCCGTCGGGGAACGCGTGGGAGAACGGGATCTCCGGTTCGATGAGCTCGTACCGGTCGAGCAAGCGGAGCTCCCCCGGCACCGGCGAGAGGTTGGCGAGTTGATAACCGCTCGCGTGGATGTCCGACCAGAAGCCGGGAAGCGTCACCTCCTCAGTCACGGTCATCCCGCCGACCGCGTGATACTGCTCCAGCACGAGCACCGAGAGGCCCGCCCTCGCCAGGTAGCACGCGCACGTCAGCCCGTTGTGCCCGGCGCCGAGGACGACGGCGTCGTAGGGGTGCGAGGTGGACACGTTCGGTTCGAGTCTAGTGTCGCTCCTCGCCGAAACGCACCGAGCGGCGAGGCGCTAGGAGCCCGGACCGGGCTCCCCGGGAGGGAGCTGTCAGCAGCCGGGTTCGCCGTGGTGACCGCAGCACTGTGCCCGCGAGAGGGTCGCGTGCAGGCGGTTTCGGAACGTGAGTCGAAGTTTGGTGGTCACCGGAGCGTCGTACTCGGCCCAGTTCGTGAAGAAGTTCCGAACGTGCACGCGGACCTCGTGGAGGAACCGGCGCATCAGCCGCCGCCGTTCTTGCCCGCCCACTCGTCGGTGGGGACGCGCAGCGACTCGGGGAGGAGGTCGTTCTTGCGCCACGGCTTGATCGTCTCGGCATAGAAGTCGCGTCCCAGACAGTCGTTCACCACCCAGACCGGGAAGTCCGCGAGCTCCATCCGACGGATCGCCTCCGTCTGCAGGTCCTCGAACGCGATGACCTCCTGCGCCCGAACCGTGAGCGCCGACAGCGCGCCGCCACCGCCGAGCGCGGCCATGTAGACCGCGACGTGATTCTCGAGCTCGGCGCGGATCGCCGGGCCGCGTCCGCCTTTGCCCATGATGCCTTTCAGGCCGAGCTCGAGCAGCCGCGGCGTCCACTTGTCCATGCGGCTCGCCGTCGTCGGACCCGCCGACCCCGTCACGTTCCCGGGCCGCTCGGGCGTCGGCCCGACGTAGTACACGATCTGCCCCCGGACGTCGAACGGCAGCTCCTCGCCCCCGTCCAGCATCTCGACCATCCGTTTGTGCGCGGCATCTCGAGCCGCGTAGACCGTTCCGTTGACCAACACGACGTCACCGATCTCGAGCGCGCGCACGTCGTCGTTAGATAGCGGCGCCGAGATGCGCTTGCGGCCGTCGTCCAGGACATCGACCGACACTCAGATCACCCTCGATCCGGTTCGATGCGCGTGGCACTCGATGTTGACCGCGACCGGCAGCGACGCGATGTGCGTGGGCATCGTCTCGACGTGGACGGCAAGCACGGTCTGCGTGCCACCGAGCGCCTCGGGTCCGAGGCCCAGCGCGTTGCACTTCTCGTACAGCTCGGCCTCGAGCTCGGCGATCCGCGGATCCGGGTTCGGCTGGCCGACCTTGCGCATCAGCGCCCGCTTGGCGATCACCGCCGACATCTCGAAGTTGCCGCCGATGCCGACGCCGATGATCCCGGGCGGGCACGCGTTGGGACCCGAGTCGGCCACGGCCTGAAGGACGTACTCCTTCACGCCATCGAGCCCGTCGGCCGGCTTGAGCATCGCGTGCTTGCCCATGTTCTCCGACCCGGCGCCCTTGGCGTCCACCTGGATCCGGATCTGGTCGCCCGCTACGATCCGCGTGTGCACGAACGCCGGCGTGTTGTCGCCGGTGTTCCGCCGGTCGAACAACGGGTCGCGCACGATCGACCCGCGCAGGTACCCGTCGCCATATCCCTGCCGGACGCCCTCGTCGATCGCCTCGTACAGGTCCGCGCCCGTCACGTGCACATCCTGTCCCAGGTCCACGAAGATCACCGTGTAACCGGTGTCCTGGCAGTAGGGGTACTCGCCCTGCGCCGCCAGCTCCTGGTTGCGGATGAGCAGGTCGAGCACCTGGCGTCCCAGGGGTGACTCCTCGAGCTCGCGGGCCCGCTTGACCAGCGTGACCATCTCCTCGGGGACCGTGTAGTTGATCTCGATGCAGAGGTCGCGAATCGTCCGCGTGACCTCCGCCGCATCGATCTCGCGCAGTTCGCCCATGCCTGGATCCATGCTAGCGCCGCCCACGGTGGGAGGATGCCGCGGTGACTTCGGAGATCGCGTCCACCACCCGCGTCGCGGGACTGCGGGTCGCGGGGTTCGTCTGCGTCGCCCTCGGCGCGATCCTGGCCGGCGTCGGAGCCACCCGGGAGTGGGTGGCCGTCGGTTTCACCGCCGACACGGAACACGCGGCCGATCTGTCCGTCCACGGGATCGACGTCTGGGAGGGCAAGGTGGTGCTGTTCGTCGCGGCCGGGGCGCTCCTGTTGCTGCTCGCGATGCGCATCTCGGTTTCTCCCGCGACGCGGAAAGGGCTGGCCGTCGTCCTGATCGTCTCGGGGGCGATATGTATCGCGCTGCCGCTCGTGGATGTCGTCCGGGCCAACGACCGGTTCGGCGGGAGCGAAGGACTGGAGCGGTTCGTCGACTCCCTGTCGGTGAAACTCGGCCTGCCGAAGGAGGTGATCCGCGAGCAGCTCTCGGCACAGCTGGGCGAGGAGCTCCGTGTCGAGGTCTCGCCCGGCCTGTGGCTCACGGCCGCCGGCGGCATGTTGCTCCTAGCCGGCGGCGCCCTGAGCGTGGCCTGGAGCGGTCGCGGAATCGGCCCGCCCGCGCCGGTGCCGGGTCCCTAGACCGAGGCGAGATCCGCGCACTTGACGCGGATCCCCTCGGCGGCCGCGCGCAACGCAGTCAGTTCCGCGTCGTTCAGGTCGAGCTCCACGATCTCGGCCACACCGGCGCGCGACAGCCGCGCCGGCACCCCCACGTACACTCCGTCGATGCCGTACTGGCCGGTGCACCACGCGCAGACGGGCAGCGTCTCGTTCCGGATGCCGGCGATCGCCTCGACCATCCGCGTGGCCGAGGCCGACGGCGCGTAGTACGCGCTCCCCTTCTTGAGCAGGCCGACGATCTCGGCGCCGGCGTCTCGCGTTCGGGCATAGAGGCGTTCGAGGGTGGCCTCGTCCACGAGCTCGGCGAGCGGCTTGCCGTCCACGGTGGCCTGCCGAGGCAGCGGGACCATCGCATCTCCGTGCGAGCCGAGCGTCATGGCCTCGACCACCAGCGGCGAGACGCCGAGCTCCTCGGCGATGAACGCGCGCAAGCGGGCCGAGTCGAGCACACCCGCCATCCCCATCACGCGTTGGTTCGGGAACGCCGAGACCTCGGAGGCGAGGAACGTCATCTCGTCCAGTGGGTTGGTGACGACGATGATGATCGCGTTCGGCGATCCGGGGACGAACCGCTCGACGACGTCCCGCACGATGCCTGCGTTCTTCCCCAGCAGGTCCATCCGGCTCATGCCGGGCTGACGAGGGAAGCCCGCTGTGATCACCACGACGTCGGAGCCGGCCGTGTCCGCGTAGTCGTTGGTGCCGACGATCGCGGGCTCGAAGCCGACCACTGGTGCGGACTGCCGCATGTCGAGCGCCAGCCCCTGCGGGAGCCCTTCGACGATATCGATCAGGACGACCTCGGCCAGGCGGCGTTCGACCAGCCTCATGGCCGTGGTCTGCCCGACGAATCCGCTTCCCACGACGGTGACACGCATGCCCGGATCTCCTCGTTCGATGAGCGCGCCATCCTAGCGGCCGGTCGGCCGGCCCCCGCTACCGGGTTTCGCGACGGCTGGTGAGGTATGCGCCGGCCAGGACCAGTCCCGTCCCGAACAGCGAGATGGCCGCGATCGTCTCGTCGCGGAAGATCACGCCCAGCACGATGGCGACGACGGGGATGAAGTAGGTCGCGATCGAGCCGCGGGTCGCCCCGGCGCGGCCCACCAGCGTGGTCATGGCCACGAAGGCCAGTGCCGTCCCGAAGCACCCGAGGATCACGACGGCGATCGCGCTCGTCCACGAGAACTCGGAGTCGGGCAAGGACACGAGTGCCGCGGGGAACAGCAGGATGAGGGCGACCGCCTGGGCCCGGATGAGCACCGGGAGGGCGCCGTACCGCTGCTGGAGGGGGACGGCGATGTTGACCGCGACGGCGTAGCACAGCACCGCGAGGACCGCGAGAGATGCTCCCAGAGCGGTTGCGTCGGCGTCGTGCGTGGCGGGCCACAAGACACAGAGCACGCCCACGAACCCGACCGCGATGCCGGCGACGAGGCGGCCGGTCGGCATGCGGCGCAGCAAGAGGGCGGCCACCACGGCGGCGAAGATGGGCAGCGCGCCGTTGATCATCCCGGCGAGCGAGGAATCGATCCACTGCTGCGCGATCGGGAACAGCAGCAGCGGCGCCCCCATCCACAGGATCCCGAGCATGGCCACCCGGGGCAGATCGGCGCGTTCGACGGGCCGATGCGCGCCGGGCAGGAACCACAGGGTGATGGCCCCGACGGCGACGCGGCCGAAGGCGACCACGCCAGGGCCGAAATGCTCGAGGCCGATCTCGATGAAAAGGAACGAGGAGCCCCAGATCGTGGCCACCGCGGCGAGCAGCCCCCACTCCTGCGGGCCGAACGCCTCGCGACGGGTGCCGTGCGCGGTCTCGATCAGCGGTCGCCTGCTCATCCGCTCACCACGCGTATCCATCGGTGCGAGGCCCCTCCTCGTGAGACGTGGATCCTCACAGCTTCTCATCGCGAGCCAGGGCTCGGACCACCGCGTCGCGGACCTCGGTGGTCGTCGCCGCCGTGTACTCGTCCCTGGGCCGCAGGTCGTAGGTGAGCGTCCGCCCATCGGTCAGGACGGCCGCGATCGCGGCCTCGAGCCGGTCCCCGGCGTCCGACTCGCCGACGTGCCTGAGGAGCATCGCGCCCGAGAGCATGAGGGCCATGGGGTTCGCTCGGTTCAGGCCTCGGTACCTCGAGACCGTGCCGTGCGTCGCCTCGAAGACGGCGCACCCGTCGCCGGCGTTCATCCCGGGCGCCAGGCCGAGTCCGCCGATCAGTCCGGCGCACAGGTCCGAGACGATGTCGCCGTACAGGTTCGGCAGCAGGAGCACGTCGAACACCTCTGGGCGCTGCACGAGCTGCATCGCGAGGTTGTCGATGATGCGCTCCTCGAACGCGACCTCCGGATGCGCGCGTGTCTCGTCGCGCACGGTCTCCAGGAACAGCCCGTCGGAGAACTTCATGATGTTCGCCTTGTGGCCGGCCGTCACCGTGCGGCGGCCGTTGGCGCCCGCGTGCTCGAACGCGAACCGGGCCACCCGACGGCTCGCATGCTCGCTGATCGCCTTGATCGATAGCCCGGAGTCCTCTCGGACGCGCTTGCCCGTCGTGCGTTCGATGAACGCGATGAGCTCGGCCGTCTGTGGCGCCCCCTGCTCGAACTCGATGCCCGTATAGGAGCCCTCGGTGAGCTCGCGGATGACCACGACGTCCACGCGCTCATAGCGCGAGGGAACGCCCGCGTACAACCGGCACGGGCGCACCGCCGCAAACAGCCCCAAGGCCGCCCGCATCCCCACGTTGACGCTTCGAAAACCCGACGGGGTCCCCAGCGGGCCCTTGAGCGCGACCCCGTTCCCGCGGATCGACTCGAGCACTCGTGGCGGCATCGGCGTGCCCTCGCGCTCGACGACCGAGAGCCCGGCGGGCTGGAGGTCCCACTCGAGCTCGACCCCCGTGGCCTCCATCGAGACCCGGGCGGCGTCGACGAGCTCGGGACCTGCCCCGTCCCCTGGGATCAGCGTGACCCGGTGAGCCGCCACGCATGGATTCTGATGGGATGATGGGCGAGACACCATCACGGAGGAACGGGTCGTGGCGGACAAGGGGCTTCGCGAGGTCGTGGCAGCGCAGACGCGCCTGTCGGACATCGACGGGCAGGCCGGCCGCCTGTGGTACGTCGGCTACGACATCCACGACCTTGCCGGCCGGACATCCTACGAGGAGGTCGTGCATCTGTTGCACGAGCTCCGCCTGCCCACCCAGCCGGAGCTCGACGCCCTCACGGACTTCATGGTCGAGGAGCGCGAGGTGTCGAAGTTCCTGACGGACCTGATGCCGACGCTCGCCCAGCAGACCTCCCCCATGTCGATGCTCCGAACCACGGTCTCCGCCGCCTCGACCTACGACCCCGACGGCTGGGACGACTCGGCCGAGGCAGACCATCGCAAGGCGCTCCGACTGATCGCGAAGACGCCGACGCTGCTCGCGATGTACCACCGGATGCGAACCGGGCAGGAGCTCGTCCCCCCCAATCCCAAGCTCCCCCACGCGGCGAACTTCCTGCACATGCTGCTGGGGCTCGAAGTGTCGCAGGAGGACGCCGAGGCGATCGACACGACGTTCGTCCTGTACGCCGACCACACGATGAACGCGTCCACGTTCGCCGCGCGCATCGTGGCCTCCACGCTTGCCGACATGTTCTCGGCCATCACGGCTGCGATCGCCGCCCTCAAGGGGCCGCTGCACGGCGGTGCGAACGAGGAGTCGATGAAGATGCTCGAGGAGGTGGGCTCGCCCGAGCGGGCCGAGGCCTACGTCCGCGACCGCCTCGAACGCCACGAGAAGGTGATGGGATTCGGCCACGCGGTCTACAAGACGATGGATCCGCGGGCGACCGTGCTCAAGCGCCTGTCGAAGGAGACCGGCGAGCGCCACGGCGATTCCAGCTGGTACGAGATCTCCGAGGCGATCGAGCGCACGGTGGCCGAGCAGAAGGGCCTGTATCCGAACGTCGATTTCTATGCGGCGAGCGTCTATCACACGCTCGGCATCCCGACCGACCTGATGACGCCCATCTTCGCGATCGCCCGGATGGCAGGATGGACGGCGCACGTTCGCGAGCAGTACGCGGACAACCGGGTTATCCGGCCGGGCTCGGAGTACGTGGGCCCCCGCGATCGGACCTGGGTCCCGATCGACGAGCGCTCGGCGTAGGCGCTACGCCGGCGGCGGGGGAGGCGGCGGAGCCCCCCCGGCCGACACGGCGTCGGCCCCGGAAGCGGCATCCCACACGCGGTTCAGGTGCTCCTGCACGTAGGCGGCCATGCCGATCCAGATCAGGATCCCCAGAAGCACGACCAGGGCCGGCGAGATCTGCGACGGCAACGCTCGCTGCTGCTGCATCTGCACGATGTGATTGGCGGTGTTGTAGTACGCGATGAACGGCGGGACGATCAGCAGGAAGCCGGGGATCACGGCAAGCAGCGACCGGCTGGGGCTGATCGTGTCGTCCCTGGTGTAGCGCAGGATCTCCTCGTTGATCTTGTAGTACCAGTAGAGGCCGTAGATCCCGAACGTGATCAGCGAGAGCCCGAGCACGCCAAGCGGGTTGCGCTTCAGGTAGGACTGACCCTGGATCGTCACGGTTTCGGCCACGCCGGATCCCCCTCCTGTGTGGTTGCCCGCCGAGTCTACGCCCGGGGCGACGGCGGCCGAGGGAGCAGGCCGGAGCTCTCGATCACGTGCCGGACGGCCTCCTCTCGGCCGAGCCCCATCACATGGACGCCCGAGACGCCCGGGATCTTCTGGACGGCCTCGACCACCCCCACGCACTGGGCGGTGCCCAGGGCCTCGGCATCGGGACCCGCGTCCTCGAGCGCCCGCAGCAGGTCGGCCGGGACGTGGACGCCGGGCAGGTGCTCGTTCATGAAGTGGGCCTGCTTGGCGCTGCGCAGCGGCGCGACGCCAACCAGGACCGTCGCGCGCTCGAACACCCCGCGGGGGCGAACGTCGTCCGCCCACGCGACGAGGCGGTCGACGTCGTACGCGATCTGAGTCATCACGAAGTGCGCGCCGGCGTCGAGCTTGACCTCGAGGCGCGCGGGGTCGTAGTGCTCGAGGATGGGCGTGTCGGACACGCCGACGAAGTACTGGGGCGCGTCCGCGATCTCGACTCCGGAGGGCAGCCGCCCCTCGGACCGCAGGGTGGATGCGAGCGAGACGAGCTCGAGCAGCCCGATGTCGCCCACGAAGGAGGCATCGGGCTCGTCGCCGACGGTCAGCGGGTCGCCGGTCAGACACAGCACGTTCCGCGCGCCGAGCGCCCACGCCCCCATGAGGTCCCCCGCGAGCGCCAGGCGGTTGCGGTCGCGAACGGTGAGCTGGACGGTGGGTTCGAGGCCGGCCCGGGCGACGATCCCGGCCCCCGCGACCGGCGACATGTGCGCGCTCGCCGTGGGGTTGTCGGTGACGTTGACCGCGTCCGCGTAGCCCACGAGCTCGCGCGCCTGCCGGTCGACCGGCTCGGACGATCCCGAACGGGGAGGCACCACCTCGCTGGTGACGCAGAAACGGCGGGAGCGCGCGAGCGCCTCCAGGCCGCTCGAAGGGGTGCTCACCGCTGTTCGGACAGCTTTTCGGCCGCGGTCACCGTGTTGAGCAGGAGCATCGAGGTGGTCATCGGCCCCACGCCCCCGGGGACGGGGGTGATCATGCCGGCGACCTCCTTGACCTGTTCGAAATCGACGTCGCCGATGAGTCCGTTGTCCGTCCGGTGCACGCCCACGTCCACGACCACGGCGCCCGGTCGGACCATGTCCGCGGTGACGAGTCCGGGGATGCCGGTCGCGACCACCAGGACGTCGGCGCGCCTGGTGTGGGACGCGAGATCCCGCGTCCTGATGTGACACACCGTGACCGTGGCGTTGCCGCGGATCCAGTCCTGCGCCAGGAGGATGGAGAGCGGCGCGCCAACGAGGTCCCCGTAGCCGACGACCACGATCTCGGCACCCTCGAGTTCGACCCCGGACCGCAGCAGCAGCTCGACGATCCCGTACGGGGTGGCCGGAGGGAACGACGGCTCGCCGCGAACCATCAGCCCGACGTTCAGTGGGTGCAGCCCGTCCACGTCCTTGCGCGGGTCGATCGTGGTCTGGACCGCGAGCTCGCTGATGTGCCGCGGCACGGGCAGCTGGACGATGATGCCGTGGATCTCGGGGTCGCGGTTCAGTCGGCGGATCGTGGCCAACAGCTCCCCTTCGGTGACGAAGGCCGGCAGGTCGACCTGCTCCGAACGCATCCCGACCTCCGAACAGGCCTTGTGCTTCGCCCCCAGGTAGATGCGCGAGGCCTCGTCGTCGCCGACGAGCACGGCCGCAAGGCCGGGCTGGATCCCCCGGTCCACGAGCGCCATCGCACGCTCGGCGACCTGCGCCTTGATCTGCGCCGCGATCGCCCTGCCGTCCAGGATGGTTGCCGTCACCGCGCCGCAATCCTATCGGCGGGGTGCCTCGGAATCTGGACCCATGGTCACGCGGTCGCGATCACCCAGAGCGCCCATTCCCCCTCGTCGAAGACCTCGTCCGCCTGTTCGACGTCGAACCCGGCGTCGGCCATCAACCGTCGATTGGTTTCGGCGTCGAAGTGGCTCCAGGACATCGGGGCGCCGAAGAAGTCCTCCTCGATATCCCCGGGGCTGTCGCTGGTTCCGAGCGTCGCCGCGAACACGCCGGGCGGACGGAGCCACTCGTGGATGCGGGCGAGCACGGCGGGATGTCGGTCCCTTTGCACGTGGATCAGCGTCCAGAAGGCCACGATCGCATCGAAGGACCGCGGGCGGAACGCGGCCTCCGCGATGTCGGCCCGGACCAGGGCCGACTGCGGGGCGTTCGCCCGCGTGAGCGAGAGCTGGACGGCGGAGCGGTCCAGGCCGACCACCCGCCCCCTTCGGGCGAGCTCCGCGGAGACCAGGCCCGCGCCGCAACCCAGGTCGAGGACTCGTCCTCCCGGCGGGACGCGCGCCAGGATCCGATCGAGGAACGAGCGGAAGTAGGTCTCGGGACCGCGGTTCGAGCGGATGTGGTCGGCGTAGGTTCTGGCGATCGCGTCGTAGCCCCGCTCGACCCTGCGATGCAGCTCGTCCACCGTGATCAGTGGCGGAAGTGACGGCGCCCGGTCACGACGACGGCCATGCCGCGTGCTTCTGCGGCCGCGAGGACCTCGTCGTCGCGGATCGAGCCGCCCGGGTGGATCACGGCCGTCACGCCCGCGTCGGCCGCGACCCCGACCGCATCGGGGAACGGGAAGAAGGCGTCGCTCGCCATCACCGAGCCCTTTGCGCGGTCACCCGCCTTGCGGGCCGCCAGGAACGAGGCGTCCACCCTGGACATCTGGCCGGCCCCTATCCCCACGGTCGCGAGCTCGCGGGCGAACACGATCGCGTTGGACTTCACGCGCATCGCGACGATCCACGCGAACCGCAGGTCGCGCCACTCGTCGTCGGTGGGCGTTCGCGCCGAAACCACGTCGAGGTCCACCGAGCCGCTCTCGGGGGCGGCGTCCCCATCCTGGATCAGCGCGCCGCCCGTCAACGTGCGCACGTCCAGGCCCTCGCGTGCGGGTAGCGGCGCCCTGACCACGCGCAGACCCTTTCGTTCGCCGAACACGGACAGCGCGCCCTCCGAGAACGAGGGGGCGACCACGACCTCCGTGAACACGTCCCCCATGGCTCGCGCGGCCTCCACGTCCGCCTCGCCCCCGAACGCGACGATGCCGCCGAACGCACTCACCGAGTCGGACTCGAAGGCGGCCGCGTAGGCGTCGGCGAGCGAACGCTCGACGGCCGCGCCGCACGGGTTGTTGTGCTTGACGATGACCGCCGACGGCCCGAGTGGCTCGAGGTCGGCGGCGAGCGTGAGCGCCGCGTCCACGTCCAGCCAGTTGTTGAACGACATCTCCTTGCCCTCGATCAGGATCTCGGCGCCGCCGAGCACACCCCGCCCCGCCGACTCCGCGTACAGGGCCCCGCGCTGGTGGGGGTTCTCGCCGTATCGGAGTTCGGCCACCTTGTCGAACGCGAGCCCGACGAACGAGGGCAGCCTCTCCCCATCGGACCCGAACCAGCTCGCCACGGCGGCGTCGTAGGCCGCGCTGTGTGCGAACGCCTCCGCCGCCAGCGCCCG
>Ga0126377_10001520_pt1 | contig 15317 bp, 11 predicted proteins | sample PanSoiMetPlot_22_FD_92647 | JGI IMG/M metagenome (GOLD analysis project Ga0126377, IMG submission 92647) | Tropical forest soil microbial communities from Panama - MetaG Plot_22 | ecosystem: Environmental > Terrestrial > Soil > Tropical forest > Bulk soil | place: Panama | collected 2016-02-17
ATCACCGCCTTGGCCATGAGATCATAGCGGCCGTCCGGCCCGCTCACCGTCACGCCTTCGATCCGGCGCAGATCACCCAGCACGCCGCAGACCGGCGACTCGAAACGGATCTCGATGCCCAGGCGCTCGGCGATCTGCCGCCACTGCGCCAGCTGACCGGGCCCGCCGCCCGCCACGTGGATCGCGATGCCGCGCTCGAAATAGCGCTTGCCGTCGACCTTGGCGTGCTCCTTCAGCGGCTCCCATTTGATGCCGATCTCGCGCATCCAATGAACGGCCGCGTTCGATTGCTCGACCAGCGTCTGCGCCAGCTCGCGGTTCATGCGGCCTTGCGTCATACGGTCGAGATCGGCCATGAACTCGTCGGCGCTGTAGGGCGCGATGGCCATGGTGGCAAACAGCGCGTCGTCGACCTCCGGAATGAAGCGGCGGATTTCCGCGGCACCGGCATGAACGAAACGAAAGCCAGTGCCGGAATAGCGGGCATTGCCGCCATATTCGGATTCAGGCGCCTTCTCGAGCATGATGACGCGTTGCGCCCCCGCCTCGCGCGCCGCGACTGCCGCCTCGAAGGCCGAACTGCCGCCCCCGATCACGACGATGTCGCACGTTTCGACCATGCCCATCCTCAGGCTTATTCCTCGGCCTTGATGCCGGCGAACGCCATGTATTCCTTGACGACACGCTCAGGCACAGCAGAAAGCTTCTGCGCAATCAGATGCTGCAATTCGGCGCCGCTCACCGCACGACCGACCGGTAGGCCGCGCCGATCGGCTTCGGCGCGATACTCCGCATCGTCCATCAGGTGCTGATAGGCTTGCCGCAGGATCTCGAGCCGCTCGGGCGGAATGCCGGGTGGCCCCAGCAGCGGCAGGCCGATATGGCTTGGCGTAGTGACGAGGCCGAGCAGCGCCCGCGCGTTCGAATCGAGCACAACATCATTCAGCAGCGGTACGCCCGCCATGGCATCGAAGGACTGCACGATCGGCTTGACTACGCCCGATGAGATCAGGTCCGGCCTGGAATTGGCGATGCTGCCCTCGTGCGTGAACAGTGCGTCGACCTCGCCACGCTCGAGCGCGATGAGCACCTCGCTGAAACCGGGATAGCCGGTCACGATCTTGAGCGGCCAGCCTTCGTACGATTCCAAAACACGCGGCGCGATCGCGTTCTCGGAACGTGCATTGAGCGACCCGACCACGATCGGCGAACGCGCGCGCTTGAGGTCCGCCACCGAGGTTATGCCGGTGCGCCGGTGAACCCAGAGTGCATTGGCGGCGCTACCGGCCCCGCCGATATAGGAGAAACGTGCAAGGTCGTAGTTGATCCCCTTCTGCGGCACCACGTTGCTCAGCAGGAAGCCGCTGCGTCCCGGCATGCCAAGCGTGAGACCATCTGGGGCTGCGACATTGTAGAGATGGTTGGCGAGAATGATGCCGCCGGCGCCCTGCATGTTGCGCGGCACGATGCCGGGCTGGCCTGGAATGTACTTGGCAAAGAAGCGCGCAAGCACCCGCATCTCGCCGTCGACTCCGCCACCGGGCGGAAAGCCGGCGATGACATTGATCGCCTTGCCGGCGAAGACATCATCGGCCTGCGCCGGGTGCGGCGTCGCAATCGCCAGGCACGCAACAAAGCACAACGCAACGATATGAGAGAGCATGGACCTCAGACGGTCGCCTTCTCGGCGGTTTTCTTTTTCTCGGCGCGATCGCCGGCAAACTCGACCTGATCGTAGCCATGGGCGGAAATGTCGAACAGATTGCCATCCGGATCCATGGCACGATACTCCGCAAACGGGCGGGTCGCCGGCCGCTCCGCCATCGGTTCGTCCCAGTTTGCAAGCTTTTTCTCGACCTCCCCGAGGTCGTCAACCTGGAAGCCAAAATGATTGATGCCGCTCGGAGTCGCCTCGCCGCGATTGCGCAGAAGCGCCAGCGTCAGATAGCCGTCGCTCATATAAACGGCGCCGCTGCGCTCAGTGTGAATGACCTTGAGCCCGAACACCTCTTCATAGAACTTCGCAAGCCGCGCGGGGTCTTTTGTCTTGATAGCAAGGTGACGGATTTTCGACATTTTTTTCCTCCCGCGAAACTGCGTTGATCGATCCCAGAATGGTACGAAATGGCCCCGGTACAGTCAAACCGGTGTGGAATGCCGCTAACGCCGCGCTCTTCTGCAGCTTCGCATAGCGGTTTGGTTCAATAGCACCCAAGCTGTCCTGAGCGTGATCCGCACGCAAGCAAGAGCACAAGCGCTGACAAATCACGGCTCGCTTAGGCCGCGTGCAGAATCATTTGTAAACTTTTTCCAATTCCAAACTCTTTCGCACTCACATAGACACTTCACACACGACATCCATTCGTTGACTCAGAGTCATGTGCACCAACACACCGACACCAATCCATATATTCGCAGCGCGTGATTTGTTCTTGCTCAAGTGTTGGCTCAAGCAAAGTCTTGGCTGACGTTTGCGACTGAAGTCTTGGCTCAAGCAAATGCAAACGCAATGTTCGATAAATCACTGTTTCAATGTTCGATGAATCACTGCGTCATCGCGCTGTCACATGTGTAGAGGAATAAATTTTGAACCACGATGACGCTCCGTTTGCGTCATCCACGCACCTGTTGTGCAAGTAGCTCCTTGATCTTCACGTAGTTGGTTCAGTAAACTTCAAATTGCAAATTGTTGCGCTCAAGTTCATCCGACTTTTCGGATGCAATCATTTGCCGAACAACTCTAAATACGTCAGCATCACTGATCGTTATTCTCACTTTGTTTATCGTCGTCATCTTATTCGCCATAACAAATCCACACTTCGACATCATCGAGCAAATAAGTGTCATCTAATTTGTAAATGATGCACTGACAGCGGTATTCGCTGGGGGAGTTGTGTAATGCGTATTCTCACGATCATCGCTTCAATGTTGCTTCTCATTTTAGCTAATCCATCAGGCGTCATCGCGGAACCTCTGACGCCACAACCCTTCTCCACTACTCCCGTAGTGGAGAATGGTCAGCCCAAGCGTGTAGTGCGGAATTCGAGCCCGAAACGCGATCAGCAGAGCCAACCGCTTCGCGACGATACGCTGAAGGCCAAGCTCAATTCCTGGACCATCGGCCTCGCCGCCGGGCAACTCGAAGGCGCGCCGCTCCGCTTTGCGACCGAGCTTGCCCGCGTTCTCGACGACGGCGACAACATGCGCGTGCTACCGATAGTTACGCGCGGCATCTTCGACAACATTTACGATCTATTGTATCTGCGTGGGGTCGACGCGGCGATTGTCTACGGCGACATACTCGAGCATTTCCGAACCAACGCCAGGATCGGCAGCCTGGAACAGCGCGTGAACTACATCATGCCGCTGTTTCCGACCGAGGTGCACGTCTTTGTCCGGCCGGAGATCAACAAGCTCCAGGACCTTGCTGGCAAGCGGGTCAATTTCAACACCAAGGGGACGGCGGCGGCCTATACCGGGCCTATCATGTTCGAGCGCCTCGGCATCAAGGTCGACGCGCAATTCGTGCCGCATCCGGTGGCGTTGGCCGAGATGCGTAACGACGACAAGTATGCCGCCGTCGTCTTTGTGTCCTCCAAGCCGCTCGACGCTTTCGCGAAGTCCAAGTGGCCGGAAGGATACAAGTTTCTGCCGGTGCCGCTGACCCAGAGTCTCGAGGAATACTACGTCCCCGCTCAGCTCGAGGCGAACGACTATCCCGCGCTCATCCCGGACGGCAGCAAGATCCAGACCATTGCAGTTCCGTCGGTTCTGGCCGTGTTCAACTGGCCAGGGGACAACGAGCGCGCCAAACGTGTTGGGCGCTTCATTGACTATCTGTTCGAGCGCTTTCCCAAGTTGCAGAGCGAGCCGGGCTACCATCCCAAATGGAAGGACCTGAACCTGGCTGCCACCGTTCCGGGCTGGAAGCGCTACGCGCCCATGCAGGAGAGGCTCGCCAAGCTCGTCAATCCGCGCCCGAGTGCGGACAAAGCTGTCGACAAGACTGCTGACAAGGCCGCCGAGCTGAGCGAGCAGCTCGAGCGCATACTCCCGGGCGACAAATCCGCGCAGCAGCAGCTGCTGCGCGAATTGCTCACGCGACACAGATAGAACTCCAGGCTGCATCGCCTGCAAGAACAATCGTGCGTATTGAATGCTGCGTTTGCGGTCGCCCGCACACGCGCCAACAACAAGAGGCGCCGAAGCCTCAGCTTGCGTTGCTAACGTGTTGGGAAGCTCGCCATTGAGCACCCGCGTCAACAGGGGATGAGTGATGAAAGAAGTTGATCGACGAAGTGTCGTGGGGGCGCTGGTGACGGCCGGAGCCACGGTCGGCGCGGCCGAGTTGGCCCAAGCGTTGCCACCCGAGCTACCCCTGCGCGACCTGCAGCTGAAGGCGCAATCCGGCTGCCTCTACCATTGCGATTTCGGCGATCACGCGCGCTTCTCCCAGCAGCTGCGCAACATCAACAATCATTTTGCCGCCTACAACTATGATCAGAAGGCGCTCAAGCTGGTCATCGTGGCGCACTCGGTCGGCATCAAGTTCTTCCTCAAGGACCTTGCCGATACGCCATTTGCACAGGAAACGATTGATCCTGAGCTGCTCGCGCGCACGGTGTCGCTCACCAAGCACGGACTCGAGGTCTATCTCTGCAAGGTCACCTTCGCGACCCTCAAGATAGACCTCGCGAAGGCTCGCACCGACAGCTACATCAAGTTGGTTCCATCCGGAATCGCAACGGCATCCGCCCTTCAAAGGAAGGGCTATTCGTATCTCAAGGTCGGCTGAAACACGTGAATGCTCGGTCGGCGCCACTACGCCGGCCGGGCGCATCCTAAACTGATCGACAGGGACTGGAATCATTTGGCCTCGCTTGGACGATACGCGCTCCCGCCGCTGCGGGAGCGCGAGCCTCGGTCGGAAGAAGAAGGCTCGGCCGGCACCGTCGCTCGTCTCGGCGTGAGCACCTATGCGTCGCTGCAGGCCGCCAATGGCGTCGACCTCTATAAGGCGCTGGGGATTTCCAGTCAGGCCAGTTTGCCGGAAATCAAGGTGGCGTTCCGCAAGCTGGCCAAGGCCCTGCATCCGGACCGCAATGCGGGAGACAAGCTCGCCGAGCAGCAGTTTGCCGCCGTTCGCGAAGCCTATTCGATCCTGGTCAATGCCGAATGGCGCGCGATCTATGACCGTGAGGTCGAGCTCATCCGCGCCGCAGCCGCGGCGCAAGCGGCTGAACAGGAAGCGCGGCGGACAACGACGCGCCGTCGCTTCATCCTCCATGAAGGGCTCAAGTTCGCCGGCGCAACCGTCATCCTGACCGCGGCGTTCGTGACCGGCGTGTCGGTCTGGCAGCGGAGCTCGACCGGACCGCAGCGCACCCAGACGGTCCAGACTGGCATCGAATCGCCAAGGGCCCATGTCCCTGTAGCGATCACGAGCGCGGAACTCAGCGAAGCCTTGTTCGGCAGCCAGGCGAGCCAATACGGCAATGAGCCCACAAAGCCGCGCAGCGAGGCGATCGCGGCGAACAACGCACCCCCGGCTCAGAGCGAGACAGTCGTGGCAAGCAGCGAGCCTGCTGTGCCCCGTGAACCTGTTGCCCTGAGCAGCGAGCCTCCCGCTCAGAGCGAGCAAACAACGGCGATCCAAGTGCCGTCTGGCAACGATGAGGCGCCTCCACCCCCCACGGTGGGGGTTGCTGCCGTCGAGCCTGCGCCATTGGCGGCACGCGCCGAACTGATGAACGCGATCCCGCCACGGGAAGCCGCGCTTCCTCCCTCGCCCACGCCTGCCCCCTCTGTGCCATCCAGGGCTGCGGCCGATCCGGCAACACGCGCACAGGCTGAACGGCTCGTTGAGCAGGGCGACCGTCAATTCGCCAATGGAAACGTTGCCATCGCGCGGCAGTACTACGCCCGCGCGGCCGATCTGGGCTTCGCGCCAGCCGCCCTCAAGCTCGCAGAGACATTCGATGCCCAAGTGCTCGCACGCCATGGCGTGCACGGCGTGCGACCCAATCCGGCCGAAGTCGAGAAGTGGCGCAAGCGCGCGGCCGAGCTTGGCCGCTAGCGCCCACTCACAGCGTGGGCAGGCAGATCTGGGCATGCCGATCAAAGCGTGTTGCTTCGCACCCGCAACGCAAACAACCGTGCTGTGAAAGGTTGTTTTGAATCAACCAGTCGACGTCATCACATTCACAGTAGCGGACATAATTTTCTCTTAATTCTAAGACGCGATCAAAACTGAGCTCTGGTATTTCCAAAGCGGAGCTTCGGGGGTTGTTGGAGGGCGTATGCGTTTCAAATATTTTTTGCTCGGTGCCATCGCCATGGCCGCTCCCGTTGTCGGATACTCGGCTCCCTCAAGCGAACGAGTCGAAGCCGTGCGGCAGATCGCGGCCGCGGTCGGGCGTGTGCTTGGCTCCGCGGCGGCCTGCCGGGAGATCTCACCGTTGCGCGTCAAGGCGATGAGCGACACGCTCTCTGATTTGATCACGGTGTCCGCGCTCACTGCCGATGAGACATCCGGGATATGGCAAGCCTACAACCAGAACAACACTGAAGGGCAACGCGCCGTTGCTAATAGGCGTCTCACCTGCGTCGCAGCCGAGCGCGCGCTTGCGGATTTGGAAAAGACGGTGACACCGTCGCAAGCGCTGACACCGCCCGGCCAGGCGCGCTCACTGCCCACCGTTGTGACGCCCGCCGCTCCACAGCCTGCCCGACCAAGCGTCACCGCACCGTCGCCTGCGCTGGCAGCGACCAGCCCGCTGCAGTCGAGATTGACAGTGAGCCGGGGCGTGACCGAAACCGAGATCCGGTTCGGCATGTCGGCGCCGTTTTCGGGTCCCGCCAAGGAGCTCGGCCGCCAGATGAGGCTCGGCGTCGAGAGCGCGTTCAACGTCATCAACGACGCCGGCGGCGTTCATGGTCGACAGGTCAAGCTGGTCGCGGCCGACGACGGCTACGAGCCGACACGCACCGCCGAGACCATGAAGCAGCTCTACGAGAAGGACCAGGTGTTCGGCATCATCGGCAATGTCGGGACCCCGACCGCCGCGGTTGCCCTGCCCTACGCCCTCAAGCAGCGCATGATGTTCTTCGGCGCCTTCACCGGCGCGAACCTGTTGCGGCGCGATCCGCCGGATCGCTATGTGTTCAACTTCAGGGCGAGCTACGCCGAGGAAACCGACGCGGTCGTGCGCTATCTCGTCAATGTGCGCCGGTTGCGGCCGGAACAGATCGTGGTATTCGCCCAGCAGGACGCCTTCGGCGATGCCGGCTTTGAAGGCGTGGCCAAGGCGGTGCGCGCGCTGCGATCCGGCCGCGATACCGAGGTTCTGCGTCTCCACTACAAACGCAACACCCTCGACGTGGACGAGGCGGTTGGACAGCTGCGCAAGCTGCGCACACCGCCACGCGCCGTGGTGATGGTGGCGACCTATCGCGCCGCCGCCAAGTTCATCGAGAAGACGCGCGATATCAACCCGCCGCTGATCTACACCAATGTCTCCTTTGTCGGCAGCACCGCGCTCGCCGAGGAGCTCATGCTGCTGGGTCCCAAATATGCGAACGGCGTGATCGTGACCCAGGTGGTGCCGGCGGTCGATAGCTATTCAAACGTCGTGCTGGAATACAAGACGGCGCTTTCCAACTACTTTCCGGGCGAAGCGCCCGACTATGTATCGCTTGAGGGCTACATCACCGCCAATGTCATGATCGAGGGCCTGAAGCGGACCGGACCGATGCTCGACACCGAGCGTCTGGTCGAAGGCCTGGAGAGCTTGCGCGATCTCGACCTCGGGCTTGGCACGCTCATCAATTTCGGCCGCACCGAGCACCAGGGCATTCACAAGGTGTGGGGTACGCAGCTCGACGCGCAAGGTCGCTACCAGCCGATCGAGCTGCAGTAGACAAACTCAGCCGCTGCCTTAATTATCGACAAGCGCGCTGCGGCACGGCGCGTGTATCTCTTGCATGAGTGCCTCCTTCGAAAGATCGGAACCAGCGACAATGCCTTGGCTTCAGCCTGTGACGCTGTGCAGTCAGCACATCACTCTTGAGCCGCTGGCCCAGCGCCATTGCGATGACCTGGTCGAGGCCGTCAAGGACGGCGCGCTGTGGACGCTGTGGTACACATCGGTCCCATCGCCGGAAGGCATGCAGGCGGAGATCGAACGGCGCCTGGCCTTGCAGGTGGCAGGCTCGATGCTGCCGTTCGCGGTGATCGACAATACGACTGAGCGCGCCGTCGGCATGACGACCTACATGAATGTCGACGCCACCAACCGCCGCGTGGAGATCGGCTCGACCTGGTACCGCAAGAGCGCCCAGCGCACGCGGCTGAACACCCAGTGCAAGCTCATGTTGCTCACGCATGCTTTCGAAACGCTCGACTGCATCGCGGTCGAGTTCCGCACTCACGCCTTCAATCATCAGAGCCGAACAGCGATCGAGCGCCTTGGGGCAAAGCTCGATGGCGTGTTACGGAACCATCAGCTCGCGTCGAACGGAACGTTGCGCGACACTTATGTCTACAGCATCATCGCGAGCGAATGGCCGACGGTGAAGGCCAATCTCATTTGGGAGACCGGCCGGGCTCGGAGCGGATCGAGCGAGATGGGATGAGTTTGCATCGCCTCTAGCTCCGTTCGTCCCCGCGAACGCGGGGACCCAGTCTTTGGCCGCGTTCTCGGCCCTGGATTCCCGCTTTCGCGGGAATGAACGGAGATTGGTTCAATGGCGGTGCAACCTAAAACCATGGCGCTCTAGGATCAGCGTGTGCGGCCGAGGGCGTGCTCGCCCAACAGTTCGACAATCCGCTGCGGCGTGATCGGTGCTTCCGCGATGTGCACGCCAAACGGCTCGAGCGCATCCTCGACCGCTGACAACAGCGCCGCGATCGCCGCAATGGTGCCGCCCTCGCCCGCCCCCTTCAGCCCGAGCGGATTGAGCGGGCTCGGCGTCTCCATGTGCAGCACCTCGACAATCGGCGAGTCGGTCGCGAGCGGCAGGAGATATTCGCCGAAATGCGTCGAGACCGGCTGTGCCTGGTCGTCGTAGATCAGCCGCTCGAAGAATGCATTGCCGACGCCGTGAATGACGCCGCCGACGATCTGCCCCTCGACCACCATCGGATTGATGACAGTGCCGCAGTCGTGCATCAGCAGATAGCGCGTCACCGTGACATGCCCGGTCTCGATATCGACCTCGACTTCGGCCACGTGGGTGCCATTGGAATAAGTCGACTGGTCGGGCGTGAAGTGGCTGGTGGCTTCGAGCCCGGGCGAAGGCCCGCGCGCCATGGAGAAGCCCGGCATGCCGACCGCAACGGCCGCGACCTCGCGGAAGCTGCGCTTCACGTCGGAGCCGGCGACTTTCGCATAGCCGTTCTCGAGCACGACGTCTTGCTCGGCGACCTCCATCATCTGCGCCGCGAACTGCTTGATCTTCTGCGCGACCTGCGCGGAGGCGAGATGCACCGACGAGCCGGCATTGACTGCGGTGCGCGCCGCAAACGAGCCGACGCCGAGCCCGGTCGCCGCCGTATCGGCTGTGACAATCGTGATGTCGTCGGGTGTGCAGCCGAAATGATCGGCCGCGATCTGCGCCAGCGTGGTCTTGTGCGACTGGCCCTGCGGCGTCGCGCCGGTATAGACCGTCAACTTCCCGCTGGTCGACACGCGCACGGTCGCGCTCTCATAGGGCCCGAGTCCGGTGGCCTCGACCGCGTTGCCGATGCCAAGCCCGATATAGCGCCCCTCTTCGCGCGCCTTCACCTGTCGTGCACGGAAGCCCTCGTAGTCGACCGCCGCAAGCGCGTCGCGCTGGCAGACCGGGTAGTCGCCACTGTCATAAGTGACCGGGCGGCCGTCGCGGAAGATGATCCCGACTTTGTAAGGCATCTGCGCGGGCGTGATGAAATTTCTTCGCCGCACCTCGGCACGATCGAGCTTGAACTCGCGGGCGACGCGATCCATCAGCCGCTCCATCACCACCGCGGCCTCCGGCCGCCCAGCGCCGCGCACCGGCGAGGTCGGTACCTTGTTGGTGAAGGCAACGGACACATCGAGATGGAAGTTGCGGATCACATAGGGGCCCGGCACCGAGGTCGCCGCAATCCAGGGCAGCACCACGCCCCAAGGCAGGTAGGCGCCGGCATCGTGCGTGAGCGAGCCGCGCACGCCGAGGATGCGCGCCTCGGCATCGACTGCGATCTCGACGTCCCAGTACTGGTCGCGCTCCTGTTGCGTCGAAAGAAAATTCTCGTGCCGGTCCTCGATCCACTTGATCGGGCGGCGCATGGCAAGCGCCGCGGCGGCGAGCGCACCATATTCGGCATAGAAACTGCCCTTCGGCCCGAAGCCTCCGCCGACGTCGGGCGTGACAATGCGCAGCTGATGATCCGCCCATTCCATCAGGTCGAGCAGCACGCGCTTGTGCCGATGCGGGCCTTGCGAGGCCACGTAGATCGTGAGCGCATCGCTGACCGCGTCCGGCACCGCGATCATGCCGCGGCATTCCATGAAGAACGGTCCACCGCGATGCTGGAAGATCTGCTCACGGAATATATGCGCGGCCTGCGCGAAGGCTGCATCGGTGTTGCCGACATTGATCGGGATGAAGGCACCGAGATTGTTCGGTGAGCCGCGATGCGCAGGCGGCGCTCCCGGTTTGAGCCCTTTCGCGCAGTCGGAGACTGCCGGCAGCACCTGGAAGTCGATCTCGACCAGCGCGGCGGCATCCTCGGCAAGATAGCGGCTGTCGGCCACCACGATCGCGATCGGCTCGCCGACGAAGCAGACCTCGTCCTTGGCAAGGCAATAGGGCATCAGGGCCTGCTTGATCGTAGGGCTCGGCACCAGGAGTGGCACTGTCTGCCGCTGCATCGATTCCGGCAGATCCGCGTGGGTGAACACCGCATGTACGCCCGGAAGGCTGAGCGCCGCGCGCTTGTCGATGCCGCGGATGCCAGCGTGGCCGTGCGGGCTGCGCAGCACAACGGCATGCAGCATGCCCGGCAGCGCGATGTCGTCGACATAGCGGCCGCGGCCGGTGAGGAACGCCGGATCTTCCTTGCGTTTGATGCTCGCGCCGAACCAGCCCATCAGCGTGGTCCTCCCGCGCGCGCGGCCGCGCGTTGCAAAGCCCGATAGGTCAACACGCGGGCGAGATGCTTGCGATAGGCGGCGGTGACGTAGGCGTCGCTCATCGCATCGAGCGCCTGCGCTGCGATCGCAGCCGCGCGAAAGGCCTCATGCCCGGGCTTCGCACCAATGAGCAAGCGCTCGGCCTCCGCGACTCGGGCTGGCGCGGGTCCCATTCCTGACACGCACAGCACCGCCCGGTTGATCGTGCCATTGCCATCGAGCGTGAGCAGGCAGCCCACCGCTGTGATCGCGAAGTCGCCATGCCGGCGCGCGAACTCCTCGAACGCATAGCCATGACCGGTCGGCCAAGCTTTCAGCGTGACGCCGGTGAGAAGCTCGCCTGGCTCGAGTGCATTGGTCATGATCCCGCGCACCCAATCCGCGATCTTGATCTCCCGGCGGCCGCCTCGGCTTGCCACTTCGAGAACGCCGTCATGCAGCGCCGCCATGTTGACGAGCTCGGCCGAGGGATCGAGATGGCAGAGCGAACCGCCGATGGTGCCGCGGTTGCGAGTCTGGCGATGGCCGACGTGCCCGAGTGCTTCATGCAGCACTGGGAAGGCCTTCGCTACGTCGGCGGAGAACTCGACATCGCGCTGCCGCGTCATGGCACCGAAGCGGCCGGTACCGTTTTTGATCTCGATGTACGACAACCCCGCCACGCGATTGAGATCGATCAGATGATCGGGCGCAACGACTCGAAAATTGAGCATTGGCATCAACGACTGGCCGCCTGCGAGCGGCATAGCGTTGTCGAGCCGGCCGATGAGGTCGGCGGCTTCCTGGATGCTGGTCGGATCGTGATAGGCGAAAGGCGGCGGCTTCATTGTTTATTCTTTTGAACACCCAGTGCAACTGCGCAACAAATCGGTCGGCCCGACAAGCGGCAAACTTACACCCTCGGCCTCATGGTGAGGAGGCGCGCGCAGCGCGCCGTCTCGAACCATGGCAGCAGATTCTGACTCGCAGCCATCCTTCGAGACGCCCTCGCTTCGCTCGGGCTCCTCAGGATGAGGTCGGAGTGGTGGAATGATTCACAGCCTCTTGCGCGAGAATAACCCGAGTTCGTGGTTCGGTCTGAGCAATGCATTGCTACTCCTTCACCCGGCGCGCCGGCGTCTCTGGCTTGAGGCCCGTACGTTGCCGCGCCAACGTCTCACGTCCGGTCTCTTCCCATTGCCCGCTGACCGCGCGCTCCGCCCAGGTGTCCCAGCGCTCGATCCAGTCGCCGAGCGAATAGCCGTGCCAGGGCTGCTTGACGCTGATCGGCGGCAGACCAAGCTGCGCCCACAGCGCCTGCGCGCGCTCCATGAACTCCTTCTTGGGCAGAGCGAGTGGCGCCATCGGGCCTTTCATGGTGGCGTCGATCAGGAGCTTCGAGCCAAGCCCGCGATCACCATATTGCGCGCCCTGCACTCCGCCATGATACGGCGAGATCTGCACGTCCTCGACCGGATTGCAGCGATAGCCGATCGACCACATCACAGCGTCGAGATTATCCGGATCGATGTCCTCGCTCACCGCGATCAGGATCTTGCCCGCGATGGCGTTGAGGCTTCCCGCGCCATGCAGCCCGCGCCACACCTCCGTGCGCGGTGTACCGGCGGCATACTGCACAAAGATCACCGGACGCAGATTGGTGAGCGGCTCGTGCATGGCGACGCGCTTGACGCCCTTGATCGAAAGCGTGTCGCGCAGATGCGAGAGATACATCGGCTCGTAGGCGACCTTCTTGACCAGACTCGACTCCGACGGCGTCACCTGGCTGATGATCGAAGCGAACACCGGATTGCGCCGATGCGTGATCGCGGTGATCTGCATCGGCATGTTGAAGGCTTCAAGCGCCACATAGCCGTTGCTCTCGCCGAACGGCGCCTCCGGCTCGAGCTTCTCGGGATCGATCAGGCCCTCGATCACGATCTCGGCGTCAGCCGGCACGTCGAGGTCGATCGTGACGCATTTGGTCACCGGGATGGCGCGGCCGGCGAGCCCGCCCGCGACGCCGAGCTCGTCGAAATCCTCTTCGAGCTTCTGGGCGCCAGTGAACATCACGACCGGCGCGGCTCCGACCACGATGGCGATCGGCATCGGGGTCTTGCGCTTGTTGTGCTTGATCCAATGCTGATAGCCACCAGCCCCACCCGCGCGTGCCACCATGCGCACGACGGCGCGGTCGGTGGCTTTCAGCGCGGCCCGATAGGTGCCGCCGTTCTGAATCCCTGAGTCGGGGTCCTTGGTGACGCAGAAGGTCGCGGTGAGATAAGGCGCCGAGTCGAAGCCCGGCGTCGACACCGGCACCGGCAGGAGCTTGAGCCCACCATCCGGCTTGCGCAGATCATCGCCCTTGATGACGACCTCCTGGCAGCGTGGCGCATTGGTCCGCACCGGCGGAATCGGATGCGCGATCGCCTCGATCCAGGCGCTGCCGATCTCCTCGACCGGCCGCCGCATGCCGAGCGAATAGACCTCGGCCGATGCTGCAATCGAGCCGACCACGACCGGCATGTCGTAGCGCCGCCCGGTCGCGTCCACCACGTTGGTGAACAGAAAGGCGCGCCGCTCGGTTTCCGGGATGCCGCCGATGAACTGCAGCCGCACCAAGGGATGCAGCTCGGTGTCCTTGTTGACCGGATGATCGATCCGCACGAGGAGGCCTTTGGCCTCGAGCTCAGCAATGTGCGACTGAAGGTCAAGCCGGGGCTGCGTGTGCTGCTCGCCCCGCGTGTTGGCAACAACATCATCCATGCGGGCGCGTTCCTCCACCAATTGATCATTCTCTAGCACGAGGATCATTTCAGCGGATAGATGCCCGACTGCCCCACCGGCGGGCCACCCAGCATCCTACGGGGTCGGCCGTGCGAACGCCGCAAAGTCGAGCCGCGAGCCATTGAACGCGTTCAGATCGACCTCCCCGGTGATCCCCGGCCGCCGGCCACGATTTTGATACTGCCAGAGAACCCAGGACCGGCTCCCGAACTGGGGAGGGAGCAGGATGCTCCGCAGCCAGAACCGCTCGCCGGCGAGCCGGCCTTTCAGATAAGCGTCGTGAAACTCGAACGTGGTGTAGATGATCGGCCGGCGGCCGTAGTGCGCTTCGACCAACGCCAGGAAGGTCTCGATCTCCTGCACCACATCTGCCACAGCCGGGCCGTTCCGGCAGGGTCCCATGTGCTCCGCATCGAGGACATGCGGCAGCGCCTGCGGATCGCGTGGGACCGTCGCGATGAAGTTCTGCGCCTGGTCAGCGCCGGTGCGGCATTGCGTCAGGAAATGATAGGCGCCGCGCGGGACGCCGGCGGTCGCCGCCGCTGACCAGTTTGTGCTGAAATGGGAATCGCGAAAACCCGCGCCTTCGGTCGCTTTGATATAGGCGAAGTTGACGCCACCGCCCGCCAGCATGCGCCAGTCGATCGGCCCCTGGTGCCGCGAGACGTCGACGCCGATCACCTCGTAGCGTAGGGGCGCAAGCTCGATCGAGGAAAGCACCCACGGGGCGACAAGAATTGCCCCGAGCGCGCAGGCAATGGCAAGCGCGCCGATCACAGTGCCGCGCATGACACCTCGCTGCGCTAGTTCAAGGGATAGAGCCCCCTCACCTTCTCCAGGATTGATGGCGGCACGTTGGCAACTTCCTCGATCAGTTTCTGCAGTTCCTCGCCGCTGAGCGGGCCGAGGTCGAGCTTCTGCGCCTCGAGATCGGCGATGAACTCGGGGTCCTTGACCATGGCGTCAAAGGCCCGCCGCAAGGCCTGGATGCGATCCGCCGGCGTATCGGGTGTGGCGAGGATGAAGCGCCCGACGTCGCTGGCGTTGGCGAAGAAGCGCAACGCCTGCACCTCCTCGCTGGTGCGGCCCAGCTCGACGGCGGTTGGGATGTCGGGCAGCTCGGGGTGCCGCTGCAGGCCGTATTGCACCAGGATGTTGATGGTCTTGTCACGCAACTGCCTGGCCGCACGCGACTTCACGCCTTCCCACGTCGTCGAGTGCCCTTCCACCTCGCCGCGCTCCATGGCGAGCATCGCCTCCGCGGATCCGGCATAGCCCATGACGAGCTTGAATTTCGTGCCGACGAGATGATTGAGCATGGTCGGATAGACCGCCACCGTGGAGCTGCGGCCGGTCGCTCCCAGCACGGCCTCGCGCTCCATCGCGTCCTTGATG
>Ga0126377_10001521_pt1 | contig 15311 bp, 11 predicted proteins | sample PanSoiMetPlot_22_FD_92647 | JGI IMG/M metagenome (GOLD analysis project Ga0126377, IMG submission 92647) | Tropical forest soil microbial communities from Panama - MetaG Plot_22 | ecosystem: Environmental > Terrestrial > Soil > Tropical forest > Bulk soil | place: Panama | collected 2016-02-17
AGCCCTTGGGCGACAGCGTAAAGATCTCGTAGCCCGTCTCCGTCACCCCGATGCTGTGCTCGAATTGGGCGGAAAGCGAGCGATCGCGGGTGACCGCCGTCCAGCCGTCGTTCAGTACCTTCACTGCATAGCCGCCGAGATTGATCATCGGCTCCACGGTGAAGAACATGCCCGGCTTCAGCGCGACGCCCTGACCGGGCCGGCCGTAATGCACAATGTTCGGCAGCGCATGGAAGATGCGCCCTAAGCCGTGGCCGCAGAAGTCGCGCACGACCGCGCAGCGCTCCTGGTCCTCCGCGAAGGACTGAATGGCGTAGCCAATATCGCCGGTGGTGGCGCCTGGTTTGACGGCGGTGATGCCGCGCATCATCGCCTCGTGCGTGATCTCTACCAAGCGCTGCGCTTTGCGCTTGACCTCGCCGACGTAATACATGCGGCTGGTGTCGCCGTGCCAACCGTCCAGCACTACCGTCACGTCAATGTTGAGGATATCGCCGTCCTTTAAGGGGCGATCGCTCGGTATGCCATGACAGACGACATGATTGATCGAAGTACAGAGCGTGTGGCGATAACCGCGATAACCGAGACAGGCGGGCAGGGCGCCGTGGTCGAGCGCATACGCGAAAGCAAGCTTGTCGAGATGCGCCGTGGTCACGCCGGGTTTTACTTCGGGCACGAGTAGGTCGAGGATTTCCGCGGCCAGCCGGCCCGCTTTGCGCATGCCGTCAAAGTCCTCCGGCCGGTGGGTGGCGACGGCAAACGCCGAGCGGCGCGCGACCTCGATCGCCTCGCGGTCGAGCACGAGTTCAGACGATAGCGCGGAAAACTGAGACGTCGGTTCGGGCATGCCGTTAATTCTACGCTCTCTTCAAAGCCTTGTGTCGAGATGGCCCCGCATCAGCTCGAAATGGCCCCGCATCAGCTCGAACACAAGCCTATCACGAAATGCTTGATCTAGGGTTGTACACGGGGGGTCGAAGCGACGCCAGCCAAGCCGCCCCCTTTTTGCGCTCTTTCCCTTCGCCCCCGACGTTAAAAAGTGCGAAAGAATTCGCCTTGGGATACGGCCGATGGACCAAGGTAGCAAACGCATAACCGCAGCCGCGCTCGTCATCGGCGATGAAATTTTGTCCGGCCGCACCCAGGACGTGAATATCGGCACGATTGCCCGCTTCTTGGGCCGTCTCGGCATCGATCTGTGCGAAGCGCGCTGCGTACCGGACATCGAGGACGAGATTGTCGCCGCGGTTAACGCTCTTCGCGCACGCTACACCTACGTGTTTACCACCGGCGGCATCGGACCCACGCATGACGACATCACCGCCGATGCCATCGGCAAGGCCTTCGGCCTTCCCGTCGAGCACCATCCTGAAGCGATGGCTTTGCTGGCCGCTCGCTACGCACCGGGCGAGTTCAACGAGCGCCGGCAACGGATGGCGCGCGTGCCGAAAGGCGCCAGCCTGATCCGCAACTCCGTCTCCGTCGCCCCCGGGTTCCAAGTCGAAAACGTTTTCGTGATGGCCGGTGTGCCCAAGATCATGCAGGCCATGCTCGAAGACATCGAGCCCCGGCTTACCCACGGCGTCCTGGTGAAGAGCCGCTTCTACACCGTGCGCCTGCCGGAAGGCCGGATCGCCGCGGCATTGGCGGAAATCCAGCAGCGGCATGCTGAAGTCACTATCGGCAGCTATCCGTTCTTTTCGCAAGGCGGCCCGCAAAGCGGCATCTCCGCCGGCACAACCCTGATCGTGCGCGGCCGCAATGAAGTGGAGGTAGACGCCGCCGGAGCCGAGATCGAGACCCTGGTGCGCGCCTTCGGAGCGGAACTCGAGCCTCTTAAGTGAAATCTTCGTGCGGCCATCTTGAGCGCCGCTGGCGCGAAATTGCTGAGATGTGTCCGTGAGATAAAAAAATGACAAGACGACCTGCGGGTTGCCTCGCCTTTACCCCGTGTGGCAGTCTGCCACGGTCCCTGACGCCCCAACCCTGCAAGAGACGACCCAGGCATGATCGTAAGACGAATCCTCGTGGCCGCCGTTGGTGGTGTTCTTTTTGCGGCCGCAGGCGTCGCTGCAGCAGGTAATTTCTCCTCCGATAAGCAGGTCGACTTCTTCGCCAAGGGCACGCACCAGTTCTACGTCTGGTGTGCCGGCAATGGCGACTACGTCGCCACCGCACAGGGCACGAACGCTGAGGACGCGCAGATGAAGCTCTACAACGAGGCCAAGAAGGCCGGAAAGCTGGCCTGCTGGCCGGTCTGGCAGGGCCGCATTTCAAGCTAAGCGCTACAAGATCAAGGATTTTCCGGCGGCGGCTTTAACTGCCGCCGTTTTTAGTTTAGCGAGTTTTCTCTGGCCGATTGGTCGAGCGCGGCCATCGCATCGGCCTGATTGGCGAAGATGGTTTTCGCATGGCTGAGCGCTGCCGCCGCCTTCTGCTTGTCGCCCAGCACGTTGTAGGCGCGGATGAGCATCAGCCAGCCATCGAGGTCGTTCGGGTTGCTCTCGAGACGGCTGGCCAATCGTGCCACCATAACCGCCGGATCAAACGGGGCGCCGGCGCCTGTTTGGGATCGCAGCGCCGCCATCTGATTGATCAGCTGCCCGCGCCAGGGCGCGTCGGGCGGGGCGTCGGCAAGCAAACTCTCCCAGATTTGCAGCGCCCCGTTCTTATCGCCTCGCTGCGACAGCGCGCGGCCGACAAAATAGCGTGCCATCACGTCTTGTGGATCTTGCTCCAGGACTTGGCGGAAAACCGCTTCCGACTCCTTGGTCACTTCACCGGCTTCTGTCGTGAGCGCTTCGCCATAATTCGACAACAGCTGAGGGGGGACCGCGCCGAGTTGCGCCTTGGCGAGGTCAACTGCGCGGCCATAGGCTTTGGCCGCCTGCGAAGCATTGCCGTACGCCATGTAGCCGCGGGCAAGCAGGGTCCAGCCCTCGAGATCCCCGGGCCGGTCGGGCATGCGGCGCGCCAAAGTCGTAATCAACGCGGGATAGTCGTCATTCCTCGTAGGCCCTAGATCCCTAACCGCGATCCCCGGCTGGCCGAGCACGGCATAGGACCCAAGCCCGACCGCAGCGACCGAAAGGCCGGCGGAAAGCGCCAGCCAACCAGCCCGTTTTGGCCCGTCGGCAGTCTTCGGCTTGCGCACCAGCGGCAACACCACGAAGGCGCTCGCCCCCAGCGCCACGAGTCCGAAAATTAAGATCAAGAAAAGTGGGGCCATGGCGGCAAGAGCCGTAGCATAGCCGCCCTCCGCTGTCATACCGCTCTTCGGCTTGACGCTTAAAGCCGCTTGCGATTGAGCTTTTCACTGGGCCCCGTGGCGGAATGGTAGACGCAACGGACTTAAAATCCGTAGCTCCGAAAGGGGCGTGCCGGTTCAAGTCCGGCCGGGGCCACCAGCCTTCGCCGCTTCGCGGCTACGGCTCGGCAAGCCAGCTCGCATGCGAAGCGGCGAAGGCTGTCGCGCCGAAGCACGAAGTGCGAAGGCGGACCGCGATTCTTCAAAGCGAAGTTGATCCATTTAGATTTTACGTTGGTCTAACCGATGATCTTCGGAACCGCCTACTCACCCATAACGCGGGAAAAGTCATCCACACATCCAAATACCGGCCGTGGCGGCTCAAAACATATATTGCGTTCGCGAATAGAGACCGAGCAACTCAATTTGAGGCGTATCTGAAGTCCGCGTCGGGCCGTGCCTTCGCAAAGAAGCGCCTATAATCGGTGTTCAGCTCGACGATATTGAGCACACGTCTTCTTGCCGCCTCAGGCATCGCGTTTGTCCACGCCCCGACAAAGACCTTTTGGGGCTACGGTGCCGAGCTCAAAGATCCGGACGGCTACGTCTTCCGCATCTGAGACAAGACCTCGATGAATGAGAAAGGCTGAGCCGCGCACGGCGCGGCTCATCTATTCATCGAGCACGATCCTGTCACCGCCCTCCAATGCGGCCAGCTTCGCGACAAGGCCGGGATAGGCTTTCAAGAGATCGCCCTTCAACCGCATCGCTTGGCGATATGCGGCCAGCGCCTCCTGATTGCGTCCCTGCTGCCAATGCGCGTCGCCGAGCGCAACCAAGCTTGGGACCGATTTTGGCCTGTAGTACAGCGCCATTTTGTAATCGGCCACCGCTTCTTCATATCTGTTCGTCGCCGCGTAGGAGCGACCGCGGTGCAGATACAGATAGTGCAAATCGGGATGAAGCCGAATCGCCTCGCTGTAATCGGCGATGGCGCGGGCGTGCTCGCCCTTATGGCTGAGCGCGAGTCCACGATCGTAAAAGGCCGTATACAGTGTCGGATTGAGCGCGATTGCGCGATCCAAATCGGCGATCGCTTCGTCATCGCGCCCCGTCTTGAGATATTCCGCTCCGCGATAGTGATGCGCCAGCGCAAGATTTGCCGGGCGCAGCTCGCCGCTGGCAATAGCGCCAGAGAACTGTTCGATCGCGCGCGCGTAATTCTTCTGCAGAAGCGATGCATAGCCGGCGCTGAAATCGCCCAACCCGGATGCATAGGCGGGCCATGCCAGTGCCGTTAATACCGCGATAAGCGCCGTCGCGCTCGGCTTCGATTTCATAGGCATCGTGTGCCTCCCTTTGAACCTAACCGGTTCGTATCCTAGGGAGCAGTTCAGGGTGACGCTGTGACTTTCAGCACAGCGTCGCCGCACGCGCGCTTACACCATCAGCCAATCCAGCGTGCGCTCGTTCTCGAGATTCTGCAGCCGGTCGAAGATGCGCGTCATAGCCGCTTGCGGGAAGCGCTTGCTCATCAGCATGAACTTCTCGCGAAGGGCCGCCTCGTCAAGCGGCCGTTCCGGCGTGCCGCGGAACTCTGTGACCGTCCGCGTCACCGTGCGCCCGCCCCTCAGCGTGACGGCAACCGTCGCGGTCAGATTCTCGCGCGACTGGCCGTCCTTCACCAGCATCTTGACCTTCTGCGCCAAGGCTAAAATCTGCCTGTCCTTGGCGACGTTCTCGTCGAAGGAATCCGGATCCACCGGATTGCGATACAGCGACAATGCGACCGAGAACGGAATCGAGTATTGCGCGAGCAGCACATCCGGCGGCACGGGGATGTTGTTCACGGTCGCCATGCGCTGATTGCCGGTGATCGCGATCGCTTCCACGTCGGCTGCGGTGAATTTGTTCTCGTTCTTCAGATCCAGCATCGCCTCCACCGGCCGGTGCGCGGTGATGTGGCAGGCGAAGCGCTTCATCATGATCGCCATGCTGTCGAAGCTCTGGCCAAGTCCCTTGGTCAGCTCGGCCGCATCCGATTCCTGACAGAAGGCGTGCAGGTAGCCCGATTGGCCTTCGAGCACGGTGGATGGCCCGGTAAATCCTTCACCGGCGAGGCTGGCCGCCAGCACGCCCGATTCCGCCGCGCGTCCCAAATGCAGCTTCTTCACCATGCCGCCATCGTTCGAGTTGGCAAACTCGAGCAGTCCGCCTGACAATGAGCCGGCAATGCCGAGCGCGTTCGTCATTTTTGCCGCATCGAGCTGCATCAGCTTGCCCGCGGTCACTGCGCCGCCGAACGGACCGGTCGTGCCCGGCGCATGAAAGCCGCGCGGCTCCAGCGTGCCCTTGGCCGCGTGGCCGATGCGGATCATCACTTCGGCACCGGCCGTCATCGCGCCGATGAGCTCGCGTCCGCTCAAGCCGCGCTCCTGCGCCACGGCGAGGCCGGCGGAAAACATCGCTGCGCCCGGGTGCGAGCCGGAATCGGGACTGGTCAGATTGTCGAGCTCGAAGGCGTGCGCCATGGCGCCATGCGCGAGCGCCGCCGACGGCGGCTGCACTTTGACAGTACCGGTGCCGAGAATGGCGCTCTTGCCGCCTGGGCCAGTTCGTTTCGCATGCGCGATAATCATCTCGCTCCACGGCAGCTTGCCGCCATAGAGAATGACCGCGACAGTATCGGTGATGCAGTTCTTGACCCGCTGCTTCACTTCGGCGGGAATTTCCTCGTAGCGGAGCGCGGCTGCGTATTGCGCGAGCTTGGTCGTGTAGCCGCTCAAGCGAGGTGCTGCTGCTTCGGCCGCCTTGCTCTCTTGGGCAACCGCGACAGCGGCAGGCACCGCGGCGGCGAGAAGTCTCGGCGGGAGCTGCGTCGCGCTAGCGGCGATCGCCATGCGGTTCAGGAAAGTCCGCCGGCCCAAGCGTTCGGATTGATGATCGGACATGTGCACCTCCCATGTACCGCGCGTTGTGCTCGCGGGCTTTGCACCAAAATAGCGAAATTTCGCACCCCTGCCGAGAGTGGCGTTCCGTGCTTTTCAAAGTCCCTGCGACAGCTCGCGTCAGCGCCTGCAAAGACCGCCAAACTGCACTACAGTGGCTGCCGCATTGGGCATTTTGGCGGGGCAAAACCATTCACACGCAGCTTTGCGTCGTCGGCGGCGGGCCGGCCGGCATGATGCATGGCCTTCTCATGGCCCGTGCCGGTATCGATGTCGTCGTGCTGGAAAAGCACGCCGACTTCCTCCGCGACTTCCGCGGCGACACGGTTCATCCCTCGACCCTGGAGGTCGTCTATGAGCTTGGGCTGCTCGACGAGTTCTTGAAGCGCCCGCATCAGGAACTGCGTGCGGCTTCCGGCGTCATCGGCAGGGTGAAAGTGAACCTTGCCGATTTCAGCCATGTCCCGGCACGTTGCCCATTCGTCGCGCTGATGCCGCAATGGGATTTTCTCGATTTCTTGAGCTTGCACGCCGGGCGCTACAAAAATTTCCATCTCATGATGGAAGCAGAAGCGACCGACCTCATCGAGGAAGACGGACGCATCGCCGGAGTTGTCGCCGATACCCAGCAGGGAAAAGTCGAGATTCGCGCTTCCCTCGTCGTTGGCGCCGATGGACGGAACTCGATCATCCGCGAGAAGGCGCGTCTGCCGCTCCAGGAATTCGGGGTCCCGATCGACGTCTTGTGGATGAAGCTGTCAAGGCGAAGCGAGGATTCCACGACCACGCTCGGCCGCATCGCCGCGGGCGTGATCTTCGTTACCCTCGACCGCGGCGATTATTGGCAGTGCGCTGTCGTGATCAACAAGGGTGGCGCCGAAGCCCTGCGGGCGCGCGGTTTGGAAGCGTTTCGCGCGCTCATCGTCCGCGTTGCACCCGAATTCGCCAACCGCGTGTCCGAGCTTCAAGACTGGGATCAAATCAAGCTCTTGACCGTCAAAGTCGATCGCTTGCGGCAATGGTCGAAGCCCGGATTGCTTTGTATCGGAGATGCTGCCCACGCGATGTCGCCGATCGGCGGCATCGGGATCAATCTCGCGATTCAAGATGCCGTCGCTGCGGCGAATATTCTCGCGCCTGCCTTCGCCCGTGGCGGCCCGACTGACGACGATCTCAAGCGCATCCAAAAGCGGCGCGAATTTCCCACCCGCGCGACGCAGTCGCTGCAGATGGCGATCCAGAACAACGTGATGACACGCGTGCTCGGATCAACCGTCGACCCGAAGCCGCCATTTGCAGTGAGACTGCTGAATGCATGTCCTTACCTGCGCCGCTTTCCTGCGCGCCTGATGGGCATCGGTTTCCGTCCCGAGCATGTGCATACGCCGCAAATCGCGATAGCCGCGGAATAAAGCGCGACCTTGGCCGTTGTTAATTTAGGAACGCGAGACAAGCGAGGACGTTTCTATAACTAGGCCGACGCGCGATTTTGAGCGCGTGGAGCGCCTAATCCCCCTTTAAAGCTAAGGAGACAAAGGAGGTAAAGATGACCAAGAAACTCGGGCTGACCATCGGTGCGGCGCTGCTGGCACTCGGCACGCTCACTGCTCCGGCACAAGCCGCCGGCGTGAAGGTCGGCGTGCTGACCTGCAACGTGCAGTCCGGCTGGGGCTACGTCTTGGGGTCGTCCAAGGACATCCGCTGCAATTACATCCCGAACAACGGTTTGGGTGAGCACTATTACGGCAACATTGCCAAGGTCGGCGTCGACGTCGGCTACACCAAGGGTGGCCTGCTCATCTGGAACGTGATCGCGCCAGCATCCGACGTGAGGGCGGGTGCGCTGGAAGGCGGCTATGGCGGTGTGTCCGCTCAGGCCACGATTGGCGTCGGACTTGGTGCCAACGTGCTCGTCGGCGGCTTCGACAAGTCGATTGCGCTTCAGCCTTTGAGCATCGAAGGCAATAAGGGCTTGAACGTCGCGGCCGGTATCGGTGCGCTCAATCTGAAGTTCGATAAGGGCTGATGCTGGCAAACAGCATTGGCCTGAAGTGAAAAGCCCCGCTGCTCCCTGCGCGGGGCTTTTCGCTATTGATCCGCATCGCGGATCAGTTCTGCATGGCCCAGCCGTCGACCGCCATCGCGGCTTGGCGCACCGCTTCGGTCAACGTGGGATGCGCGTGCGACGTGCGCGCGATGTCTTCCGCTGCCGCGGAAAACTCTATCGCCAGCGAAGCTTCGCCGATCATGTTGCCGACGTCAGGCCCGATCATGTGCACGCCCAGCACGCGATCGGTTTTCGCGTCGGCGATGATCTTCACGAAGCCCTCGGTGGTGATGTTCGTTTTGGCCCGCGCATTCGCGGTGAAGGGGAATTTGCCGACCTTGTAAGCAATGCCGGCGGCCTTCAGCTCTTCCTCGGTTTTCCCCACCACGGCGACTTCGGGATAGGTGTAGATCACCGAGGGAATCGCATCGTAGTTCACGTGGCCGACGCGGCCAGCGATGTTCTCCGCGCAAGCGACCGCCTCGTCCTCAGCTTTGTGGGCGAGCATCGCGCCCTCGCGCACGTCTCCGATCGCCCAAATGCCGGACACGTTGGTGCGAAAGTGCTCGTCGGTCACGACGCGGCCGCGCTTATCGCGCTCGACGCCTACATCCTCAAGGCCAAGCCCATCGGTGTAGGGCCGCCGGCCGATGGCAACCAGCATGGCATCTGCCTCGACCGTTTCGCGAGCCCCGCCGCTCGCCGGTTCAATCGCAACGTAAAGCACGCCTCCTTTCTTCTCGACGCCGACCACCTTGCTTGACAGCTTGAACTTCAGGCCTTGCCGCGTCAGCAGCCGCTCGAACTGGCGCGCCACTTCGCCGTCGACGCCGGGCACGATGCGGTCGAGGAATTCGACAATCAGAACGTCCGAGCCTAGCCGGCGCCACACCGAACCCAACTCCACACCGATGATGCCGCAGCCGATGACCAGCAATCGCTTCGGCACCGAGGAAAATTCCAGCGCACCGGTCGAGGACACAATCTGCTTCTCGTCGATGGTAATGCCCGGCAGTCCCGCAGCATCCGAGCCGGTCGCGATGACGATGTGCTTGGTTTCGAGCTCGCGCACGCCGTCTTTCGTCGTGACGCGAACTTTGCCGGGCGCCTTGATTTTGCCTTCGCCGACAATCCCCGTGACCTTGTTCTTCTTGAACAGGAATTCGACGCCTCTGGTCAGCTCTCCGACCACCTTGTTCTTGTGTGCCATCATCGCGGCAAGATCGAGGCCGGGCGTACCGGTGATCCCGAAGCGCGGAAAGTCGAGCCGCGCAACCGTATAAAGATCGGTGGCGTGCAGCAGCGCCTTAGACGGAATGCAGCCGATATTAAGGCAGGTGCCGCCGAAGGAGCCGCGCTTGTCGATGCAGGCGGTCTTCAGCCCGAGCTGGCCCAGTCGGATGGCGCAATTGTAGCCGCCGGGTCCGCCGCCGATGACCACGACGTCGTATGTTTCAGCCATGACTTCGTCCTTGGAAAAGAAGAGCGCGGTTTACAAATCGAGCAGCAGCCGCTGCGGATCTTCGATGTTTTCTTTCACGCGCACGAGAAAAGTCACCGCCTCGCGGCCGTCCACCAGACGATGATCGTAGGACAGCGCCAGATACATCATCGGGCGGATCTCGATCTTGTCGCCGATCGCAACCGGGCGATTCTGGATTTTGTGCATGCCCAAAATGCCGCTCTGAGGCATGTTCAGGATCGGCGTCGACATCAGCGAGCCGAATACGCCACCATTGGTGATGGTGAACGTACCGCCGAGCATTTCCTCGATCTTGAGCTTGTTGTCGCGGGCGCGCGTGGCGAAATCCCCGATCTGGCGTTCGATCTCCGCGATGCTCAGCACATCGGCATCGCGCACCACCGGCACGACCAAGCCGCGATCGGTCGAAACCGCAACGCCGATGTCGTAGTAGTTCTTGTAGACGATGTCGTCCCCGTCGATCTCGGCATTCACCGCCGGGATATCCTTGAGCGCCGCGACGCAGGCTTTGACGAAAAATCCCATGAAGCCGAGCTTGACGCCGTGCTTCTTCTCGAAGCTGTCCTTGTGCGCCGCGCGCAGACCCATCACCTTTGAGAGATCGGCTTCGTTGAAGGTGGTGAGCTGTGCGGCAATCTCCTGGCTCTCTTTGAGCCGCAGCGCGATGGTCTTGCGCAGACGCGACATTGCTACGCGCTCTTCGCGTTGGGCTTCCGGCCTTGGACCCGACGGTCGTGCCGGTGCCTCAGCGCGCACGGGCGCCGCTCGCACCGCTTCCAAAGCGGCCAGCGCGTCGCCCTTGGTCACCTGACCGCGCTTGCCCGTGCCGGTCACCGTGGACAGATCGAGCTTCTCTTCTTCCGTGATGCGTCTCACTGACGGCGGCGGAGGTGGCGGCGCCGCAGCAGCGGTTGGTGCTGCCCGCGCTTTTATAGCCTCCGTTTTCACCGGCTCGGTCTTGGGCGCGGGCTTTGCTTCCGTCTTTGCCGGCGCCGCACCTTCCTTCACTTGACCGAGGACCGCGCCGACGCCGACCGTGCCGCCCGGCTGTATCTCGATGCGTTCGAGCACTCCGGCGGCGGGCGACGGGACCTCGACGCTGACCTTGTCGGTCTCGAGCTCGACCACCGGTTCATCCTGCTTGACTGCGTCGCCTTCCTTTTTCAGCCAGCGCGCGATGGTCGCCTCGGTGACGGACTCGCCCATGGCCGGCACTTTGATTGCGATGCTCATCGACGATCCCTCGTGCTTCTGCTCGTCACAGCGTCAGTGCATCGTTGAGGAAGGTTTGCAGTTCGGCTTGGTGCTGACTCACTTGACCCGCGGCAGGCGAGGCCGACGCCTTGCGGCCGGCATAGCGCAGCGGTCCCTTGATACCCAGTTGCTCCATCAGGCTTTCGATGTTCGGTGCCACGAAGCTCCAGGCGCCCTGATTCTTGGGTTCCTCCTGGCACCAGATGATGTCCGCGTTCGGGAACCGCGTCAGTTCATCGGTCAAGGCAAGACCCGGGAACGGATAGATCTGCTCAAGCCTCAAGATCTGGATGCGATCTTCGCCGCGTTTCTCGCGTTCATCCAAGAGATCGTAATAGACCTTGCCTGAGCACAAGATGACCCGCTTGATCTGATCGTTCGGCTTGAGCGTAATCGTCGAGCCGGGTTTGCTTTCGGCATCGTCCCACAGCACGCGATGGAAGGACGATCCGGGACCGAACTCGCTCAAATTCGACACGGCGCGCTTATGGCGCAGCAGCGATTTCGGCGTCATCACAATGAGCGGCTTACGGAAGTTGCGTCCCATCTGGCGCCGCAGCACATGGAAATAATTCGCCGGCGTCGTGCAGTTCACCACCTGCATATTGTCATCGGCAGAGAGCTGCAAAAAGCGTTCGAGCCTCGCCGACGAGTGCTCCGGGCCCTGCCCCTCGAAGCCGTGCGGCAGCAGCAACACCAGCCCCGACATGCGCAGCCACTTCATTTCTCCTGAGGCGATGAACTGATCGATGATCACCTGCGCGCCGTTGACGAAGTCGCCGAACTGCGCTTCCCAGCATACCAGCGCCTTGGGCTCGGCCAGCGAGTAGCCATACTCGAATCCGAGCACCGCCTCCTCCGAAAGCAGTGTGTCGATCACTTCGAGTTCGGCCTGGCCTTCGCGGACATGATTGAGCGGCACGTAGCGGTCTTCGGTCTCCTGATCGACGAATGCGGCATGGCGCTGCGAAAACGTTCCCCGCGACGAATCCTGGCCCGACAGCCGCACCGGGAATCCCTCGTCCAGTAACGTGCCGAAGGCGAGGGCTTCGCCGGTCGCCCAGTCGATGTGCTCTCCGGTGTCGATCATACGGCGCCGTGTCTCGATGAGCCGCGCCAGCGTCTTGTGCAAATGAAAATCTGCCGGTGCCGACGAAATCGCGTGTCCAACCTTCTTCAGCGTTTCGATGTCGACATCGGTCTCGCCGCGGCGGTCGCCGCGGGGCGCAATTTCGAGCCCGGTCCAACGGCCATCGAGCCAATCCGCTTTGTTCGGGCGGTAATTCTTGGCGACTTCGAATTCTTCTTCCAGACGGCGCGCAAAGGCCGCGGTCATCTCTTCGATTTCCGCCGGCGTGAGCACGCCTTCCTCGATCAGATTCTTCGAATAGATCTCCAGCGTCGTCGGGTGCGAGCGGATTGCGCGATACATCAGAGGCTGCGTGAAAGCCGGCTCGTCGCCTTCATTGTGACCGAAGCGGCGATAGCAGAACATGTCGATGACGACGTCTTTGTGGAAGAGCTGGCGGAATTCGGTCGCAACCCGCGCGCAATGCACGACCGCTTCCGGATCGTCTCCGTTCACATGGAAGATCGGCGCTTGAACCATCAGAGCGACGTCGGACGGGTAGGGTGACGACCGCGCATAGGCGGGCGCCGTGGTGAACCCGAGCTGGTTGTTGACGATGAAATGAATCGTGCCGCCGGTGCGGAAACCCTTGGTACCCGACATGGCGAAACATTCGGCGACGATCCCCTGTCCGGCAAATGCGGCGTCGCCGTGCATGAGCAGCGGCATCACCGAGCTGCGTTCGATCTTGTCGCCATATTGGAACTGCTTGGCGCGCGCCTTACCCAGAACGACCGGATCAACCGCCTCCAAGTGCGACGGATTCGCGGTCAGCGACAGGTGCACATTCTTGCCGTCGAAAGCGCGATCCGACGACGCGCCAAGATGGTATTTGACATCGCCGGAACCTTGCACGTCGGACGGCTTCGCCGTGCCGCCCTGGAATTCGTGGAAGATCTGCCGGTAGGGCTTGCCCATCACATTGGCGAGCGTGTTCAAGCGGCCCCGATGCGGCATGCCCATGACGATGTCTTTGACACCGAGGGCACCGCCGCGCTTGATGATCTGCTCCATCGACGGAATCATCGCTTCACCGCCGTCGAGACCGAAGCGCTTGGTGCCGACGAACTTCACGCCGCAGAACTTCTCGAACATCTCGGCTTCGATAAGCTTGTTTAAGATCGCGCGCTTGCCTTCAGGCGTGAAGGCGATCTGCTTGTCGGGGCCCTCGATCCTGCGCTGCAGCCATTCGCGCTGCTCGGGATCGTTGATGTGCATGTACTCATAGCCGATGGGGCCGCAATAGGTTCGCCTTAAGATGGCGACAAGCTCGCGCGGCGTGACGGACTCGAGCCCCATGATTCCGTCGATGAACACCGGACGGTCGAGCTGATCTTCGTGGAAGCCGTAGAACGACGGCTGCAATTGCGGCAGCGGCTTCCTCTTCTCCAGCTGAAGCGGATCGAGCTGCGCATCGAGATGGCCGATGATGCGATAGGCGCGGATGAGCTGAAAGGCACGGATCGAGGCTTGTCCGGCCGAGTTGCTGTCCGCAGCCGGCGCGACCGCGCTCGCGGCTTTCTCGGGCGCCGAACCCCAATCGCCGGTTAGCGCTGAGATCAGCTCACCGTTCTCAAGCGCGAGCCTCGCGTCGCGGCGCCATGCCGGCCCGCGCCCCAATTGTGTCGGCGAAAGTCCCTTGTCACCGAGAGCGTCAAAAAACGCACGCCACGTCCCGTCGACTGAATTGGGGTCGCTCAAATAGTGGGCGTAGAGCCCTTCTATGAAGCCGGCATTGGCCCCGTAAAGGAACGAGGTTGCTTCCAGCACCCGGTTGGGAGAGGTGCGCTTGTTGGACCGATTGGACTTGGATTCCGCTGTCATTTCAAATGCTTGATGGAGACGCCCCCGCGACCGCAGGGCCCGGTTAAGCGCTCGACCTATTCCTCTCCCGCAGGAAACGCGCCACTCGAGAAAGGACCTAAACCGATTTTATTAAGATTGCATCATTACCGGCCGATTCAATGGCCCTTCAGCAGCTCCGCAAGCGTCGTTCCGAGCGCCGCCGGATTGGGCGAAACCACGATCCCGGCCGACTTCATCGCCTCGATTTTCGAGCGGGCGTCGCCTTTGCCGCCCGAGATGATCGCCCCGGCGTGCCCCATGCGCCGTCCCGGCGGAGCTGTAACGCCGGCGATGAAACCCACCGTGGGCTTCTTCACCTTCGAGCGCTTCAAGAACTCGGCGGCGTCTTCTTCGGCCGAGCCGCCGATCTCGCCGATCATGATCAGCGACTTCGTTTCCGGATCGGCGAGGAACAGCTCCAGCACATCAATGAACTCCGTGCCCTTGACCGGATCGCCGCCGATGCCGACGCAGCTCGACTGCCCGAGCCCCACCGCGGTCGTCTGCGCCACCGCTTCATAGGTAAGTGTGCCCGAACGCGAGACGATACCGACGGAACCCTTGCGATGGATGTGACCGGGCATGATGCCGATCTTGCATTCGTTGGGCGTGATCACACCGGGACAGTTGGGTCCGACCAGACGCGTTTTCGATCCGCAGAGCGCGCGTTTCACCTTGACCATGTCGAGGACTGGGATGCCCTCGGTGATGCAGACCGCGAGCTCAATTCCGGCATCGATCGCTTCCAAAATCGCATCCGCGCAGAAGGCCGGCGGAACGTAGATCGCCGATGCGGTGGCACCGGTTTTCTCTTTGGCTTCGCGCACGGTCTCGAACACCGGGAGGCCAAGATGCGTCTGGCCGCCTTTGCCCGGCGAGACTCCGCCGACCATCTTCGTGCCATAGGCGATCGCTTGCTCGGAATGAAACATGCCCTGGGCGCCGGTGAAGCCCTGGCAGATCACTTTGGTGTTCTTGTCGACCAGAATGGACATGGCTCAGCGGCCCTTCACGGCTTTGACGATCTTCTGCGCGGCATCGGCGAGATCGTTGGCCGAAATGATCGCCAGCCCCGACTTGGCGAGAATCTCCTTACCCTGTTCGACATTGGTGCCTTCGAGCCGCACCACCACCGGCACCGACAGCGACACTTCCTTCGCCGCTTCGACGATGCCGTTGGCGATGATGTCGCAGCGCATGATGCCGCCGAAAATGTTGACCAGGATTCCCTTCACGTTGCGATCGGAGAGGATGATCTTCAGCGCCGCCGTCACTTTTTCCTTCGATGCGCCGCCGCCGACGTCCAGGAAATTCGCCGGCTCCTCGCCATAGAGCTTGATGATATCCATCGTCGCCAT
>Ga0126377_10001522_pt1 | contig 15310 bp, 23 predicted proteins | sample PanSoiMetPlot_22_FD_92647 | JGI IMG/M metagenome (GOLD analysis project Ga0126377, IMG submission 92647) | Tropical forest soil microbial communities from Panama - MetaG Plot_22 | ecosystem: Environmental > Terrestrial > Soil > Tropical forest > Bulk soil | place: Panama | collected 2016-02-17
CCTGATCGGACAACTCGGCGGCAAGGTCGCCGACGGCAGCATGACCGAGGCGGCCGCCAAGGACCTGATCGCCAGCCTGACCTCGAGCATGACCGCTCAGGCGTCGAAGCAGAACGCCCAGGCCAACATGCTGCAGGCGCAGACCCAGCAGCAGCAGCTCGGCGTTACGGCGGCCACGGGCGCGCTCACAGCCGTCCAGAACGCGGCGCAGACGGGCGCTGGCCTGCTGCAGAACCGCGTCACGGCGGGCACCGGTGCGCTCAACAACGCCATCAGCGCCATCGCCGGCTCGAAGATGACGTCGGCGCCGGCGGGCATGGGCGCCAACCTGACCGGCGGACTGCAGGAGTGGGTCACCCAATTGGGTGGCGGCCAACCGGTGTACGACTCGGCGGCGGCCATGGTCAATCAGGCCAACCCGGCCGTCAAAGGCGACCCGACCGTCGCGCAGCAGGCGTACACGGCGCTGCGCGGCGCGATGGACCTCTACAAGCAGCAAACCGGCCAGGACTGGCAGCCCAAGTTCAACGCGCCGACGACGACGGGCACCGACCAGACGTCGCCAGGTGCGGCGGCGGCGACCGCATCACTCCAGGCGTCGGCGCCGAACGCGCAGCAGCTCGCTAACCAGGCGCTCGCCTCGCAGCAGACCGCCGCGGCCACGACGCCCTCGAGCGCGCCCTTCGGCGCAGTCGGCAGCAACCCGATGCTTGCCACGCAACAACGCGTTGCGCCACCAGTCGCCGCACCGGCCATGCCGTTTGGTGCTATCGCGGCCAATCCGATGCTGGCGGCCCAGCAGCAATACCTGCCCATGCAACCATTGCCGATTCCGCAAGCAACAAACTTCCGCGCGCCGGTGACTGCCTGATGGCCGACAATCCGCAACTCAGCGCCTTTATCGACCAGTTGGCCGGCGCCACCGCGTCGGGAAATACGCAGCAGGTCCAGGAGGCCATCCGCGAGTTCAACCTGAACTATGCCAACTCGGTGGCGCAGCTCTACACCCAGAACTGGGGCCCCGGTCAGCCGGCACCCATCGGCGCTACGACGCTCGCGGGCGGGCAGGCCACCGGCAATATCGGCTACATCCCCGGCTACACCGGTACCGACGTCAGCCAGACGCTGAACCAGATCCAGGGCGCGGCCTCGACCGCGCAGAACGCCGCGGGACTGACGGGCTGGTACGCCGCGCCGGCGCAGTCGCAGTACTCGCCGGGTACCTGGGTGCGGCTGGACCCCGGCACGTACGACACGCGTCAGTTCGGCGACGTGCAGATCAGCTACGTGCTGCCGTCGGGTCAGTTGCAGCGCATGAGCACCACCCAGGCGCGCGCGATGGGCTGGGACGGCGACCTGTCGAAGATGACCACGCTGCCGGCGAATCAGGCGATCATGCTCGAGCGCGCGCCTCCGACACAGACGCCGGCCCAGACGCTGCAGGGGCTGACCGCGTACTCCAACCTGAACACCGCGGCGCAGAACGCGGCGCTCGCGCAAGCCGGTGCGACGGGCATGTATCAGGCACCGGCGACGATCTACGCGCCCGGAACCAACGCCTCGGGTGGCCGCTTCCAGGATCTGGATCAGGGCACCCAGCAGGCGTACTTCATGTCCAACGGCTCGGACTGGAACGCGGCCATGGCCAAGTGGGTAGCCGATTCGAACAACGCCATCCGTCAAGCGGTCGAAGGAGCGGGCGGCACGTGGAATCCCGGCCAGCCCGGTACGCCGCAGGAGACGCTCGCCGCGCAAGGCCAGTACTTCACCCAGGCCAACCAGCTCGCCTCGCAGTTCGGCCAGTACTACGCGCCGGGCGCGCCCGGCCAGGCCGGCGTCGCCGGAGTGAACGCGCCGCAGGCGGGGCAACTCACCCAGTCGATGCAGGAGCAGATCTATCGCCAGCAGTTGGATGCGATCAACGCCGCGGCCCAGTTACAGGCCAACCCATTCAGGCAGCAGCAGGTCATCGGCCAGCTCGGGCGCATCCTGGGCGGTCAGCCCGCGGCTAGCTTTTCCGCGCCGAACACGGTGGCCGGCGTGGGCACCGCCGGCGGCACGGGCCCGAACACGGGCATGGCCTACATGTCCCAACTGATCGACGACATCCGCAACCCTGGCGCCAATCAGTCCAGCGTCAATTCGGTGCTCGAGGGCATCCCCACTCCGAACAAGATCAATTCCCAGGATTTTCTCCGCTCGGCGCCGTCGACCCAGAACATGATCCTGCAGGGCATGCAGGAAAAGTACGGGCTCGATCCCAAGGATTCGCTCAACCAGATCAAGAACACGCTCCCCCAGTTCTCGGCGCCCTCGACCTTTGGGAGCATCAAGGGGTAGACATGCCGGCGACGTCTAAAGCACAGTACCGCTTCATGCAGGGGGTAGCGCACGGCAACATCAAGGCCAAGGGGCTGAGCAAGGCCAAGGCTGCCGAGTTCGTCAAAGGCCAGTCATCCAAAGGTCTGCCCAAGAAGGCGAAGCCGTCGAAATGACGATGGACGTGCGGCGTTCGACGCACCCTGACCTCCTGGACGAGCTCGAGCAGGTCCAGCCACCTCAGTCGAGCGAGTCCCAGCCGACAAACGGTTCTGTGCGGGCCAGACGTCGGCGCAATGGCGCGACGGCCCAGCCCGAGCCATCCCCTCCCGGAGACTCCGAGGCACCCGTCGCCGAGGAGGAGCACGGCTCCGAAGAAGAGGTGTCACCTTCCTCGGAGCCTGCCGCTCCAGAGATACCCGAATGGTTGACCTCGGCGCGCGCTGCCGAGGACCCGCGCGAAATGCTGCGTCTGCTGGTCAAAAACGTACCGCGTGATGAGATGGAGCAGGACGACACGCTGCGCGGCTGGCTGGGCGACTACGCCAACCAACGCGCGCGCCGGATGCTCGAGGAGCAGGACCGGCAGCGTGCCGAGCGCGCGCGCTCAGAGGCCTACGACAAGGGCGACCTGTATACCCTCGGCCAGCTCACGGCCGCCGACCTGCAGCAGCAGCGCGAGCTCGCGCAGCAGCAGTATCAGGCCACCCAGAACCCGTACATGCAGGGCATCACCCAGTTTCAGGCCGGCCTGCCCGACGCCGTGCAGCGCGAGGTGCAGGGCCGCAATTACGACAATTTCCAGGCATATCTTCAGGCCGTCCACGAGTCTGCGATTCGCCACGGGCTCGAGGAAGAGGTCCGCAAACGCGAGCCGGCCTTGCGAAAGGCCGAGCTGTCAACGACCGTCGGAGAAGAGAGCTCCCCCGAGCTAGACGGTGGACCTGCGCAGGCGTACCGCGAGATCACGGACGCCCAGGTCGCTGCCATGACGCTCGAGGAATACGACCGCTACTTCGACGACAAGGGCCGCCCCAGACCTGGCGTGCGCGTCAGTCTGACCCGCGGTATCGACGTGCGTCGCGAACAGCGGCGGTGATCTCCTCACCTCTTTTTTCAGAGGGGTGAGACGTTGAAAGGTTAGGAAAAACCAGTGGCCACTGGTGCAAGTGAATTTGTCGACAAGACCATCGCCGATGGCGTGTTCTCACCCGACATCTGGTCGAAGCAGGTGCTGCGTGCGACCGAGAGCAACCTGGTCTTTGCCAAGTGCGTCAACCGCGGCTTCGAGGATGACGCCAGCGTGGGCAAGAGCGTCAAGGTCGCCAGCGTCGGCAACGTGGCGGCGCGAGCTAAAACCGAGAACACGGCGATCGTGTACGAGACTGTCGCCGAAACCGCCACGACCATCACGCTCAACATTTGGAGTTACGCCGCGGTCGGCATCGAAGACATCGTCAAGGTCCAGTCGATCGTGGACGTGCAGAACGAGTACCAGATGAAGATGGGCTACGCCATCGCCCGCGACATCGACTCGAAGCTCGCTGCCGACGTGGCCGGCTTCACGCAGACCGTCGGCACGCTCGGCACCCCGCTCGCCGACGTGGACGTCATTCGCGCAAACCAGTACCTCGACGACGCCGACGCGCCCGCGGACGACCGATTCTTCATCATGTCGCCGGCCGAGAAGGCCAGCAAGATCGGACTCGATCGCTGGAGCAACGCGCTGTACATCGGCAATCCCAAGCCGTTCGTCACCGGCAGCCTGGGCGACATGTACGGCATGAATCTGTTCGTGACCACCAACCTGGTCAAGCCCGCCGGCGGCCAGGCCAACAACTTCGCGTTTCAGCGCGAGGCGCTGGCTTTGATTGTCCAGCGATCGCCGAAGATGCACCTGTTCTACGACATCGACTTCTTCACCTGGAAGCTTGCCAGCGAGGTGATCTACGGCCACCAGATGATGCGTCCAACCTTCGGCGTGTGGGCCAAAGGCGTTGGCTGAGGCACCCTCGGACCTGCTCGAGCGGCTCGAGCAACGCGCCGCGCCGGTCTCGAGCCCGGTCCGCTCGAATCTCAACTACAACTTCCCCCTGGCCTGGTACCGGCGACCGGGTGACGGCGACATCGTGCAACTTCAGTCCGACCCGTACAACCGCACCATGTACGAGGATCTCGGCTTCGTGTACCTTCGCCCACCCGAGGCCAGAGAGTGGCTCGAGACGGTCCGCCCGGAGGAGATCCTCAAACAGAAACGGCGCGCGCAACTCATTACCGCCATCCGCCGCATCGCCCAACGCGTGCCGCAGTACGTGCTCGACGAGGACCAGGACAACCCCTTCAGCCTGCGGAGTACCGAGGAGCTCGAAGAGATCTTCGAAGACGCCAAGGCGCAAACCGGGCTGAAAATGCGCTTGCCGCCGATCAAGCCGGAACCGACGAAGGCACCCTCCTCGGACGCCAACCTCTCCGGTGTCGAAACCGGCATGAGCATGGAAGAGCTCGATAGCAAGTTGACGCGCGGTCGGGGCTACGACCCGATGCGCGAGGCAAGGAGACGATCGTGAGCGAGACATCCTCCGGGCCGAGCCCGTGGCTGACCGCAGCCCAGGCCGAGCCGACCGCGCCGGCTGGCACGCCGCCCGGCAACCTGTTCTTTTCCTACAAGAAGCCGGACGGAGACGAGTTCGTCGGGCCGGCGACGAGCGCCGAGGAGTACCTGAAGCTGGGCTACACGGTGACGGGCGAGCACACCGTGGAAGATTCAAATTCCTTTCGCGATCTTGTTAGCCCAGGTTCACTCGAACCGCCAGCGAGCGGAGTCGAAACCTCCCAACCCGCCACCACCGAAACCCAGCCCCAAGGCGAACCGCCGCCAGCGGCGTAAGAAGAAGGCTCTCTAAAAAATGTCTGGAGTAACGGACGCGGCGGCTATCGCGGCTCAAATTGGCGCGGCGCAGGGCTTGTGGACGCATACCGCGGTGGACTGGGGCGGCAATGAGGGCTGGGGCAAGCCGGGCGGCTATCCCAACGACGCCAAGAGTGGCTACCTGGGGATCGGCAATGGCACGCGGCCGAATGGCGCGGCGACCCAGAGCGGTCCGACGGGGTCGCCAATCATCACCGGCATCCAGCCGACGACGATCGCCACGACGACGGCCGGCGTGCTGTTCATCATCAACCCGGCGCCGACCTCATGTCGTGTCAATTACGGGCTGGCCGCGGACACGCTCAGCAGCAATCAGGCTGGTACGGCGACGAGTGGCTCGCAGGTGGTCAACTTGACCGGGCTGGTGACCAAGACGCAGTACTGGGTCCAGGTGCAGGCCACCAACGCCTCTGGCACGTCGCTCAGCGTGCCGCTCACCTTCACCACGCTGTGAACCACCGTCCTGGCTGCACCTTCGGACCAGGCAGCTACCGCATCGAGCTCATCTCAGGCTCGAGGCGGTATTGCCAGTCCGAGGATGAGGTCAAGCAGGTGTACTCGTTGATGATCGCCGACACGATCAAACGCGTGGCCAGGGACGGCTACTGCCTGGACCCGCACGAGCGCGACTCGCCCGACGTGCTCGACGCCGACCGGTTTCTCAGGATGCCCCGAGACGACGCTATGCGCGAGCTGGGCGATATTTCCGAGCAGGAGTACCTCAGGGCCTACCGCGCGGTCGAGGACGCGGTTCTGGCGCGTGACAGGGCCATATCCGCGGGTGCCAGCGAACGGCCGAGCATCGTCATCAAGAAGAAAGGGCGGCGTGTCACCGACATCACAACCCTCGACGGTTGAGCCGCTCAAGGTCCAGGGCTTCATCAGCGGCGGGACGACCACCAATCCGACCGCCAATCAGGTGCTGGCGTATTACTGCGCATGCGCTCCCGGCGTCATCAGGCGGGTGGTCGCTGCCGCGTCAGTGTCCGGCGGGACGGCAACCATCCTGGACGTCCGCAAGAATGGCACGAGCATGTGGACCGACCCGGCGCATCGACCGACCCTAGCGGTGGGCAAGAGCGGGGCGTTTACCACGTACCCGCCCGATCGCGGCAGTATCAAACCTGGCGACCTGGTGGCGCTGGTCGTGGTCCAGGCGGGCAACGTGGACGTCGCGATCACCGCGGCGATCGAGGAACCGTGACCGAGACCCCGACACTCAACCCGTATCAGCCGACGCAGGCGCCGCCCCTGCAGCCGTTGGCCAAGTCGAGCGCGCCGCCGGTGGTGCCGCCTGGGACGACGCCTCCACCGGCACCGCCGTTCGTGCCCGACGTGCCGCCGGCGTGGATCGGACCGCCTGGTCCACCCGGCCCGACTGGCGCGGATTCGACGGTGCCCGGCCCTCCCGGTCCTCAAGGGCCACCTGGACCCCAGGGCATCCAGGGCGCTACAGGGGTCCAGGGTCCACCCGGCGGGGCGCCGGCGTGGAGGGGCGAGTGGTCGTCATCCACCGACTACGCCAGCAACGATGCCGTGTCGATGACCGGGTCCAGCTATTACGCCGCGGGCGACCCGGCTGTCGGTGTCCAACCGCCAACAGCACCCTGGCAGCAAATCGCGGCCAAAGGTGACACGGGGCCAACCGGACCCCAGGGACCAACTGGCGCGACCGGATCGCAGGGTCCAACTGGCAACACTGGCAGTCAGGGACCGCAGGGCAATCCGGGCGCCACTGGCGCCACCGGTCCGGGGGTGGCCACCGGCGGCAGCGCCGGTCAGGTGCTCACCAAAATCGACGCCACCGACTACAACACCAACTGGCAGACGCCCTTTTCGCAGGCGACCGCCGACACGCGCTACCTGCAGCTCACGGGTGGCACGCTCAGCGGCGCGCTGATCAACGGGACCTTCATGGAGTTGACCGAGATCGCCAAGCCGGCCAATCCCGCGGCGGGCAAACTGCGCCTGTACGCCAAGGCCGACCATGGCCTGTACATCCTGGACTCCACTGGCGCCGAGCGGCGTCTGGACGTGATCACCCTCGAGGGCACGGTGTCGTATGCCTAACCTGGCCGCCTACCGCTCGACCTTTTCGGTGGAGGCAGGGCCGTACATCGGTCCGGAGTCCTACGACGTGCGCGCCATGAGCGGCTCGGACCTGAGCCACCTGTACTGCCTGGAGTACCCGATCCAGTCCGGTATCCCGCAGCAGGACCAGCTCATCGACCGGCCCCTGTACCGTCCGCAGGCGGTGCATACCGGCGACAAGCATCGCTACGTGCAGGCGTATACGCCCGCCACCGGGCTGATCACGCCCGACCTGGTGTGGGCGCTACCGCCGCTTGCCGATCCCGGTACCGGCACCCAGTATCAGAACCTGGAAGCCTTCACCTACGCTGAGTTCGAGACGCTCGACTACAACGACATGGAGAACACCGGCGCGGCCGGCTTCGGCGAGCGCTTCGAGGTGCTCGGGCCGTTCGACGCGCCCACGACGCACCGCCTGATCAACGACGGCCTGAAACAGTGCTGGCTGATCGTCGAGGTGGCGTGTGTCCCGACGCCCCTGAAGTCGCGCCACAACCTGTCGGTGGTGTGCCCCTGGCTGCAGGACCCCAGCGACGTGCTGCAGGTGGGCACGCTCAAGGACTACCAGGACCGCGACCTGATCGACCCCTTCGAAAACGTGGTGCGCGGCATGATCGAACGCGACGGCGGCGACTTCTACTTGAACACCGGCACCACCAGCTTCGTCGACGGCGACATCCTGTGGCTGCGGGTGCTGAAGCGTGCGTACGACCACTGCCGCGCCTCGGGCGGCATCTTCGGCGACCAGTCGGGCCTGTACCTGGAAACAGACGAGGCGCCATGCGAGCGCGACTGGGTGGCGTCCTCCGCGCTCGTCATCGCCTGGCGCCGCTTCGCGCACCTGCTCGAGCCGCAGGCTAACCAGCGGCTCATCCGCGACCAGGCGGCGGCCGCGGCGTGGTTCACCGACCGCACGCGCGAGCACTTCACGGCTCCCCTGCCGGGTCGCACGCTCCGACGTCGGCGCTATTTTGGGCCACCGCGCCAGCTCGCGGGACAGTACTGGGGATGAAGCGCCGCTACACGCTGCTCGAATGGATTCGCTGGAATGCCTGGTGGCACGGTTGCGCTAACTGGACGCGGCACCGGAGGCGCGCGTGAGCCTGTACGCCAAGCGCGACCCGTGGCCCTTCCATATCAAGATCAACGGCACCGGCCACATCATCGGCTCGCCCGGTCCTGGGCAGCCGGCGCTCATCTCGTCCAAAGCCGAGGACATCTCGAGCGTCGACCCGCCGGACTTCACCTACGCCAACCTGTCGCCGCTGGCTGACCGCGAAGAGCCGTACGAGTCGCTCACCATGGGCCTGGGCCTGCGCACCCAGCACAAGTGGGAGGACTATCGCTACGCCGAGGCGATGGGCGTCGACCTGAGCGTGCATCCGTGGTGCAAGGGTCCCGAGATCCTGGACAGCACCGGCTCCGGCACGGGCGAGGTCGTCGACTTCTTCGAGCTCGGCGGCACGCTGTTCATGGCCGCCGGCACCCAGATCCTGAGCTACACGCCGGGCACCAACACCTGGGCGGTGACGCACACGTTCGCCAATCCGATCGTCGCCGCGGTCGTCTTCGCCTCCAACTTCGATGGTATTCCCAAAGTGTGGGTCGGCTTCGGCGACGGCATCCTGGCGCAGTACTCAAGCAACGGCACGGCGTTCACGGCCATGGCCAGCTTCGGCGCGCTCGCGTTCATCCGCATCGGCCGCGAGTGGTGGTGGGCGGATGGCACCAACCTGCTACGAAAATGCGACACCAACGCGGACCCGACCAGTGAGGCCAACTACACCGCGCTGATCTTCCGCATCGGTGACCGCTCGAGTCCTATCACGGCGCTGATGGCGACCGCCGGCGGCGTACTGGTCATCGCCAAGACGGACGGTCTCTACACCCTGGACGCCGCTGGTGACGACCATCCGCTGTTCCCGTTTTTGCAGTACGCGCCCAACGCGCGTAATGGAAAATGCCGCGGCCAGTTCCTGAACGACCTGTACTTTGGCTACGGCACCAACCTGGCGCGCGTCGGCACCGACCTGGGCATGGAGCAGATCGGCCCTGAGCGCTTGCCGGACTACGACGGCCCGGTGCGTGGCCAGGTGACCAGTTTCGTCGGCGTCGGCTCGCTCTTCGGCTACGCCGGCATCTGGAATCCAGACACCTCAACGGGCTATCTGAGCAAATTCGGCGCGTTCATCATCCAGGGCACGTTCTCGACGTACCAGACGCTGGCCAACGTGCTCGCCAATCCGGAGCGCATCGACGCCTGGAACGGCGCGCTGAATCGGGGCTGGTCGGGCAAGTATCCGTCGCGCATGTTCACCACGGCCATCGGTGCGCCGGCCGGCCACACCTTCACCATGATCGGCTTCTCGAACGGGACGTGCGCGCGACTGGTCAATCCGTGCGTGTTCAACCCGCTGGCCTGCTCGCAGTACCGCTTCGTGGTCGGCGATGACTGGGTGCGACTGCCGCTGTGGCACGGCACCTATCAGGCGTCGCGCAAGACGCTCAGGTCCTGGTCGGTGGTCGGCCCGCACATCAACACCACCAACTATCTGACGCTCGAGTACAAGACCAGTCCGTCGCAGAGCTCGTGGACGGACTTTGGCTACAACTTCCAGTTCGGAACTTTTGACCGCCAGCCATTTCCGGTGGGCACGGTGGCGATCCTGGCCGAGTTCAAGGTCCACCTGCACAACACGGTGAACACCGACTCGCCGGCGGTGGCGTCTGTGGCCATCGGGCACGCGCTGCGACCCACGCGCATGATGACCTTCGAGGGCGACATCCTGTGTGCCGACGGGCTGGTGCGGCGCGACGGGGTGATGATGCGCAAGGGCCGGCTGCAGATCCGCCAGGAGGTGGAGGCCGCGGTCGACAACCCCGGCGCGGTGGCCGTGGTGCTGCCAGACGAGACGAACACGTACCTGAGTTTCATCGACTACCGCGTCGGTCAGGCGTTCGATGAAGTGGGCCGCCAGTGGCGCGGCAGCCTGCACATCAAGGCCGTATCGTGGACGGCCGTCGAGCCACCCCCCAGTTAGGAGGTTTTTCAGTATGGCGCGCACCAACGCAGTCAACTACACCGGTGCGAATCAGTTCCCCATGGCTAGCGCCGGCACCGACATCTTCAAGAAGGAAGACGTGCAGACGCTGGCGCTGGCGGTCGACAACCACGACCACTCGAGCGGCAAGGGCCTAGTGGTCAGTGTCGCGGGTATCCCGGCTGGCGCGATCGACGGCTCGAAAATCACCGACAACACGGTCACCTCGGCCAAGATCGCCGACGGCACGATCGCCACCGCGGACCTTGCTAACAACGCGGTCACCAACGCCAAACTGGGCACCGACACGGCGCGGCTAAATTTACTTACTGACGGGGGCTTCGAGATCTGGCAGCGGGGCAACGGGCCGTTTGTCGGTAATCAGGTCTACAGCGCTGATCGCTGGTTGCAGCAGCAAGGCGGCACGTCAACGGTTTCAGTATCCAGGGCGACGGCACCGGATGGTGCGAGCTACGCCTTGCAAGTCACCTATACGCATAACGCCGCCTCCGTTGTCATGCACATACACCGATTGTCCGGCGAGTCGTCGAACCTTCGTGGCAAGACGGTCACCTTCGCTGTTTCAGTTCTGAGTTCCGTTGCAAATGCGGTCAGGCTCGAACTTGCTGACGGCTTGTCCAATGCCTTTAGTTCGTATCACCCAGGCAATTCGCAGTGGGTTCGCCTGTCGGTCACGGCAACGCCTGGTGCCAGTGCTGCTGTTCTACAAGCACGGATCGATCTGGAAGCTTCGGGCACGTTCACAGTTGATGATGCCATGCTCGTCGTCGGTTCGGTCCCAGCCGACTACGCGCCGCTCACTCCGACGGACGAGTGGGCGCGGTGCTTGAGGTACTACGAACAATCACCGGGCAATTTCATCGGCAATGGCTACGGCCTGACCACCACCGCTGCCGACATCTTCTATCGATATATGGCCAACAAAGGCGGGGTGCCGACAATTACGCTGGCGGCAGGCTCGGCTTTTACATTACGGGTAATTGGGAGCAATGTGACCTGCACGGCAATTTCTTCTGCTTCTCCCAGCCAGACCGCCGTGCTGCTGAATCCAAGCGTTGCCAGTGGATTAGCGGTTGGACAGGGAGTGACATTGTCATCAACTGGCGGCACGATCACAGCGGAGTGGAATCCATAATGAGCGTCTACGTGTCAGATTTCACCTCCGCCACCGAGTGGCAGGTTCTCCACGATGAAGGTGGGCATGGTGGCACCATCGATCCAGCCACTGTCAAGCACACCACCAACATGGACGGCTCAGAAGATCACAACTACCTGATCATCACCTGCCCGGTGTGCGACTCGACCAGCACCCACCCGGTAGCCGGCGGCGCGCAACCGCTGAGCGTGCAGCAGATGTTCGTCAACCACGTCGCGGCGAATGGCTGCCCCTGTGGCCAGATTGCAGCCAGTGATCCCGATGGGCTCGGCGAGTCGCACGTCAGGCTCAACGTCAACAGAATGGACGGACCAGGGAGGTGGCAACTCGGATGACCGAAACGCAGTTCCAGTTCAAGGTGGTGTACGTCGATCCTGGCGACGGGCTGATCGTCGGTATGGAGCCCTCCGGTGGCGCGGTCGGCAATGCCCACAAGGTCGCGGTGCTGTTCGACCAGGCCGAGTACGACAAGCTCATCAACACCGACCCGGCCTACCTGTCTGGCGACAAGTTGCACGTGCTTTCAGCGCCGGACCACTCATGACCGAAGAAGAAATCCAGGCAGTGATCGCGCAGCTCCAGCAGCAACAAAGTTTGCAGAGCGCCGCGTTGAAGGCCGCGCTCGAGGCTAGGTGGTCGGGCGGCGCGGACACGGTCGACGGCTACGTCCAGGCGCTGACGCCGGGCATCCAGACGCAGCCCGAAACACCCTTGTATCCCAATGGCTGAGCCGAGCACCGAGCAACTGCTCAACCAACTGAGCGAGCAGCAGGCGGCCATCTCGGCGGGCATCAACGCCATGAACGAGGGCCGCTGGCTGGCCCAGGACTTTGGCGCCAACTCGCTCGAGGCGATCCTGTACGGGCTCAACCCGACGTGGCAGGGTGAGATCTCAGCGCGCGAGCCGCTCTATGTCCTGCCGCCGGAGCCGCCGCAGGTCGACGTGCGCTGGATCGGATCGCCGAACCACTACAACGGACGCGCCGGCTGGCCGGTGGTGGCCATCGTGGTGCACACCATGGCCGGCACGCTCAGCAGTTGCGACTCGTGGTTCCAGAATCCGGCCAGCCAGGTCAGCTCGCACTACGGCATCGGGCTCAAGGGCGAGCAGCACCAGTACGTGAAGTTGGCCGACGGTAGTTGGGCGAATGGAATTTTGGAGCCTGGCAACCAGTGGGTGAGCATCGTCGGCAACTCGGCGAACCCGAATTACCAGACTGTGACCATCGAGACCGAGGACAACGGCTCCGGCGCCACGCCGGTGACCGATGAGCAGTACGCCAGCACGCTGGCCGTGGCGCGACTGGCGATGCAGACCTATCCGAGCATCAAGTCGCTCATGGGACACAACATCATCTCGCCGAGCTCGCGCAGTCAGTGCTGTGGCAACCGCTGGTGGGACTCTGGGCGTTTCAGCCAACTCGCCGCGGATCTGGGGCTCGAGCCGTACGAGTGAGGCGTGGACTCCTCGCGGCTCGAGCTGGTCAAGACGATCGCCACCGCGGTCATCGCCATCGTGCTGATCGTGGCTATGACGTGGATCGTGCTATCGCCGAGTACTGACGAGGCGGCCAGCAAAGCGGCGCTGCTGGTGGTCGGCTCCGCGGTCGGCTTTCTGTTTGGGCGCGAAACGCGCGGCTGAGGGAATGGGTGCGTCGCCTTATGGTGGCGTTCGTGCTGCTCGGCCAGTCGACGCTGGTGCAGTGCTTCGTCTTCACCGCTGGCGGCGGCGTGATTGGCGCGTGGATGGGCGTGCAACTGTACGACACGGTCCTCCAGGTCGCGGCAGCCCTGCCGGCACCCGTGCCGACCTACGGCCCGACACCGCTGCCGAGCCGCACGCCCAATGGCGGCAAAGACGCCAATGCGCGCTTCCCCGCCACGCCCGGACCGCGCGCGTGAGCAGCGCCGAAGACTTCGCGGCAATCGGTGCGCTGATCGGCAGCCTGGCCGGCGCGCTCACGTTCGCGATCAAACTGCTGGTGGCCAGCAAGAACGAGCGCATCGGCGACCTGGTGGACGAACGCGACTACTACCGCGACGCGGCGATCGCGGGCGGCCAGAAGATGCCGGACTTCGAGGAGTGGTACTTGCGGCGCCACCCGCCGCAACACCGCTAGAGGCCTAAACTGGGGGTGTCTGGCGGCTGAGTTCTTGCGGGGCCGTCAGGCACGGGGTTGGCCGGCTGCGGAACGTTCGGCCAACCCTAATAGCGTCGGCCGCGTATGCCGTTGTAGATGCCGCCAATGATCATCAAAACGGCGAGTAGGACGAACAACCAGTCGGGCATCATTCTGGTAGGACTTCGTTGACAGGGTAAGGTGCAGCGCTTCCGGCGCCCTCGGCGTAGCTCGCCTCTTGTGAGGCCATGCTGCCGGACCCGGACGACCTCGACCCGGTTCCGCCGCGGTCCTCGGCGTTCAAGCTGGAGGTGACGCTGTCGGTGGGCTACACCCGAGAGCGCGCCGGTCACACGGTCACCGGCAAGTGGGAGTCCACGGCCGTCTCAGTGCTGCTGCTGGTCGGCGGCATCGCGCTCGTGCTGCTGTTCATTTACGAGATCTTCCAGCGGATTCTGTGAGCGTCCTGGCCTGCTCGAAGGCGTCCTCGTCGGCGTGCAGCAGGCCCACGATCAGCACCTTGAGCCGTTCAACCTCGGCCTGGGCGCGGTCCTTCTGCTGGCCGTACAGACGTGCCAGTGACGCTGAGGCTTCCTGCTCGCGCGTGAGCCGCTCAACCAACTCACGGAGTTCGTCGCGCTCATCGCTGACCATGAGCAGTTGGGTGCGCGCTCGCGCCCGTTCCGTCAGCAGTTGCTCAGCCAACTTGTCAGACACAATAGTTCTTATCTCTATCAACCAGTTCCGCCAACCGATCCCAGTTCGCCTGAGAGTCATTATCTAAGTACGCCTCGACCGCTTCCCGCAGGGTTTCGTAGCTGGCACCCCACTCACATTCAAACTCAGCTATCTGATGACCTGACGAGCCAAGTTGGACGGAATGTCGGTGGCGGGGCTTGGTCAAGCTAACCACCACTATCGCTACCTAAGCGATCCAGCCACGCTTGCGCATCTCAGCGAACCCAGCACGAAGTTCTTTTGCTTCTAGCGGGTTGATGTAGTGGCAGCTCTGACAGCGGCAGCCGATGATCGCGTTCTTCGGGATCCTGGCCAGGACGCTTTCGTGCAGGTGGTCGATGTTGCCGCATGCCGAGCACTGAATATCGATCATGTGCGAGCCGTCGTGGCAGGCTGGCGTCAACGGTCGCGGTGTCAGCCCGGCGTACGTTGGGTTGTCGGTCAGGCGGCGCCTACTCACGGATGTAGCCCAGCACGATGATGGCCAGCATGCCCATCACGCCCGCTGCGGCAAACACGAGGATGACGCTGGAGGCATCGTTCATCGCTCGACCCACTCGAGCCAGCGATCCGCCAACACCAGGACGTGCTCACTTTTGACGTCCTCCCGCATCTGAGCGTAGCGGCCGACGAACTCGGCCGCGGCCTTCAGTACTGCGAGCCTGGTGATGCGCTCGTCTTTGGCTGTGACAGCTAGCTTGTCATTTGGCGGCGAGAGATTCTGCAACTCCACGATGTACCCCTTCGAATCAACCTTCATGCGGATGTGAGCGCCGGCTTCGGGGAGCTCGACCGGTCGGAATTGCGAGACGTTGACCCACGCGCCGCCGAGTTTCAAACCCTTGGCATTGACGCTCTCGACGACGCCCTCGACGTCTTCGGTCTGCACACGGCC
>Ga0126377_10001523_pt1 | contig 15310 bp, 15 predicted proteins | sample PanSoiMetPlot_22_FD_92647 | JGI IMG/M metagenome (GOLD analysis project Ga0126377, IMG submission 92647) | Tropical forest soil microbial communities from Panama - MetaG Plot_22 | ecosystem: Environmental > Terrestrial > Soil > Tropical forest > Bulk soil | place: Panama | collected 2016-02-17
GCGAACGCGCTGCTCGGCGAAGCCGCGAACCACACCGGCCGCTCGCTCCGCAAATGGACGCTCGGCACGCTCTCGAGCGCGTGGCTGAAGCTCGAGTTCTCGTCGACGCAGCCGCTCGCGGCGTATCCGCAGCAGGCGCAGGCTGTGCAGGCGTGGCTCGGCAGGATCGGCGACCGCGTCGTCGCCGAATGGCCCGAGACCGATCCGGTCGAGAAGATCAACAACCATTACTACTGGGCCGCATGGAGCGTGATGGCAACGAGCGTCGTCACGAACCGGCGCGATCTCTTCGACTGGTCGGCGAAGATGTACGGCATCTTCGCCGACCAGGTCGACGCGGAAGGTTATCTCCCGAACGAGCTCGCGCGCGAGACGCGCGCGCTCGGCTACAACAACTACGCGATCACGCCGGTCGCGATGATGGCCGCGTTCGGCAAGGCGAACGGCGTCGATCTCGCCGGCGAAGGCCACGGCGCGCTGAAGCGCGCGGCCGACCGCACGCTGGCCGGCATCGCCGACCCGCACGTGTTCGAGGCGAAGACCGGCAAGGAGCAGGACCTCGAAGGCCTCGACCAGCAGGACTCGAAGCTCGCCTGGCTCGAGCCCTACTGCTGGACCGTCGGCTGCGACGGCGCGACGGCGCAGAAGGCCGCCTCGATCCGGCCGATGAAGAACCGGCGGCTCGGCGGGAACCTCAGCACGCTGTTCGCGGCGCCCTGAGGTCCGGAACCCCGAAGCTTATTTCGCAGCAGCCACCGAGGAAGCTGCAGCGAGCGGCACGTACAGCGCGCTCGGATGCGCCGCATCGTGATACAGCTTCACGGTCACCTTGCGCGCCTCCTTGCCCGATTCGTTCGCGACGACGTCGCCGGTGTTGTAGTTCTTCTGGCTGTACATCGAATTGACCGGCGCGATCACGAGCCGCACGCGGCTGCCCTTGGCGATGCGACGCGCGGTGAACGTGAAGTGGTCGAAGTCGTAGCGCTCGATCGAGCCCGGCTTGACGAGGTCGGCTTCGCGAAAGCTCTTGCGATAGCGTGCGCGCATCAGGTCGTCGGTCAGCGCGACGCTGGAGCCGTCGGGCTTGATCTCGTAGACGCCGACGACGAAATCGGTGTCGGGCTGATCGATCGAAAGCCACGCCGACAGCTTGAAGAAGCCCGCGACGTCGACATCGGCCGCGAGCGGCGCCGAGTGATAGACGAGGATCTTGCCGGCCGAATTCAGCATCCAGCGCTGGTCGGTGAGACCGTTCTGCACCTCGACGCTCTCCCACTCCGCCGGCGAGTTGTCGAGCGGATCGTAGACGTAGCTGTCGCGCTCGCCGCTGCCGGGCTTGCGCCTGTCGAGACTGCCCGATGCGAAGACGTCGTTCGCGCGGCCGTTCGTCGAGTCGAGATACCAGGGTTCGCTCTTTGCGGTCACGGCATCGAGCGTCGGCGCGTAGCGCCAGGCTTCCTCGCCGACGACGTAGAACGCGACCTTGTCCTTCAGGAACTCGGGCTTCGCGCCGGCCTTCATCGTCCAGTCGTACCACGCCTTGTGCAGCGCGTTCATGTCGAGCAGCGACGCTTCGCCGAACTTGAGGCCGGCGACTTCGGCCTGCGGCGTGCGCGTGCCGGGGTGGTCCCACGGCCCGATGATGAGATAGTGCTTGTCCTTGCCGGCGTCCGAGCCGTAGCGCATGTACTCGCGGTAGTAGGCGAGCGCGCCGGGCTGGTCGCCGTCGTAGTGGCCGGTGATCGTCAGGATCGGCAGATCGAGCTTCGCGTACTGCTCCTTGGTCGGGCTGTAGCTGTCCCAGTATTCGTCCTGCGCCGGGTGCTCGATCCACGTGTGGAAGATCGGCGAGGGATTGCCGACGTATCTATCGAGCTCGGAAAACGGCGCGTGCGCATCGTAGAGACGCCGGAACTGCGCCGCCCAGAACGCGCTGTCGCCGAAGATCTTGTCCTGTCCCGCGTGGCCGCTCGTGAACGTCAGCCACTGCATGTCGTACGGATAGAAGACGTTGTTGCGCATCGGATAGTCGACGCCGGGCTTCGGCGAGGCGACCGGCACGATCGTCGCGAGGTGCGACGGGAATTCCTTCGCCGTCGCCCACTGGTCGTAGCCCGCGTACGAGCCGCCCCACATCGTGACCTTGCCGTTGCAGTACGGCTGCGTGCCGAGCCACTCGACGATGTCGTGCCCGTCCTTCGCTTCCTGCAGCAGCGGCATGAAGTCGCCTTCGGAATTGCCGCGGCCGCGCACGTCGATAGTGAGATAGACGTAGCCGTGCCCCGCGAAGTACATGCCGCGGTCGTGATAGCTCTGCGCGATGTACGGCGTCAGCGTGAAGACGCACGGCAGCGCGTCCTTCTGGCCGAGCGGCTTGTACACCGTGGCATTGAGCTTGACGCCGTCGCGCATCGGGATCTTGACGCCCCACTGGAACTCGACGGGATCGCCCTTGCCCTTGTCGCCGCTCTCGGCGGCGGCGGCCGCGGTGAACGCAAAGGCGAAGAGGCCGAGAACGAGAATGCGATGGCGCATGGATTTCCCCCGGATGGTGTAAGGACTCAAGCGAAACGTGCCACGTCGCAGGGCGCGAGGTCGAGCGACGGGCGCACACCCGCGACGACTTCGCTGACCAGCAGGCCGGTGACCGCCGACATGCTGACCCCGAGCATGCCGTGGCCGGTCGCCAGGACGAGATTTTCGATGCCCGGCGCGCGGCCGAGCATGGGCAGGTCGTCAGGGGTCATCGGCCGCCAGCCGTACCATTCCTCGACGACCGCGGGCCCCTCGGGCTCGATCAGGTACTCGGCCGCGCCGCGGCGCAGCGCGTCGAGCCGCGTGCGGTTGAGCGAGGTGTCGTAGCCCGCGAATTCCATCGTGCTGCCGAGGCGGTAGCCCGAGGACCACGTGGTCACGCAGACGCTGCGCTCCTTCAGGACGAGCGGCATGCGCGGCGCGCGGACCGGCCGCGTGTAGGTGATCGAGTAGCCCTTGCCCGGCTGGATCGGCAACCGAAGGCCGAGCTGGCGCGCCAGCGGCGGCGACCACGCGCCGAGCGCGAGCACGACCTCGCGGCCCGTGAAATCGCCGCGGTTCGTCTTCACGCGCGCGACGCTCGCGCCCTCGCGCTCGAGCGCCTCGACCGCCACGCCCTCCTCGATCGCGCCGCCCTTCGCGCGCACTACGCGGGCGAGGCCATCGACGTAGCGATCGGGTCGGAGGTGCGCATCGCCCGGATTGAGATACGCCGCGACGACGCCGGGCTTCAGCGCCGGCTCCATCGCCTGCACGCGGGCGCCGTCGATCGTCTCAATCGGGAGGCCGATTTCGCCGAGCGCGCGCGGCAGCCAGCTCGAGCGCTCGAACTCCTGCGCGTCGCGGAACACGTAGAGCGTGCCGCTCGCCTCGAACTCGCAGTCGATCGACTCGCGTTCGACGAGCTCCTCGATCAGCCGGCGCGACTGCAGCAGCAGCGGCGCCTTCGCGGCGGTCGCTCGGCGGAAATCGTCCCAGTTGCAGCGCCGCGCGAATCCGAACAGCCAGCGCGCGAGCGCGGGATCGAGCCGCGGTGCGATGCGCAGCGGCGCGTCCGGATGCAGCATCGCGCGCAGCGCGGAGCCGATGATCCCCGGCATCGCAAGCGGTGTCGCGTGGCTCGGCGTCAGCGTGCCGCAGTTGCCGTGCGAGCTGCCGCAGCCGGCAGTGCCCTGCTCGAGCACCGTGACGCCGCGCCCGGCTTCGAGCAGGTAATACGCGCAGGCGAGGCCGATCACGCCGCCGCCGAGGATCAGGACATCGGTGCTCCGCGTCGCCGTCATCGATCGCGCATTCAGGGCGCCGCCGCCTTGAAGCCGGGGCCGGTGACGAAGCGGCCGGGCTTCGCGCCGGTGCTCTTGCCTTCGCGCACGATCTCGACGCCGTTGACGACGACGTCGCTGACGCCGGTCGAGAACTCGCGCGGATCGTCGTACGTCGCGTGGTCGGCGATCTTCGCGGGATCGAACACGACGACGTCGGCGAAGTAACCGGCCTTGAGATAGCCGCGGTCGTGCAGCTTGAAGTTGTCGGCCGGCAGCGCCGAGAGCCGGCGGATCGCGCTCGGCAGCGTGTCGACGTGCTCGTCCCGCACGTATTTGCCGAGGAAGCGCGCGAAATTGCCGTAGGCGCGCGGATGCGGCTGGAACTTCAGGAACACGCCTTCGGGCACGTACGAGCCTTCGTCGGACCCGAGCGCGACCCACGGCTGCGAGAGGCCGAGCCTGACGTTGTCCTCGCTCATCAGGAAGAACGCGGTGTCGACACGCGCATGGTCCTCGATGACGAGATCGATCGCCGTCTCTTCCGGCGACGTGCCGCGCAGCTTCGCGACGTCGGCGAGCGTCTTGCCGGTCATCGCCTTGAGCTTCTCGTTCTTGAAGCCGATCAGAAGAATGTTCGCGGGATCGCCGGCCGCGTAGCAGAGGTTCTCCCAGTCCTTGCCGGGTGCGCGCATCTGCTTCAGGAGCTCGGCGCGCTGGTGCGGATCCTTGAGCCGCTCGATCCACGGATCGAGCCCGCCTTCCTGCACGGCCGGCGGCATGCACGCGTTGAGGCCGGTCGCACCCGCCGTGTACGCATACATGTTGGCGCTGACCGAAACGCCTTTCTTGCGCGCCGCCTCGATGCGCGCGATCGCCTGCTGCATCTTCGGCCAGTTGTCCTTGCCGGCGGCCTTGAGGTGATAGATCTCGCCGTGGATGCCGGCGGCCTCGGTGATGCCGATCAGCTCGTCGATGCCTTCGAGCAGGCGGTCGCCTTCGCTGCGCATGTGCGAGATGTACGCGCCGCCGTAGGGCGCGGCGGCCTTCGCGAGCGCGGTCAGCTCCGCCGTGTCGGCGAAGTTGCCCGGAAAGTAGATCAGCGCCGAGCCGACGCCGAGCGCGCCCTCCTCCATCGCCGTGCGCACGAGCCCCTGCATGCGCTCGAGCTCCTGCGCCGTCGCCTTGCGGTTCGCATTGCCGACGACGTGCTCGCGCACGGTGCTCGCGCCGACGAAGCTCGCGACGTTCGGCGCGAGGCCGCGCTGCTGCATCGACTGCATGAACTCGCCGAACGAGGACCAGGTGATGTCGTACTTGATGTCGGCTTGTTGCTCCCGCGCTTCCTTCTTCATGGCGTCGTTGAGCGGGCCGTACGACCAGCCTTCGCCGAAGATCTCGAGCGTCACGCCCTGCAGGCTGTCCGAAACGCCGCGGCCGTCGACGATGAGCGAGTCCGGCGCCCACGACAGCACGTTGACGAACCCCGGCGCGACGGCCATGCCGCGCGCGTCGACCGTGCGCGTCGCGTGCGCGGACTTGAGATCGCCGATCGTCGCGATGCGGTCGCCGCGGATGCCGATGTCGGCCTGGATGGGCTCGCTGCCGGAGCCGTCGTAGACCATGCCGCCGCGGACGATGAGGTCGTAGCCGCCGCCCGACTTCGGCGCCGACGACGGCGACGTCGCACAGCCGCCCGCCGCGAGCACGGCGAGAGCCGCCGCGAGGCCAATCGGAAATCGCATGGGTCACCCCGACGCCAAAGCCCGAAGCCTAACCGATATGTCGCACCCCGGGCTGGCATCAAATCTGCATCGATCGAGGCAGGATCTACCAGGGGAATCCGATGAAAGCCTCGACCAACGAACTCTTGCTGGCACTGCGTTCGCCGTCCTCGGGTTGGCTGGCCGCGCTGATCTGCGCGCTCGACGAAGCCACGCAGGATCCGGCGTTCTCCGATCACCAGCGCGATCTCGTTCGCGGCCTGCTCGACATGGGCCAGGTCCCGCAGCAGGTCGCCGTCGCGGCCAACGCGCGCCTCGAGAGCTTCGAGGAGACGGTCAAGGACCTGCAGACGTACCTCCTGGAAGCCCAGCCTGCCCCGGTCCCGCAGGTCGCCGCGCGTCCAAAATTGACAGTTTGCGGCGGCACGGGCTGACGCTTCCCGGCCGTCGTTTCCTACCGGAATCAGTGCCTCCGGCCGTTGACACCGCGGCCGGGCTCGGCGAGCTTAGCCGGGTGCCGCTCCACCGAAGTCGCCTCGCCTTCCTTCTGCTGACCAGCCTCCTGACCGGCTGCTTCGGCACCTCCCACCGACCCGAACCGCCGCTCGCCGCCGGCCCGCCGCGCGCCGATGCCGCCAACGCCGTGCTGTTCCGCGCGATCGCGCTGGTCGGGACGCCGTACCGCTACGGCGGCAACACGCCGCAGGGCGGGTTCGACTGCAGCGGCCTGGTCGGCTACGTCTTTCTCGACGCGGCGGACGTCGCATTGCCGCGCACGTCGTCGGACATGAGCGAGCTGCGCGCGCGGCGGCTCGACCGGGACAACCTGCAGGCCGGCGATCTCGTCTTCTTCGAGGAAGGCCGCCGCATCAGCCACGTCGGCATCTACGTCGGCGAGCAGCGCTTCGTGCACGCGCCGAACCGCGGCGGCACCGTGCGCCTCGACCGGCTCGACGGCGCCTGGTGGAACGATCACTTCGCCTACGGCAAGCGCGTGCTCGACTGAGGGCTCAGTGCTGGTGGCCGTGGCCGGAAACGCCGTGCGCATGGCCGTGCGAAATCTCTTCCGGCGTCGCGTCGCGCACGTCGACGATTTCGACGTCGAATGCGAGCGTCTTGCCGGCGAGCGGATGGTTGAGATCGACGTCGACGACGCTCGAGCCGACCTTCAGCACCTCGACCTGGCGCTGGCCGCCTTCGCGCGTCGACAGCACGGTCAGCATGCCGGGCCTGAGGTGATCCGGATCGCGGAAGTACTTCTTCGGCACGCGCTGCGTGAAGTCCGCGCGGCGCTCGCCGTAGGCCTGCTCGGGCGGCACGCTGACGTCGAACTTCTCGCCCGCCTCGCGGCCCATCAGCGCGGCTTCGAGGCCCGGAATCAACCCGCCGTGGCCGACCAGGAACGCCAGCGGCTCGCCGCGCTCGCGCGAGGACTCGACGGCCTCGCCGTTCTCGCTGACCGTGTAGTGGAACGCGACGACCTTGTTGTTTTCGACCTTCATTGCCGACTCCGAAGCGGGCGCGCAGCCTAGCAGTTGGGCCCGCGCCCGTCACGGACTGGGCGCGGCGGCGGTTCCGCGGAACTCGGCGCCGCGCGCCTCGGGCCCGAGCGCCGTCACGATCGCGAGCAGCACGGCGACACCCGCGATGAAGATCGCCATCACGAGCGCGTAGTTCTTGTCGTGCTGCACGGCGAGATGCGTCAGCACCGGCGCCGCGAACGACGCGAGCAGGTTGCCGCCCTGGTAGGCGAAGCCCGGCAGCGTGCCGCGCACGGCGCTCGGCGAGAGCTCGTTGAGATGCACCGGCACGACGCCCCAGGCGCCCTGCACCATGATCTGCAGCAGGAACACGCCGATGCCGAGCATCACGACCGAGCCGCCGAATGCCCATAGCGGAATCATCGGCAGCGACAGGAGCGCCGCGATGATGATCGCGCGGCGCCGGCCGATCTTCTCCGACAGGCTGCCGAAGAAGAGCCCGCCGATGATCGCGCCGAGATTCAGGACCACGGTCAGGGTGCCGACCGTGCGCGTGTCGAAATGGAGCTGCTCCTTGAGGAACGTCGGATAGAGATCCTGCGAGCCGTGGCTGAACATGTTGAAGCACATCATCAGCACGACGAGATACGCGAAGAGCGGCCAGCGGCCGCGCATCGTTTCGCGGAGGCCGGGTCGCGGCGCGCCCGCGCCGGCTTCGGTCCACACCGGCGATTCCGGCACGTGGCGGCGGATGAACAGCACGAGGAGCGCCGGCAGGATGCCGAGCGCGAACATGCCGCGCCAGCCGATGTGATCGAAGAGCGCAATGTAGAAAAGCCCGCCGATCAGATAGCCGACCGCGTAGCCTTCCTGCAGCAGGCCCGACACGACGCCGCGCGCCTTCGCCGGAATCGATTCGAGCGCGAGCGATGCGCCGATGCCCCACTCGCCGCCCATCGCGATGCCGAAGAGCGCGCGCACGATCAGCAGCGCCGCCAGCGACGGCGCGAGCGCGGACGCGGCTTCGAGCACCGCGAACAGCACGATGTCGACCATCAGCACGGGCCGCCGGCCGTAGCGATCGGCGAGCCGCCCGAAGATGAAGGCGCCGAGCGGGCGCATCGCGAGCGTCAGCGTCAGCGAGAACGCGACCTCGGCGGTGCCGACGTGGAATTCGCGCGCGACTTCCGGGATGACGAACACGAGCAGGAAGAAGTCGAACGCGTCGAGCGTCCAGCCGAGGAAGCTCGCCAGCACGACCTTGCGTTGCGTCGTGTCGAGCTCGCGCAGAATCGAAAGGAATTGCATGCCGCGTTCCGTCGGTGTCGGGGCAGACGAAGCGCCGAGCATATGTCGAATCGCCGCCCGCGCGCACCCGCCCGCCTTGTGCGCGCTCGGGCGGCCGGCCACAATCGATCCGTTCCCGTTGCCGATACGAGCCGATCCGATGACGCTTCCTCTCGCCACGCGCCGCGAATTCATGGCCGCCCTCGCTTCCGGCACGCTCGCCGCGGCGCTCCCTTCGACACGCGCGGATGCCGCGGCGAATGCACCAGCGACATCGTGGCGCGGCTACGAGCGCGCCACGGTCATCGACGCGCTCGGCGGACCCGGCAGCGCGAACAAGCCTGGCGCCGCGCTCGACGCGAGCGACCTCGCCGACGTGCGCGCGTCCGGCATCACGGCGGTCAACCTCACGGTCGGCCGCGTCGGCAGCTACGTGCGCGACTACGACGGCGCGATCGAGAGCATCGCGCACTGGGACAGCGAGATCGCCGCGCATCCCGACGTGCTGATGAAGCTCAACGACGCGCGCGACTTCGCCGCCGCGAAGAAGAGCCGCCGCCTCGCGATCATCTACGGCTTCCAGGACGCGACGCCGTTCGGCGAGGACCTCGACCGGCTCGACACGTTCCACGGCCTCGGCGTGCGCATCGTGCAGCTCACGTACAACCGCCGCAATCTCGTCGGCGACGGCTGCCTCGAGCCCGGCGACGCCGGCCTCAGCACGTTCGGCCGCGATCTCGTCGAGCGCATGAACGCCCGCAACGTGCTCGTCGACCTCAGCCACTGCGGACGGCGCACGACCGACGAAGCGATCGCGTCGTCGAAGAAGCCCGTCGCGATCACGCACGCCGGCTGTGCCGCGGTATCGGACCTGCCTCGCAACAAGAACGACAAGACACTGCGCGCGCTCGCCGAGCGCGGCGGCGTCGTCGGCATCTATCTCATGCCGTACCTGCGCACGTCGGGCCAGCCGATGGCCGAGGACGTCATCGCGCACATCGAGCACGCGCTCGACGTCGCCGGCGAGGATCACGTCGGCCTCGGCACCGACGGCATGATCTCCACGGTGCAGCTCACCGACGAATACAAGAAGGCGTTCGCCGACGAGATCGCCGAGCGCAAGGCGCGCGGCGTGTCCGCGCCGGGCGAGACGACGGCCGTATACACGTTCGTGCCCGATCTCAACTCGCCGCGCCGCCTCGAGACGATCGCGGCGCTCCTGTCCAAACGCGGCAAATCCGACCGCGCCATCGAGAAGGTGCTCGGCGGCAATTTCCTGCGCCTGTTCACCGAGACCTGGCCCGCGTGACGGCGGACGCGACGGTCCGCAACCGCATTGCCGCGCGCTATCGCTGGCCCTCGCTCCGCTCGTACGCGCGAGGCAAGCTGCGCTGGGATCCGCTGTTCCCCGCCGTCGCCGCGGAGCTCGCGGGCTCCCCTCGCCCGCTGCTCGACATCGGCTGCGGCCTCGGCCTCTGCGGCCAGTATCTTCGCGAGCACGGCTTCGGCGCGCCGTACCGCGGCGTCGACCTCGACGAAGCCAAGATCGCCGAAGCGCGCGGCGCGGCCGAGCGCGGCACGGTCGATCTCGCATTCGACGTCGCATCGGCGGCGACGCTGCCGGATTTCTCCGGCGACGTCGCGCTGTTCGACGTGCTCCACTACCTGCCTGGCGGCGCGCAGCAACGCCTGCTCGCGGACGCCGCCGCGCGCGTGCAGGTCGGCGGGCTCCTGCTGATCCGCAACGTGCTGCGCGAGCCCGGCTGGCGCTTTCGCGTCACGGTCGCCGAAGAGGCGTTCGCCCGCGCGCTGCGCTGGATGCGCTATCCGGTCAGCCACTATCCGACGCGCGCCGAGATCGAGTCGCCGCTGACGCGCATGGGCTTCGTCGTGCGCATCGCGCCGCTCTGGGGCCGCACGCCGTTCAACAGCTACCTGATTCTCGCGCGGCGCGAGTCGCTCGCGGCGGCGTGACCCTTCAGGGCTTGGCCGATCGCGTGCGCCGGCGCCGCATGCGCGCCTGCAGCTTGACGCGCCGCTCGGCGAGACAGCGCGCATGCGAGCGCCGCGTCTCGGCATCGCCCGGCATCGCCGCGAGCGTCGTGCGGTACGCGCAGAATTCGGCGTACGCGCTCAGCACGCGGCGCAGGCGACGCAGCAGGAGCTCGAGCATGATCGCATCGTCGAGGAGGCCGATCACCTCGATGTCGTCCGGGATCAGATCGTCCGGATCGCTGAAATACGCGAGCGTCTCGACGACTTCCGAGCGCTCGGGATCGCCGAGCGCCCAGGCCTCGTCCTCGAGCATCAGGATCAGACGCTGTACTTCGACGAGGCGTCGCCGCACGTAGGCCGGCGCCGAGCTCGCCGAGAGATGATCGAGCGCGTACTTCGCCGCGTCGATGACGTCGACTTCGTCGGCGCAGCGCGTCATGCGGCGCGCGCGCGTCAGCGCGGCCTGGAAGCGCTCGATGTCGGCGGGTTCGAGTTCGAACGTGATGCGCATGACGGCGCGCAGCGTACGCGGCTCGCCGTTGCGGGTCAAAAGGTATCGCGTTCAGTGTTCGAAATAGTGCTCGATCGGCACGTCGACGGACGTCCACGTCGCTTCGGCGAAGAGATCGGGCAGCGGCGTGTGGCGCTCGAGCGGCTGCGTCTCGGGCATCGGCTCGCCGTCGCGCGCGAGCAGCCGGCAATGCTCGTCGATCGCGCGGCGCGCGTAGAGGATCGCCTGCTGCGCGTCCCGGCCGACCGCGCGGCAGCCCGGGAGGTCCGGGATCATCACGCAGTGGAGATCGGCGTCGACCTCGCGCAGTGCCAGCAGGAACCGCACGACTACTGCACCGTCACGCCGACACGGCACATCCGTCGCGCTGATCGATCGCATGCGCCGTCCTGGCGCCGATGCTCGAATCCTGTCATGCCCATCGCACAACCATCCCGTCGGCGTCCGCCGATCCCCAGTTCGCGAGCAAGAACTCCTGTGCCCCGCGCAAAGGCTAGTTCCCGCCGCGCAGCGAGCATGTGAAAACGCAGCGGAGTCAGCCATGGGGCATACCGCTCGTCGGCGATATCGAACCGGCGGCGCCGACGAGACGCGCCGACGCGCGCAGGCTGCGCACCGTCCGCAGCGCGACGAAGAGCGCCAGCGCGAGCGACGACGCGGCGACGACGATGAACGGCGCCGCGCTGCCGGCGACACGCAGGAGCTCACCGGCGCAGAGCGGTCCCACCACGCCGCCGATGCCCGACGTCAGGAGATAGAGCCCGTTCGCCGCGATGCGCGACGCGGGCGCGACGTTCGCGTTGACGCACGCCGACGCGAGCGGATAGAGCGGAAACGCGACGGCACCGAACACCGCGACGAGCGCGAAAAGCACGGTGTCGCCCGCGCCGCTTCCGGCCGCGACGGCCAGCGCCGATGCGCCGCCCGCGAGCGCGACGCACGCGACGCCGGCGGTCGTGCGGAACGCGCCCGCGAACTTGCCTGCGAGGAGGAGACCGATCACGGCGCCGAGCATCGCGGTCGCCATGAGCGGGCCCGTGCGCGCCGGCGCAGACAGATGCGCCTCGGCGAACACCGGGCCGAGCCCGTAGAACGTGCCGAACAGCATGCCGGCCGCGAGTCCGCCCGCGTAGCCTTCGGGCGAAGTGCGCAACAGCTCGCGAAGCTGTGCGAGGCCGCGCTCGCGCTTGGCGACCGGCATCTCCGGAAAGCACTTCAGGCCGAGCGCCGCGAAGAGGATCAGCGCAATCGCGACCGGCAGCATGCGCGCGCCCGCGATCGGGCCCGAGGTCGCGAGGTTCGCGCCGGTCGCCTGCGCGACGTACAGCACGACCATGTACGTCGAGAGGAGCCGCGCGCGGCTCGCGGGCCTCGCGATCGCGTTGAGGCGGCTTTCGATCAGGAGATACAGTCCGGCGATCGCGCAGCCCGCCGTCACGCGCGCGGCGCCGTAGACGACGATCGACGCCGGCAGGAGAAAACCCGCGCAACCCACGGCGAACAACGCGACGAACATGAGATAGCCGCGGCGGCAGCCGACGGCGCGCACGATCGAGGGATTGACGAAACCGCCGAGCAGCACGCCTGCGTAGCCGCACGCGGCGAGCCACGCGATGTCCTGCGCCGGGAAGCCGATCGCGCGCCAGCCGAGCGGCAGGCCGGCCGTCAGCATCCCGTTCGCGGTGAGGAGGAACGCGACGACACCGAATACCGCGAGCGCTTTCATCCACATGATGGCTCTCCGACGCGCTCGCTCGCGGGAGTCCACGCATCGGCATCCGCCACGATCACCGCGAACCGGTCGGCGAGCGCCGCCAGCGTGCCGTCCTGGACGACGGCCGCCGGCGTGACGCCGCGGCCGAGCGGATTCGGCAGGTCGCGCGTCGCCGTCGCGCCGGCGACGACGGTGCAGCGAAAGCCGAGGTCGAGCGCGGCCCTCGTCGTCGCGCTGACGCACATGTGCGTGGCGAAGCCCGCGACGATCAGCTCGCCGCGGCCCGTCGCGCGGATTTCGTGCTCGAGGATCGTGCGGGCGAACGCGTTCGGCAGCGACTTCACGACGACCTTCTCGCCGTCGCGCGGCGCGAGCGCCGGAATGATCGCGGCGCGCCAACCGAGCGGGTCGAACGCCGGCGCGCCGGCCTTGCCGAGATGCACCACGTGGAACACCGGCACGGCACGTTCGCGCGCGAGCGCGAGGAGACGCGCGGCGTGCGCGACGGCCGCGTCGATGCCGGCGAGCGGCACGGCGCCGCAGACATATTCGAGCTGCGCGTCGATCAGCACGAGCGCCGCATTTTCGAGCGGGCTCGGCACCGGCGATGCGCCGGCGAGCTGGAGCAGCGTTTTCGGGAGCGCGTTCGCAGAAGGCATGTCGTCTTTCCGTCGATGACGCCGCCGCGCGGCGGATGCGACCTTTGTAGCGGCGCCCCGCTTCACGCGCGCCCGGCACGGTGCCAATCTATGTCGCGAAAGTGCCAATCTGGAGCATTCGACCCGCTCATGGTCCGCATCGACGTGCTCGTGCACGACATGCCGCCCGCCTCGCACTTCGAGGCGCACACGCACGACGACGAAGCGCTGCTGAGCTACGCGGCGGAGGGATCGTGCACGCAGGTCATCGCCTCGCGGCTCTGGGTCGTGCTGCCCGCGCATGCGGTGTGGATGCCGGCCGGCGTCCCGCATGCGACGCAGATGGGCCCGCGCGGCTGCCGGCTGCGCACGATCGCGTTCCCGCTGCCGATCCCGCCCGACCTTCCGGCCGAGCCGTGCGTGATCGAAGTCTCGCCGTTCCTCGCGGCGCTGATGGATGCCTGGGAGGAAACCGGCGAGGCGGACGTCGAGCGGCGTGATGCGCTGCGCTACCTGCTCTACGACGAGGTGCGGCGCGCGCCGCCGCTCGACCTCGGTCTTCCGCGCGTGCGCGATCCGCGGCTGTTGCGCGTGACCGATGCTCTGCAGTCCGATCCGTCGGATGCGCGCAGTCTCCACGACTGGGCGAAGCTCGCCGGCATGAGCCGACGCTCGTTCATCCGGCATTTCCAGGAGGAGACCGGCGTCGGCTTCGCGGACTGGCAGCGGCGACTTCGCCTCCTCGTCGCTCGGCAGCTCCTCGCCGAAGGCGTCTCCGTGACCGAAGCCGCGCTGAGCCTCGGCTATCAGAGCCCCAGCGCGTTCAGCGCGATGGTGCGGCGCGAGCTCGGCGTTTCGCCGGGCCGGCTCGGCGCGCGACGCGAGCGCTGACGCGTACACGATCCGCGAATCCGAAACGACCGCCTGACCGCGAACAGATCGTTCACTGCAGTGAACGAGTTTCCGCCGCGACGATCCCTATTATTCCTGACGCTTCGGGTGCCGAGGCTCTTCGTCTTGACGCACGGAAGCATCCACCGAATCGACCAGGAGCCTTCCATGTTCGCTCGTACGCTGCTCGGCAGCGCCCTCGCCTTGACCGCGATCCCGGCGCTCGCCACGACCTACACGCTCGATCCCGAGCACACGCAGATCCACTTCTCGTGGAACCACTTCGGCTTCTCGAACCCCGGCGCGGTGTTCGGCAAGCTCGACGGCACTCTCGACTACGACGAAGCCGATCCGACGCGCTCGAAGGTCAGCGTGACGATTCCGCTCGACGCGATCAACTCGAACGTGCCCAAGCTCGACGCACACATGGAGTCGCCCGATTTCTTCGACGCGGCCAGGTATCCGACCGCGACGTTCAAGAGCACGAAGGTCGAGAAAGGCGCCGCGGCGAACCATCTCAAGGTGACCGGCGACCTCGCCGTGCACGGCGCGACGCATCCGGTGACGCTCGACGTGACCGTCAACAAGATCGGCGGACATCCGCTCCGCAACAACGCACCGAGCGCCGGCTTCGATGCGTCGGCGACGATCAAGCGCTCGGACTTCGGCATCACGAAGTACGTGCCCGGCGTCAGCGATGACATCGCGCTGCGCATCACGGTCGAGGCCGTCGAGTCGAAGGCGTATGCCGAGAGCCTCAGGAAAGCCCAGTAAGCGCGACCCGCTGCATGGACGAGAAACCCCGCAACCAGCGGGGTTTCTTTTTTTTGCGCGTCGCCTCCGATGTCCGATCGCCGGGCGCCGATCGTATGATGCTCATGGATCCCGACGGGGCATTGCTCATGAACATTCGATCGAAGGGCCGGCGCATCGTCGCCTGCGTCGTGCTGATCTGCTCCCTCGCCTGCATGCATCTTGACGCCGCGCCCGCCGACGAAGCGGCGGATATCGCGGCGACCGTCTCGACGATGCTCGACGCCATGGCGGCCGACGACCTCGACAGGTTCCATGCCGTCACCGCGCACGATTTCTACGCCTTCGACAACGGCAAGCGCTTCGCCGGCGACGAGCTCATCGCGCTGATCCGCAAGCTGCACGCAGCCGGCAACGTCTACGAGTGGCACGTGACCGAGCCGCAGGTCCGGCGCGCGAACGACGTCGCGTGGATCACCTACGTCAACCAGGGCTCGATCGCCGATGCCGGCGGCCGCA
>Ga0126377_10001524_pt1 | contig 15302 bp, 14 predicted proteins | sample PanSoiMetPlot_22_FD_92647 | JGI IMG/M metagenome (GOLD analysis project Ga0126377, IMG submission 92647) | Tropical forest soil microbial communities from Panama - MetaG Plot_22 | ecosystem: Environmental > Terrestrial > Soil > Tropical forest > Bulk soil | place: Panama | collected 2016-02-17
ACGAGCAGGACGACCCGCGCTGGGCCGCGCTACGCAAACTTGGCTTGGCCGACGGCGGCCATCCCACCAACGGTTCGGTGAACCACGCCGCACCGGGCACCGCGACCGACGCCCATCCGACCGAATTCAAGGAGTAAGTAGCCGTGGCCGTCCCCAAGCGCCGAACGTCGCGCAGCAACACCCGGTCCCGCCGGGCCAACTGGAAGGCAACCGTGGTCGCGACCGTGGCCTGCCCACAGTGCAAGTCACCGAAGCTGCCGCATGCGGCGTGTACGGTGTGCGGCACGTACAACGGTCGCCAGGTCATCGAGGTCTGACGATCGTCGTACGGACACGTCGCCTGCTTGGTGCGGCGCGTTCACGGTCGCCGCATCACCAGGAGTTGCCATGAAGCCCCGCCCACCGGCGACGCTGCTCGAAGCGGCCGTCGGCGTGGGACTAGGTCCGGAGCTGCTCGAGCGTGCGCTGACCCATCGGTCGTACGCCTACGAGAACGGTGGCCTGCCGACCAACGAGCGGCTGGAGTTCCTCGGTGACGCGGTGCTGAGCGTGGTCATCACGACCGCGCTCTACCTCGACCATCCGACGCTGCCAGAAGGCAACCTTGCCAAGCTCCGGGCAAGCGTGGTGAACATGCGCGCGCTCGCCGACGTGGCCCGCGGTCTCGGCCCCGGTGGGCTCGGCGCGCACCTGCTGCTCGGCAAGGGCGAGGAGGCGACCGGCGGCCGAGACAAGGCGAGCATCCTCGCCGACACGCTCGAGGCGCTGCTCGGTGCGATCTATCTCGAGCACGGCCTGCCGGTCGCGACGACGGTCATCCACAAGCTCTTCGGTCCGTTGATGACGGACGCGGCCGGCCGAGGCGCTGGCCTGGACTGGAAGACGAGCCTCCAGGAACTGACCGCGGCGCTCGGCCTCGGCGTGCCGGAATATCGCATCGAGGACGCCGGTCCCGACCACGCGAAGACGTTCACCGCTTGGGCGGTCGTGTCCGGCCGCCAGTTCGGCGGTGTCTCGGGCGGCAGCAAGAAGGAGGCGGAGCAGCGCGCCGCCGAAGCGGCGTGGCACCAGCTCTACCAGCCCGTCGGCCCGGACGCGAGCGGCGCACCGGCCGAGCACGGCGGCATCGAGCCACGCCCAGAGGCCGAGCCTCCGGCCGGCCCGGCCGGTCCGACTTCGTAGCGGCGCACCGATGTCGGACACGCGCGGAACGCAGCCTCCGGCCGCCGCCGGTGGCCGCCGGCCACGTCGCGGACTCGGTCGGGTCGGCGCATACCACTCTGACGACGCGTCCGACGTGGCTGATGGTTGGTCGCGCGATGTTGACGAACGGCTCGACCCGCACGGCTCGGCCGATGCGGGAGCGTACACCGACTCGGGTCGTGCGGTCGACGGCCACGCCAGCGATGCCAGGGTGGCCGGCCGCCCAACCGCGACGAGCGAATCCACGTGGCCGGGGCGGGGCATCGACGGGCGACCGGGCGTGCATGGTCGCGGGCACGAACGCGACACCGCCGCGACCGCGTCACCGCGCTGGGACCTGTTCCGTGACGTCGGCGTCCCGCTCGGCATCTTCGCGCTCACCCGGCTCGCGCAGATCCTCGTGCTCGACTGGATGCGTCGGCCCGGCGAGACCCTGACCAACCGGCTCCTGAGCTGGGACGCGGATTGGTTCATCCGGGTCGCGACGAATGGGTACCCACACGGTTACACGTACGACCCGGCCGGCAACCTGACCGGCAACGAACTCGCGTTCTTCCCGCTCTACCCGTGGCTGATCCGGTTCGTCGACCACCTCGGGGTGACGCCGACGAACAGTGCACTGGCGGTGTCTTGGATCGCTGCCGCCGTCGCCGCGGTGCTCGTCTACTCGCTCGGCCGTCGCCTAGCCACCGGTGTCGGCCAGCCCGCGTACGTGGCTCGGCGGATCGGATACGCGCTGGTGTTGTTGTGCTTCGCGCAGCCGCTGTCCGTGGTGCTGTCGATGGGCTACAGCGAGCCGGTGTTTCTTGCCCTGGTGGCCGGCATGTTCCTCGCCGCGTACCGGCGTTGGTGGTTGCTGGCCGGCCTGCTCGGATTCGCGGCGGGCCTGACGAGGCCGACCGGCGCGGCGGCCGCCGTTGGCCTCGCGACCGCCGCGGTGATCTGCATCGCGGACCCGGCGAGGCATTGGCGCGAGAAGGCCGCGGCGTCGGTGGGTTCGATCGTGGCGCTCGCCGGCGTGCCCGCGTACATCGGCTGGGTCGGCCTTCGCGTCGGCCACTGGGACGCGTGGTTCAAGATCCAGACCGCTGGATGGGGGACCACGTTTGACTACGGGCGCTCGACCTGGGACTTCGTGAGCACGACGGTGCGCACGGGCGTCGACTGGGTGTCGATCAGCGTGATGCTGATTCTGATCATCGCGACCGTTGCGCTGGCCCTTGGGGCACGCCAGAACGCGTGGTTGCCGCTCACCGTCTACGGCGTGCTCGCCTACCTGCTCGTCGTCGGACAAGCGGGCTACTTTCACTCGAAGCCGCGGCTGATGCTGCCCGTGCTGGTGGTGCTGCTGCCGGCCGCGTTCGCCGCGGGTCGCGCGCGGCCGGTCCGCGCGACGTGGTGGCTGATCGCCTACGCCGCCTTCGGCCTGTGGTACGGCGCCTACATGATCACCGTGTGGCAGTACGCGATCTGAGATGCCCGAACTGCCCGAGGTGGAGACCGTCCGCAACGGCTTGCTCGCGTGGACCGTCGGCCGGCCGATCGAGGCGGTCGAGGTGCTGCACCCACGCGCCATCCGGCGGCACGCCCCGGGTGCCGTCGACTTTGTGGACGCGCTCGCGGGCCGTACGGTGACCGATGTCCGCCGACGCGGCAAATACCTGTGGCTGCCGCTGGACAACGGCGATGCGATCATCGCGCACCTCGGCATGTCGGGACAGTTCCGGCTCGCGTCGAGCAGCACGCCGGACGACACCCACCTGCGGGTCCGGTTCCGCTTCGCGGATGGCGATCCGCAACTGCGCTTTGTGGACCAACGTACGTTCGGCGGGCTGTCGATCAGCCCGGGCGGCGCGGAGTTGCCGGACGAGATCGCGCACATCGCCCGGGATCCGATGGATCCGCAGTTCGACGACGCGGAGTTCGTCAAGGCGGTCCGCCGGCGGCGAAGCGAGATCAAGCGCGCGTTGCTGGACCAGTCGCTGATCTCCGGGGTCGGCAACATCTACGCCGACGAGGCGCTGTGGCGCGCCAAGTTGCACGGCGCCCGGCCGACCGATGCGCTGACGAAACCGGCCGTGCTTCGGTTGCTCGGTCACGTCCGTGACGTACTCGGCGAGGCGCTGCTCGCGGGCGGCACCAGCTTCGACTCGCTCTACGTCAACGTGAACGGCGAGAGTGGATACTTCGACCGGTCGCTCGCGGTCTACGGGCGCGAAGGCCTGCCCTGCCTCCGGTGCGGCACACTGATCCGGCGCGAGTCGTTCATGAACCGGTCGTCCTACTCGTGCCCAACGTGCCAGCCGCGACCGCGTCATCGCCGGGTTCCACTGGTCCGAGCCTGACGGCGTCGAACATCGCCCGCTCGTACGCCAGCCGTACGGCGTCGGTGGTGGTACGCAACGCAAACAGGCTGCGGGCGCGCCGGGCGGATGTGGTGGACATGTCCCGTCGGCGATCGGGTGAACCGAGCAACGCGGCGCACGCATCGGCAAGCCGCGCCCGGTCGTCGTACGGCACGACCATCACCGCGGTCCCGACCACCGGCTCGAACGTTCCGTCGTCGAGGCAGATCGTGGGGCGGCCGCACATCATCGCCTCCACGATCGCGTACGGTGCCGACGGGTCCCGCCCGGAGATGACCACCACCTGCCCGGTGGCGTACGCGGACCGGCGGTGGCTGACCGGCCCGAGGTAGTACACGTCGGCGGGAACTCGGCGAACCGCGTCCTCGGCCGGTCCGGCGACGATCAGGCGGATGTCGAGACGTGCCGCGCGAAGTGTCGACACGGCACCGAGCATGGTCACCACGTCCCGCTCCGGTCCCAGGAACAGCACCGTCGGCTCGGGCGGCTCACCGCGCAGCGGCGGGCAGCTGTGCGGATCGACGCCGTACCCGATCAGGCTGATCTTCCCAGGATCAGCGCCATGGTCGACCGCCCACCGGCGCAGGCGCTCGCTCGGCGCCGCGATCGACGCGGCCTCGTCGTAGGACAGGCGGGCCACCGCGCGCAGCAATCGCAGCAGGACGGCGCGAACCGCGGGACGGTCGGCGGCACCGGACAGCAACGTCGAGTTCAGGTAGGTGTCGTGCTCGGTCAGCACGAACGGCGTGCCGGTGCGCCACTTCTGGGCGAGCGCGAGCAATGCGCTCGTACCCGCATCGACGGCGTGGTTCAGGTCGGCGACCGGCACCCGTACCGTCATCACGCGCAGCGATCGATGCAATAGCTCCGCCGCCCGGCGGGCATCGTCCCGCGTGGGTTGTGGCAGCGCGGATCGCGGCGGGCCATCCACATTCGACGCGAAGTGTCGGCCGGTTGGCATCATTCGTGCCGGCATGATTCGCATCGGCATGATGCGCGCCGGCATGATGCGGGCGGGCAGCAGCCGCCCGCCCGGCTCGCGGCCGCTCGGCTCGCGCACGCCCGGCTCGGCCCCGTTCCCCTCGCGTGCGCTGGATGCACCGCCCCCGCTCGACGCACTCGCCGCCCGCCACGCGTCGAACAGGACGCTCGCGATGGGTACGCCCTCGAGCGGATCCGTACCGGCGTCGGCGATCGCGGCGAGACGCCGGAGCGCCGACCGGACCATGGCGAGGCCGTGCGGCGTGTCCGACACCATGCCACGGCAGAGCAGCACGCTCGCATGCGTGGCGAGCCGGCGCTGTGCCAGCGTGGTGCGGCGGTTCTTGTGCTGCCCGGCGGCCGCGAGGCCGACCGACGTGAACGAGTCCGTGTTGGATGTCGGCGCGTAGCTCGCGATCGTTCCGACGCGATCGCCAACCGCGACGATGTGGAACCGGTGTTCTGACATGCCTCGGACGAGCCGGTGGCACCAGGTCGCGGTGATCGACTGGCGGAACGGGTACGTCCCGTCGTTGATCAACGCCACCCGCACGGCACGGTTCCTCTCGGCGACTTCACATCTAGCACATAGTTCGGCTAAAGGTACATCTAGCGAAGATAGTCGGTTGTATTATGCAACTCAGACATAAATCCGATATCGCATCCGCGACAGTCGGGCGCGCCGGGCCGATGAGATGATCACGTGCCAACTTGTGAGCCGGTGACCAGGCCGTTCAGTGTTTACGACACAACGGACACGTCTAACTTGACTGCCACGCTCGGACGGCGGACGATGGACGGGTCGCCAGTCGCGCTTGACTGTGCCCATTGCTCAGCGGAGCCCACTGCTCAGCGAGCCACGCTTGACAAACGCAGACGTGCTCGATGGTTTCTGTGCCGTGCTCGCTCGGTTGAGCGCGCGTGTTGCTGGCCATACCGGCGACATCGCATTCAAAGGAGAAGATATGGCGAAGGCCCTCCTGGGCCACGTTGGGAGCGCGTCCGACCGGCGCCTCCTCGACGAGGTCACCCTTTTGCGTGCCAAGGTACGCAATCTCGAGTTCGAGGTCACCCGGCTCCGCGCGGAGAACGATCGGCTACTTGCGGCTACCGCCGAGGCCGATGAGCTTTTCCGGCTGCCCGAGCCAGCGCTCACCTGACCCGTTCGCACCGGCCGGCGACGTCATCGCCGGCTCGAACGTTATTCGACTCGAGGTTCCCGCCGCGAGGGGGCGGTAGGCATCACGATCAAGCCCGGTGCCGGAGCGAATCCGGCACCCGGCATCGTGTTGTTGGCCCGGTTGGACCTCATCGTTTACGACTTCGCTTGCCACGGTCGCACGAGAAGCCATGTCACCCCCGGCCGGTACGCGGCCCAACGCGTACGCCCCAGCTACGTGCCCGGACACGCCCGGATTGCCGGCAACCGGTGTCGGGTATGTGTCGACGACGGCCGACGCCACGTGGCGTATGTGCTCGCAGTCGCGCCCGCGGCCGGAGACAATGGGCGGGCCAGGGTGTTCTGCCGGGCCGGCCGCGATGGCCCGTGCACCCCCGTACGTCGAGCGGAGACATGTGCACCTCAAGAGCCTGACGGTGAAGGGATTCAAGTCCTTCGCGTCCGCGACGACGCTCAAGCTGGAACCGGGCATCACCTGTGTGGTAGGCCCGAATGGCTCGGGCAAGTCCAACGTGGTCGATGCGATCGCGTGGGTCCTTGGCGAGCAGGGCGCGAAGACATTGCGCGGCGGAAAGATGGAGGACGTGATCTTCGCCGGCACGACCGGCCGCGCACCGCTCGGTCGCACCGAGGTCACGCTCACCATCGACAATGGCGACGGGGCGCTGCCCATCGAATATTCCGAGGTGTCGATCACCCGCCGGATGTTCCGGTCCGGCGAGAGTGAGTATGAGATCAACGGCGATGCCTGCCGACTGCTCGACATCCAGGAACTGTTGTCCGACTCCGGCATTGGCCGCGAGATGCATGTCATCGTCGGCCAGGGTCAGCTCGACACCGTCCTGCACGCGAAGCCGGAGGACCGGCGGGCATTCATCGAGGAGGCCGCCGGCGTCCTCAAGCACCGCAAGCGCAAGGAAAAGGCGCTGCGGAAGCTCGAGGCGATGGAGGCCAACCTCAACCGGCTCACCGATCTGACCGCCGAGCTTCGGCGCCAGCTCAAGCCGCTCGGCCGCCAGGCCGAGGTGGCCAAGCGGGCCGCCGGCATCCAAGCCGATCTGCGTGATGCCCGATTGCGGATCCTGGCGGACGACTTCACCACGCTTCGCGACACGCTCGCCAAGGAGATCGCCGACGAGACCGCGCTGCGTGCTCGGCGCGAGCACGTCGAGGCGGAACTCGGCGTGGTGCACCAGCACCTCGCGTCGCTGGAGTCCGCACACACCGCCGATCAGCCGATCCTCGCGGCGGCGCAGCAGACCTGGTATGACCTGTCCGCGTTGCGGGAACGGTTCCGTTCCACCGAGCAGCTCGCGACGGAACGGCTTCGGCATCTGACCGCGACGGCAGATGACGAGCGGCGCGGCCGCGACCCGGAGGAGCTGATCGCCGAGGCGCAGCGCGTCCGTGAGCAGGAGACCGATCTGCGAGCCGCGCTGTCCGCGGACGAGACGCGGCTGACCGAGGCGATCTCGGCACGCGAGCAACTCGAACGGGATCTAGCCGCGTCCGAGCACGCGCTTCGCACCGCGGCGAAGGCCATCGCAGATCGCCGCGAGGGACTGGCAAAGCTGGCCGGCCAGATCGACGGCGCACGCACTCGCGCGCGCGGTGCCGAGGAGGACATCGAGCGGCACCGAATGGCATACGAGGACGCGCGGACGCGGGCGGACGCCGCAACCGCGGAGTTCGAGCTCGAACAGAGCGAGACGGACCTGCTCGAGGTCGGCGACGCCGCGCTGGACGCTCGCGAGACGTCGGCCAACGGGGCGCTGGACGCGGCAAACGCGCGACTGCACGAACTCGACGACGCGGAGCGTGCCGCCGATCGTGACGTGTCGCAGTGGCGTGCGCGCGAGGAGGCGCTCGCGCTCGGCCTGCGGCGCAAGGACGGCGCCGGGGCGCTGCTCGCCGCGGCCGCGGACGTCCCCGGCCTGCTCGGCAGCGTTTCCGCGCTGCTCGCGGTCGAGTCGGGCTATGAGGCGGCGCTCGCGGCCGCGCTCGGCGGGCTTGCCGACGCGGTCGCGATGGCGAGCGTGGACGATGTGACAGCGGCCCTACGCCTGCTCAAGTCGCAGGATGGCGGCCGCGCCGAACTGCTGGTTGCGGCGCCGGCCGACGGCTCAGCCAACGACGTAGCGTCCGTCGCGCTTCCGCCGGGCGCACGCTTCGCCCATGAGGTGGTACGAACCACCGATGCGTTGCGTCCCGCGGTGCATCGCGTGCTGGCCAACGTGGTGTTCTGCGCGGATCTGGACGCGGCCCGAGACCTAGTGCGCGCCTATCCACGGCTGCGAGCGGTGACCCCGGATGGTGACGTGCTCGGCGCGTTCGTCGCGGCCGGCGGCTCGTCGAAGGCCGCCAGCCTGATCGAGGTCCAAGCGGCCGTCGACGAGGCCCGCGAGAAGCGTTCCGCTGCACAGGCTCGGCACGCCGCCATGACCGCTGCGCTGTCGTCGGCACGAGCCGATGTCGATCGCTGCGAGGCAGACGTCGCCGCGGCTCTGGCCGCCCGCCGCGAAGCCGACTCGGCACGCAACGCGCTTGGTCGCCGGCTCGCGGAGCTGGGCGCCGGCGCGCGTTCCGCGCGTGCCGAGGCCGATCGGCTAGCCAAGGCGCGCGCATCCGCCGAGACGGCCCGCGAGAAGAGCCTCGCTGCGCTCGCCGAGCTCGAGGAGCGGCTCCGGGTCGCGGACGCCACTGAGCTGGACACGGATCCGTCCACTGAGGAGCGCGATCGGCTTTCGGCTCTGATACCTGGTGCGCGACGCAGCGAGATGGAAGTGCGGCTCGCGGTCCGGACCGCGGAGGAACGCGTCGGCGCGTTGACCGGCCGTGCCGACGGACTCGCTCGGCAGGCGGCCGCTGAGCGGGCCGCCCGTGAGCGCTTCGCGGCCCGGCGTGCCATGCGGGCACGTGGCGCCGCCATCGCGCAGGTCGTCGTGACGGGTGCCGGTGTTGCGCTCAGCCGGATCGCGGTCACGCTGGACAAGGCTGCCGAGCACCGAGATCGGATAGCGGCGACGCGCTCGGCCCGCGAGGCAGAACTGACCGACGCGCGCGGTTCGATCTCTCGGCTCGGCGCCGATCTCGAACGGTTGACCTCGGCCGTCCACCGCGACGAGGTGGCACGTGCCGAGCAACGGCTCCGGCTTGAGCAGCTGGAGGCGAAGGCAGCTGAGGACTTTGGCATCGACGTACCGACATTGATCGAGGAGTACGGCCCCGATGTGCCGATCCTGCCAACGGCTGCCGAACTGGTGGCGGCCGAGGAAGCGGCGCAGGAGCCGAAGGCGCAGCCCTACGATCGCGCGACGCAGGAGAAGCGTGCCGCACGGGCGGAACGCGAGCTGACCCTGCTCGGCAAGGTGAACCCACTCGCGCTTGAGGAGTTCGCCGCGCTGGAGGAGCGCTACAAGTTCCTCTCCGAGCAGCTCGAGGACCTGAAGGCAACGCGGCGTGACCTGCTGACCGTCGTCAAGGAGGTCGACGAGCGCATCCTCGAGGTGTTCACGAGCGCATTCCACGACACGGCGCGTGAGTTCGAAGAGGTGTTCCGCACGCTCTTCCCGGGCGGCGAAGGTCGCCTGACCCTCACCGATCCGGACGACATGCTGACCACCGGCATCGAGGTCGAGGCGCGGCCGCCGGGCAAGAAGATCAAGCGCTTGTCGCTGCTGTCCGGCGGCGAACGGTCGCTCACCGCGGTCGCGCTGCTCTGTGCGATCTTCCGTGCCCGGCCGAGCCCGTTCTACATCATGGACGAGGTCGAGGCGGCGCTCGACGATGTGAACCTCGAGCGGCTGCTGGCTCTGCTACAGCAACTGCGCGAGAAGAGCCAGCTGATCATCGTGACGCACCAGAAGCGCACCATGGAAATCGCCGATGCGCTCTACGGCGTCACCATGCGGGGTGGCGTCACCGAGGTGATCAGCCAGCGTCTGGAGCGCGACGAGGCGGGCGAGTGACCGACGTGCCGACGACCGAGGTCCCGACTGGGTGACCGCTTCGACACGGCGGCGTCCGACCGCGCTGCTCATCGACATGGACGGCGTGCTGCGCGTCTTCGACCGGGAATGGGACGCGGGCGTCGAGCGCCGCCATGGTCTCGCCGCCGGATCGTTGATGGCGACTGCGTTTGCGCCCGAGCGCGTCACGCCCGCGGTCCTCGGACGCATGTCGCACGACGACTGGATGGCCGACGTCGGCACCGCGCTCGGTGCGCCGGCCGCGGTCGCGGAGTGGCAGACGTACCACGGCGAGATCGACCCCGACGTACGGTCGCTCGTGCTCGACGTACGAGCCGCCGGAATCCCGGTCGGGCTGGCCACGAACGGCACCGACCGGCTGGACGCCGACCTCGCCGACTTCGGCATCGCGGACCTATTCGACACCGTCGTCAACGCGTCGTCGATCGGCGTCGCGAAGCCACATCCCGAGTTTTTCGCGGTCGCGTGTCGCGCGCTAGGAGTTCTTCCGGCCGAGTGCCTGTTCGTGGACGATTCCGCGCGCTTCATCGCTGGCGCCCGCGCGGCCGGCCTGCTCGCGTATCGCTACACGGGAGTCGGCGATCTGCGCTACATCCGCTCCGCTTTCGGGCTCTGACTCGCCGGCCGCGCAGCTAGCCGCGCCGTCGGTGCCACCGCTCGCGTACGTAGCCGTCGATGCGCTCCGACGGTGCGAGCAGCAGCAACAAGCCCCAGAGCCCGATGCGCGGCAGCGTGACCGCGATCACGAACGCCAACGCCATCGCGCAGGTCGCGTACACCGCCCGATTGATCGACGCTCGCGGCGCGGACTGCTCGCGTAGTTCGGGAGAGCGAGCAATGATCCAGCTGGCGAGCATGTTCGCGATCGTCGCCACGAGCATCGTCCCGACGTAGAGGCCATCGCCGATCCGGCCCTGCCGATTGGATCCGCCGATGAGCTCGGTCGGAAACGGCAGGAAGACGATGCACAGCAGCCACACGCAGTTCGCCACGACGAGCACGGGCGTGTACGCGATGACGTGCTCGTACACCTGGTGGTGAATGAACCAGAAGTTGCAGATGACCGCGAAGCTCAGCACGAACGCGAACAGCGCATGCCACTCGTCGCCAATCAGATCGCCGACCGTGCGGTGGCCGATGGAGCCGGCGGCGTCCACCAGCGGCAAGATCAGCAGTGTCGCCGCGATCGCGACGACGCCGTCGCTGAAGGTCAGGAGACGATCGATACCGCGGGTACGGAGTCCCGGACGGCGCGCCGTATTGGACGAGGTGAGCGCGTCGCCCCGATCGTCGGACGACTCGGCGCCGAGCGAGTCCATGGCGCGTCGGTCCTCCGGCGGTCGATCGGGCTCGGTGATCTCCGCAGCATAACCATCGACGGCGGGCCGAGGGCGCAAACCGCGTGGCGCAACGGTTAGCCGATCTAGCTCATCGCCCGTTTCTTGTAGAAATGCAGCACGAAGTTGCACTGGGTGCAGACCATCAGCGTCATCCGATGGTGGCCGAAGCCGGCCGGCAGACGTCCCTGTTCCTCGCGGAATTCGCGATTGGCGCACAGTGGACAGACGAGTTCGAGCGCAGCCATGAGGACCAGTGTAGGAAGCTCGACCGCTGGCGCTACTCGCCGGTCGCGCCGTCGAGGTGCTCGCGGATAAGGTCGGCGTGACCGTTGTGACGGGCGTACTCCTCGATCATGTGTACGTAGATCCACCGCAGCGAGATGGTGTTGCCGCGTCGACTGACGAATGTCTCGTCGAGCCCGCGGCCCGCCACCGCGGCACGGGAGTCGTCGCACTCGGCGGAGTATGCCGCGAGCACGTGGGCCACGGGTACTGCGTCGACGTCGTCGAAGTCGCCGTCCCGATTGCCGTCCGACCAGTAGCGCGGCGGCTTCTTTCGACCGGCGAAACCGGAGAACCAGCCGGTCTCCACTTCGGTCATGTGGCGTACGAGGCCGAGCAGCGACAGCGATGAGGGCGACACGGCACGCGTCCGCAACTGCTCGTCGGTGAGACCGGAACACTTCCACATCAGCGTGGCGCGGTGGTAGTCGAGGAACGTGTCGAGCGTCGTACGCTCGTCGGCCTCGAACGGTGGATCGGTTCTCGTCAGCGTCATGCCGTTGATCTCGATGTCGACCATCGGCACACCGTACCCGTTGATTCTGACGATCTTGCGGGTCGAACAGCGTTAGCGTGGCAATCGTGACGCTGGATCGCGCGCAGGTCGTCCAGGCCGCGATCGGTCTGCTCGACGAGGTCGGCCTGGACGGGCTCACGCTGCGCCGGCTCGGCAACGAATTGGGCGTGCAGGCGCCCGCGCTCTACTGGCATTTCAAGAACAAGCAGGAACTGCTGGACCAGGTGTTCGCCACGATTTCGGCAGTCGAGGCGCCACCGCGACCGCCGGACGAAGGTGAATCCTGGCAACGATGGCTCAAACAGCGCGCGCGGGACCGACGACATTCGCTCAATGGGCACCGGGACGGCGCCATGCTCGCCGCGTCGACGCACCCGCTCGAGAGCCTTTGGCACGACATCGAGGCGGACATCGGCGTGCTGGTGGACACCGGCATGACCGCACCGGACGCGCTCGAAGCGCTGATCACGGTCGGCAACTTCGTCACCGGATTCGCGCTCGAAGAGCAGGCCGAGCGGATGCGCGGGGCGGCCGTCGAAGACCTCGAACCCGCTGAGGTCGATCGTGCGCTGGCCGGGTTCGCGGACTATCCGCTGCTCACCGAGGCGCTACGCGAGGTCGGTGATCCGCAGAGCGACCGCGCGTTCGAGGCCGGCCTGACGCTGATCATCGACGGCATCCGGATGCGTGCTCGGCAACGCCGCGCCAACCAACGATCCGACACGTAGCGTGGGCTCTGCCGCCCACGATCGACGGATCTGTCAGGATTGCCGCCATGGGTTGGCAAGTGTTCGTCCCGATCATCGTCGGAATCGTGGTGCTCTTCGGCGTCGTGCTCGCCGCGCTGCCGCGCACGCGGCGGCGGCCGCTTCGCCGGCCAGACGATGGCACGCGCCCGCCGAGCCGCGAGGACGCGACGCGGCCCGGCGTCCGGGCACCGGAGCGAGCGCCGGAGCGCGCCGAGAAACCGACGGCGCCCGCGCCGACGGTGCCACCTCAGGTGCCAGCGGGTCCGCCCGCGCCGCCCGCACCGCCCGAGGCGCCGGTGGAGGCGCCGCCTGCCGTACCGGTCGAGATCGCACCCGAGATCCCCGCGCCGACCGCGGGCCGTCTCGTTCGACTGCGGTCGCGTCTGTCCCGTTCGCAGGGCGCGCTCGGCAAGGGCCTGCTGGCGCTGCTGTCCCGCGACCACCTCGACGACGAGGCATGGGAGGACCTCGAGGAAACGCTGATCCGCGCGGACGTCGGCGTGGATGCGACCCAGGACATCGTGACGCGGTTGCGGGAGCGCAGTCGCGTGCTCGGCACGCGATCCGAGACCGAGCTGCGCCAGCTTGTCGCTGACGAGCTCCTCGCGGCCCTGGAACCCGAGATGGACCGATCGTTGCAAGCCGCGCCGCACGACGGCAGCCCGGCGGTGTTCCTGGTGGTCGGCGTGAACGGCTCTGGCAAGACGACGACCTGCGGCAAGATTGCCCGGGTGCTGATCGCGGACGGCCACACCGTCGTGCTCGGTGCGGCCGACACCTTCCGGGCGGCCGCCGCCGACCAGCTCGCGACGTGGGCCGGCCGGGTCGGCGCCGAGGTGGTCCGCGGCAAGGAGGGCGGGGACCCAGCGGCGGTCGCGTTCGACGCGGTCAAGCGGGGCATCGACACCGGTGTGGACGCGGTGCTCATCGACACGGCCGGACGGCTGCAGAACAAGGTCGGGCTGATGGACGAACTCGGCAAGGTCAAGCGCGTCGTGGAGCGACACGGGCCGGTCGACGAGACGCTGCTCGTGCTCGACGCCACCACCGGCCAGAACGGCCTCGAGCAGGCCCGCGTTTTCACCGAGGTCTGCGACGTCACCGGCGTCGTGCTGACGAAGCTCGACGGAACGGCCAAGGGCGGCATCGTGATCGCCGTCCAACGCAAGCTCGGTATCCCGGTCAAGCTGGTCGGGCTCGGCGAGGGCGCCGACGACCTCGCGCCCTTCGAGCCGAAGGCGTTTGTGGACGCCCTCCTGGGCGGAGACGAACAGTGACAGACGCGACGCCGACGCGCTGTGTTGCGGGCGGCCCGGATGGGCGGAGACGAACTGTGATGCGCGGATGCTGGCGCGCCGGGCGTGCCGCGGCCCGTGCGGGCGAGAACGAACACTAAGCCGTGGCGCAGACGCCTTTTCGGTCGGCGATCGGTGACCAGCAGGGTGTCACGCCCGGTGGGTCACCATCGCGTAGCGTCGGTCCGGTGACCCACACCGAGATTCCACTCCTCGGCGGCAGCACGAGCACCGTCGTGCGCGTCGGCGACACCGTGCGCCGCAATGCCGGGCCGTGGACTCCTGCGGTACATGGGCTGCTGCGTCACCTCGAAGCGGTCGGCTTCACTGGGTCACCGCGAGCGCTCGGCATCGACGAGCGCGGGCGCGAGGTGCTGTCGTTCATCGCCGGCGACTGCGGACGCTATCCGCTCGGCCAGCAGTGGGTCACCGACAAGGCGCTCGCCGCGGTCGCGACGACGCTACGGATGTTCCACGACGCGCAGTATGGCTACCGGCCGCCCGCTAACGCGGTGTGGCGCGCGTTCGGGCCGCCGCCGCGGGACTCCGAGGTGGTATGTCACCACGATGCCGCCCCGCACAACATGATCTGGCGGCCGGACGGCACGTTGGCGCTCATCGACTTCGACCTAGCGTCGCCGGGTACCCGCCTCTACGACGTGGCGTACGCCGCGTGGACCTGGGTACCCATCTTCTCCGACCGGGATACCGCGACGCTGGGCTGGGGTCGGGTCCACCGGCCGTACCGGTTGCGCCTGTTCGCCGACTCGTACGGGCTCACGCAGGCCGACCGCGTCCGACTCGTGGGCACCATCCGGCAACGGATCGTCGACCACATCGAAGGCATCCGGCGCATGGCGGCGGCCGGCGAGCCGGCGTTCGTACGGATCGTGCAAAAGGGCCACCTCCGCCGACCGGAGCGCGACCTTCGGCTGATCGACGTCGAGCGCGCATACCTCGAGGGCGCCCTGCGCTGAGCTTTCGCGCCGAGCTTTCGTGAGCTCCCTGCCTTCGTGAGCTGTCTGTCTTCGTGAGCTGTCCGCGCTGAGTTCTCGTCGCACCGCGCGGGACCAGCGTTCACCGGATCGAAACAATCCGACATCGCCGTGAAACCGCGCGGCGACCGTGCGCGAAACAGCCACGCGCCAAAGTGCGGGCACCGGCGCGTGAGCGATGGGGCTGCTGCTGCCGGAGGGAGGCCACGCTACCCAGGGAGGCAGCATGCTCGCCGCGCTCGCGGACGGACCGACCATCGACACGGGCAACACCGCCTGGTTGCTCGCGTCCACCGCGTTGGTGCTGCTCATGACGCCGGGACTCGCGCTGTTCTACGGCGGGCTGAACCGGTCGAAGAGCGTACTCAACATGATGATGATGAGCTTCTCGTGCATCGGGCTCAT
>Ga0126377_10001525_pt1 | contig 15298 bp, 8 predicted proteins | sample PanSoiMetPlot_22_FD_92647 | JGI IMG/M metagenome (GOLD analysis project Ga0126377, IMG submission 92647) | Tropical forest soil microbial communities from Panama - MetaG Plot_22 | ecosystem: Environmental > Terrestrial > Soil > Tropical forest > Bulk soil | place: Panama | collected 2016-02-17
CGCGAACCGCGGCGCTCTGCGCGTGCGGATTCCGGCGGAGGGGACGACGAATGACGATCACAACCCGCCGCGCATCGCGCCGCGACATTTGTTCGATTTGAGCCTCGGAACCGACAATCTGCTGCGTACCGACCACAAGCGCCTAAGCCTGCGCTTGACAGCGATCAACCTGACCAACAAAGATGCGCTCTATAACTTCCTCTCGACATTCAGCGGCACCCACTTCGTCACGCCGCGCGCGTTCTCGGCGCAAGTGGGACTGGTGTTTTGAGCGATAGAAGGCGCGGCGGATGGAGGTGTCAGAGTGATCGTCTCGATCATTGCGGCGATGGACAGAAAGCGCGGGATTGGCGTGGACAATAAACTCCCCTGGCGATTGTCCGCTGATTTGAAAAGATTCCGCGAATTGACGATGGGCCATCACATCATCGTCGGGCGCAAGACTTTCGAATCGATTGGCAGGCCGCTCCCCGGCAGGCGAATGATCGTCGTGACGCGCAATCGAAATTACAAGGCCGAAGGCTGCGACGTCGCCCATTCCGTCGAAGACGCCACAACGCTGGCGCGCGAAAGGGGAGAAAGCGAGGTCTTCATTTGCGGGGGCGCGGAAATTTACGCCGAATCAATCGAGGTCTCGGATCGAATGTACCTGACATTTGTCGACGCGGAGGTCGCGGCTGACACTTTCTTTCCTGAGTTTGACGAGCGGGAGTGGGGCGAGCTTGAGAGTTTTTATCAGCCGGCGGATGAGAAGAACCAGTACTCGTTTACTTTCAAGTTGATGGTCAGAACGAATGGTTGAAGTCCGGCTTAGATCAACTTCCATTCCTTCAAAACGCTGAGCGAGGTCGCCAAGTAAGTTTGCCGCAATCAAAATGCTGGCCGCGCAACCTTTCGAGTTGCGCGGCCAGGCTTCTGTTTGATTGTTCAGTCCTCCGAGAGCTAGAACTCGTAACGCAGCGCAAACTGCATCACGCGCGGGTTAGTTAGTGTATCCGAGTACTTGCCGAAATTCGCCCTTCCCGACCCCAAATCTAACGTCAGCGAGTTGACGTCGAAACGGACTGTGTTGGTTAGATTGAAGGTCTCCCAACGGAATTGAAGCTTATGACCTTCAATCGGTAACTTCCAGGTCTTACCAAGACCCAGGTCAATTCCGAAGAAGCCGTCGCCTCGCAAGCCGTTGCGCTCCCCAGTATCGCCGACCAGTGTGTTGTCATAAGACTTGAGTGCGGTAGCGGGATCGGGGAAGAGGTTCGGCCCAGCCGTACCCCCGGCGGCTGCCGCGGGCGCATTCTTTGTCGTCTTCTGGTTTGGCAATACGCCCGTTCTTGAAGCGAAACCGGTGATGTTCCAGTTCGTCGGCCAGAAACGACCGTTGCCTACGCCAGTCGAAAGCCCCGACGTCCAACGGAAGATGCCCGTGAGTTGCCAACCGCCGATAAACGCGTCAGCGATTTTATTGACGCCATTGCCGAAGTATTTCCCCTTACCAAACGGCAATTCATAAATGGAGTTGGTGTTGATCGAATGGGTCACGTCGAAGTCGGAGATGGACTTGCGCTGGCCCGGTTGCCACGCGTTGACGATGAACCCACCACCAAATGAACCGCTGCGCTCGGCGCCAGAAGACCAGTCGAACGACTTTGCCAAGGAATAGTTGAAGTCGAACTGCAAGCCCTGACTGAAACGTTTACGGAAGATAGCCTGGAATCCGTTATAACTGGATGGGGCGATTGAACGCCACGCCGCCAATGCGGAGAATTGGTCGTTGAAAAAGGCGTTCTTCCCAAACTTACTTCCGAAGCCCCGGTCAAGATCGAACAGGGCGCTGGTGTAATCTGGCGCGTACTCTTGCGTATACAGGTAGTAGGCAATCTGCGTCGGAGTCAGCACTGTGCCCGGCGCGATTCCTGGATTAAATTTGAAGAAATCTCCATAGCTATCATCAATGTCCTTGGCGGTAGTGCCATTGAGAGTAGCGCCGAAGATATTCTCCCAGAATCCGATCTTCCCAATGCTGGCGATTGACTTGCCGGATTGCAAGATCAATGCCTTCGCGGCGTCGTAGTAAGCGATCTTCGACGCCGGATCGACCAGGTTGACCGGCTGCGCGAGATCATCTTGTATCAGGAGCTTGCGGCCAAATCGGCCCACGTAAGCTAATTCGATGGACATGTTCTTCGGCAATTCGCGCTGGATCGAGAAGTTGGCGGACATAGAATACGGCGTGCGGATGTTGTCATCCAGACCGAAGGTGATGGCGAAGCTTCCACTCTCGCCCGCGCCGGGGAATTTCTTCGGAAATGTGTTGCTTCCCGCCGGCAGCGTGGGCAATATTCCCCCCGGAATCGAATTAAACCCTGTAAAGCGCGGAGCGGTTTTCGGATTCAAACTGCTTGATGGATTGGTCAGTGCGGTCGAAAGACCGAACGAACCGGCTTGATCGAATGTCACGGCCAAACCGCCACCGATGCGATCGTAGGCGAGGCTAAATCCGCTGCGAATCGCTGACCGGCCGGCGCCGCCAAAGAGCGCCTTCAGCCAACCGCTTTCAAACTTCGGCGAATATGCGAATGCGAACCTCGGGGCGAAATTGTTCTTGTCCCAATCGTAGAAACCCCGCCCACCGTTCACCGGCCCTGACAGATCGAACGAAACCGGAGGGGCAGCGTTCGACGGAACGCCGAGGGCGCCGTTAACTCCGCGCTGATTGAACCAGTCGCCGAGGCGGATGTTCGGCGCAACCTGGTTGCCGTTGGTCTCAAACGGGGGTGAATAGAGGCCGTAGCGTAGGCCGAAATTCAGCGTTAGATTCTGGCGAATGCGCCACGAATCCTGGCCATAAAACTCATACTCATCGGCGCCGAACCTGCGTTTGACTGGCTCTCCAACACCGAGAACTTTACCAGATGCGTCGAAGTTATACACGGCGTTGCCCTGAGAGACAATTCCCAGCAAGGCCATCATTGAATCGCTGAACGCGACGGCGCCGCCGCCGATGTCCGCCGGGCGCAAGTCACGTCCGGTACCCAAGAGCCACGAGGCATTGGTCGTTGCGCTCGGGAATGATCGCTGTAAGCTGAATCGCGAGTTGCGAATGAAACGCATATTCGTTCCGAAGGCCGCCGAATGCGACCCTTTCACCCAGGTGAGATCGTCAATGAAGTTGTTCACTGGGATGATGCGGCCATTGCTCCGCGCGGGGGTTTCTATGCCCGCAGTTCCTGAGAAACCTTCGATTGGCGACAAGTTGCGGAAAGTCACATAAAGCCCGGAGGCGGAGCCCGCCGCCTCTATACCTTGCCGAGTGTAACCGTAGCGGAAAGAGTTGATCAACGTACTCGTGATCTGAGCTGTGTATCCGGCGGCCAGTCCTTTGCTGTTATTCAGGTTGGTAAAGGCCGGTTGTTGTCCGGGGAACGTCGGCACGGTCGTGTCACTATCGTTCTGTAGATTGCCGCGCAGGAAGAGTATATGACGTCCGCTATTCGTCAGATGATAATCAACTTTAGCGATGTATGTATTCCAATCCAGTTTGATCGGGGCCTTGAAACGGAAACCGAGGAAATTGAGACCATCGCCTACGGTGTTATCGTTAGGTAGCGGATACCGCTTGAACAGCGCGAGTGACGCCGAATTAACGCCGATACCGGCCGGATCAAGAGCCTTCACTTGATCAGAGGTCAAAGTCGTGATACCGCCCTTGTTGTTGTTGTATTTAATTATTCCATTGCGAAGATCGGGTGAAGGAACGACACGCGGAGCGCTGTCTTCGCGGCGGTCACGACGCCCCTCGTAATTGAGGAAGAGGAAGAGGCGATCCTTCACGACCGGTCCGCCTAGCGTGCCGCCGAAAACGTTACGAATCAGCTTCTGACGCGGGACGCCTGACGCGTTGTTGAACCAGTCGTTGGCGCTGGTGATGGTGTTGCGATGGAATTCATAAGCCGAACCATGGAATTGATTCGATCCGCTCTTGGTGATCAGTGAGACTTGCGCGCCTGATGAGCGGCCCTGTTCAGAGTTCGGATTGGTCGTTGTGACGCGGAATTCCTGTACGGCGTCGAGCGTCACGCGCAATACGCTGGTGAAGGCGAATCCATTCTGTTGATCATTGACGTCCACACCGTCCAAAGTCACGTTGGCCTGATCGCTCTTGCCTCCATTGACCGAACCATTGCGCATGTCGGTAGTGTTGCCCTCCGCATCCGTGTTGCCTATAAAAACCACCCCGGGTTGCGCCGCCAACAAGCCGACGACGTTGCGTGCTTCTAACGGTAACTGGCGAATCTGGCGCTCATTGAAGGTATTGCCAATAGTCGCATCAGAGGTGTTAATGATCGATTCGCCGCCCTGAACTGTTACGGTGTCGCTAACGGCGCCGACTTGTTTGAAAGTAATATTTAGCGTCACAGGAGTACTGACTAGAACCTGCACATCCTCCAACACGACGCTGGAGAAGCCTTGGGCTTCGGCGCGGACACGATATGTTCCCGGCGCGAGTTGCGGAATCTGGTATGCGCCTTCTTTAGAACTCGTCGTAACGCGAACCGCCCCCGTTGCGACGTTTGTAGCCGTGATCGCCACGCCCGCAACAGCGTTGCCCTGCAGATCAAGGACTGTTCCTGAGAGCGATGAAGATTGACCGAACGCCGAGATTGCGCTGATAAGCAGCACGGCGAACATCAGGCCGCTTTGCGATAACCCTCGTAAGTGAGCCATAAAACCTCCTGGATGTTTAGGGTTGGAGATGGGAATGGAATTTAGACTTCAATTCTCATATCTCAGAATTCGAATCTTGAAGACCCGAACTCAAAAGATTGCGGAACAGAATCAAGCTAATCTGTTTTTTGTATGCTTTAGAAAATCTGTGCTATTGAGTCTTGAATAGCGCTCGATCGGAAGTTTAATAATTTTGTCGGACGCAACATCCTGCCTGTTGATGGAAAATGACAGTCCAAATTAATGCAAAATATATGCCGAAGGCTTGAACAGACGGTTGGCGTATGAATGATTCGGTGGCTGACCGTTAAGTTGATTGTATGCTGCCATTTAGATTTCACTGTTAGATGGATATGTTGAGTTTGAATGCGATGGTGTGGGAATCAAGTTCATAATTTCGGATTTAATACAAAATTTTGATCTATAAGCGACGAAGTCGATAGAAAGAGACGTCGTTCGTGGCCGAACTCCCCGACCAATTATTTTTGCAGCGCCGAAGACATTGTCTTGCAGAAACTGCGATGGTTCCGCAAAGAATGTAGTCGCGTCAGCGACTGTTGAGATGATTGGAGTCAACCGTCGCTGACGCGACTACAAGATTTTTATGCCGCTGACAATAATGCCGATGGCGTCGCGCCAAGCCACGCCATCGGCATTTGTTTATCGATTCGTTCTTATCGAACTAAATCGAAACACGCAAGGTCGGGGGCGCCGCTACAGTACCGCGCGCGACTGCTGCGCGGTACTGTACCACCCTCACGCGTTGTGATTTAGAACTCGATACGCAATGCGAATTGCATCTGACGCGGAGACCCTTGAATGCTGTTGAATTTCCCGAAGTCAAGGGGAGTATCCGTCGGAGTCAGGTATGGGTCTATACCAACGCCCAGGCCAATCACGTCCGTGAAATGTTGTGTGTTGGTCAGATTGAAAACCTCCCAGCGGAAGACTACGCTCTTGCCTTCCCAGGGCAGCGCGAACCGCTTGTATAGACCGAAGTCAAATGCAAAGTAACCCGGATCACGTAGCACGTTGCGGTCGCCAATTTCGCCCGGGTACGGATTGCGATAGCTGGTGTAAGCCCCTTCCGGATCGACGAACAGATTCGGGTCGCCGGTGCGTGTCGGCTGGGCTCTCAGCGTGCGAATTTGACGTGCGCTTGATTGAACGTTCCAGTTGGTCGCCCAACGCCCGTCGTCGAATGGTTCGCCCGCAGGCAGGCCGGTATTCCAGCGGAAAATGCCGGTCGTCTGCCAACCGCCGAGGATGAAGTTGGGAACCGAACCGAGATTCGATAGGAGCTTCTGTCCTTTGCCAAAGGGCAAGTTGTAGATGTAGTTGGCGTTGATCAGGTGGCGCACGTCAAAGTCTGAATTCGCGCGATTCACTTTCAAATCGAGTGGATTCAGGATCAAAGCGGCGCCAGCGATCGTCGAACCGTCCGGCTCAAGCCCCGAAGCGATATCAAAAGAGTGACTCAAAGTGTAGTTGAAGTCGAACGTCAGATCGTTGCTGAACCTTTTGCGGAAGCTGGTTTGGAAAGCATGGTAATCCGACGTGCCTATTGACGTCAGCGCGCCAAAGGCCCCGTACTGCGGATGGAAGAACATGTTATTGGACACCGCAGGTCCGGGACAGAAGCCATTGCCGCCCGGAAAAGGGCAATTTGCCGCATCGTCCCACCGCAGTTGCACGAACGTATAGTCAACCCCGTCGAGACCGCCGATGGCCCTGGTGGCGCAATCCCCATCAGGCGTGAATTGGTTGTTCGCGCATGCGCGCGCGATACGCCGATAGGCCGATTGCGTCGCCGTCAGCGGCACATTTTGACCAAGTACGTTAAAGGTTCGCGCCAACCCCGGAAAGAGATTTTCGAAATACGGAATTTTTTGCACCGAAGTGATGGAAGCGTTTTGTTCACGCAGCCCTATCAATTGGCGCATGGCAGTGTAAAAATCAACGCCCGATTTCGGGTCAACCAGATTGTTCAAATGCATAGTGTCACGCGACACCAACAAATTACGTCCGATGCGGCCGACGTAGCTGGCTTCAAACGAGAAGCCTTTCCCAATATCGCGCCCATAGGAGAAGTTGAAGGCGTAGCTGTGCGGAGTGATGATCGAATCGTCCAGACCACTTTCAATCCGTTGAGCCTCGTCGGCGGGATGCTGCAAGGGGAACTTCAGACTCTGGTTAATGGTCAACCGCGGCAACACACGGGCGTTCTGGTTAAGGCCGGTGAAGAGTGGACCTAATCGAGCCGCATCACTAACGGTGAAGGTGTTGGCCGAAATCTCGCTCGAAGAGCTGAATCCGAGAATTGCCTGTCCGTCGAAACTAACGGCCAGAGCGCCTCCCAGACGGTCAAAAACCTTACGGAACCCACCGCGGAACGTGCTCTTGTTTTCACCGAAGATTTTCTTCAGGAATCCATTCTTGAAGTTCGGCGACCAGGCCACGGCGACTGAAGGAGCGAAGTTATTCCAGTCTTGATCGTAAAAGCCACTCTTATTGTTGCCTTTGCCAGCCAGATCAATCTGAATCAGATCGTTTACCGGCGTACCGGCTTTGGCTCCCGCCACGCGCCGTTCAAAGAAATCACCCAAAGATTGCACAGGTTTTACCTGGAACCCATTCGCTTCATAAACCGGGGTCGAGGTTGACCAGCGCAAGCCATAATTCAGGGTCAGATTCGGACGAACCCGCCAGGTGTCCTGGCCATAAAAATCGTACTCCTGCGTCCTGAAGTTTCTCTTGATCCCTGTGCCTAAAGGCAACAGACTGCCGTCTTTTGCGTAATTCAGATTAGCGCTGTATTGCGAATAGCGCCCGATCACTGAAGCCAACGCGTCACGCAGGTCATCCGAGCCTCTGCCGACATTCCCGAAGATCGGGCCGTCGGCGCCAGTCAGCAGCACGTCGCCCGACTCGTCGTAAAACGAAGGGTTGATAATCGCCTCATCGTAGGATGTGGCAAACGACGCCCGTTGGTTTGAGATCAGGCGGATATTCGATCCGAACTGCATGCCGTGCGAGCCTTTCGTCCACGAAAGGTCATCGGTGATATTGTGAACCGGAACAACGCGGCTCAAGGCGCGGGTGAAGCGGAACGGTTCGTAGATAAACCGGAAGATGATGCGATTGGCGTCCGAATCGCCTCCCTGGGTGAAGGCTTGTCGGGTCAAACCATATCTTAAGTTGTTCACCAGACTGTTCGAGATTGTCCATGCGTCGCCAATGACAAATCCTTTCGGTTGGCTCCAGATCGTCGGGACAGTGGTGTCAGGAAACTGGCTGGCCAGCGCCTCAGTATCGTTCTGATAATTGGCCCGAGCGAACAAATTATGATTCTCGTAGAGCTTGTAATCGAGCCTGGCGATAAAGGTATTCTGTTTGACCGGACGGCTGGCGTTGAATCGGAATCCGCCCGTGTTTAATCCGTCACCTACCGTAGTGTCGTTTGCGCGGTAACGGTTGGCGGCGGCAGCCAGAACCGCCAAGCCTGCCGAATTTGTGCCTGGATCAAGGCCATTGGCGGCAAGGTAACCCGCGCTGATCTGTTGCCGGTTCAGGCAATTCACTCCCGACGGAGTGCCTGCCGGACAAGAACCGAGTTCGTTTGACGCCCCGTCCGCAGTAAAGTAACGAACGATGCCCTGGCCGAGCGAAGGCAATGGAACCTCTCTGACGACCGAATCCCCTTTGGCCTCACGGAATCCTTCATAGTTGAAGAAGAAGAAAGCTTTGTCTTTCTTGATCGGACCGCCAATCGCGCCGCCGAAATTATTGCGGAGCAACTTCGGACGTTCCACGCTCGACTTGTTGTTGAACCAGTCGTTCGCCGCAGTAAAGTCGTTACGATGAGACTCGTAAAGCGCCCCGTGCCAATTGTTCGATCCGCTTCGGGTAACGAGCGAGACTTGAGCGCCTGACGAACGGCCTTGATCAGAGTTCGGGTTGGTAGTCGTGACACGGAACTCTTGCAGCGAGTCCGGCGTCGAGCGCAAAACGCTGAAAAACGCCCTTCCGCCCTGTTGCTCGTTAACGTCAATGCCGTCGAGCATCACATTCGATTGGTCAGAACGCGCGCCGTTGACATAACCGCCGCGTCTGGGATTGTCCGTATCGTTAATGGGGGCCGTCACGCCCGGTTGCAGCGAGAGCAAGCCGACAATATTGCGCGAGAGCAAAGGCAGCGATAAAACCTTGGCGTTTTCGAAAGTGTTGCCGATGGTGGCGTCGGTTGTATTGATGATTGATTCGCCGCCCTGTACGGTCACAGTTTCGCTGACGGCGCCGACTTGCTTGAAGGTGATATTGAGCGTTATAGGAGTGCTGACCAGAACCTGCACATCTTCCAGGACAACACTGGCGAAGCCCCGACCCTCGGCGCGGACGCGATATGTTCCCGGCGCGAGTTGCGGAATCTGATATGTGCCCTCTTTGGAACTCGTCGTAACGCGCGCCGCCCCGGTCGCGACGTTTGTAGCCGTAATGGTCGCTCCCGCGACAGTGTTACCTTGCGGATCAACGACCGTTCCTGAGAGCGATGAAGATTGACCGAAGGCCATAGTCGCGCAGATAAGCAACACGGCGAACATCAGGCCGCTTTGCAATAACCCTCGTAAGTGAGCCATAAAACCTCCTTGACGTTTAGGATTGAAGATGGGGAAGGACTTCAGACTTCAATTCTTATAATTCGAATCCTGAAGGCCTGAACTTAAAAGATTGCCGAATGGAATCGAGCCAATCTGATGTTTGAATGCTGTGGAAAATCTGCGTTATTAAGTCCCGAATTGCGCTCGATCGAACGTTTCAATAATTATTGTCGGGCGCATTATCTTGCTTGTTAATGGAAAATGACAAATCAAAAATAAGGCAAAAGATATGCCGACAGTTTGAACAGAGGTCGGACGCCAGAACGGCTTAACAGCCAGGCAATTAAGTTGATTATATGCCCCTATTTAGGTTTTACATTGGATGGATTCGCTGAGATCGAACTCGGCGACCAGAGAATTCGCGATTCAAAATTTCGGATTCGATTCAATTTTCTGATCTATAAGCGGCGGAGTTGATGGGGAGGGAGAGAGAGACGCCGGCGCCGTTTCGGCTCTGTTGTTTTATACTGCGCTTATGAAGACGCTATCGCCGGACACATCGCCTGAAATCGAACGGATCATGATCGAAGGCTATCGCAAGATGCCTGCCTGGATGAAGCTCAAACAGGTGTGGGAATTGAATCAGCTTGTTCGACAATTGGCGATGAATGATATTCGCCGGCGGTACCCTCTTGCTGACGATCGCGAGAGAAAGTTGCGCCTGGCTTCACGTTGGCTTGAACCCGAATTGATGAAAAAGGCCTTCGCCTGGGATCCGGAAAAGGAAGGCTACTGAAACATTGGGCCGCGGAAATGGAAGTAGATGATCTGCTCCTCAGAGCATTTGATGACGCTGGCGTTCCCCCTACCTTGACCAAGTAATCAGAGCCTCTGCTTTTTTCGCGTAAGAATAAGCCGTATAGGCCGAGATGAGATGGCAGACCCAGCCCAACAATCCTCCGCTGCCGATCCAGAAACCCGGCGTGATGATCAACCAGAAGACGCCTCGCCAGAATGCGCCGTTGTAAATCTGGCCGACGCCGGGAATGATGAGACTCAGAACCGCTGCTGTCCCTGGTTTGCTCATAATGTCATATCTCCTTCGCAACGATAATACGATATCGGTCGGGAAAATATCTTGAGATTCTTCACACCAGGACACGATACATTCACGCGCGCGAGCGGCTGCGCGGCGCCGGCGCAAGGGCTGGCCGCGCTGCCGCTCGCGCGCAGCGCTGTTTAAAACACAGTTCGCTTCCGCGAGGTCTCTTTGGCAGCCAATGTGAATCGTCTTTCGGTCTCTCCACCCTCGATGACGCGCGACGCGGCGTATTCGCCCAGGGCCGGGCCGTGTTTGAATCCGTGGCCGGAGCCGCCTCCTACCAACCAGACGTTGTCGAAATCGGGATGGCGGTCGATAAGGAAATCGCCGTTCGACGTGTTTTCGTACTGGCAAATCCGCGCCTCGACGAGCGGCGCGTCCGCCAACCCCGGAAAGCGCCGGGCCAGAAACGCGCGCGCCAACTCAAGCGAATTTTCAGCCAGGTAGCGCTCGGCGGTGTCAGGGTCAATCGCCTCGCCGTGACGATCGAACCCGAGTTTGAAGCCGCGATTTTCCAGGTCGGGCATGCCGTAAGTTTCGGCGCTGAAATCGATCCAGGTCGGCGTCAGCGGCGGGGCGAAGCGCGTGTCGCCCGCCGGGACACCGAAAAAATACACCTCCTGGCGAGTCGGGCGAATTCGATCTCCGAGCAGCGCGGGAAATAGTTTCGGCAGCCAGGGACCGCAGGCGAAAACGAAGGCGTCCGCGCCGATCCTCGCCCCTGCGCGCGTAACTATTTCATTCAACCGGCCCGAGCCTGCGGGCGCGAGCGCCGACTCGACCAGATAATCGCCGCCGTTTCGCGCGACGAAATCCGCCACCGATTGAACCGCGCGGCGGGCCATCAGCGCGCCGCTTGCCGGCTCGTAAATCGCCCAGGTTACCTCCCCGAAATCGATCTGCGGATGGCGACGCTCCAATTCATCGCGACGGAGAAGCTCGAAATTCACTCCGACACTTCCGAGCGTCTGCGCCGTCGCGGAGATTCGGGGATCGTTTTCGCGGGCCATCAACAGCACTCCGGTCCGATGAAAAAGCTCCTGGCGCCCGACGCCGGCGAAGAACTCCTGCCAGACCGCCAGCGAACGATGGGACCAGCGCGTGTAAATTTCATCGGCGCCGTAACTCATCCTGATGATGCGCGATTCGCCGCCCGAACTCGCGCGACTGTTCGCCGCGCCGTAAGCGTCAACCAGCGCGACGCTCAACCCCGCCCGCTGCAAGTAATATGCGGTCCACGACCCGAAAACGCCGGCGCCGATCACGGCCGCGTCGTAGTTTTTATTCATGTGTTTCCTCGGAAAACTCCTGGGTACGCGTCGCTTCCAGCGCGCGGTATTCATCGTCTCAGGCATTGACCGACGTCTGAGATGTTGAATACCGCGCGCTGGAAGCGACGCGTACCCGGGGCTATAATTGCGGCGGTCAACGACTATTCAAACGATGACCACGCCTTTGTAGATCAATTTTTACACATTGCGAAAGACGTTGCGATGGCGGAGCCGATTACGAACGTGTTGCATCAGGAAATCGGGCGAATCTTGAGCGCGTTCGGCGCCGCGCCGGACAACCAAGACAGCGCGGCGCGAGACGAAGAGGTCGAGACGATCTTTCGCGAAGCCGCCGCCGCGCGCCTGGCGGCGAATGAAGCCCTCCGTCGTTACGCGGGGCGGATGGGCAAAGACGAGTTGATCGAACTCCAAACGGTTCTGGGAGCGAGACTTGATGAACTGTTATCGGCTAAGATCGGGCGTCTGGTCGAACAGCGGTCGATCGCCTGGGCCGAACAGTCCGAATACGACCCGGTGACCGCGCTGCCCAACCGCGCGGCGTTCAACCGTCGCTTCAGCGGCGAGATCGAACGCGCGCGCCGTTATCGTCGCGAACTGTCCGTCGTTCTCTTCGACATCGACCGGTTCAAATCGGTCAACGACCGCTTCGGTCATCCGGAGGGGGATCGCCTGCTGGCTGAGGTCGCAGGCATATTGAAATCGTCCTTGCGACAGAGCGACGCCGTCTTTCGCTACGGCGGCGACGAATTCGCGGCCTTGTGCCCTGAGACTTCGGGCGAGGCGATGGCCCATGCGTTGCTCAGATTGGAATCGAACATGCCCATCGAATCTCGCCTTCGAGGGCGTTTGGCGGAACCTCTGGGCATAAGTTGGGGCGCGGCGTCCTTCCCGGCGGACGCCAATGAAGAGGGCGAATTGATCCGCATAGCGGATGACAGACTATACGCCTGCAAGCGGTCCCACTCTTAACGGCTGAATAAAGATGAATCCTCCGACGACAAAACATCTCAATCTGCGCTCGATCTATACGGTGCTCGCCATCGGCTTCGCGCTGTTGTTGTTTCTGATCGGGCTGATCGGAATTGGAAGCTCCTCGAAGCTCGAGAAGATCAGCGTCAACGCGGGCGAGAGCGCAAACGATTATATGGAGCGTTTGAGGTTAGCCCTGAGCATTCGCGAGGCGGCCGCGGAAGTCGTTTCAGAAGCGCGCCTCTTCCGCGCCCGGCAGGCGATGAAAGTTCCGAACCCGACCTTCAAACCTGAACTCAACGAGGCGAAGGATAGGTTTCAGGCCGAGATCGAAAAAGGGAAGAACCGCTGGCTCAAGCACAGTGGGCCTGGGGCGCTGCCTAAAGAAGAGGTGGACGCCTGGCGTGACGTCGAAACGGCGTCGAAAAAATTCATGGAAATTCTGGCCAGGATCGAAAAGCTGAAAAGCCCGGAAGACCTGGTCAGCGGCTCGGAAGCGAGTCAGAAGGGTGAGCCGGCGCAAGCGCCCGCGGTCGTCGCGCCCGGCGGGCAGCCGCAACCGGACCTCCAGCAAAACGAGCACCAGCAGGTTCAGATCATTCAGGCCGAGTTTTTCAACTGGCGCAAAGACCTGGATAACGCGGCTGAAAAATTAACGGGCGCGGTAACTCTAGTCCAGAAAGAGATTCTTGACGAATTCCGCAGACAGGAACAACAGACCGCTACCGAGATTAAGGGCACAACATGGGGGACGTTGGCGCTAGGTTTGCTCGTCGCCACACTCACGTTAATTCTCGCTCGAAACCAGATCACCCAGATCCGGCGGGCCAGCCGGCAAGAGCAGGAGGCGAAAGATTTCGCGCGCTCGATATTCGACAGCCAGTCGAACGGCATCCTCGTTGTGAATAACAAAGGCGAATTGCTGGCGGTCAATCAGGCGTTCCTGAACCATTTCGATCTTCCGGACCCGCCAGAAGTCTTACAGGATTACCAGGCGGCGCTCCGACGCCTCCCGGAGGTCGCGGCGTTCGTCGGCAAGGCGCTGGAGCAGCCGGACGACAGTTGGAGTCTTCGTGAACGCCTCGAAGTCAAGTCGCCGGACGGCCGTTACGGCGACACTCGGTTATTCGACGTTTACGCGTCACCACTGACGATCGGCAGCCAGACCGGAGGGCGCGTGGTGGCGATTCTCGACGTCACCGAGGCCGAGAAGGTTCGCGATGAATTGCGGCGCAGCCGCACCCTTAGCGCCGTGGGCCAGATCACGGCCACTGTCGCGCACGAACTCTACAACCCGATCGGGGCGGTCAAACTCAATCTGGACCTGCTGGAAATGCAGACCCCCGGCGACGGCGATTTGAAGCACACGGTGGGGCGGCTCAAACGCGGCGTCGAGCACCTTTCGACCATCGTCATGGACCTGCGCCACCTGACCCGAACGCGCGACCCCGAACGTCAAACGACCGACCTCAACAGATTGCTCGACGAGGTCGTCGAGCTGGCCAGTGACCGGCTCGAACGCTCGCGCATCTGCGTCGAGAGGAATTACGCCGCGCAGTTGCCCCGAGGGGATTACGACCCGCAGCAGTTGCGGAAAGTCTTTCTCAACCTCCTCATCAACGCCGTCGAAGCCTCGCCTCAGAACAGCGGCGTCGAATTGCGGACCCATTACGCCTACGGCGCCGTCACGCTAGCGCCCGCAGAAACAAACGGCGATCACGGGGAACTGGTGGTCAGCGTCATCGATCGCGGCGTGGGCATGTCCATCGAGACCAAAAGACGCCTGTTCGAGGCCTTCTACACGACCAAGCATAACGGCACCGGATTGGGGATGATGATTACTCAGGAGATCGTCAAAAAACACGGCGGCAAAATAGAAGTGCAGAGCGAGGAAGGAAAAGGGACTACGGTGAGCGTTTATCTGCCAGTATAAGCAGGGGGAGAAACTTTGGGGGTAATCATCAGGACATTGTTCATCGTTCATTTGTCATTTGTCATTTGTCATTGCGGAACTGGGCGGATCCGCCCAGTTCCGCAATGACAAATGACAAATGAACGATGAACATGAAAATACTTCAGAAATCCCGCTTTAGACGGAGATCACCTCAATCTCGGGATCGACGTCTTCCTTGAGCATGTATTCAATGGCCATCATCGTTCCGCCGATTGAGCTCGGGCAGCTTCCACAAGCGCCCTGATAGCGGATCAGCAATCTTTTGTCATCCAGCCCGATGATCTCAAGTCCGCCGCCGTCGCCGGCCAGTCCCGGTCTGACCTTTTCGTCGAGGACCTGATTGATCCGGTCGAGCAGCGGGTTCTCGCCGGGCGCGGTAACCGGCGCCTGGGCCTGGGCCTGAGCCGGCGCTTCGGAAGTAGCGCCCGCGGCGCGGATCGGCTCCGCGAGCTTTTTCAGCATCTCCTCCCAACTGACTTCGTCTTCTTTGTTCACCGTGACGAAACGGTCCATGTAAAAGACCGAGGTCACGTTACCGACGGCGAACAGGGCCGCGGCCAGCGGGTCGGCCTGCGCCGATTCCGCGTTCTGAAACGACCGCGAGGAGCCGGCGGTGATCGGCTCCTTAAGAATGAACTTCACAGCGTTGGGATTCGGC
>Ga0126377_10001526_pt1 | contig 15283 bp, 11 predicted proteins | sample PanSoiMetPlot_22_FD_92647 | JGI IMG/M metagenome (GOLD analysis project Ga0126377, IMG submission 92647) | Tropical forest soil microbial communities from Panama - MetaG Plot_22 | ecosystem: Environmental > Terrestrial > Soil > Tropical forest > Bulk soil | place: Panama | collected 2016-02-17
ATGGTATCGGTCCCGACCGGCCCCTTGAGGTCCTCCGGGTACCAGTAGCCGAGCACCTCGCTTCCGACGTCCTCGGGCAGGTAGTACTGGGCGTTGATGATGTCACCGGACCAGACCTGGTGCACGCTGGCCTGGCCGTCGGCGAGCAGCTGGTAGCCGGTGATGCCGACCTTCACGTTGACGGCGTCGACGAGCCCGGCCAGCATCTCGCCGGCCGCCTTGACGAGCGCGGCGTCCTCGGTGTTGAGGTCGGTCTGCCCGGCCCGAAGCAGCGCCATGGCGATCGCCTCGCGCGGGTCCTCCAGGATGTAGACCTTGCCCTTGTAGGCGCTGTCGAAGAGCAGGTCCCACCCGCTGGCCGGCACCGCGCTCACCACGTCGGTGCGGTACCCGATGCCGGTGGTGAAGGCCACGTAGGGCACGGAGTACTGCGCGCCCTGGTCGTAGAACGGGTCCTGCAGCTGGGGCCAGGCGTTAGCCAGGTTCGGCAGGTAGCTGTGGTTGAGCGGCTGGAGGAGCTTGCCGGCCACGATCTTGCCGATGATGTCGACCGTGGGGAAGTAGACGTCGAACGAGATGCCGGCCGTGCGAAGCTTCGCGATCGCCTCCTCCTGGGTGGTGAAGGTGGTGACCTCGACCTCGACGCCGTACTGCTCGCCGAAGGCGGTGAGCACGTCCGGCGAGAGGTACTCCGGATAGTTGAATACCTTCAACACTCCGCCGGTCTCGGGCTGCAGCCCGTCGGCGATCGCCGGGATGTCGTCGTAGCGCGGCAGGCGGACGGGGTCGTCGGGCCGGCTGAGCTTGACCGGTGACTCGGGCGTGTTGGTCGGACGGTCCGAGCACCCGGCCAGCGCGCCCGTGCCCGCGACCGCCGCGAGCGCACCGAGTTGCAGCAGGCGGCGCCGGGACATCAGCGGCCCGCCGAGGCTCTCCCGTGGATGTAGCGTCATTCCGTGACCGCCCTCCTCTTGCGAAACTGACTGGTGGTTCAGTTAGTATGTCGGCATGTGGCGGCGGTCACAAGACGTAGGAACCACCCAGGACGCGATCGTCGTGGGGGGAGGGCACAACGGTCTGGTCGCGGCCGCCTACCTCGCGCGTGCCGGCCTGCGGACCCTCGTGCTGGAGGCACGATCGCAGACCGGTGGAGCCGCGACGACGCAGACGCCGTGGGGTCCCGACTTCAAGGTGACGGCGTTGTCCTACGTGATGAGCCTGATGCCGCCGACGATCATCAGGGATCTCAAGCTAGACCAGTTCGGTTACGACGTGGTACCGATGGGGCCGTCATTCGTCGCCTTCGACGAGCATCGCTCCGTCCTGCTCACCGAGGACGCCGCGGCCGACCACGACGAGCTCGCCGCCATATCGAAGCGTGACGCCGAGGCGATGCACCGCTACGAGGCGTGGCTGCGGGGCGTCGGCGACGTGCTCTCGCCCCTGCTCCTACGCACGCCGCCCTCCGTCGGCTCCCGCCGCCCGAGCGACCTGGTCGACCAGTTGCGCCTGGCCTGGGGGCTGCGGGGTCTGGACGTACGGCGTGCGGCCGACGCCGTACGGCTGTTCACCATGAGCATCGCCGACGTGCTCGACGAGTGGTTCGAGTCCGACGAGATCAAGGGTGTCATGGCGATCAATGGCGTCATCGGCACCTGGGCCGGGCCCGAGTCCCCCGGCACCGCGTACGTGATGATGCACCACACGATCGGCGACGTCGGCGACGGCAAGATGGGTAGCTGGGGCTACCCGATCGGCGGCATGGGCGCGGTCTCGGACGCGATCCGGGCCTCGGCCGAGTCCTTCGGCGCCACGGTGCTCACCGACGCCGCTGTCGAGCGCATCATCACGCGCGACGGCCGGGTCACCGGCGTCGCCACCACCGACGGGCGGGAGTTCCGGGCGAGGACGGTGCTCACCGCGATCCATCCCAAGATCACATTTCTGGGGCAGATCGACCGCGACGCGCTGCCCGGCGACTTCGTCACCGACATCGAGCGGTGGCGCACGCGCAGCGGCGTCGTGAAGGTCAACGTGGCGCTCGCCGGTCTGCCGACGTTCACCGCCCGGCCCGACCTCCCCCCCGCCGCCCTCTCCGGATCGGTCGAGATCGCGCCAACTCTGTCCTACCTGGAGCGAGCTTTCCAGGACGCGCGGGAGGGCCGGGCGGCTCTACGCCCCTTCGCCGACTCGGTCATTCCGTCCACATTGGACTCGACGCTCTGCCCGCCGGGCACGCACGTCATGTCCATGTTCACGCAGTGGGTGCCGCACACGTGGGCGGCGCAGCCGCACGAGGCGGAGCTCAAGGAGTACGCCGACCGGGTCATCGCCGAGTATGAGGCGCTGGCTCCCGGGTTCGAGAAGCTGATCCTGCACAGGCAGGTCATCGGGCCGTACGAGATGGAGCACGAGTACGGCCTCGTCGGTGGCAACATATTCCACGGTGAGCTCACCCCGGACCAGTTGTTCCACCTGCGCCCCGCGCCGGGCTACGCCGACTTCACGACGCCGATCCACGGTCTCTACCAGTGCTCGTCGGCCACCCACGGCGGCGGCGGGGTCACCGGCATCGCGGGCTACCTGTGCAGTCGACGCGTCATCCGGGACCGGAGGAGATGGCGATGACCCCGAGCCAGCGCAACGGTCCCGCGCCCTTGGATCTCGACGCCGTACGGGCGAGCCTTTCCGGCACCGGCCGGATGCTGCCCGCCGCCGCCTATGCCGACGACGCGGTGCTCGAGTGGGAACGGCGCGTGCTCTTCGCGGGCGGATGGGTCTGCGTCGCCCGGTCCGCCGAGATCGCCGAGCCCCGCAGCCGCCGGGCCGTAACCGTGGGCGACGACTCAGTCCTGCTGGTCCGCGACGAGCACGGTGTGCTGCGCAGCTTCTTCAACGTCTGCCGGCACCGCGGCCACGAGCTGCTGGCGTGCGGTGCCAGCACGACCGGGCGCTTCATCACCTGCCCCTACCACAGCTGGGTCTACGACCTCGATGGCAGCCTGCACAAGGTCCCCCACGAGCACCGCGACGCGTTCGCCTCGAAGGGCGAGCTGTCGCTCACGAGCGCCGCGGTCGCCGAGTGGCAGGGCTTCGTGCTGGTCAATGTGGACGGTGGGGCGCCACCCCTGGAGCGCTATACGACCGGGCTCGACGAGATCCTGGGGCCCTATGAGCTCGACCGGCTCGTGGTCGCGGCCAGCCACTCGTACGAGCTGCGGGCCAACTGGAAGCTGGCGGTCGAGAACTACCAGGAGTGCTACCACTGCTCGACCATCCACCCCGAGCTGTGCCGGGTCTCCCCGCCGGACAGCGGCTCCAACTACCGCCCCGACGGGCTCTGGGTGGGCGGCAGCATGGAGCTGGTCGAGGGCGCGCAGACCATGTCGCTGGACGGCCTGTCGGGCAGCGAGCCGATGCGGGCCATCGTCGGGACGCTGCGGCGGGCGGTGCAGTACATCCAGCTCTGGCCGAACCTGCTCGTCAGTGCCCATCCCGACTACGTGATGATCCACAGGTTGGAGCCGCTCGCCGCAGACCGCACACACGTCGTCTGCGAGTGGCTGTTCCCGCCCGAGGTCGTGGGACGGCACGACTTCGACCCCGCCTACGCCGTCGACTTCTGGGACCTCACGAACCGCCAGGACTGGGCGGCGTGCGAGGCGGTGCAGCGGGGCGTCAGGTCGCGCGGCTACCGCCCTGGTCCGTTCTCCCCGGAGAACGAGGACGCCACGTTCCAGGCCGTCGCCGTGGTGGCGCGCGCCTACCTCGACGGGCGGCTGCCGGAGTCCACCACCGCCGCCATGCCCACGCTGTAGAACGACCCCGAGCTGGTGACCCTGATGCCCACACCCGTGGTGCCGTCCTATCCCGACATCCTCGACCGGCTCATCGCCGAGCAGGAGAAGCATTTCCTCGCCCGGACGGAGCGCTCGCAGCGCCTCCGGGCCGAGTGCAGCGACGTCCTGGCCGGTGGGGTGACCTCGAGCTGGCAGGACGCGCCGCCCGGCACGGTGTGGATCGACCGCGGCGACGGCTCGCGGATCGTCGACGTCGACGGCAACTCCTATGTGGACCTGCACGGCGGGTTCGGCGTGAACCTGTGCGGGCACGCCCACCCCGCGATCGTGGCGGCCGTCTCAGACCGGGTCCGCGCGGGCACGCACTTCGCCCAGCCCGTGCAGGACGCGGTGGTGGTGGCGCGCGAGCTGGCGCGCCGGTTCGAGCTGCCGATGTGGCGGTACAACAACTCGGGCACCGAGTCCACAATGGATGCTGTGCACCTCATGCGGGTCGCGACCGGCCGGCCGGTGGTCATCAAGGTGGAGGGCACCTACCACGGGCACCACGACAGCGTGCAGGTCTCCGTCTACCCCTCCCCCGACGAGATCGGCCCGGCCTGCCGGCCCAACACCGTGCCCGTCGGGACCGCCGTTCCCCGCGCCATGACCGACCTCACCGTGGTCGTGCCGTTCGGCGACCTGGCCGCGGTCGAGCGGGCGCTGGCGGAGTACCCCGACCAGGTGGCCGGGATGATCGTCGAACCGGTGATGATGAACATCGGGCTGATCCCCGCCCCGCCGGGCTACCTCGCCGGGCTGCGGGAACTGCTGCACCGGCACGGCGCCTACCTGGCCTTCGACGAGGTGAAGACCGGCTTCGGCATCGCCGCCGGCGGAGCGGTCGAGTGGTCCGGCGTCACGCCCGACCTCATCTGCCTCGCCAAGGCGCTGGGCGGTGGCCTGCCCTGCGGCGCGATCGGCGGCACCCCTGGGCTCATGGCCCTCATCGCCGACGGGACGTACGAACAGGTCGGGACGTTCAACGGCAACCCGCTGACCATGGCCGCGGCCCGGGCGGTCGTGAGCGAGATCCTCACCGACGACGCCTACCGGCACTTCGACCGACTGCGCCACATCATGGTCAGCGGGGCGCTGGACGTCCTTCACAGGTACGGCCTGCCGGGCTATGTGCAGGCCTTCGGGGCCAAGGGCGCCGTCATCTTCCACGACCGCCTCTACAACTACCGCGACTTCCTGAGCTATCCGGACCAGTGGGGCAACGCGCACTGGATCTACCAGCACAACGGTGGCGTGTTCCTGCCGCCGTGGGGCAAGTGTGAACAGTGGACGGTCTCGGTGCAGCACTCCGAGGAGGACGCGCGCCGCTTCGTGACCAACCTCGAGACGATGGCCGCCGCCCTTCGCCGACAGTCCACAGTGGAGGCAACATGAACGACATCGCGGAGAGATTGGGCGAGATCGGGCTGCCGGCCCCGCTGAGCGAGCTGGCGGCCCGTCAGTGGGACGTCGTCATCGTCGGCGGAGGCCACAATGGACTGACCTGCGCAGCCTACCTTGCCCGGGCCGGTAAGTCCGTGCTCGTGCTGGAGGCCCGCAGCCGTCTCGGCGGGGCGTGCACGCTGGAGCGTCCCTTCCCCGACCAGCGTTACGTGATCAGCCCCTGCGCCTACGTCGTCGGCCTGCTCGACGAGACGGTGGCGGCCGACCTGCGCCTCTACGAGCGCGGGCTCGAGGTCTACCTCGCCGACCCGCAGCTGTGGGTGCCGTTCGACGACGGCACCGCCTTCGCGCAGTGGATGGACCACGACCGGACGCTGCACGGCCTGAAGGAACTCGGCTTCTCGCCGAAGGACATCGACGGCTACTTCGCCTACGAGGACTTCTTCGACCAGATCCGCATCAAGCTGCGCAAGGGCAGGGGCGGGCGAAGCGTGGGCGGGGCAGACGTCACAGTCGACACATGGTCGGGAGACTCCCCCACACGTGGGCAGCTGGAGGAGCTCCTCGCCGGTGAGCAGCTCATGCGGGACGCGGTCTTCGAGGCGTCCATTTCGGACATCCTCGACGAGTTCGTCTCCGACCAGCGGCTCAAGGACGCGCTCTTCGGGCAGGGCGTCATCGGCACCTACGCCGGCCCGAAGGACCCGGGCACGGCGGCGGTCAAGCTCATGCACTTCTCGGGCGAGGTGCTCGGCATCGGGGCGGTCTGGGGCTACGTCCGCGGCGGCATGGGCATGGTGAGCTTCGCGATCGCCGACGCCGCGCGCGAGGCCGGCGCGGTGCTCGCCGCCGGCGTTCCGGTCGCCCAGGTGCTGCCGGGCGAGGGCGTACGGCTCGAGGACGGCACGCTCGTGCGCGCCACCCGCGTGGTGAGCAACGCAGACCCCAAGCGGCTGCTCGGGATGCTGCCGTCCGACGCGGTGCCGGCCGCCTACCGCACGCGCCTGCAGGCGTGGGACATCCGCAGCCCAGTCGTGAAGTTCAACGCGGCCCTGCACCGGCTGCCGTCATGGAGCGCCGCGCCGTCAGATCCGTTCTGGGCCAAGGGTGTGGTCGACGTGACCACCGGGCTGGAGGACGCCCAGCGCTGCTTCGAGCGCTGCGACGCCGGCGAACCGGCCGTCGGCTTCGGCGAGATATACGTACAGACCGGCCACGACCCGTCACCGGCACCCGAGGGCCGCCACCTCATGAGCATCTTCGGCCAGTACGCGCCCTACGCGCTCGCCGATGGCGGCTGGGAGGCACGACGCGAGGAGGTCGCAAAGCAGTTCATCGATCTCGTGAGCCGTTGGGCACCCGACTTCGCCGACTGCCTGGAGAGCTACGAGGTGCTGGGCGCACCCGACATCGAGTCGCGCGTCGGCCTGACCGGCGGGCACATCTTCCAGGGCGAGGTGCGCCCCGACCAGATGTGGGAGCACCGCCTCAGTGCCCGTACGGACGTTCCCGGCGTGTACCTGTGCGGCGCGGCGACCCACCCGGCCGGCAGCGTCATCGCCCTCAACGGCCGCAACGCGGCACGGGCCGTGCTCGCCGACATTGAGGGTGCGGCTTAGTCTGGGGGCCATGCCCATCCGCCATGTCATGTTCGACGCCGACGGTGTGCTGCAGGACATTCCGGGCGGTTGGTACACGGCGATGGAGCCCTACGTCGGTGAGCGGGCGCGCCAGTTTCTCCACGAGACGTGGAGCGAGGAACTGCCGATGCTCACCGGGCGCGGCGACTACCTGACCGTCCTCGCGGCCGCCCTGACGCGGTACGGCGTGGCGGCGCCGGTCGAGGAGGTCTACCGCAGCGCGTGGCACCGCATCGCGTTGGTCGAGGCGACGATCGCCCTGGTGCACGAGCTGCGCTCGCGCGGATACGGCGTCCACCTCGCTACCAACCAGGAGATGCATCGAGGTGGATACATGCGATCGGTGCTCGGCTACGACGAGCTCTTCGACGTGAGCTGCTACTCGTACGACCTGGGCTTCGCCAAGCCCGACGTCGCGTTCTTCCACGAGGCCGCGCGACGGATCGCCGGCGACCCGTCGACCATCCTGTTCATCGACGACATCGTGGAGAACATCGAGGGCGCCCGGGTCGCCGGCCTGGCGGCGGAGCACTGGCACTTCACGCATGGCGATCACGCGTTGCGGGCCCTGCTCGCCGGCCACTCGGTCGACCTCACGCCGCTGAAGCTCCCTACAGTGGCGCCAGAGACCCGGGCGGTCCTCGGCGGTTAGTGACGGGCGCGGCCGCCGCCGCGCCCGTCCCCCCGACGCGTTGAGCATGCCGAAGTTCCCCGACTTCAGACATGGCGCTGGGTGCCAGAGTCTTTGGCGCCCAGCGCCAACGTTCGGCTACCGTTCCGGCCGCGCCGTGTGGACCGCGCGGTAGGCGGCGGGGCTGAGACCGTACGCCGCCTTGAACGCGCGGCTCAGGCGGGATGCGTCGGTGAAGCCCCACGTCGCGGCGATGCGGTGCACCGACCACGTGCTCAGCCGGGGGTCGAGCAGGTCAGCCCGATACGCCTCGAGCCGACGCTCACGGATCCAGGCGGAGACCGTCGTGCCGGCGTGGGTCTGGAACAGGCGGTGCAGCGTCCGAAGCGAGATGTGGTGGGCGCCGGCGATGAGCTCAGGCGTGAGGTCGGGGTTGCCGAGGTTGGTCCGGATGAAGTGACGTATGTGGATGAGTCGCTCGCGGTCGCGTCGTTCCGGATCCAGCGTCGACAGCATCCCCAGCCGCCGGCCCAGCATCACCGAGAGCAGGTCGGCCGTGACGGACGACAGGCGAAGGGCGTCCACCGGGTCGAGCGCGTCGCCGACCGTCGCGAGCGTGCTCAGGAAGCCGGAGACCAGCCGGCCAACGCCGTCGGTCCCGTCCAGCCGCTGCCCGACGAGCCGGGCCATGTCGACGGGCGCGAGGCCCAGGGCGTCCCCGTCGAACGAGACGATCATGCCCTGTTGGCGCGGCACGTCCGGTTGCGACTCGCAGCGGTGGGGGCGTGAGCTGTGGATGAGCGTCATGTCGCCCTGCCCCAGGACCGCCTCCTCCCGGGACTGCGCTATCCGCTGCAGTGAGTTACCCAGGTTGAGCAGAAGCAGGAGCACCTCGGGATCGGACTGCCTGATGTGTGCCGCGGTGCGATCTACGCTGATTGTGCTGTTATCGGTGAGAAGCGTCGTGATTGTGTCGAAGCTGGAGACCTGCATCGACCCCGTGAACTCCGCCTCGTAGGGGCTGGAGACCGCGACCGGCATGGCGTACTGGTCGAGGGTGGCGCGCCACAGGTCGAAGTGCTGCCGCCCGGGAGCGCCCTCCGGGACGAGCGTCACGACGTGGCTCTGCACGAACCGTGTCTACCACGGCGCCCCCATGACCACCGGCACCCCTCGTTCGTCACTGTCTCTGCGGGCATGCGCCTCGATACGGTGGGCGGTATGCCCCGTCCCGTCAGCGCCCGCGCGACGAACCTCGCGGTGCTCGCGGCGCTCATCGTGGTCTTCGCCACGGGCGTTTCAGCCGTAGCGACCGGGTCACCGCGCGGCCGCTGGGTGGTCATCGCCCACGGCGTCGGGGCATTCGCGCTCGTCTTTCTCATCCCATGGAAGACCATCGTCGTCCGCCGCGGTTGGCGGCGGCGACGGGCGACCCGTTGGGCTTCGCTGGCCCTCGTGGTGCTCGTGATCGCCGCGATCAGCGCGGGCCTGTCGTCGGCCACGGGTCTGGTCATCGAGGTCGCGGGCTTCGAGATGCTGTGGTGGCACATCGCGCTGGCGTTGGGGCTCGTGCCGGTCCTCCTGTTCCATCTCGTCACGCGCCCCGTGCGGCTCAGGCGTCCGCGGCGGACGGCCGCCCGGGTCACGGAGATAGACCGTCGTTCCGCGCTGCGGCTCGGGGCGGTCGCGCTGGCGGCCGCGGCCACCTGGACCGCGACCGAGGCCACGCTCCGGCTTACGGGCGCCGCGGGTTCGCGCCGCCGGTTCACCGGATCCCACGAGATCGGCACGGACGACCCGGCGGCGATGCCGGCCACGATCTGGCTGAACGACACGGTCCCCCACCTGGACGCCGACCGATTTACGCTTACCATCGTCGATGAATCCGGTCATCGGGAGATCCGGCTCGCCGACCTGACCGGTGAGGAGCAGACCGTACGGGCGGTGTTGGACTGCACCTCGGGCTGGTACGCGGAGCAGGAGTGGACCGGCATTCCCGTCGGGTCGCTGCTCACGCCGGATCCCGGAGCACGCAGCCTCTTCGTGCACTCCGTGACCGGCTACTGGGTCCGGTTCCCCGTGGCGGACATCGACACCCTGCTGCTGGCGACACGGGTCGGCGGGCAGCGGCTGCGCGAGGGTCACGGCTACCCCGTGCGGCTCGTGGCGCCCGGGCGGCGCGGGTTCTGGTGGGTGAAGTGGGTGGACCGGATCGAGCTGCACCGCACGCCGTGGTGGTGGCAGCCGCCGTTCCCGGTCACCTAGGCTCCACGCACCCGATCGCCGGCTCGTCGCGTCTGTGTCTGTGAGGGATGCGAACGCATCGCGGAAGGACAGGGCATGGGAGCCGACGACCAGGAGTTCATCGAGTTCGCCACGTCACGGGCCAAGCCGCTGCGGGACTTCGCCTACCTGATGTGCGGCGACTGGCACCAGGCGCAGGACCTGACCCAGCAGACGCTGGCCAAGACCTACGTCGCCTGGCGCCGCATCAGGGAGAGCGTCGACGCCTATGCGAGAACGGTGCTGGTGCGCGAGCTGCTCTCCGAGCGACGACGACGGCGGTCGACGGAGCGGCCCGTCGCGTTCGTCCCCGAGGAGCCGTCGCCCGTGGCGGAGCCGGAGCTTCGCCTCACCCTGCTCGATGCCCTGGACCGGCTGCAGCCCAACCGGCGGGTGGTTCTCGTCCTGCGCTACTGGGACGACCAGTCCGTCGAGACGGTTGCCGAGATCATGCGGATCACGCCCGCCGCCGTGAAGAGCCTGACCCACCGGGCACTGGAAGACCTGCGGTCCGTGCTCGGACCGGAGCTCTTCAGCGACGCGGCCTGAGACATCGAAGGAGATACCAATGGACACTGTGGACATCCGCCGAGAGCTCGAGACCGAGCTGGGCACGGCCACCGCACCGCCGCTCGGCTCGATCGTCGACGACGCACTCGCCACCGGCCGCCGGCTGCGGTCGCGGAACCGCATGCTCACGGCGGTCGCCGCGGGTGCCATCGTCGTGCTGTCGGGCGGCGCCATCGCGGGCGCCTGGATGCTGCGTCCGGCGCCGTCATCCGACGTGGCGGCGCCACCGCACTCCGCTGCGGCGACGTCGAACTCCGCGGCCACGACGACCACCGTCGGGGTCGGGACGGGTGGGCCCGACGGGGTCACCGAGACGAACTATCTCCGCCAGATCACCGCGCTGCTCCTCACCTTCGGGGCGGAGGTCCAGGATTCGCGCATCACCGTGGACGAGACCTCCGCGGACGCGGTCCTCACCGTGGTCACGGCCGGCGGCAGCGGGCAGCTCGTGGTCGGCTTCCAGGCGGCCATCGACGAAGACCCGGGGCGCTTCCAGTGCCACGCCGACGGGCCGCCGGACTGCCAGGTCGAGACGATAAACGGGGCGACCGTACGGTCGCTCACTCTGGACGGCGGCGAGCTTCGGGTCGACGCCAAATTCGGCGAGAGCCACGTCGTGTACATCGAGGCGGCCCCGGGCCTGCTCACCCGCGAGCAGGGCGTCGCCTTCGTCAGCGACTCCTCCTGGGCCGCGGCCTGAGCCCCCCGCCCTACCCGTTGATCGAGGGCTTGGGGTGGTGGTTCGATCTCCGATCACCACTCCAAGCCCTCGATCAACTCAAGGGGCGGTCAGGCTACAGCGTCAGCGTCCAGCTGTTGATGAAGCCCGTGTCGAGCGTCGCGGCGTCCTGCACCCGCAGGGTCCAGGTGCCGTTGCGGACCTCGCTGGAGAGGTTCACCGTGAACGTCTGGTCGACGTTGTCGGCGCTGCCACCGCTGCGGTTGAGCAGCGTGTAGACCGAGCCGTCCGGCGCCACCAGGCTGACCACGAGGTCACCGCGGTAGGTGTGGACGATGTGGACCTCGGCCGTGCTCGTCGATGAGGCGTTGCCGGTGCAGCCACTGAGAGCGATCGTGCTGGTCACCGTGGTGTTGTCGGGGATCGTGACGTCCGTGCCGTTGGTGCCCGTGCACGGACCCGGCCCACCGCCGCCGCCCAGGTTCAGCGTCCAGCTGTTGATGAACCCGGTGTCCAGCGTCGCGGCGTCCTGCACCCGCAGGGTCCAGGTGCCGTTCGCCACCTCGCTGCTGAGGTTGACGGTGAAGGTCTGGTCGACGTTGTCGGCACTGCCACCGCTGCGGTTGAGCAGCGTGTACGCGGTGCCGTCCGGCGCCACCAGGCTGACCACGAGGTCACCCCGGTAGGTGTGGACGATGTGGACCTCGACCGTGCTCGTCGACGAGGCGTTCCCGGTGCAGCCACTGATCGTGACCGTGCTGGTCACGGTGGTGTTGTCGGGGATCGTCACGTCGGTCGGGTTCGTGGCCGAGCACCCGGCTGGGCCGTTCACCGTGAGCGTGAAGGTCGCCGTGTGCGTGGCGCTCGTGCCCGTACCGGTGACTGTCACCGGGTAGGTGCCGGCCGGCGTCGAGCCGGCGGTGGTGATCGTCAGCGTCGAGGAGCCGCCGGCGGTGACCGACGTCGGGCTGAACGAGGCGCTCGCGCCGGCCGGAAGACCGGAGGCGGAGAACGTCACCGTCTGGGCCGAGCCGTTGGTGACCGCGGTCGCCGCCGTGGAGGTGACCGAGCCGCCCGGGTTCACCGACGCCGAGGTGGGCGACAGCGTGAGCGAGAAGTCGTTGCCGGACGGGCAGGCGGCGTCGTTGCCGGCCACGTTGACCGCGGTCCATGCCGCCTGGACGGCCTTGTACTGCGTCGAGCACTGCCCGTAGAGGTCAGTCGCGGCACGGAGCGTGTAGGCACGAGCCGTGTTGCTCGGCGTGGTGGTGTTCACGTAGCTGGTCGACGTGGTGAAGTAGACGTCCAGCGCGCGGTACCAGATCGCCGCGGCGGCGGTCCGGCCGATGCCCGTGACAGCGGGCGCCGAGCCACAGACCGGGGAGGTGCCGAACGGGGTGCTGCCGGTTCCCTCGGCCAGGTCGAAGAAGAAGTGGTTGGCCACGCCCGAGGAGAAGTGGACATCGACGTTCTTCGTCGAGGTGGACCAGCAGGAGTGGGAGGCACCGTCGAGCGACGGGTTGTACATCCAGCGCAACGGCGTGCCGTTACCGTTGATGTTGATCTCTTCGCCGATCAGGTAGTCGCCCGGGTCCGAGGTGTTGTTTGCGGAGAACTCCACCATCGTGCCGAAGATGTCGCTCGTCGCCTCGTTGAGGCCGCCGGACTCGCCCGAGTAGACCAGGCCGGCCAGCGCCTCGGTCACGCCGTGGCTCATCTCGTGGCCGGCGACATCGATCGCCGTCAACGGACGGGCGTTGCCCGCGCCGTCGCCGTAGGTCATCGAGGAGCCGTCCCAGAACGCGTTCACGAACGCCTGGCCGAAGTGCACCCGGCTCGGCACGCCCTGGCCGTTGCCGAAGATGCCGTTGCGGCCGTGCACGTTCTTGTAGTAGTCGAACGTCAGCGCCGCGCCGTAGTGCGCGTCCACCGCGGCCGACTGGTCGCTGGAGTTGGCGCCGTTGCCCCACACGTTGTCGGCGTCGTTCATCGTGCTGCACGTGCCACCGGTGCCGGTGCTGTTGTTCCCGGTGTTGTTCATGTCGCACGTGAAGCCGTTGCCGTGGGTCGGGTCGGTCAGCGTGAACTGGGAGCCCGACTGGGTGGTCGAGATCGTCACGGTCCCGGCGTAGAGCGAGTTGCCGGTGCCATCGATAGTCATGATCTCATCGTTGGCTGCGAGAACGTCTCCCGTGGTTGCGTCGACCAGCACGTGCAGCACCGAGGGCAGCTGGCCGTCGGGCGCCAGACCCTGGACGACGACCTCGTAGGCGAGCTTGCCGACACCGCTGGTGGCGTCCACCAGCAGCTCGGCAGCGCCCACACTGCCGACCTTGCCGGTGAAGTGCGCCCGCGCCTTCGCGGCGGCGGCGCCGGCGGTCACCGACGGCGTCACGCTCAGGTTCAGCGGCGCGGCCAGGCCGACCGAGCTGCCGGCGTAGGTGCCGTCGGGCCTGTTGTGCACGACCACGTCGCCGCCGTAGACGCGCAGGCCCTGGTAGGTGCGGCTGTACCGCACGTGTGAGCCGCCGTTGGCATCGACGACGGTGCGCTCGACCTTGAAGGTGTCGCCCTGGGCCACGGCGAGCTCGGCCCGGTGGGGTCCGAAGGCCGCCTGGGCCTGGGCGATCGCCCGGTCGGCGCTGGAGTCGGCCGTCGTCGCCACAGCCGGGGTGGTGCTGAGGACGGCGACGAGCATCGTGGCACCGATGGCGCCCACGCTTCCGATCGCTACTGCTCTTCTCATTCGGGTCTCCGACATGCTCGATGGGTCGCTGAGCACGCTCCCCTGACCGCTTTGTCCGCGGCAGCGTGCACCCGCGCCGGGGGTTCCGGAGCCGGGCCTTTCGATAAATGGACCCAATTTGATGGAAGAGGTTAGCGATCGTTAAGGCGCCTCGATACGGCCCGAAGACGCAGCAGGCGCACACATTGACATGTAGCCGTGCCGGCGAGACTGTGAGAAAATGTCGCGTCTCAAAACAAGATCCATAGATGCGTCGAAGCGCCGACCGTACGTCCGGTTACGTCGACGTACGGTCGGCGCTACCGGTTCAGGTCAACCCTCCTCGTACATCGAGTCGGGGGCATCCACCACATTCGCTCCGGCCGGGAACGCGTTGGTCACGTCCGTTGCGAACGCGGAGAGAGTCAGCAGGTAGAGGCCGTCTGCGCCGTCGTCGATGTTCGGCAGCGTCACCTGGAGCTTGACGAGGTAACCGTCGTCGATGTCCGCCTTGAACGCGACGTCGCTGGCGCGGTCACCGGCGGTCTTCGTCAGATAGGCGAGGTAGACGGCGGCGCCATCGCTCGACGTCGTTGCCTTGGTGAGATCGAGGCTGCCCTCGACGCTGCCGTCGGCGGTCGCCGTCACGCTCGCCACGCCGGAGAGCAGAGTCGCCGGCGGGAACGGGTCGGCGAAGAGCGCGAACGCGTTGCCCGCGGTGAGCCGGGACGACTGCAGCCTGAAGGTGATGCCGTCGAACTCGCCTGCATACAGCGAGCTTCCGTCGGTGCTGACGGTGAGCTGGCCGTCCTCCACCTCCGAGACGGTCCGGGCGATGCCGCTTGCGCGGTCGAGGGTCGTGGCGAGGTCGTCGGTCCCGGCTTCGACGCTGTATCGCAGATCGACGGCGACCGTCTTGGCCAGCGCGTCGGCGAGGATGTCCGCCGCCTCGATGGTCGGCGAGGGCGGCGCCGGCGGGTCGTCCGGTGAGCAGCCGGCGAGGGCGACGGCGAGCGCAGCGCAGACCGCGGCGACCGCGGTTCGGGTGAGGGTCATGGGTTCCTCTCTAGGGAAGTACGTACGTCCTCCACATCGTCGGTTCGCGCTGTGCCGATCCACTGCCGTCACACTGCGATCGACTGCCGTGGCGCTGCCGTGGCGCCCGCCGGGGACCTGCCGACCGGCCGCGAGCCGTAGACTGGCGGCGCGCGACCACCGTCGGAGGGGAGGTGCGTCACGGACGCCACCCTGCGGTTCGAGCTCCTCGGTCCGCTGCGCGTCTGGCGCGGGGAGACCGAACTGGACCTCGGTCCGGTCAAGCAGAGGGCCGTGCTGGCCGTCCTGCTCGTCAACGCGAACCGCCCCGTCACGACCGTGGCCATCATCGATGCGGTGTGGCGGGACGATCCGCCGGAGAACGGCGCCAACGTGGTGCAGAAATATGTGGCCGGTCTGCGGCGCGTCCTCGAGCCCGACCGCGCGCCGCGAAGACCGGGCGAGGTGCTCGCGCTC
>Ga0126377_10001527_pt1 | contig 15282 bp, 10 predicted proteins | sample PanSoiMetPlot_22_FD_92647 | JGI IMG/M metagenome (GOLD analysis project Ga0126377, IMG submission 92647) | Tropical forest soil microbial communities from Panama - MetaG Plot_22 | ecosystem: Environmental > Terrestrial > Soil > Tropical forest > Bulk soil | place: Panama | collected 2016-02-17
AACCTCGGTTATCCGAAAGCTCTGGTAGAAAAAACTGTCCTCAGTCTGATCAGAGAGACACCGGAGATGAGTTTTGAAGCGGCCTTGAAACAATCGCTGAGGATGCTTTCAAAATGAAGAAGGATTACGAAACAAACGAAAATAACGAAATAAACGAAAATATTTATAAAATTTCGTCTATTTCGTTTGTTTCGTAATCCTTCTTCAAGAAAAATTGAGACATGAAGGGATTGCTGGGCGGCAAAATAATGGATGATGAACAACAATTCGATCTCTCGTTGCGCCCACAATGGCTGCGCGAATATATCGGCCAGAAAAAGGTCAAAGATAATCTCGGTATATTTGTAAAAGCCGCGCGCGCCCGGGGCGAGGCGTTAGACCATGTTCTGCTCAATGGGCCACCGGGGCTGGGGAAAACAACCCTCGCTTATGTGATCGCTCATGAAATGTCGTCGCAGATCAAATCGACTGCCGGCCCGGTAATAGAAAAACCCGGTGATCTCGCCGCCTTACTGACCAACCTGGAAGATGGCGATGTGCTCTTCATCGACGAAATCCATCGCCTCCATCCGGCAATCGAGGAGATTCTTTATCCGGCCATGGAAGACTTCGTGCTCGATCTGGTGATCGGTCAGGGGCCATCCGCGCGATCTGTTAAACTCGATTTGCCTGCCTTTACCCTGATCGGAGCGACTACCCGACCGGGCTTGATCACTGCGCCGCTGCGCGGCCGCTTCGGAATAAATTTCCATCTCGATTTCTACCCGGTCGAAGACCTCCAGGTGATCGTCGAACGCTCGGCATCTATCCTGGGGGCAAGGCTCGACGCGGCCGGCGCAGGGTCCATCGCGCAGCGGTCGCGCGGGACGCCTCGCATTGCCAACCGCTTGCTCCGCCGCGTCAGGGATTATGCTGAAGTCGAGTACGACGGAATGATTACCTCAGAAGTTGCCACTGATGCGCTCAATCGGATGGAGGTCGATCGCTATGGGCTCGACGAAGTCGACCGCAAACTGCTCACAACCATCATCGAAAAATTCAATGGAGGTCCGGTCGGCGTCAGCACTATTTCCGCGGCGATCAATGAAGAAAAAGAAGCGATCGAAGAGATTTACGAGCCTTATCTAATTCAAATCGGATTTCTAAACCGCACGCCTCGTGGGCGTATGGTCACACAGGCGGCATGCCTTCATCTGGGACTCGATTTGATTTCAGGCAAAACAGATCAGCAGAAAGATTTGTTTCAGTAAAGAATGCTTGTTTCCGAATTTGATTATTTTTTACCGGCTGATTTGATCGCGCAGGCACCTGCAACCGAACGCGACCGATCCCGCATGCTCGTTCTCGATCGGGCAGGCAAGAAATGGCAAGACAGCTCGTTCGCCGAGTTTCCGACGTTTATTAACGAGAGGGATCTGATTGTTATCAATAATACGCAAGTCTTTCCCGCCAGACTCATCGGCCACCGGCGGAGAAAAGGAACCGAATCAGAATTCAGATTCGTCGAAATTTTGCTTATTCAGCCTCTCAATGATAAAAAAGATGAATGGGAAGTTCTGGGTAAACCCGCCCGCGGGCTGCGGGAGGGTGCTGAATTGGTTTTCGGCAACGGGCGCCTGCGAGGAGTTGTGACGGCTGTTCTCGAAGAAGGGAGAAGGCAATTGCGATTTGAGTTCGACGGAGATTTCGATCAGATCGTAGATGAAATCGGTAACACTCCTTTGCCCCCATATATTAAACGTAAACTGAGGGAGAGAGATCGTCTGGACGAGCCGCGTTACCAAACAATCTACGCCAAAGAACGCGGTGCAATTGCTGCGCCGACTGCCGGTCTACATTTCACCTCCCGAATCTTAGATGAATTGCGTTCACGGAGAATCGGAATCGCGGAGATTACTCATCACGTGGGTTACGCGACTTTTCAACCAGTCCGCGTTGAACGGGTCGAAGATCATCATCTCGCTTCTGAACATTATCAAATAAGTGAAGATGCCGCGCGAAGTATCAATTTCACCAAGAAGGCCGGTAATCGGGTGGTGGCGATCGGAACAACTACTGTCCGCGCCCTGGAAAGTACCATGGAATCAAATAGCGTGATCCGACCTGGACGAGGCAAGACAGAATTGTTCATCTATCCCGGTTATCAATTCCGTGCAATCGATGCATTGCTCACAAATTTTCATTTGCCGCAATCTTCACTTTTAATGATGGTGGCGGCATTCGCGGGACGTGAGTTGGTAAGGGAAGCTTACCGGCACGCAGTAAACTCAAATTATCGCTTCTACAGTTATGGCGATTGTATGTTGATACTTTAGAATTCAAGAAGCCTCCTTTTTGTCATTGGAAGAGATCGGTATGCAGGCTATCAAGTACAATGCACCCAGAGCATTTCGCGGCGCTTTGCGCCCACTTCTGCTCTCAGATCTGAATGACCTCTGGCAATTGGACCTGCGGTGCTTTATCGACGGCGAAGCATATGAACGTGAAACTTTTCGTTATCTCCTCTCAAACCCTAACACGATTGCCCGGCAGATCAGGTCCGAGTACAACGAGATGAGCGCCTTCGCCATCGCAGTAGTCGAGCCTGACGGTGTCGGCCATATCACAACGATCGGTGTCGCGCCTGAATACAGACGGCGCGGTTTGGCCCGCTTGATGCTTCATGAAATTGAGCGAAGTTTTCAAGTCCGCGACGTCACTACTGTCCGACTCGAAGTTCGTGTGGGTAACCTCCCTGCGCAGCGTCTTTATGAACAAATCGGCTATCTAGTAGTCCAACGCATGGGAAAATACTACTCCAATGGCGACGACGGATATTTAATGGTTAAATCATTGGAAATATTGAAATAATTGCTGTTGATCAAGAATCAAACCGAAAATTTAGACCTGACCCATCGTAATCAGCTATCTTATTGTCTCTAAAATAGTTATATAGAAATCTCAGGAATTATCGCGAACATATTTTCGGATGCTCGATCTTCGCCTAAATAATCTCTCAGTTTATTTTTATAGTGAAGTTTGACATCAAATGGCTAATCTGTTATAAAAACAGATACTTAGCGAACTAGAACAGGAAGCTCGTATGAGGGAAGCACTCTCAAAAAGCTTGAGAACCAAAACAAAGGCAAGGGGCAAAGTTACCGTGAAGGCAACGAAGTCCAGGTCCGGCAACAGAACTCGGAGGAAAGCCACAGCTGCGAGCAGAATTAAGGGCTTCGCAAAGAAGCGGGTAAAATCTGTGAGGGTGAGAAAGGCGAAACCTCTGAGAAGAACAGCGACCGCCAAAAAATCTGCGCGGAAAAGAAAAATTGCCGTCAGATCGAAGAAGCTCGTTCCGAAAAAAGCAGTCAAGGGTAAAGCACGAGGGAGAAAACCAGCTTCGAAAAAGTCTAAATTGAAAGCCAAAGCGAGCAGAAAAGTTATCTCGAGAATTAAACGAGTTGCCGGTCGCCGCCATTCTCAGAAACTAAGGGCCAAAAGAAGTATTCCACGCGTGAAGCGGAAAATTTCTATTCCGATAGTGGTGAGTCCACCACTACCTCCGGAACCATCGAGAAGGCATGTCTCTTCTGCTGTCCTTCGCGCTTTTGAACAGGCCGTCAAACAGTTTAATCGTCGTCAGTACGCTGAGGCTAAACAACATTTCGAAAACTTGCAGAATCGCTTTCCGAATGAGGTCGAGATTATTGCTAGAGTTCAGACTTATCTGCAGGTCTGTAAACAAAAACTGAGCCGTTCTCCGTTAACACCGCGCAATGCCGATGAACTCTATGACCGGGGTGTCTTCGCCCTGAATGTAGGCGATTTTCCACAGGCTCGAACATTCTTCGAAAAAGCGTTGCGCCTGCGCCCGGATGAACCACATCTGCTCTATTCGCTGGCTGCAACACACGCCCAAACAGGCTCACATGATCAAGCGCTCGATTTCCTCAAGCGTTCGATTCAAATACAACCGCGCTTCCGTTCACAGGCATTGAACGATACGGATTTTTCAATGCTGCGCGAGAACAAGCGCTTCCTTGAAATGCTCGGTCTAACTTCACCCTTCGAACGCCTTGAATCTCGCCGTTAAGAAGAGCGAGCAACACGAAACAAACGAAAAAGAACGAAACAAACCAAATCCCTTAACATTTTCGCTTGTTTCGTTCTTTTTCGTTTGTTTCGTGTTGCTCTTTATTTAATGTGGATCTGGGCCCGGTTTTCCCACTGACCATTGATGGACCAGACGACATCCACCGTACCGCGGCCAATCAGAGTGCGCGGTAATCGCACATTTAATTGATCGAGACCATCAAATTCCGGGGAACTTCCCGCGTAAAAGACTTCCGCCTCCTGCCCTGCGATCTTGACTGAGACCTTTGTTTTAGAATTACCAAGGCGACCGCCCGGGCAAAAAAGAACTAAAAAGACCTGATCGGTCTCCGCCCCCAGATCGATTGGCCGGGTTACGAACCTGTTCTGTGCCTCATCGAAGTGTAAAATCGGTTCATAGCCTTGACTACTATTGCTCTTAATTGCCATGACGACCGAGGCGACCGAACCATTACCTCTTAGCCTTGTCCCTGCAACCTCATTGATTGTCACTGGAGTTTCTATCGGAGGCCCTACCTGTGCGGTTGTACTTGCCGGTTCGATGGATGAACTGGTCGCCGCGCCGCCCGCCGATACGCTCGAGCCGCCCGAGCCGACTGCCGCAATGATCGATTCGAGAGGGATTGCCGGCCCACAATTATTTCCCGCCGAACCGGACGCGAATGTGCTCGGATCAATCAAAATATCGAACTTCGCTACCTTACCGGTAACCACTCGGACGTTACACGCCGGTGTAAAGATCGCTTCTCCGACAGGTGTTACACTGACGTGATAATTACCCGGCGCCAGATCGATCCCGCCATAAAACCCGCTCCCGTCTGTCCTGGTCGACACCCTGGTCCTCCCTCTGCCGGCTGGGAGGGAATCATCGATTCGCGTGATCAAAACTTCTCCCGTATCGACAACATCGCCGTTTCTCTTTCTGACTATACCCATGAGATGACCAACCATGGGAGCGATCTTCCCCGGCAACTTCGGGATCGGCGCAGGATGAGCGAAGACCGGAGACGGATTGATCAAACGTTCCTCAAATTGCTGCTTCCCATCAACAGAAATCCCCATCGTCAATCCGGAAATCAGCTCTGCGATCGATCGCCGCGGAGTATTCTGACCTGCGGGCAGCGCTAATGGATTAGCATTTATTGCCTCGTTATTGCTCGCATATGAAAATAGCACCACACCGCCTGCACGATTCCCCAGACTGGTGGGAGTAAATACCCGGCGGACCTGGCGCAGAGTGCCCTCGACTGAATTGATGAATGCTCCGGTGCCGATTAATACTGCGCGGTTATACTGATGGTTTTTCGCCCATTCCATCCAGTCATCGAAGGCATTGGACTGACTTGCTACATGGTCGCGCCGGTAATCCATCGGGATTGCGTAGTCGAGAATTCCTTCTTCAGTCCAGGCGCGCCAATCCTGATAGACTCGCCAATAACAGTCTGCGTTATTCCAATCAGCCTCATTGTTCGGCCCCGACCCGAATGCAATCAAGGCCGCTGAGACGATCAGGCGTGGTTTGATCGCCATTGCATTGAGATAGATGCGGCGCACGAAATTGGTCACCTGATCGCGCCGCCAATCACTCCAGCGCAAATCATTCGGAGCCGGCGGGGATGAGCCGGGAGGAATATTGTAGCGCTTATGAAAACGGGCAATGCTCGTCTCGTTATAACCTATGTTCGATCCTGAGCTAGGTGATTGGCCCGAGACATAAAGTTCCGGATATCGAATCCGGTCGAGATGCAGTCCGTCGATGTCATAATTACGAAGAAGATGCATGAGAACGTAATATGTGTGATCGGCTGCATCCGGATTTCCCAGGTCTACCCAGAACTCCTGGCCAATCCGATACCCGCCATAGCTGATATAGCCGTCTTCAGGCAAGAGGCTTCTGGTCAACCAGTTATCGCGGCCGGTAAACATTCTGCCGGTTGCCTGGTTGAAACCATGTTTATTGAAGATGTGGTTCGGGTTTTCCGGGAGCCGCGCCGAGGGCCCCCCTGGATTGCCATTCCAGATCGCTCCGATGATGACAAAGGCGTGGACCTCGATCCCTTTCGCATGCGCTTCTCGAATGAGTGTTCTCAGTGGGTCGAATCCGGGTTCGAGCGGTGTCCTGTCGGCAGGTGGTTCGAGCGAATCTAGATACCACGAATCGCCTCGTCTACGCACCTGCACGAAGATTGCATTGAAATTTGACGACTCGATGTTCTTGATAATATTGCGTACATCATTGTGATTGTTGATCGACGTATTGAATGTATCTATCCATACTGCTCGATATTGCGGTTGCCCAACTGCCTGTGAAGCAGTCAACACGAGGACAAGCAAACAGACGAGGATGCCTGGTTTCATTCATTATTCCGTAATGATAATAGTATGGGGTCAGGAGTTTGGGGTCTGCCTTGGTTATACCATAAGCCGGCTGTAGACTGAATATAAGATCAGCAGAAAGAAATTAAAAAATATCGATAGAACTAAAAAATATTTTTCATTTGTCATTGAGATGATGTTAAAGGCTATAGCATCCAGCATCTAGCCGCTAACATCTTCTCAATGACAAATGAAAAATATAAAATGTAAATTGGAAAATGTTTAAAGCCTATAAAATATGAGCTGGATTTATGTATTACGTAAATAATCCACCTAATCCCTGGCTCATGACTAATCATGAATGGATCGGCGAGCCGCCCGAGGCCAGGCTGGAAGTCTTTGAGGAGACCGAGACGCGCTCGATCATCACTCATAATAATAGTCCGGATATTCCATTCGACTACTCAGTAAACTGCTATCGAGGCTGCACGCATGGCTGCACTTACTGTTTTTCGCGTCCGACACATGAGTATCTGGGATTTGGCGCGGGAACGGATTTCGAGCGCAAAATCGTCGCTAAAGTCCGTGCTCCCGAGTTGCTCCGCGAAGAGTTTATGAAGAAGTCCTGGAAGGGAGACGTTCTGGTCTTCTCTTTCACTTCCGATCCGTATATTCCGCTCGAAGCCAATTACAACTTGACGCGTCGTTGTCTGGAGGTCTGCCTGGAATTCCGCAATCCGGTCAGTATCATCACGAAATCAGCCCTCGTCCGTCGCGATCTCGAATTGATCGCGAGGCTAGCACAAGAGACCCATCTGACGCTCTTTTTTACTATCCCCTTCCTCGATCACGACCTTAATCGCGCCTTCGAGCCATTTGCGCCATTCCCGGAAGCGCGATTCAAAGCTATGAAGGAGTTTGCCGATGCCGGTGTAGAAGTAGGTCTGGGTATTGCTCCGATCATTCCCGGATTGAACGAACACGAGATTCCCCAACTCCTTGAGATGGCGCGCGATGCCGGGGCCAGGTCGGCCTTTATCAATCTCCTCCGTTTGCCCGGCAGCGTCCGCCCATATTTCCTCCAGCGATTGGAAGAGAAGCTGCCACTGAGCACACGGAAAGTGGTCAACCGGCTCAAGGAGATGAAAGGCGGTGTGCTCAACCGGAGCGAATTCGGTGTGCGGATGCGCGGCGAAGGACCTTACTGGGAAATGATCACTCAGATTTTTAAAATACATACGCGCAGACTCGGACTCGATCACAATCGTGCAGGGATGCAAGACCGAAAAGATACTTTCCGCAGGCCATCTGCGCAGGGCAGTCTTTTTTAAAGGATAAAGGATAAAGGATAAAGGATAAAGGATGAAGGATGAAGGATGAAGGGGGGGAAAGATGAAGGAGGAGGGGTGAATGAAGGCAGTTTTTTCCATTATATTGGCAGGAGGAGTGCCGGATTTTCTGCCTGAGATCGTTGTCCTGATCGTCGCGGGAGCGGGCATCGCCTATCTTTGTCAGCGCTTCAATTTAGTTCCAATCCTCGGTTTTCTGCTCGCTGGTGTAATTATCGGGCCCCACGGATTTGGGTTGGTACGCGATCAGGGACTCGTCAATGCCGCCGCCGAAGTCGGAGTGGTGCTCCTGCTCTTCACCATCGGGATAGAGTTCAGTCTGGAAAAACTTGCGCGCATCAAGCGACTGATTTTCATCGGCGGCGGTCTGCAGGTCGCTCTCGCAACCCTCGTCACACTTGCACTTCTGTCTTTATTGGGAGTTGATTGGCGTGCGGGACTCTTTACCGGCTTTCTTATTTCGCTCAGTTCGACTGCAATCGTCCTGAAACTGCTCGCCGACCGCGGAGAGGCTTCTACTATGCTCGGCCAAATCAATCTTGGTCTGCTGATCTTTCAGGACCTGGCAATCATTGTCATGGTTTTAGTCATTCCGATGATCAGCGGTTCGGGTGGGACGGTCTGGGGTATCTTCTGGGCTTTGTGGAAAGCGCTCATGATCATCTTCGTCGTCCTCGTCTTTGCGAGACGTTTAATGCCGAAGGTATTGGAAAAAGTAGCGCTCACCTGCTCTCCGGAACTCTTTCTGCTGACGGTCATCGCCATCTGTTTCGGGACTGCCTATTTGACCAATCTTGCAGGGGTGAGCCTCTCGCTCGGAGCTTTTCTTGCCGGACTTCTGGTAAGCGAGAGCCGTTTCAGTGAACACGCGCTGGGCGAAACTATGCCTTTACAGATACTTTTCAGCGCAACATTCTTCGTCTCCGTCGGTATGTTGCTCGATTTGCGTTTCATCACCTACAACTCACTCCTGGTCATCAGTACGATCGTCATCGTGCTGATCGTCAAGTTCCTGACGACGGGAGCGAGCGTGGCTCTTCTGAGCAATCGACTTCCGATCGCCGTGAGCTCTGGTTTCATGCTTGGACAGATCGGGGAATTCTCCTTCGTCCTCGAAAGAGCCGGGCGCGAATCGGGCTTATCGCCCGCGGGGATGGGCACATCCGGATCGCAAACTTTTATCGCGACGAGTGTCGTCTTGATGATTCTCACTCCTTTCCTCTCGACACTCGGAACTAGGCTTTCCGCGGGTCTCGTCAGGAAGAGTGGGGCAAAAGAGATGGCACGGGCAGAATCTCAGGAGCCACTTCCAACTAACCTGCCTCAACTTTCAGACCATGTCATAGTGGCCGGCTATGGCCAGGCGGCCCGGCGATTGGTGCGCGTTCTGGACGGTTCCCGCATTCCGTTTATTATCACGACACTCAGCCCCAGAGGAGCGAATGAGGCCGAATCATGGGGTCTCTATGTCTTGCGTGGTGATTCGAGCAAGGTGCACACCCTTATGCTCGTTGGTATCGAGCGCGCCAAGCTTATGGTCATCGCCGATGATGATCCGGCAACTGCCCATCGTATCGCGACTATCGCCCGGACCTTGAACCCGACGATGCGCATCGTCATCCGCACTCGCTACATGAACGAGATCGAACTCTTGACTGAGTCCGGCGCAGATCGCGTCATTGCCGAAGAACTCGAAAGCATTGTTCAATTATTCGCCGATGTGCTCCGGGATTATCGTATTTCACCCGAAGAGATCGAAGCCCACGAAGAGGCCGTCCGGCGGGGCGGATATGCCGCCCTCCTCGGCGAAACAAAAACTGAAGAACCTGTGGCAGTCTGCAATCCAGGTGAGGATTGCCTCGAAACTCGCACGGTCATCGTCCGTCCCGGCTCCAAGATAACCGGGAAAACTATTCCCGAACTGAATCTGGAAAAAGACTTCGCGATTACTCTTCGTTCCCTTCGTCGCAATGGAGAAGAGATTATCAAGCCGTCTACCGGAGTACAGCTGAAAGCCGGAGACGAATTGGTGCTTGCCGGAACGGCCGAGGCTTTCGCTCGTTCCGCTCCTGCATTCCGCACGGCAGCTGCCACGGAGAAATTAAAATCTCTCGAGGATTACTCATCAGACACGGGCTCACGTGATGGAACATCGTTTGAACCGGATACCGAGAGCCTTGTCCAATTGAATGTTGAAAAGCCCCATCCTTTTTGTTCCCATCTCGACCAAACTCAGCCGGTCTTCCCGAGCGCGCGAGGATGTGAGGACTGCCTGCGGATCGGAGATCGTTGGGTACATTTACGGATTTGCATGACCTGCGGCCATGTCGGTTGTTGCGATTCGTCCAAAAACAAACATGCAACCGGGCATTCACTCCAGACCAATCATCCGATCATCAAGTCGCTTCAGCCGGGCGAAGACTGGGCGTGGTGTTATCCGGATAAAATCATGCTCTAACGAAAAGATTTTCGAAAATCGAAGACTTTCGCGACCACTCCTTCCAATGGTAACCGGTACATACCACGCCCGTGGGTGGCTGCGATCAGGCTGCGTGAGGCTGCGTGATAGCGCACCATAAAAGTAGCTACTCGCGGCATTCCATTGCCCAGCCTGACCCAGGTCGCACCGCCATCCGTCGTTTGAAATACCCCGATGTCTGTACCGATGAAAAGCGTTCCCTTCTGCAAAGGATCGACAGCAATCGAGGTCACGGGGATATCGGGCAAATCACCGCTGATGTCTATCCATTTTGCGCCAAAATCGCTGGTCATAAATACGTGACCAGGCGTCGCCGGTGTACTGACATTGAACCCTGAGTAGCTAACGTAGGCCAGCTGTTGATCGTTCGGATCAAGGCCGATGTCAGTCACAAACCGGTTGGGTAAGGGCGCTCTGGTGACATTGGTAAAGACCGCATCCGACAACATGCCGGCGTTAGTCGTCAGCTGGACATTTCCATCGCTCGTACCGGCCCAGACGATTTCGACCGGAGGAATGTCATTGTGCTCCACCTTCGGATGTGCGGCGATGGCTGACAATCTCCCTGCGCCTTTCGTCAAATCCTGACCGAAGCCATCCTCGCTCGGTCCTAAACCGATCCAGTTTTCTCCAGTATCTGCCGTGCGATAGATTCTGTATGTTCCCCAATAGACGACGTTGGAGTTCTCCGTGAATCCTGCGTTGAGCGCCAGCGGCGCATAGAATCCTACCCGGTCTCCCGGCTTCATCTGGCCGGGAGTACCCGGACAATTGCGGCAACCACGGTCAATCCAGCTGGTACCGCCATTATATGAGACGCGTGGGCCATAATTTGTCGCGCTATTCTGGAATGAATGCCAGACGATCGTTGGGCTGGTCTGGTCAATCACTGAATACCCGCCGTCACCTCCGGCAACCACAGTCCACGCCGGGTTGCCGGTGAACCGAAGCGTCCCATTGTCCTGTGTTCCTCCAAATAGAATATCCGGACTTGTCGGATGGATTGCGACGGATTGGAATTGAACGGTGTTAAGCGTCGGATTGAGATTGAACCAGCCCATCGGCTGCGTGATGACATTGGCATTTTCCGAGCGCCAGACTCCGCCGTCATTCGCCACGAAGATAATGCTGGGATTCACCCGGCTGATCATCTGGGCGTGCTGATCGACATGCAATCCGCCATTCCCGTTGCCGTTTCCATTAATCTGTTGAACCCAGCTGTTGCCTCCATTGATGCTGCGGAAGTAGGTAACCGCACCGAAGTATAAGATGTTGGCATTCAGCGGATCGACCTCGAGCGTGAGGTTGTACCACATCTGTGTGACGGGCGATGGATTACTCAAGGTTCTCGTCCAGGAATCACCATTATCGGTTGAACGAAAGATTCCGTTTAATGTGTTGCCACCCGCGTTAGGAATCGCCGCGAAGAGCGTAGGTTCGAGCGATGGTGCGAGCGGCGGGCCGATGGCCAGATCAATCCGATCGATCCCGGTTGTGGGTACTCCGTTCGCCAACTGCACCCAGGTTCCAGGCTCACCACCCGCGTTGGAACGAAATACTCCGCGCCCGGCGAGCGCAGTAAAGATAATGTCGGGATTTTGGGGATGAATTATCAGGTCGTTGGCCGTGACAGTTGTGTTTCCACCGACTGGATCGAGAAAGCGCCAGGTCTCACCTCCATCGATCGATTTCCAAACACCACGCTGTCCCGGAGCGGCAACCCCACCGCCTCCGGATGCGCCATAAGTAGAAGCGGTTCTGGTGCAGAGGTAGATCCGCTGAGTGTTTGTGGGATCAATCGCGATGGTTGTGATCGAAACATTTTGAAAAACAGGAAATGCAAACCCGGTCGCGGAAATAGGGCCTGTAATAACGCGCCAACTCGCTCCCCCATCCGTCGATTTGAGTAATCCCGCACCGTAGTAGGAATCACCGCTCCCGTTGCTTTCGCCGGTGCCAACAAAGATCACGTTCGGATTAGAAGGATCGATCGCCAGTGAACCTACAGCGAGCGATGGTTGATCGTCGATCAAGGGTGTCCATGACACGCCATTATCGCGCGAGCGCCAGAGACCACCCTGCGCCGTGCCGAGATAGACGGTCTGATTGCTATTACCGTCGTAACCCGGTTCGAGCGCAATCGCCGTGGCCCGGCCCGATGTGGGCCTGGCTACCTGCCCGGTGGATCCATTGGCAATCGGCTGCGGACCAAGCGCCTGCCACGCCGGTTGACTTTGCTCGATGGCTTCGGCAGTTAGACCGTAGAGCTTTTGTAGCAATGCCGCCCGCCTGGTCTCGACTATTGAAAGCTGTTCGAGAGATTGCAGGCGTGCGCCCACGGGAATCTCTTCGAGCGGATAAGCGCGTTGTTCGATAAACCATTCATCGGCACCCAACCTCTCGCTCTTCTCGGAAGAATCTTCTAAATACTCGCCAGCGCGAGCTAGCCGGCCCGCTTTATCCCTCGTTGTTTCGGTGATGAGAAGCCCGCAAGCAAGAATGAGGGGCAATGCAAACGGTAAGAATCTGCGGCAGTTCTCCAGCGTATTCATCCGGGTTCCTCCTTAGAACTCTAGTTTTCAGTTTTCAGAGATAATCCCTTTCCAACTGAACACTGGTTTTCAATGCTCTGGACTACGACTCAGATATACCGCGTTATGAGTGTTGCAATTGATCTTTCAAATGGATTGGTGGAACGCTGATCAATTTGCCCGATGGTGACATTGCAAGTCAAGTGAATTTCCTTAATATGAGATCAAGAATTTTGACAAGAGTTGATACAACACAGGCGCCGCGATAGGATTGCTGGGAAGGAGGAATGATGGAACCCATCTCACATTTCTTTTACTCACACCGACTTAAATTGCAATTCTGGGATTGGGGGACGGAAAGCAAACCGGTCTTGATCCTGATTCATGGCGGATTGGACCATGCGCGGAATTGGGATTGGGTAGCGCGCGACCTGCGCGCTGATTTCCATGTCTATGCGATTGATCTTCGTGGGCATGGAAACAGCCAGCACGCACCCGGAAGCACTTACACCATAGCCGAGCATGTTCTCGATCTGTCAGCTCTCGCCGATGTAATTAAAGATTATCCGATCTATCTGATCGGCCACAGTTTGGGTGGAATCGTCACCCTGATTTATTCCGGAGTATTCCCCGACCGCGTCAAAAAAGTAGTTTCGATCGAAGGGCTGGGGCCACCGCCGACTCATCACGTTCATGATCCGGCGCCGAAACGGCTGCGGAGATGGATTGAAGAGATTCGTAACATCGAAAAACGCGAGCCGCGTAGTTATCCAACTCTAGATCAGGCAGTCAACCGGATGAAAGAGGCCAATCCCCATCTTACTGATGAGGTCGCCCGCCATTTGACCTTGCATGGAACAAACTGGAATTCGGATGGGTCCCTGACGTGGAAATTCGACAACTTCGCGCGGCCTTTCCCTCCATTCGGACACAACCGCGACGTCTTAGGCGACCTCCTGAGAGAGATCACCTGCCCGGTCCTTTTGTTTTGGGGAATGGAGAGCTGGGCCGTCGATCCTGAGAAAGACGGACGTCTATCCGCCATTAAAAACTATAAGCTTGTCAAAGTGCCGCGCGCCGGACATTGGGTGCATCATGATCAACTGGAAATCTTCCTCGCTGAGACCAGGGAGTTTTTACTGACCTGAAAGAAAGAGGGGAGAGAGGGGAGAGAGGGTGAGAAACGAGAATAGAGGGTTTTCGTTTCTCGCCATCTCTCCACTCTCTCCCCTCTCTCCCCTCTTTCTTCAATCCGGCGCCTTAACGGAGGCGATGATTCTCTCGGCTATGCTCGGAACATAGGGTGGCCCATTTTTCGAGAAAAAGGTCACCACGAGCAAAATTCCTTTGTTAGCGCGGACAATGACTGCTTTAGCGATGAAATCGAGCGGCGCTTCCTGTCCCTGGTTCTTGAAGGTCGCTTTGAGATCAAGATAGGTCTTGATAAAGGCACCCTCACTCACGACGCGGCGCGAGGTCTCCGTCATCTGCTGCGTCCCGTCGCTCGCTTCCATGCTGCGAAGGATCACTTCGACGATCAGGTCGTTATCGTTCTCTGGACTGTTGGCTTTATCCAGGCTATTCCAGATGGCGTTGATGAAGGCCGAATCCTGATAAGACTTGAACAGCGAACCGGCATTCGACTTTTGATCCTGTGCATCTTTCGGGTCTAATGCCCCGCCCTCCCAATATTGTGGGCGTTCGAATGAATACCCTACCGTTGCATCCTGAAATCTTAAGAAACTGACCGAGCTCGGTATTGGCGCGGCAGTTGTCAGAGTAGAACTAAAATTCGTCGCCCCCCCTGGTGCAGGGGCCTTTATTCCTGCTCCGGGTGGATTACCGATGGCGGCCTGAGTATCCTTAACCGCCTCGTTTACGGTCACCGGAGGGTTGGTTATTGTTTGTTCTGCGCGTGGCTGTGGATTTGTCGGCTGTGTAAGCAGAGCACTCGGTTGAGCACTGGCAATGTTCGCCCCTCTAATTATATCGAAATTCTCTTGTGGAGCTTCGTAGGCGGCGATGAAGTAGGCAGGGACTACGCCCCTGTTTTGCAAACTGGCTCCGTATTTTCGAGCTTCGTTTTGGTTTGAAAATTTCCCAACACGTACTCGAAAAAATGTCCCCTTGCCGGTGACCTGACTCTTCACAATGTAAGCATCAAGTCCCTGGGCTTTGAGCTGTTTGACTCTCTCCTGAGCGCTCTCCAGCAAGGGCAATGCCTCTAGCTGAACCGTGTATTGTGTCACCTGTGCCGCAGCAAATCCGGTGATAAGCAACAATACTAACAGCGAATTTATCGCAAGGTGAGTCGACTTGATCATTTCTCGTCTTCCTTCGATTTTTCCGGTTATGGGGGGAATGGATCTGCAGGGACACGCCCTAATTATGCCTCATTACCATCCGGATGAAAATCTCGCAAGCAAATTTTTCTTTCTTATTACCAGTCCTTAGTTTTAACTAAGACTTTAAACTTCCTCTGGAACCACAAAAGGCTCGCGATATTTGCGCCGCA
>Ga0126377_10001528_pt1 | contig 15277 bp, 12 predicted proteins | sample PanSoiMetPlot_22_FD_92647 | JGI IMG/M metagenome (GOLD analysis project Ga0126377, IMG submission 92647) | Tropical forest soil microbial communities from Panama - MetaG Plot_22 | ecosystem: Environmental > Terrestrial > Soil > Tropical forest > Bulk soil | place: Panama | collected 2016-02-17
CCTCGACGCGGCCGCGGTCGCGCTGCGCGTGTTCGGGCGGCTCGCGGCGACGCTCGACGCGAGCGAGCCGTACGCGTCGGCGGCCGAGCGCGCGATCGCCGAGGTCGTCGAGGAGAGCGCTCGCGACTCGCGCGAGGGACGCGACGACGACCTGCCGCCGCCGGGCGAAGCCGCGCTCGTCGGCACTCAGGAGCGCGCGCGCGCGGCGTGCGCCGCCTTCAACCGGCTGCCCGAGCCGGAACGCCGCGCCCTCTACCACCTCGCGGTCCGCGGCGCCTCGGTCGCCGGGGCCGCTTCTTCGCTCCGGCTCGCGCAGGACGTCGTGGCATCGCACGCGCGGCGCGCGCTACTCGCCATTCTCGAAGCCACCGCATCCGACGGTCGGGAGAGCCTCCCTTGAACGCGAATCCTCCTCCTTCCTCCACCTCGCGCGAGACGCTTCGCGCGCTGCTCGATGGCGACGCGCTCGAGGGCGAGATCCGCCGGGCCCGCGACCTCCTCTCGGCGGCCGCCGGCCTCGCGACCGCCGATCGCGCCGAGCGCTGGCTCCGCGGCGCGGCGGGACTCGAGCGCGCCTCGAGCGCCGCGCTCGCCCACGGGCGCGACCGACTCGCGGACCTGCTCTATCGCCTCGCGCTCGCGCTCTTCGCCGACGCGGTGCGCGAGAGCGCCCGGGTGCTCGTCCTCGACGAGCCGAAGCCGCCCGCCGAGATCCGGCGCCAGATCGCCGCGTCGCGCCGCTTCGCGCGGTCGCTCGCGCGCGCGTCGCGCGCCGACGACCGATTCGTCGAGCTCGCGGACGTCGACTCGTCGGGCGCCGACGCGCGCCGCGAGAGCCGGCGAGCCTGCGAGGCCGCCATCGCGCTTTCGGCCGGCCGCCACCTCCCGGCGCTCGAGCTCCTCGCCGGCCATCTCGTCACCGAAGGCGACGCGCCGGCGGCGTTGCCGATCTACGACCGCCTCGCGTCTTCGTCGCGCTCCGCGGAGCGGGCGCGCTCGCTCTCGAATCGCGGGAAGGCTCTGCTCGACCTCGGCCGCTCCGACGCCGCGTGCCGCTCGTGCGAGGAGGCGATCCGCCTCCTTCCGGAGCACGGCTACGCACACGCGAACCTCGGCGTCGCCCGGCTGCTCGAGGGCGACGTGCCGGGCGCCGTGGAGGCCTACGAGCGAGCCGACGCGATCTGCGTGCGCGACGCATCCCAGCGCGGCGCGCTCCCGCGGCTCGTGCGCGCCGATCTCCGCTGGGCGCGCGGCAGTCCTCGCGTCCCGCGGCGTCACGTCCGGTCGCTCGCGCGCGAGCTGCGCTCGATGCCGTTCCTTCGCGCCGCGTCGGCCGCAGGCGCAGCGGCGGGAGGCCGGGCATGAACCGCCGACGAATCGCGAGCTGGATCGCGTCGCTCCTCGCGTCCGTGGCCGTCGCGGGCGCGATCGTCGCGCAGGGGGTCGCGCTCTCCTCCGGCGGCCCCGGCGGCGTCACGGTCGGCAGCGGGCAGATCGCGGCGCGGCGTCCCGCGCAGCCGACCCCGTCGCAGCCGACGCAGAGCAACTCTCCCGCGAGCCCTCCCGCCAAGCAGAACAACCAATGAGCGAGCCCCGACGCTTTCCGCACGAGTCCTGGCTCGCGGCGTACGCGCCCGCCTTCCGCGCGACGACGATCGTCGGCGTGACCTCGCTCGCGGTCGTGGCCGCCACCGTGCGCGTGGAACTCGAAGCGGCCGCGATCGAACGTCCATCGCGCGTCGCGGCGGCCGGCATGGCGCCGTCGGCGCCGGAGGCGTCGGGCGCGGCCGGCGTCCTCGCACGGGCGCGAGAGATCGTCCGCGACCGCGCGCCCGCGAGCGCGCGGATCGAGGGCGAGCTGGTCGTCCCTTCGGACGCGGCGAGCGGAAGGATCGCGGTGTACGCGCTGCCGATCGACGCGCCCTTGCTCGCGCGCGTCGCCGAGCCTCATGGCGTCGCCGCGAGCGAGCTGCTCGCGGCGTCGGAGCGAGCGGACGTCGATCGCGACGGGCGTTTCTCGATGGCGGCGCCCACCGGCGCCGTCCACGCCTTGGTCGTGCTCGGCGAGCGGATCGCGCCTGCGGCTTCGACCGCGACGCCCGGCGCGCGGGCGCGCGTCGTGCTCGCGGCGGGCAAGGCGATCGCCGGACGCGTCGTCGAGTCGAGCGGCGAAGGGATCCCGGGTGCGCGCATCGCGGCGGTCCACGCGCGCGAAGCGGTTCCCGAGAGCGCCGGGCCGATCGAGTGCCGCTACGCCTGGGCCGCGTTCCGCGCCGAGACGGGCTCGCTCGCCGACGGCTCCTTCGAGCTCGGCGGCCTCGGCGACGGCCCCTACACGCTCCTCGTCACGGCGCCGAGCCGAGGCACGGCGAAGCTCGTCGGCATCCGCCCGGGCGTCGATCCTCTCGTGATCGCGCTCCATCCGGCCGGATCGATCTCGGGAACGGTCACCGACGGCGCCGGACACCCGATCCCCGGGATCTCGATCGCTCTCGCGCGACGCACGTCGTCGGCCGACCTCGAGGAGAGCGGCGACGGCCGGAGCGGCCTCGACGGCCGGTTCGCGTTCACCGACGTCGCGTCGGGAGGCTCGGCGCTCGTGCTCCAGGCGTCGGGTGAAGGATTCGCGACGCGTCGCCTCACGCTGCCGCCGCTCACGACCGGCGGCGCGCGCGAGGTCGAGGTCGTGCTCGAGCCCTCCTCCGAGCTCGCGATCCGCGTCGTCGGATCGCGCGGCGAGCCGCTCGCGGGCGCCGCCGTCGAGGCGCACGGCATCGCGGATTCGGCGTTCGTGGGCTCGGCGACGACGGGCGCCGGCGGGATCGCGACGATCCCCGGCGCTTCCGCGACGCGCCTCTATCGCGTCTACGCCGAGGCGCCCGGCCACGTCGTCGGCATCGCGCCCGGCGCGTCGACCGAGTCGATCGTCGAGCTGCGGCTCGATCCCGCCTACGCGCTCGCGGGACGCGTGGTCGACGCGGGCGGAGCGGGCGCCGCCGCGCGCGTCCGCTTGATTCGGTCGAGCGACCGCGACGTGACGCTCGAGCAGCTCGACGCCACCGCCGACGCGTCGGGCGGCTTCCGCTTCGACGGTCTCGCCGCCGGCGACGTGAGGCTCGTCGCCGAGGCGCCGGGATTCGCGCCCGCGCAGGTCGGGCCGCTGCACGTCGGCCCCGGAGCGGACGGCGCTTTCGCGGGCGACGTCGTGATCGCGCTCGACGCCGGCGTCGCGTGGATCGGGCGCGTGCGCACCGAAGACGGCGACGCGATCGCCGACGCGGTCGTCTCGCTCGTGACGAAAGCGCCCGCGAGCGCGCGGGCGAGCGACGTCCTCGGCGTGGCGACGCGCACCGCGCGCGACGGCGCATTCCGCCTCGAGCACGTGCCGTCGCGCGCGACGGCGCTCCTCGTCTCGGCGCCCGACCTCGCGCCGCGACTCCTGCGGATTCCCGACGCTTCGGCGTCGCCCGCCGGCGTCCGCGATCTCGGCGACCTCCGCCTCGCGCGCGGCGGCGGCGTCGTCGGACGCGTCGTCGACGCGGCGGGCCGGCCGCTCGCGGGGATCCGGATCGGCCTCTCGAGCCGCGAGTCGTTCGGCGCCGCGGCGCCGCGCACGGAGACGGGAGCGGATGGCGAGTTCGCGATCCGCGGAGTCGCGCCGGGCGCGTATTCGCTCGACGCCGTCGATCCCGCGGGCACCGGGCTCGAGTCGGGATTCGAGCGCATCACCGTCGGCGTCGACGTCGAGTCCGGAGCGGACTCGGTCGTGATCGTCGACGGACGCGAGCACGGCCGCGTGACGGGCCGCGTCCGCATCGGCGGCGCTCCGCCGCGTTTCGAGACCGAGGTCGCGCTCGCGATCCCCGACGGCTCGGGCCGCGAGCTCGCCGCGTCCCACGTGGGTTGGGACGGGTCGTTCTCCCTCCCCGCGCCGATCGCGGGGACGCTCGCGATCGAGGTGCGCTCGCTCGAAGGGACGGCGATCCGCGCGTCGCGCCTCGTGACGTTGCGCGAGCGCGAGTCGCGTCACGTCGCGATCGACGTCGGCGGCGCCGCCGTCGAAGGACGCGTAAGGGCGAAGTCCGACGGCGCTCCTCTCGCCGGCGCGCGCGTGGAGCTCGTGACCGCCCAGGGCGGGCGCTGCTGCGTGGCGGCCGACGGCGAGGGCCGCTTCGCGATCGAGGGCCTGCCCGACGGGGTCGCGTCGCTCACGGTCGAGGCCCCCGGTCACGCACGCGCGCGGGTGCGAGGCATCGCGCTGAGCGAGCGCGCGCGGGCGACGTGCGATGTCGCCCTGGAGGCCGAGGCCGCGATCGTCGTCCGCGCGGTCGGCCCCGACGGCGAGCCGCTCGCGGGCGCGCACGTGTCGATCCTCAACCGCGACGGAGACCTCGTCGCGGAGGGCGTCGCCGACCGATCGGGCGAGGTGGCGGCGAACGCCCTGCGGGCCGCGGAGTACGGCGTCGTGGTCGAGCACGAATCTTGCCTCCCCCGCTCGATCCACCTCGCGCTCACGGCGGGGCGGGTGACCCGACAGGACGTGGAGCTCGAGAAGCCGTAGCGCTCGGCGACGCGAGCGATCTGCCGGTACCCGCGCCGGCCGGGGCGCCTACGCTCGGAGCGAATGGCGCTCGCCGCCCTCGTCCTCGTTTCGGTCGCGAGCACCCAAGCGGGGGCGAAGCCCGGACCCCGCCCCGCCCAGAAGCCCGACGCGCCGCTGCCGATCCCGGTCGAGAAGGACGCGGCGCTCGTCGCGAAAATCAACGAGGCCGTCGCCCGCGGCGAGGCCTGGCTCGTGAAGGAGCAGGGCCCGAAGGGATCGTGGAACAACGAGGAGCGCGGCGCGCGGACCGGCTACACGGAGCTCGCGCTCTACGCCCTCGCGTCGAGCGCGGAAGCGATCCCGTCCGAGCCCGACCTCGTCGCGCCGGCGAACGCGGGAAAGGTGAAGGTCGAAGCGAGCGAACGCGAGGTCCACGCGCTCGCGATGGGGCGCGCGATCGTGAACGGGTTGAAGTTCGTGCACGGGGAGCCGCACCCGCAGACCTACGCGCTGTCGCTCCTGCTCCTCACGCTCGACGCGCGCGCCGCTCCGCGCTGGGAGCGCAGCGCGTTCGCGAAGATGTCGGCGGCCGAGCGCCAGCGCTACGCGTTCCCTCGCGCGATGTCGCGCGAGGACCGGTCGCTCGCCGAGACCACGGTGACGACGCTGCTCCAGAACCGCTTCCGCGGGCTCTGGAGCTACGAGCAGAACCCGGGCACCGGCGACATCAGCAACACGCAGTTCGGCCTCCTCGGTCTGCGCGCGGCGGCGCGTTGCGGAGTGTTCGCGGACCCGAAGGTGTGGTGGGCGTCGATCGACGAGTTCCTGCGGGGCCAGGAGGAGACCGGCCCGTCGGTGAAGTTCTCGCTCCCACGCTCCGCGCCGAACGGGCAGATCGAGGCGGTGGAGATCACGGCGCAGCAGCGGTGCTGGGGGTACTGGTTCGACAGGCTCGGGACCATCACCGACGCTCCTCGCGCCGACCGCGCGGGAGGCAATCACAAGCTGCGGCCCGTGAAGGGCTTCTCCTTCGGCGCGTCGGGCACGCACGCGGCGATCGGCATCGCCTCGCTCCAGATCGCGCGAGACGAGATGCGCCGCGCGCTCGCGAAGAAGCCCGACGACAAGCTGCGCGCCACGTTCGCGGAGCGCGAGCCTGCGATCGACCGCGCGATCCGCGACGGCATCGGCTGGCTCGCGGGGCACTGGACGCTCGAGGAGGACCCCGGCGGCGGCTTCCCCTTCTACTACCTCTATTCGATCGAGCGCGCCGGGCAGCTCGTCGGCGACCGCATCCTCGCCGGACACGATTGGTATCGAGAGGGCGCGGAGATCCTGCTCGCGCGCCAGCTCAAGGACGGCGCGTGGCCTTCCGACGTCGGGATCGTCAACGCCGTCGGCGCGCCCGACGCGGTGTCGACCGCGTTCGCGCTGCTGTTCCTGCGCCGCGCGACGGCGCCGACGGTGATCACGCCCAACATTCGCTGAGTCGCGCCGGCGGCGGGCCGGCGCTAGCGTTTCCTCCGTCACGACGAGGCGCCGTCGCCGATGCGCGATCGACCCGGGTTCTTCTCGCTTCGCCTGCCGGACTGGTTGCAGGACGAGCGCTACGTCGTCGCCGTCGTGATCTCGAACGTCGTCGCGTTCGGCGCCGTCGAGGTGGGGATGAGCTCGGGCCTGGAGCTCGGCTTCGTCGGCTGGTGGGGCACGACGTACCTCGCTCTCGTCGTCACGTGGACGGCCGCGGCGCTGTGGCGATGGCTACCGCACATGCCGGCGATCGCCGCGATCGTCTTCGTGCCCATCGCGATCTGCCTCGTCTCCGCGATCACGATGACGCTCATCACGCCGGCGATGATCTTGTTCGGGGCGGCGGGCACGGACTCACTCGATTGGAGCGTGGCGCTCAGCCCCGTGACCTACGTGAACGTCGCAATTTTCTCGCTGTCGTTCGCGTCCTACGGGCTCTTCCTTCCCTCGATGGCCGGCCTCCTGCTTCCGTTCGCGACGACGCTGATCGCGATCTCGCTCTGGCTCGCGCGCCAGCCGCCGCGCACTTCGGACGCGACGCTCACGACGTGACCCGTTCGCGAGGAGCGGCTCTCGGGATCGCCGCGCTCCTCGCGGCGGCGGTCGCCTTCGTCGCGGTGCGCGACCTCGGCGAAGGACGCCCCGAAGCGAGCGCGGCGCCGCCCGAATCGGCGGCGCACGCGGAGGCGGCAGCCGCTTCCCCGTTCGAGTCGGCCGACGCGACCTCGCGCTCGAGCGCGGCCGCCGCCGCTCCCGCGCCCGGCGCTTCGCTCCGCGGACGGGTCGTTCTCGAGGACACGAGCGACCCCGTCGCGAACGCCACCGTCGCGCTGCGTTGCAAGGACCGGCGCGTCGACAGCCCCGAGACCTGGGCGCGGCTCGCCAAGGAGGCCGACTTCGCGAGCCTCCCGCCGCCCGACGTGGAGCTGCGCGCCGTGCGCGCGGGCGGCTGGCGAGCGGCGCGCACGACGCGGACGCGGGACGATGGCTCTTTCGAGATCGCGGCGCCGCCCGCGACGGCGGACTTCCGCTTCGAGGTGAGCGCGCCGTTCGTCTGCGACCTCCGCCGCGAGCGCATCGCGATCGACGCGCGCGAGCCGGTGGTCCTCGTCGTCAAGCCCGCGGGCCGGATCGAGGGCGTGGTGCTCGACGCGAGCGGCTCTCCCGTCGCCGACGCGGTCGTCGTCGCTCGCCCGGATCCTCGTTGGGACTCGCTGCCGATCGACTCGCTGCCGCCCGTGCGAGCCGACGCGTCGGGGGCGTTCGCCTTCGACGGGATCCTGCCCGGCAACTGGACGATCTCCGCGAGCACGGACGACGGGCCCGCCGGCAGCATCGAGATCGACGTCGCGCCCCGACGAGCGACGAAATGCGCGGTGCGATTCGAGGAGGGCGCGACCGTCGTCGGTCGCGTCGTCGACGAGAGCGGCCGCGGGATCGACGGCGCGACCGTTCGCGTAGGGCCCACGGAGGGCACCTGGCGCGACCGCACGATCCATCTCACCGGCGGCGCGCGCACGCTCTCGCGCGCCGACGGCTCGTTCCGGCTCACGGGGCTTCCGACGACCAAGGTGTGGGTCGGCGCGTCGAAGAGCGGAATGCGCGGCGGTGGGAAGCCCGACCCGATCGTGCTGACCGACGGCGCCGAGACGGCCGTCGAGCTCGTCCTGACGCGCGGGGAGGCCCTCTCGGGAATCGTCGTGAATGCGAGCGGCGAGCCGCAGGCCGGGTTCGTGGTCGGAGTGAGCAGCCCGCAACTCGGAGCGGAGCAACGAGCCGTCACCGACGCCGACGGACGGTTCTCCGTCGGCGGACTTTCGCCCGGCGCACACGACGTCCGCGTTCGGCGCGACCAACGGCTCGTCGCGTTCGAGCGTCTCGACGCGAGCCGGCCCGCGGCGGAGCCGCTCCGCCTCGTGCTCGCGACCGGAGCCGTCTCGGGCCACGTTCGCGCGGCGAGCGGCGAGCCCGTCTCGCGGTTCCGCGTGACCGTCGGGATGTCCGTGAGAACTTCCTCGTCCCTCATCTTCGAGCCGGTCGCGAACGAGCGTTTCGTGTCGAGCGCGGGCGCTTTCACGATCGGCGAGCTGCCGCCCTGCGAGCTCAACCTGACGGTCTCCGCCGACGGGTTCGCGGCCGGGTCGGCCGCGGTCTCCGTGGCGGCCGGCGCCGCGAGCTACGACGTGGCCGTGGAGCTTGGACCTGCGGCGACGCAGCGCGTGACCGGCCGCGTCGTCGACGGTGCGACGGGCGAGCCCGTTCGCGGAGCGGCCGTCGCGTTCACCGGCGGCTTCGGATGGACGGCGGACTGGTCGTGGACGGACGAGAGCGGCGGGTTCGAGAAACGCGTGTGGCCCGCACCCGAGCTGCACCTCCGCGTCGAGCACGAGCGCTACCCGTCCGTGCTCGAGCCCGTCGAGATTCCCGAAGGCGAAGCGCTCGTGATCCGGCTGCCGATCGCGGGATCGATCGAAGGAACGCTCGTCTTCGGCGGCCGCGCGCTCGCCGGTGCGCGCGTGAACGCGTGGCGGAGCTCGCTCCGCCGCAACGGCTACGCGGTCTCGTCGTTCGACGGCTTCTTGCAGGCCCGCGAGGCGAACGACGGCGGCCCCGGCGGACGCTCGGCGACCGCCGACGAGAACGGACGCTTCCGGATCGACGGCCTCTCGCCCGGGCCGACGCGCGTCGCGATCGGCCGAGTGCCGCCGCGCCTGCAATCGCTCGCGGGCGCATTCCGACGCGAGGTCGACGTCGAGGTCGTGGCCGGAGACGTGGTCGTCGCGGAGCTCGCGCGCGATCTGAAGGGCTGCACGGTCCACGGACGCGCGCTCCATCGCGGCGAGCCCATCGCGGGCGCGCGCGTGTGGCTGTCCGCGGGCGAAGGCTGGAGCGCGGGAGAGGTGCGCACCGACGCGGCGGGCCGCTACCAAGTCGCCGGCATCGCTCCGGGCGCGCGTCGCATCGCCGTCGACGTCGGCATCGGCCCGTTCGACGAGAGGTATTCCGTCGACGTCGACGTCCCCGACGCTCCCGAGGCCGCCATCGATCTCGTCGCGCCCGCCGGCGGGATCGAGGGCCGCTTGAGGCGCGCGTCGGACGACGCGCCCGTGGCGAACGCGCAGCTCCGGCTCCACGCCGACGACGAGACCTACCGGCACGCGAGCACCGACGCGAGCGGGTCGTTCCGATTCCGCTTCCTGCCGAAGGGCGCGTACGACCTCACGATCGACGCGCCCGACGGCAGCGGACTGAAGAAGGTCGAGCGCCGCGGCATCGACGTCGGCGAGTCGGACTCGACGCGCGTCGAGCTCGCACTCGGGGGCGGTGCGGTCGCGATCGTGCGCGTGCGCTTCGACGACGGCGCGCCGGCCGCGGGCGTGCACGTCTACCTCCAGCAGGTCGACGCGGACGAAGGGGCGCTTCGCTACTCGCCGGCCGCGACGAGCGACGCCGAAGGCCGCGCGCGCGTGTCGGGTGCGGTGCCCGGACGGCACGTCGCGGTCGGTTGGTACGGCGAGCAGAAGATCCTCTCGGAGGCGGGCGACGTGACGCTCGAACGCGAAGCTGCCTTCGAGATCACGATCCCTCGCCGCGTTTCGAAATGAACGACCGCCGACATCGCGGGTCCGGCTTCCTCGCGCCGCCGTATCTCGTCGCGGTCGCCGGCTCGTGCCTGATCTGGTGCGTGGCGTTCGGACTCTCCGGCGTTTGGCGGCGGACGTTCGGCGCGCCGCCGCCGGTGCACGTGTACGCGTGCATCTGTCTGACGGGAGTGGTCGCGGCTGCCGCGCTGCGTCGGCGACTCCCCGAGTTGACGCTCGAGGCCGCCGTTCTCTTCGCGCCCGTGATCGGGTTCGTCGGCATCGCCGTAACGGCCGACGTCGCCATGATCATCCCGGCGCTCGTGAGAGGGTCGGCAGGCCCTCTGGGCATCGTCGCCGCCGTCGGATCCGTGACGATCCTGCCGATCTACTGCGCCTGGTGGGCGCTCATCGTCGGCTGGAAGTTCCTCGTGCCCGCCGTTTGGCTCGCGAATCTGCTCCTCTGGATCGGCGCGCGCGCTTCCGATCGTCAGACGACGTTCTCGTGCTCTTCGACCGCGAAGCGGTCGGTCATCCCGGAGACGTAGTCGCACACGGCGCGGTGCGGCCCGTCCGCGTCGCAGCGCGCGGAGCCGCTCGCGGAGAGCGGCTAGGGAATCTCGCCGCGCAGACCGTTCGAGAACGCGATGCCCGCGGGCGCCGTCGCGTCGAGCACGACGTATTGGAAGAAGAGAGGCGACCCCGGCGGCAGCACGGCGGGAGCGACGAAGGAGAACGCGGCTTCGCCCTTCGCGTCGGTCGCCTGGACGAGCGAGAGGTCGGGCGGGATCGGGAAGACGATGCCGCCGAAGAAAGGGATCGGCGTCGAGCTGACCGACGCGAAGAGGCCGACGAGGGCCTCGGGCGCGGCGCGACTCAGTCGCACCGTGTCGAGAGCTCCGCCGGCGAGCGTCCCGCTCGCCGTGAGCAGGGGCGCACCGAGCGCCCCGGCGAGCGTGCCTCCGAGGTCGGTCCACGGCCCCACGTCGCTCGCGAAGACCCCGCTCGAGCCGTCGGTGAACGTGACGCGGAAGACGAGGCGCGCCTGATCGCTGAACGTGACGCCGTTGTATTGCTCGAGGCTGGCGCCGTCCTTGTTGAACGCGACGGTCAGCACCGTGCGCATCTCCGTGCCGTCGCCATGCACGTCGACGAGATCTCCCGGCTGGAGGATCTTCACGAGCGTGCCCTTCGGGTCCGTCGCGTAGAGCCCCTTGCGCTGGAAGTCGGGGAGGCCGGGACCCGCGAGGAACGCATCGAACGCGACCTGCCCCGACGCGTTCATCGCCATGGAGCCGAAGGTCGGCACGATTCCGAACGTGTTCGTCGTGAAGGTCATTCCCGCCGGCGCGCCGGGCGGCGCATCGCCGCCCCGCGCGATGAGCTTCAGCTCGCCGTCCGGGTCCGCGAGCCAGAGCGACTCGTTGCTCGGGTTCGGCGTGTTGAGCCTCGCCGCGAAAGCGAGACGCCCATCGTCGGCGAGCTGGATCGGGCCGTCCGTCGTGTACGCGCCGAAGCTCTGGAACTGCACGCCGGCCGGCAGGCCCGGCGCCTGCATCCCCGACCGGACGACGGACACCAGGGAGCCCGAAGCGTCGGAGAAGATCGCGGATCCTCCGGCCGCGAGCAGCGACGAGAACGCGAGTTTGTCGCCGCCGCGTTGGCTGACGTTGTGGAACGCACCGGTGACGCTGGGATTGCCGATCACGTCGCCCCCGGGCGCCGGATCTCCTTCGCGGACGATCAGCGTCAGCTCGCCGGAGCGCAGCGCCCAGATCGTGTCGTCGTTCAGCTCCGTCATGCCCGGGCCGGCGAGGTTCGCGAAGAACGAGATGTCGCCGTTCGGCCCGACGAACGGCCGGCCGAAGAACTCGAACGTGACTCCGGGGGCGAAGCCCGGCGCCGGATCCCCCGAGCGAACGACGAGGCCGAGCGAGCCCGCCGCGTCCGACAGGATCCCTTCGCTGTTGAAGAAGTCGACGCCGCTCCCCTTGAACACGAAGAGCTGCGCGAGCGCGCCGTTCGCGGAGACGATCGGCGCGCCGACGACGGTGTCGAAGAGGGTGCCCGACGGGGCCGCAGGCACGGGATCGTTCGCGCGCGCGAGCTTCGTGAGCGCGCCCGACTTCGTCGACCACCAGCCGGTGTGGTTGTCGAGCACACCGTCGTGGTTGCAATCGCACACGTCGCCTCCGACCAGCTGGCCGAGGAAGCTCACGTGACCCGCGGCGTCGACCCCGAGGGCCGCGACGTTCACGGCGCCCAGGTCGAAGGCGGTGAACGCGGCGCCGGCCGTCCCCGGAGCGGCGCTACCCTCGCGCACGACGAGCGACAGCGCGCCCGATGTCGCGGAGAAGATTCCTTGGTCGTTCGCGCTCGAGACGCCGGTGCCGGCGAGATTGGCGTAGAACGCCGCTCGGCCGGCGAGATCGAGCCGCGGGCCGGAGAAGCTCGTGAACCGCGCTCCCGGCCCCGTGCCGGGCGCAGCCTCGCCGGAGAGCGCGATCTTCTGCAAAGCCGGCGGCGCGCTTTGGGCGACGATGGATGCGGCCGTCGCGGTGGGGAGGAGGAAGAGCGCCGCAGAGACACGAGAGACGATGGCGCGTTGCATGGTGGAGCCTCGCCCTCGTGAGATGCCGCGCGGCCGTGCGCCGGTTCAGCGGACGCGCCTCACACCACGCTCTTGTGCTCCTCGACCGCGAAGCGGTCGGTCATCCCGGAGACGTAGTCGCACACCGCGCGGTGCGGCCCGTCCGCGTCGCAGCGCGCGCGGAAGTCCGGAGGCAGGAGGTTCGGGTTCGCGACGAGCGCGTCGAAGAGCTCGCCGAGCAGACGTTTCGCGCGCGAGGTCGCGCGGTTGATGCGCCAGTGCTTGTAGAACGCGCGGTAGAGGAAGTCCTCGAGCTGCGCGACCTCCGCGGCGATCTCGGTCGAGTGCGCGATCGACGGCGCCGCCGCGTCGCGCGCCGCGCTCGCCGAGCGGAAGCTCGACTCCTTCAAGCGCGCCGCCGACGTGACCGTGATGTCGCCGATCAGGATCCCGATCAGCGCGTTCGTCGTGCGGCGCAGCCGCATCTTCCCCTCGACGCCGGGCGTCTCCTTCTCCGCGAGCGCCCGCGCCCGCTTCCAGATCTCGAGCCGCTCGAGCTCGCCCTCCGTGAACATCCCTTCGCGGATCCCGTCGTCGAGGTCGTGATGGTCGTACGCGGTCGAGTCCGCGAGGTCGACGACCTGCGCCTCGAGCAGCGGCTGCTTGCGCGTCCCGAACTCCGCGCGCTCCGGGACGCTCGTCGCCTCGTGCTTCAGCATCGACTCGCGCACCTCGAAGCTCAGGTTCAGGCCCTCGTAGGCCGGGTGGCGCTTCTCGAGGAGATCGACGACGCGGAGCCCCTGGCGGTTGTGCGCGAACCCTCCGCGATCCGCCATCCGCTTCGCGAGCACCTCCTCGCCCGCGTGCCCGAACGGCGGATGGCCGAGGTCGTGCGCGAGCGCGAGGCACTCGACGAGCGGCTCGTTCAATCGCAGCGCCGTCGCGATCGAGCGCGCGACCTGCCCGACCTCGAGCGTGTGCGTGAGGCGCGTGCGCGGATGGTCGCGCTCCGGGAGCACGATCACCTGCGTCTTCGCCTCGAGCCGACGGAACGCGGAGCAGTGGATGATCCGGTCGCGATCGCGCTCGAAGCACGTGCGGAACGGGTCCTCGCGCTCCGGATGCCGGCGCCCGCGGCTCTCGCGGCTCCGGCACGCGAACGGCGCGAGGTCGGAGAGCTCCCGCTCCTCTTTCTCTTCGCGGATCGCCGGCATGCGCGAGCAGTGTCCCGCGCGCGGGACGGCGTTCGCTAGCGTCGAGGGTCGCCGCCGTCCGCGTCGCCGTTCACCGTCCGGACGACCTCGCGCACGCGCTCCGGGCCGAGCACGCGCAACGCGTGCTTTCCGATCATCCGCTCGATCGCCTGGGAGCGCCGGAGGCCCTCCGCACGAGCGCACTCCTGGAAGAGCGCCATGCACGCGTCGGAGATGCGAAACGCCCTCACCGGACGCGCCCCCTTTCGAAACCGAACCATACGCAACCATCGCAGGAGGTGCGCTCCGCGATGCCTTGATGCGAGGTCGAGTTCATTCCTCTTCCGGCGTGTAGCCCCTCGAAGCGGCTTGTCTCGCGCCAATGCGGGGGTCGCCGGCGCGACGTCCGCGCGATGATCCGCACATGCACGAGCACCTCGTGCGCGCCGCGCTCGCGCTCTACGCGCTGCTCGGCCTCTCCGTCACCGTCGGCCGCTCGGTCCTCTTCTGGAAGCGGCATCGCGCGCGGCCGGTCGCGCCGCCGCGCGACGGATTCGAGCGCTTCGTCCACGTCTGCCTCCGGCTGCTCCTCGTCGCGATGCTCGCCGTCGGCATCGCGCGCGCCGCGTCTCCGCGAACGTACGCGCGGCTCGCGCCCTGGCTCGAGCTCGAGTCGAACGCGACGCTCGCCGCGGGCGTCGCGATCTACGTCGCCGGCTTCGCCCTGATGCTCGTCGCCGGCGAGCAGATGGGGCGGTCGTGGCGCATCGGGATCCCGGACGAGCGCACGCGGCTCGTCACGCACGGCCTCTATCGCTTCGTGCGCAACCCGATCTACGCCGGGCTCGAGATCGCGCTCGTCGGCTACGCCGTCCTCCTGCCGGGCCCGGTCCCGCTCGCGATCGCCGCGGCCGCGGCCGTCGTCCTTCCCTTCTGGGTCCGCGCCGAGGAACGGCGCCAGCTCGAGCTCCACGGCGACGAGTTCCGCCGCTACCGCGAGACGACCGGCCGCTTCGTGCCGCGACTCAGCCGGCGACGATCTCCGGACCGCGGTCGAACTCCTCCTTGAACGCGGTCGTCACGGCCTTCGACTGGACGTGAAGGACGTGTGCGCCTCCGGGCGACGACGCGCGATGGAACTCGCCGCGCGGGACGAGGACGGCGTCGCCCTTCGACGCGGTAATGCGAACGCCGGCGCGGTCCTCGAACGTCACCGTCCCGTCGAGCACGACGAGGAGCTGGTCGCCTTCGTGCGCGTGGAACTTGTTCCCCGAGGCGTAGAGCGCCTGCGCGCCGTCCTTGTAGAGCGCGACGTACGCGACGTGGTCGTCGATCTCCGCGACGGGATAGGGGATCCACGCGCGCGAGGTCGTGGCCGTCCGCTCCGCCAAGGAGATCCGCTTCACGGGGAAGGAGCATAAGGTTCGCGCATGTCCGACGACCTCGACTTCCGACTCGTCGACGCGTTCACGACTCGCGCCTTCGCGGGGAACCGCGCCGGCGTCGTGCTCGACGCGACGGGTCTCGACGACGCCGGCCGCCTCGCGATCGCGCGGGAGGTGAACGCCTCCGAGACCGCGTTCGTCGAGCCGCTCGGCGGCGCGCGTTTCCGCGTTCGTTTCTTCACGCCGGAGGTCGAGGTGCCGCTCTGCGGTCACGCGACGCTCTCGACGTTTCTCGTTCTCGCGTCGGAAGGGAAGCTGCCGAGCGACGGCCGCGCGTCGATGGAGTGCCCCGCCGGATCGATTCCGATCGAGACGGAGCGATCGGCGTCGGGCTGGCGCGTGCGGCAGACGCAGAAGAGACCGACCTATCGCGAGGTCCCCGACGACGCGGCCGC
>Ga0126377_10001530_pt1 | contig 15268 bp, 14 predicted proteins | sample PanSoiMetPlot_22_FD_92647 | JGI IMG/M metagenome (GOLD analysis project Ga0126377, IMG submission 92647) | Tropical forest soil microbial communities from Panama - MetaG Plot_22 | ecosystem: Environmental > Terrestrial > Soil > Tropical forest > Bulk soil | place: Panama | collected 2016-02-17
GGCGATCGAGGCTGCGCGCACAATGGGGAAGGGCGACCGCAAATATTCGGACCACGTTGCCGTTGAAAAAATGCGCGAGGTGATGGAGACGATTCCGATGGATGGGACGATCGTCATCGGCGAAGGGGAACGTGACGAGGCGCCCATGCTCTATATCGGCGAACGTGTCGGTCGGGGAGCGAAAGCGGATGAGGGAATCACCTATCCTGAGGTCGACATCGCAGTCGACCCGCTGGAAGGCACAAATCTCTGTGCGACAGGCGCGCCGAACGCGATTGCCGTCCTGGCAGCGGCAGAGAAAGGCGGCTTGCTTCACGCCCCTGACATTTATATGAACAAAATCGTGGTCGGACCTTCCTCCAAGGGAGTGATCGATATTGATGCCCCGGTCAAAAGAAATCTGAATGCTATTGCGCAGCGGTTGAAACGGAAGGTCGAAGACCTGACGATCGTCGTTCTCGATCGCCCGCGCCATCAGCGATTGATTCAGGAAATCCGCGAAGCGGGTGCCCGGATTCGACTGATCAGCGATGGCGACCTCTCGGCCGGCATATCTGCTGCAGTCGCCGGGTCGGGAGTTCACGCATTGATGGGGATCGGCGGAGGGCCGGAAGGTGTGATCACAGCCGCCGCCATGAAATGTCTGAACGGTGAGATTCAGGCCCGCTTTATGATGAAGGAACAGCTGGAACAGCCCGAGGACCGCGCCAAGATTGCTGACGGCATGGAAGAACGGATGCAGGCCATGGGGATCAAAGACCCGACTCGTGTCTACGACACTAATGAACTGGCGTCGGGCGATAAGATTATTTTTGCCGCCTGCGGAGTGACCGATGGCACGATCCTGCGCGGTGTCAGATTTTTCGGAGCCGGTAAACGGACTCAGTCACTGATGATGACAACAGAAACAATGCATGTCCGTTTTGTCGATACCGTCCATGTCGAGGGTGGGCCGGATTCACTTGTCCGTTTCGATCGAATCTAGCCATTTTTCCTTTGCTATTTTTGATTTTTCATTTGTCATTTTAAAAAATCATTCGATCCGCTCACTGCTAAATGACAAATGACAAATGACAAATGACAAATGTTTCTCAAGCTGATCGTTATATACAATCGAATGATCTTTCTTGAACATAATCCGGCAAAAACTGTATACCTCGCTCTTTTGATCATTACCTGTTTCTGGCTGGGAATGATCTTCGCCGCGCCATGGTTCTTTAGCGAGCGGCACCCGATGGCAGCAATCATAATTTATCAGGGGTTTTCCGCAGTCTGTCATCAACAAGTTGAAAGATCCTATCTTTTTAATGGATTTCCACTCGGGGTATGTGCGCGCTGCACGGGAATTTATTTCGGTTTTCTCGCGGGGCTCCTGCTTTTTCCCATGGTCAACGGATTGAAGAGCGTGTTTATCCCAAAGCGACGATGGCTGGTGATCGCTTCGATCCCGCTCCTGATAGATTTCGGAGCTGGGGTCATCGGTTTGATTCCTAATAATTTTATCTCGCGGACAGCGACAGGCTTATTATTCGGCGCAGTCCTGGCATTCTATCTCTTGCCCGGGCTGATTTCGGCATATGAAACGATGACAAATATTAAAAGTGCTCCCAATATTTAGAGCGGAGGAACTTTATTATGTCTGAGCTTGATTGGAAACAACCGGCGCTTATTGGTGGTCTGATGATCGGAGTGCTCTCAGCGACCCCGGGGGTCAATCTGGTTAATTGTTGTTTTTGTGGATGGGCGCTGATTGGCGGTGCAATCGCCGCAAAAATGTTGATAAATCGCACGCCAAGACCGATCAAAATGGGCGAGGGTGCGACTATTGGTGTAATGACAGGGCTCATCGGCGTGGTGATCTTCGGTCTCCTCAATTCTTTGCTGGCCTTGAGCGGCATAGCAACCAGGTTACAGGTAACTCTGATGGAAAGATTAATGAGCATGGTTCAGGACCCCGCTTTTCAAGATAAATTCAGAGAAGCCCTCGAACAACAATTGAGTATGTCGGCTGCAGAGCGACTGATCTCTTCTCTCCCGATTCTAATTGTATATGGCGCAGTGCTCTTAGGTTTCACTGTTCTGGGAGGAGTGCTGGGTGTGGCATTGTTTGAGAAACGAAAAGACACACCTCCTCCTCCGGTTCCACCGCAATACCCGCCGCAATATCCGCCACCTGTGGGCTAGAGGATGGATCAAACAAACGAAAAATAAACGGAACGAACGAAATCTTTTTGATTTCGTTTTTCCGTTATTTACCGTTTGTTTGATTATCTCTTCTCGGTTCTCCGGCGGGAACTCTGTAAAAAATTGCTGGTAAGATTTGCGACAACTGAATATAATGCCCGCAGCTGTTGGGATTTATTTTAATTAATCCTGAGGGCTATCTCTGCTCTCTGAATAACTCGAAACATAAAAAAGAAAATAGAAACAAAATTCAGGGTGAATTTTGGAAGAATATTTGTAAGACTATTATCTGAGACTTAAGCTACGCACATGCGCAAAAATGAATAAGTGACGGATTCCGAGTCCCTCCCCGGTCTCGAACCGACTCAGGATTTAACATGAAAGCTTCATCTCCCCAATCGCAGAAGCTTGCAGCGCTAGTGTCTTCAGGTGCATCTTCCAGACAGGCATCGTGGAAGAGCAGAATAGAAAACAGAGACAACCATAGTGTCTGGCGAGCTCTTAATCGACTTGTTGCCATCCATCCATTAGTGCGATCCGCGCTCGATAGTCGGCGATCATTCAATCAGACTACGCCTCTGCTGACCATCAATGATCTGACACAGGACCTCTATCTCCGGCTTCTCCAGAATGGGCGTTTCAATCATTACATCTCATCCGAGATGTCCGATGTGGACATTGAACGGGAGATTTCCCAGATCGAACTGCCCAACATGTTAATCGGCGGTCTGCGCCGGCATCGCCCTGAAAACTATCGGATGGTTCGACGTGTCGGCAGTGTTCTGGGAAATCAATCACAATTCCGCCGGTTCTATCGACGCTTAGGTGAAGATGCTCGTCATCGGCATGCTGCCAGCGCGATTTATGGTCTGCGCGAATGGACGGACGACAAACCGGTTAAGGACAATGGGACATTCAGCGATCTGATCGATGACATCCCGGTGCGGAAGCGGAATCGGCGACGATCCGGTTGGACGGGGGATGTCCAGGTGATCGTCACTAATATTGAGCTGGTTGAATTGATGGTCGAAATTTTACAGGCAATCGATTCGCCTGCGCCGCTCCGTATTCTTCGCCAGCTCGCGCTCAGCAAACTTCCCCTCTTCGATCCGGTAGTAATTCCGATCGAGGATGAAGTCGATGATGAGCGAGAGAAGCAGAATTATTATGATTTTTTCGCCTCATCAGAAGAGAGCCCTGAGCAGAAACTATTGCGAATCGAACAGGAGGAGCATGCCCGGTTCGCCGCTCATACATTCCTCAATCAACTTAGTCTGCTCGTTCGTTCGAACGCTGCTCGCACAGAGCGAATATGGCGAGTTCTGTGGCATTGTTATTTTGATCCTTGTGGCCCCTCGCAGCTCGAGATTGCGGAAAAGTTGGGAATTTCCGATTCCTCAGTGAGCGATTATCGGCGCAAACTGGAGATGGAATTGCAGAAGCTTAGATTTTCACCGGAACATATCCGTAGTTTTACTGAAGAACTGGCCGAACAATTACGCATGCACTTATCATTGAGGAAAAATCTGGCGTAACTTGGCAACTACCCCAGTTTCCGCTTGAACAGTTTCCCGCATTAGGGCTATTATCGAATCCTCCTTGGAAGAGTTCAGATCATCCTAACAACCTTTCCTCCGTTTTGCCTTCTGTTCAGATCTGACCTTGGTAATCAGTCCTCCGATTCTCCTCTGCTCCCGATTGAAAAAGGCAAGAAATACATGCCGCAATTCTTTGATAACTCCCGATAAGGCTACTTCCCCATTGAGCTGAAACCCGAATAGTTAATTTTTCTTGGGTCTGGTGACAATGAAGATCGATCCTTATCTTGTAAATGCGCTCACTGTGGATCTGGAAGACTACTTTCATGTCGAAGCCTTCAGTGACGTGGTCTCGGTGAAAGACTGGTTGAAGTGGGAATCCAGGATTGAGCGTAACACTGAACGCTTGCTGGTTCTCTTCGAAGAACGAAAAGTGAAGGGAACCTTCTTTATCCTCGGTTGGATCGCCGAAAATTTTCCGAAATTGATCCGTCGAATCGCCTGGGAGGGGCACGAAATAGCCTGCCATAGCTATCATCACCAGATGATAAACTTTCAGAGCCGGAAAGAGTTCCGAAGCGACATCAGGTATGCCAAAGCCTTGCTCGAGGACATCACCGGCAATGAGGTCAGGGGGTACCGCGCACCAACCTATTCGATTACTAAAGAGACGCTCTGGGCCTTGGAAACATTGGTCGAGGAAGGTTACCGCTATGATTCCTCTATCTTTCCTATTCATCACGATCGTTATGGGATACCGCAAGCACAACGCTTTCCATATAAAATTTATTGCCCGTCCGGTGTAATCATCGAGTTTCCACCCACGACCCTGAGAGTCGCCAGACAGAATCTGCCAATCGCTGGCGGCGGTTATTTCCGGCTGATCCCTTACCGAATCTTTCGCTGGGGAATGAACAGGATCAACCGCTGCGAACGACAATCGGCCATCTTTATGATTCACGCCTGGGAAGTCGATCCGGAGCAGCCGGTTATTCCCGGAAAACGGATAAATATTTGGCGTCACCGTTACAACCTAGAGCAGACCGAGTCCAGGCTGGGCAGGCTGCTTGATGATTTCCACTTCGCTCCGGTGAGCGAGGTATTACGACTCGGTGAAGGTGTCGCGACTCCGACCGAGAGCGTACTAATAAATTCAAGTCCGATCTATGCGCCAACTGATTAAGAGCTACTCGATCAATGATGCTGACCGGTGGGATCACTATGTTAAGCGCTCCATTGGGGGCACCTTCTGCCATCTCAGCGGATGGTTAAAGGTCATTGAAAATACATGGAACCACCAGTCGCATTCACTCTATCTCGAGGAGGAGGGCGCCATTGCCGGTGTCCTTCCATTGTTTCATATCAAGAGCCGGTTATTCGGCTCGATGCTTGTCTCAACGCCGAATGCCGTCTATGGCGGCGTGGTGGCCGGCAATCGTCAGGTCTATGGTGTGCTGGTCAAGGCTGCCCGGGATCTGGCGGTGCGCTTGCGAGTAGCTTATCTTGAATTACGGGACATGGATTTCAACGGAGATGATCATCAGGAGGCTCGCTGTCATCTGCAAAAAAATCTCTATGTCACCTTCGATCATCCGATAACCAATGACGAAGATACCCTGATGAAGAGTTTTCCGGCCGACATCCGCCGGATGATCCGGCAGGGGTTCAAACACGGGCTGCGGTCGGAGATTGGTCGTGAAGAGTTACTCGATCAATTTTACGATGTTTATGCGACGAGTGTTCGCAATCTCGGCTCACCAGTTTTTCCCCGGCGGCTCTTTGCCGAGTTTCTCCGCGTCTTTCCGAATCAGTCAGATATCCTGCTCATTCGACAGGGAAATCGTCTTGCGGGCGCAGTCATGAATTTTTACTTCCGCGATACTGTTTTGCCCTATTACGGCGGAGCATATCCCGAGTTATACCGGACGGGTGTCAATAATTTTATGTACTGGGAGTTGATGAGAATCGCGGCCCGGCGCGGTTATACACGCTTCGATTTCGGGCGAAGCAAACGGGGAACCGGTGCCTATGAATTTAAGCGTGGATGGCGGATGCGCGAGCAATCATTACCTTATAAGTTTCATCTCGTCACTGCAAAAGAGGCGCCGAATCTCAACCCGACCAATCCTAAATTCAGGTTGATGATCGAGGCCTGGAAACATTTGCCGCTTGGATTAACAAAGCTGATCGGTCCGAGAATCGTCAAGAATTTGCCGTAGGAGTCACCACAGGTACGCAGAAACCGCTGAGGAAACGCAGAGAGGAGAGGAGGAATGGGAAGAGGTGAAAGAGAGTTCTGCCGATCTGCGCGTCCTCAGCGGTCTCTGCGTACCTGCGGTGGCTCCTGATCGCGGTTGTTTTCGAAAATGATCATTTAATTTCCGACAGCCGGATAAAAAAGATGAAAATACTTTTCCTCACACATCGCGTACCATACCCGCCTAATAAAGGCGACAAGATCCGGTCATACAATGAGATGATCGGATTGATCGAACGCGGGCATGAGGTCCATCTGATGGCCTTCGCCGACGATCCGCGCGATTTGTCCTATCAGGTATTCCTCAGGCGTTTATGCTCTTCCGTGCAAATCGTTCCGCTCGATCGCCTCAAATCGAAACTGCGCGCCTCGGTGAATCTGTTCTCCTCGAAACCGCTCTCCCTGGGTTATTTCGCCTCGGCGATTATGAAACGACTGGTCGAAGAGGCAATCGTCAGGCAAGGATTCGATGCGATCTTCGTCTATTCATCGCTGATGGCGCAGTATGTGACACCCGGGCAGGAGCGCCGCACGGTCGTAGACCTGGTGGATGTTGATTCGGAAAAGTGGCGCGAATATGCGCGGGTTAAGAAAACGCCGCTCTCATGGCTTTATAATTCTGAATGGAAACGACTGCGCCGGTATGAGTACAATATCGTTTCGCGCTTTTCCCATTCGATTTTGTGCACTCAGCGTGAAGCGTCCTTACTGGACAAGCTCGATGAGTTGACCAGGCGATCGCGCCTGCATGTCATGACCAATGGTGTGGACCTGGATTATTTCCGCCCGGAATTGGTGGCATTCAATCCAGCCAGGCCCAGACTGGTATTCACGGGTGCGATGAATTATTACGCGAACATCGACGGTGTGCGCTGGTTTGTCGATGAGGTTCTTCCTCTGATCCGGCGCTCCGAGCCCGGGGTGGAGTTTTTGATTGTCGGGAGCAACCCGACAAGTGAGGTAAAAAAATTGGGTGAGCGCGCAGGAGTCACGATTACCGGATTCGTCGATGACATCCGGCCATACCTGCACGGTGCGCATGCGTGCGTGGTACCATTACGGATTGCGCGCGGCATTCAGAACAAAATTCTCGAAGCCATGGCCGCAGGAAAAGCCGTGATCGCCACGCAGGAAGCAGTGGCCGGATTGCGAGTCGTGGACGGTGAACAACTGCTCGTGGCGAACAAGCCCCGGGAATTTGGCGCTGCCGCTCTGAAACTGATTCGCGACCCCGGGTTGCGCAGGCAACTCGGCTATTGTTCGCGTCGTTTTGTCGAAAGCGAACACGATTGGGAGCCGATCTTGCGTGAAATCGTCGAACTCGTCGAATCGGTTGCCCGCCGACCACGCGTCACTCGCGGATGGCGACCGATGGTGGAGGCCGAATTACGATCATGAAGGTGCTTCACATCCTCGATCACTCGCTGCCCTATCTGAGCGGATATAGCTACCGCAGCGATTACATCATTCGCCACCAGAGGCGTCTCGGTTTACAACCGGTAGTCGTAACTTCACCTAAGCACGAAGAGTTCGCGGCCCGCTATGAAAAGATCGACGACGTCGATTATTTCCGGCTGCATTGGCCTACATTTTCACCCTCGCCGCAGATTTCGCAGAGACTGCAAGGTGTCTCGCTCCTCAGACAGATGTCATGCGTAGCGGTTTTAACGAAAGAGATTACCAGGCTGGTCCAGGAGCAAAGGGTGGAGCTGATCCACGCACACTCTCCTTCACTCAATGGGCTGGCGGCAGCCCGCGCAGCGAAACAACTCGGATTGCCTTGGGTCTATGAGCTGCGCTATTACGACGAAGATGCGGCGGTCGACCGCGGGAAAATCCGCTACAACTCGCTCCGCTATCGGATGTCACAGCGCCTGGAGCATTCGGCCCTGGAACAGGCAGGGACCATTGTCACGATCAGTTCGGCGCTGCGCGAGGATTTAATTAAACCCGGCATCCGGGAGAACAAGATCGTCGAAGTTCCGAATGGGGTCGACACCGAATTATTCCAGCCGCGCGAACCGGATCGGGAATTGATCGAAAAATACGATCTGGCCGGTAAAACTGTGCTCGGTTACATCGGTTCATTCTATTTCTACGAGGGACTGGAATATCTGCTCGATGCCGTTATTTTATTGATCAAAAAACACGCTGGATTGAAATTGTTATTGGCCGGCGAAGGTGAAGCTGAAGAGGGATTACGTGCGCGCATCCCGGAAAAATTCAGAGATAACCTGGTTTTCATGGGACGAGTCCCACACGATCAGGTGCAGCGTTACTATTCGGTCATGGACATTCTGGTCTATCCCCGGGTCCGTTCACGGTTGACTGAATTAACGACACCTCTCAAACCTCTGGAAGCGATGGCCATGGGAAAGGTGGTGATCGGGAGTAATGTCAGAGGCATCCGAGAACTGGTCAAAGATGGGGAGACGGGATTTCTGGTAGATGCCGAGGATTCGCAGAAGATCGCCGAATGTCTGGCGAAAATCCTGACCGACGTCACGTTACTGGCTGCCGTTGGTCGTCGGGCACGCGAGTTCGTCAAGCGAGAGCGTGACTGGGGACGGATCACCGAAAAATATCTCAAAATCTATCAATAATATGCCGTTGATACTGTCAGATCGGGAAAACGAACGATCAGCGAAGCTGCCGGGGCCGGAGGCTCGGGAGCCGGTGCTCGAGAACACGATTGCCTGGAGCGACAGTTTACTGGCGCATGCAAGGGAATTGTTCCGTCACCGGGAACTGCTCTGGCTGGTGACGCAGCGTGAAATTAAAGTGCGTTACAAACAAAGTGTGCTCGGCGTCCTCTGGGCGATTCTTCAGCCGCTTTCTCTGATGATCGTCATGACCGTCTTTTTTTCCTGGTTTGCGCGGATGCCGAGTGATGGGATTCCTTATCCACTCTTCGTTTATTCGGCTTTACTACCCTGGATTTTCTTCTCCACCTCCCTTTCATTTGCCATTCCGAGCCTGATCACCAATGCGCACATCATTACTAAGATTTATTTCCCGCGCGAGATCGTGCCGCTCGCATCGGTCCTCGCGGCATTACTCGATTTCCTTATCGCTTCGGCTGTTTTCTTTTTAATTCTTGCGTATTACCGGGTGCAGCTGACCTGGAATTTATTATTTCTCCTGCCGCTCCTGGCGATTCAAATTGCATTTACTACCGGCGTCTGTTTACTGCTTTCGGCTTTCACCGTGCTGTATCGCGATGTCCGTCATATGCTGCCGCTGCTGATTCAAATCTGGATGTTTTTCACCCCGATCCTCTATCCGGCCTCGGTAGTGCCGGGTCGCTGGCGTGTTGTTTATTTCATGCTCAATCCCATGGCCGTGATTATCGACGGGTATCGACGCGCCGTCGTTCAGGGTCTTCCACCTCGATTAAGCTACATTGGGCTCGCCGCCCTTGTCTCATGTGTTCTCCTCTGGTTGGGTTACAAGTATTTCAAGCATTTGGAGCGTGAGTTCGCCGATATTGTATGAAGATCATCACTGTCGATCAGGTTTCGAAGCGTTATCGCTTGAGTCAGCTCGGGGCCAGATCGATCCGTGAAGAGGTTGCCCGCCTCGTACAGGGCGGGATGTCACGCGAGAAAGAGGAATTTTATGCGCTGCACGAGATCAGTTTTGAGGTCGATCAGGGAGAAACTCTCGGCCTGATCGGCCCGAACGGCTCCGGCAAAAGCACGATCCTCAAACTTCTCTCGCGCATCATTTATCCGACCGGCGGGAGAATCGTCGTGCGCGGATCGGTCGCTTCTCTAATCGAGGTCGGAGCTGGTTTTCATCCCGAGCTGACCGGACACGAAAATATCTTCCTCTACGGCTCGATTATGGGAATGAAGAAGGCTGAAGTGCGTGAGAAATTCGACCGGATCGTCGAATTCTCCGGGCTGCAGCGCTTTATCGAGACGCCCGTCAAACGTTATTCATCCGGAATGTATGTGCGTTTGGGGTTCGCCGTCGCCGCGCACATAAATCCGAAAGTATTGCTGGTCGATGAAGTTCTGGCGGTCGGTGATGCCGCTTTTCAGGCCAAATGCCAGATGCGGATCGAAGAGCTGCGCCGGAACGGGATGACGATCGTTTTCGTCTCGCATGATATGTCGGCTGTTGAGCGCTTATGCAACCGCGTGCTCTTTATAGATCGGGGGAAGATTCGCGCGGAAGGTGAACCACAGAGTGTGATCGCTGAATATTTCAGCACAGTCGTGCTCCGGCGTGAAGCGGATGAGAATGCCGGGATAGCCAACGGCAGTAATGGTTCCGGCGTTGAAATTCAAAGCGTGCGTTTTCTGGATCGGGACGGCTCCATAGTCGATGCGATTGCGACCGGGGAGCAGATGATCGCGCAGATCGAATACAATGCCTACAACTCGATCGAGGACCCCGTCTTCGAATTATTTTTCTACTCCGCCGACGACCACCTGCATTGCCACTATTCGACGGCCTTGAGCGGCGACCACATTCCGGCACTTCAGGGACCCGGTGTGGTTCAGATCGAGTGCGAAGAGTTCGGGCTCACACCCGGAATGTTCAAGATCGATGCGCTCATCCACCGGCGTGGAACAAAAGAAGCATATGATTGGAAACCTCGACAGTGCCTGCTCAAGGTAATTCCGGGAAAAAGAGTTCGTGGGATGTTTTACTCACCTCATCGCTGGCGGTTGCTCCCATCGAGCGAGCGACCGGAGATGGGTGAGGAAGAGTTTCTTTGAGAGAGCGGAGAGGGGATGAAGTCAAAAGTCAAAAGTCAAAAGCTAAAAGTTAAAATTAAAAGTTTAAAGGCAAAAGGTAAATAATAGGAAAAACGGCTGAACTTCAATTTATAAAGCATAATCTCCCATTTCTGACTTTTGACCTTTAACTTTTGACTTTTGACTTTTGACTTCATTTCCCCCTCTCTCCCACTCTTATTTAAAGGGAGCGAATAGCGATGAAAAATGGTCATGTTGATCATCCACAGCTAATTTATCTGGCAAGGATAGCGGGATTATTGAGTGAAAAGACGCGTTGGCTCGACATCGGTTGTGGGCGACGGCTGGTACCGATCTGGCTGAATGGTCATTCCGGGATGGAGGCGAAAATGAGATCGACCGCGCGCCTGTTTATCGGGATCGACCCGGATTTCAATGCCTTACTCGAGAATCGCGCCTGCCATCATAAATTGAAAGCGGACGCGGCGTCATTACCTTTCGCCGGTGAGTGTTTTGATCTGGTGACCAGCAATATGGTTTTTGAACACGTCAAAAATCCACGCTCGATATTGTCCGAAATACGCCGCGTTCTGGAGCCTGGCGGACTCCTGATCGTTCATACACCGAACTGGCTCGATCTGATCACAATTGCGGCCCGCATCGTTCCGAATAGCTTTCATCCGGCGTTGATTTCGCAAATGGAAACGCGCCTCAAAAAGGAGGTTTATCCGACACATTTTCAATTCAATCGTCCCCGAACAATCGAAAGGTTGTTGCGCAATGCCGGATTTAATGATCTGCAGATTGAGAGACTCGATCATCCAAATTCCTATGCGCACGTGCCCTATTTCGCCCCCCTCGAGTCGCTCTGGCACTCTATCGCGCGACGCTGGCCGGTGCTCAAAGGCACTTTGCTGATCGAAGCGAAAGCTGTGTGAGAACTCCTGCTGCGCTCCCTCGCAGCCGAACTCCGCAGGGCGGGGGAATTTAAAAAGAAACACGAACCCCGGTTGATCCCGGGTTAACTCGAAAACAGGTTTTTAAAGGAAAGAATATGTCATCAGCACCGACAGTCAGCGTGATCACATCGGTTTATAACGTTGCGCCGTTTATTCGTGAAGCGCTCGATTCGCTGTTCGCCCAGACCTATCGTAATTTCGAATCGATCATTATCAATGATGGCTCTACCGATCGAACCGAGCAGATGCTCAAGCCTTATCGTGATCGGATCATTTATCTCAAACAGCCGAATCTGGGTGTTTCAAATGCGCGGAATGCCGGGTTAAAAGTCGCTCGCGGACAGTATATCGTCTTTCTCGATGGCGACGATATCTGGTTACCGCACTATCTGGAGACAATGATCGGCATGCTCGAAAAAGACAAGGAAGCTGCGGGAGCATTTCCCAATGCCATCTATTTCGGTTCTTCGGCTTTCGATGGGACGTTGTATCAAGACCGATACCCGGCTTCTGACCCGGTGACTTTTGAACGTGTCTTACAGCGCGAGTGTTATATTTTTATTGCGGTGCTCCTGCGCAGGAGCGTCCTCGATGAAGTCGGGGGGTTCGCTGAAGCCATGCGCTGGGCGGAAGACCTCGAGTTGTGGTTGCGCATTTTGGAGCGAGGACACCGGTTTACATGCACGAGCGAGCCGCTCGTCAAATACCGTCTGCGGCATGATTCTCTTTCGAGCAATACCGGGAGCATACGTGGAACGATTGCGCTTTTTGAGAGATATCTACAGATGGAAGGGACGACGATCGCACAGCGCCAAAAGATTGAAGAATACATTGCCGGTTTAAGAGCACAGATGAATCTGACGCGCTTCAAAGAGCTCATGCAGACTCAGAATTATAAAGAAGCGACCGCGCAACTTGAGCAGGCAATTAATTACTATGGCAGTTTTAAGCTGAGACTGATCCATGCCGCGATCTGTCTGGTGCCCGGTCTCGTCAAGCGATGGGCGAAGTAGAAATAGTGATTATGTACAGTGAGAACCCCGTACTTGACATTCTCCATTTTAGCCATGCTTTCCTCTCGAACCAGCTGGCCAGATTCGCGCCCTCGCTCTACATAAAGCTGACCCGCCAGACAGGGAGAAGCAGCCAGGTGACCAGTCGTTATGAGACAGCATTTTATTTTATCAGATGCTTCCGCGAATATATCGACCAGATCGGGTTGAGCATTGATCAATCCGAAGAGTACCTCAGGGGGAAGAAGGTGCTCGAGTATGGCCCGGGCGATATTTTAGGAGTCGCCCTTCTGATGTACGCCCATGGCGCCGAAAGCGTCCATTGCGTCGATCGATTCCCGATCGAAAAGAAGTCCCGGAAGAATCTGCAGGTCTATCAGTTTCTCCTCGATTCCATCGACAGAGATAAAAAGGCACGGGCTAAAAAAGCATTTAATGTGAGCGGCAAGGTCGATAGTGGATTCAACCCGAATGCGATCACTTATTCGGTCACACCGGATGGGCTTGCGCCAAATGGGCTGAAATATGATTTGATCATTTCGCGAGCCGTGTTGGAGCATGTCAATGATCTGGAGAGCACGCTCAATAATATCAGTCGGGTGTTAAAAAAAGGTGGTATTTCGATTCATCAAGTAGATTTAAAAAGTCACGGTTTGGATCGATATCAGACCTTCGATTTTCTCACCTGGCCCGAGATTCTCTATCGGTCTATGTATAGCCATAAAGGGTTCCCTAACAGATGGCGCATCGATAAATACAAGGAATTGATTGAGAAATCCGGGTTAAGCTGCAATAAATTCGCTCCTCTTGGCAAGTTGGAACGGGAAAAGATCGAGATCATTAAGCCCGGGCTGGCGAAACAGTTTCGTCATCTTTCACCCGAAGAATTATCCTGGCTGGAATTCTGGATGATCCTGGAGCATGGCAGAAAAGCTTAAAAAGAGAATCAAAATTATGCACGTGATCGATTCACTTGGAATCGGTGGAGCGGAACGTGTGGTGATCAATGTCGTCAACGGTCTCGATCCCGACGGTTTCGAGCAGATTGTCTGTTGTATCTCGAATAAAGGCCGATCTGCTCAGCAGTTGGGCGAACATGCTCGTTGCATTGACATGGGGAAAGGTCCCCGAGCGGATCATTTGATGCCGTGGAAACTCGCGCGTCTTATCCGGAAAGAAAAGCCCCACATTATTCATACGCAAAGCTGGGCGGGTGTCGACGGCGTAATTGCTCATTTGATCGCGCGCGGCGCACGCGCTGTCCATAGCGAGCATGGGCGAAGTTTACCCTATGTCGACGGTGAGCCGGTAAAGCGTAGACTGGTTCGTCGCTGCGCCTATCATCTGGTCGATCTGGTTTTCACGATCTCTGAGGAGATGCGGCAATATCTCTGCCGAGAAACCAGGTTTCCCTATGAACGGATGCATGTCATCCCGAACGGTGTCGATATCGCGAAGATCGACTCGGCTGATGAACGTGGCCTGCGTGAAGAACTCGGGCTTGCTTCAGATGACTGTGTCATCGGGACGGTCGCGCGTTTCGATCCGGTCAAGGACCTCGCATCGCTCATTCGGGCATTTGCCCAACTCTGTGCTCATCACAATGGCCGGAGACTGAAACTACTACTCGTGGGTGATGGCAGCGAGCGGCCGGCGCTGGAAAAATTGGCCGCGGAGATGGGCATCCGGGATCGGCTGATTTTGACAGGCTTCACTGACGATATCCCGCGATTATTACGAATCATGGATATTTTTGCTGTCTCATCGGTCTCCGAGGGGTTGCCCATTGCAGTCCTCGAAGCGATGTGCGCGCGATTGCCCGTGGTGGCTACGAAAGTCGGTGCCGTGCCTGAGTTGGTGACAGGTGGATTGAGCGGATTGCTCGTCGAACCGCGCGCTCCGCAGGCAATGGCCGAGAAATTAGCGATACTGGTTAACGATCCTGAACTGAGTCGCAGATTCGGCGCATCCGCCCGTCAAAAGGTCGAGCGTAATTATAGTCTGAACCTCATGCTGAAGCGGTATGAGGAAATGTATTTGTGGTTGACGACGAAATCGTTTGAGGAGCCGTGATGAGAATATCGAAAGTTTACACAAAGAGCGGCGACACGGGAGAAACTTCGCTGGTCGACGGAAGCCGCGTGAGCAAAGCGGATTTGCGCGTGGCGGCATACGGGGATGTGGACGAGCTCAATTCTTTGCTGGGAATGGCGCGCATCGATCTAGCGGATGATGAGTTCGATCAGCTTCTCGGCCGCATTCAAAATGAATTGTTCATTCTCGGAGCGGACCTGGCCAGTCCCGCCGGGACAAATGTTCCACGTGTCGGGGAACCGCTGGTGGTTGGATTGGAACAATCGATCGACCTGTTCAATAGCCAGCTGGAACCGCTGCGGGAATTTATATTACCTGGCGGCGGGCGACCGGGAGCCACTCTACACCTGGCGCGAACAGTCGCGCGGCGGGCCGAACGCGCAATGGTTGCCCTGGCGGCGCGCGAAGAGGTCAACCTGGCTGGGCTGAGATACCTCAACCGCCTCTCCGATCTCCTTTTTGTCATGGCTCGCCTCGCTAACAAACGCATGGGAGAGAACGAACAACCGGCCGA
>Ga0126377_10001531_pt1 | contig 15266 bp, 22 predicted proteins | sample PanSoiMetPlot_22_FD_92647 | JGI IMG/M metagenome (GOLD analysis project Ga0126377, IMG submission 92647) | Tropical forest soil microbial communities from Panama - MetaG Plot_22 | ecosystem: Environmental > Terrestrial > Soil > Tropical forest > Bulk soil | place: Panama | collected 2016-02-17
CTGCCCCCCGACTCGGGCATCCCCCTCTCCGGCCTGATCGCCGACAATCCCTACAAGTCGGCCGCACCGACAGCGCCACCAGAGCAGGAGGGCGATGCCGTCGATCCGGCCACGGGAAAATCCTCTGGCGCCACCAAGCGTGGTGGGAGAAGCTAGCTGCTTCGCAGCCCGTGGCCTTGGCCTCCGGCCAGGCGGCCACCCTGGTGGAGCAGGCGCCGGCGAGGCGACGTCGCTACGGAGACATTACCCCGACCACGGTGACCACACCGACGGAGGACGGCTTCGATGAAAGTGGAGGACGAGGCTATGGTCCACTTGGATGAGCAGCTGGAGCTGTGGCTGGCGAAGCGGCCACTCGGGGACTCGGAGGACCTCCTCCCCTCGATGAGGATGAAGCGGCCAGAAGAGCCTGATGACGAGCCCGAGCCCGACGAGGCACCCCCCGAGGAGGAGGAGAAGTAATGGCAAACCTGACCGTCACCATCACCGGCACGCTCGACCCCGGCCAGCCGGCCGTCGCCGGCAAGGCCGTCGGTGGCTCGGGCGTCGCCTTCAACGCCGTCGGCGACACGGACTTCGACAGCAGAGCCAGCATCGCGACGTCCACGAACCTCTTCGCCGAGACCCAGGCGGTCGTCGCTGGCATCGCCCAGGCGATGGGCGTCCCGCCCTTCGTCGTCATCGACCAGCTCCTCCTCAACTTGCAGGACATGCGGCGCAATCCCAACATGGGCGAGCGAGTCTACCAACAGTGACTGGCGCGCAATGACTGGCGCGCAATGCTAAATGCATTGCTTGCTTAGACTACATCCAGATAGGAGGCTAGTATGCTGTTGATACTCCTAGTCCTGGCCTTCATCTGCTTCGTCTTGGCTGCCGCCCAGGCCCCCATCCCGCGCTGCAATCTCATTGGACTGGGGCTGGCCCTCTGGATCTTGACCGAGCTGCTCGGCCACTTCCACCCCTCTCCCTGACGCTCCCCATGGGGCAGCCGCAGACGAGTGCGCCCGCGCAGCCCGCATGGCTCCAGCCCTTGATCACCGTGACGACGCAGCTCGGCGTCCCCACCGTCATCGCCGGCGTGCTCCTCTGGTTCGTGCTCGCCCGGGTCGATGGCACGCTCAAGCTGATCCAGGAGCAGGAGGACGCGCGCACGAAGATCATGCTCACCATGCAGGAGTCGATGGCCGCCGCGCTCGACCGTCTCGGCACGCGCGTCGACGATGCCATCCATGAGAACATCAAGGCGAACCAGGACCTGGCCGCTCGCTATGCCGTGCGTCGTCCTGGCGCTCCTGACGGCCCCTAGCGCCATGGCGTGCCCTGGTGCCTGCCCCCACTGCGCCGCCGCGCTGCGCACCACGCGCGAGTACTGCGCGCTCGTCTGCGCTCCGCTCACGACGGCCCTCTGCCAGCCGTTTACCGGGCGGGCCGAGACGAAGTGCGAGCGCCAGATCGTCGCGACCTGCGTCCACAGCGGCCCCGAGGCCTGCGCCGCCACGTCGGTCACTGGCCCCCCCGGCCCTCCCGGCCCGACCGGCCCGACGGGGCCACCAGGAGGAAACGGTGCAGACGGAGTGAGCGGTGCGACTGGCATGGCTGGTTCTCCTGGCCCTCCTGGCGCTCCAGGGATGCCCGGCCCACCGGGACCACCCGGCCCGCCAGGGGCCACGGGGGCCACAGGAGCGAGCGGACCCACAGGCGCTCCCGACGGAGGTCATCCCGGGATTCTGAGGGCCGTCTCCCAGAACTTCGGCCGCGCCCAGGCGGGCACCATCCTGTCGCTCACCGCCCCCTGCGCCCCCGGCGAGGTCGTCCAGGCGGGCGGCGTCGTCCCCATGATCGCTGGCGGCGTCCCTCAGGACCTGGCCCGCATCCACCTCCTCTACTCTGGCCCCACCTCGGCGACCGAGTGGACCGCCGCCGCCACCGCCGTCCAGACGCTCTCCCAGTCCGCTGACCTGACCTACACCGTCTACGCCCTCTGCACGCCAGGAGGCCCGTAGCGGGCGCGCACACACGAGGGAGGACACGTGATGGCCGCCGGACCGATCAATCGCAAATATTACTTTGACAGCGTGCGCGGCGCGCTCTTCTCGGGCTCGATGACGCAGAAACAAGTCGACGGCCAGTCCGCGCTCCTCGACACCGCCGAGCAGCTCTCCTGGGACGACAGATGGCTTGCTTACTTACTAGCTACTACCTACCACGAGACCGCCCTCACCATGCAGCCCATCGCCGAGTACGGCAAAGGCAAGGGCAAGCCCTACGGCGTCCCCGACGGCCCCTATGGCCAGGTCTACTATGGGAGAGGCTTCGTGCAGTTGACCTGGTATCAGAACTACGACAAGCAAGACAAGAAGCTAAAGCTGAACGGCCAGCTCGTCAAGGTGGCCGACACCGCCCTCGACTTGCAGGTCGCCACCGACGTCATCTTCGGCGGCATGCGCGACGGCGACTTCACGGGCGTCGGCCTCCCCAAGTACATCAACGACTCGCAAACGGACTTCTACAACGCCCGCAAGATCGTGAACGGCCTCGACCAGGCCTCCACGATCCAAGGGTATGCGGTGAAGTTCCTGAACGCCATCACGCACCTAGCTGGAGTATAGCCAATGAAGATAGCCATCCTTCTAGTCCTATTAGCTACTTCGGCTCTGGGGGCCAGCAAGTCCTGCCCCGGCGGCACCCTGGCCTCCGCCCAGACCGCCACTGGGGCGTCGGCCGACACGGTCACCGCCAAGGGCAACCCGGCCCTCACCGTGCAGGCAATTACCAGTGCAGGGACGGCCACGGTCCAGCTGGAGATCAGCTGCGACGGGACCGCCTGGGCGCAGGTCGAGAACTCGCCCATGTCCATCACGACGACGGCCTCTCTTGCCAAGAGCGTGCTGTCGCCTACCTGCCAGTACCGTGCCAACGTGACCGCCTGCTCCTCATGCTCCGTCACGGTCCTCTTCTCCTGCTCCTGATCGTCGCCACCCTCTCCTGGGGACAGTCACGTCACCAGGGGCCGGCGACCTCGGCGCAGCGCAGTCCCTCCAACACTGGCGGTGCTGCCACCACTCCCCTCACCTCCTGGGTCTCCGCCACGCTCGGCGCCTGGATGCTCGATGAGGCGGGCACCAACGCGCGCGTGAACGCACAGGGCACGACGGCGGCCAACCTGACCCCCAACGTCTCCATCTCGAACGACACCGTGAACAAGATGGAAGGCGCCGCCGCTGCCTCCTTCACGGCCGACAGCCAGGTGATGACGGGGGGCGCCGGGGCCATCACCGCTTTCACTACCGCCATGACGCTCGGGTGCTGGCAACGCTCCACCCGCAGCGGCACCAACGAGCGGTCCCTCTCCCTCTACGACTCCGGGGGCGGCCTCGGCATCCTCTTCGATCACGCCGCCTCGGGCATCTACAACGTCTTCATCGACACCTCGGGCTCGGGCGGCATCCAGGTCGCCACCGCCGTCGTCGCCGCGAACACCTGGCACCACGTCGTCACCAAGTTCTCGGCCGGCACCGCCACCGTCTACTTGGATGGCGTCTCCGCCAACACGGGCGCTGCTGCTGGCCAGGTCGGTCCACTGGCCGGGACGTCGAGTGTGCTCATCGGCAACGGCCACGGCGTCGGTGCCTTCTGGGGCCAGGTGGACGAGTGCTGGGTCACGGCGTCGGCCCTCCCCGACGCGGCGGTCTGCCGCATCTGCTCCTGCGGCCTCGACGGCTCGCTCTGCTCCTGCGCCGGCTCTGCGTTTGCTGCGACGGGCCGCAACGCCACCTTCTGCAACTCCTGTGCGCTGCCGGCCGCCTGCACCGACCCCTCTCCCGTGCCAACGACCACCTCAACGTCCACCTCCACCTCTACCTCCTCAACTTCGACTTCCTCCACAACCTCAACGACACTCGGTGCTGCGACTTTCTGGATGCTGGACGAATCCGCCGGGAATGCGCGCACCAATGTCCAGGGTGTCACGAGCCGCAACTTGACCGAACAAGGCGGCACGCTCGCCAACGATACCACGACCAAGATGGAAGGGACGGCTTCTGTCGTCGGCGTCACCGCGCGCTATCTCTCCACGACCGATGCGGTACTGCGCTCGACGGGCTCCCTCACTGTGGGCTTTTGGGCGCGCGTCACCACTGCGGGTGCCACCATGATTGCGTGGCGCAATTCGGCCACGCTTGCCAGCGATGGGTATTACATCTACTGGACCTCCAGTGATTCCAAGTGGAAGCTGACTCACCAGGGCTCGCTCTGGTCGAGTGCCACGGCACCCATCAACACCTGGGCGCACGTCGTCATCGTGGAACAGCAGCCCGCTGGCAATTGCTTCATCTACCAGAATGGCGTTGCCGCCGGCAGCGCGACAGGTGGGGGCTGCCCGATTACCCCCTCCACCGCGACAAGCCTGCGGGTCGCCGGGGACGGCACCAATGGCTTCCAAGGGCAGATGGACGAAGTGTTCTTCACCCCGGTGGCCTATACTGCTGCCCAAGCCTGCCGCGCCTGCTCGTGCGGTATCCGGGGTGAGCAATGCACTTGTAGCGGCACCTCCTACACCTCGACCGGCCGCAACGCGGCCTCCTGCGGCTCCTGCACGCTGCCGGCCGATTGCTCGGTGCCCCTACCATGATCCCCCCCGACTGGTGGTTCGAGCCCGTGGCGCGCGCCGCGAGCTACGCCGCAGGCGTCCTCGCCATGTGGCTCTGGCTCCGAGGGACACGATGACGAACCAGATCAGCCAGCTCTACACCTGGACCCTGACCCGCTTCTTCGAGTCGGGCGTCCCCTTCCCGCTCTCTCCCGGCCCCCGGGGCGGCGTCACGGCCACCACCGACTACGGCCGCGAGATCACCTTCCGGGACCGCGCCTCGGTCGACTACTTCCTCCTCGGCTACTCCCTCGGCCGCTCCGCAGAGCCCCTCACCGTCCCGGAGACCGACGCCGTCCCCCCGAGCTTGGGCGAGCCCCCCGACGAAGGGACTGAGTGAGATGGAGCGCCCCCGAGACGAGAACGACGAGGCCGAAGACGACGCTGAAGACGACGCGCTCGGCGAGCTGAACGACGTAGCAGACGACGACAACGGGGAGGAGGGCGAGCGCGACGATGACTAGGGCCACCATCTCGCTCACCGACATCGTCGTCGCCCTCGCACTCGTCGCCCTTGTCCTCTCGATCCTCCGCAGATAGCCCTCCACCCTCGTATGGAAGAGCGCCTCCTCGAACGCCCACCAGACTACTCCACCACGCCCCGGCGCGGCGTCACCGAGTGGCGCAACCCGCGCAACGGCTTCTACGTCACCCGTCTCCACTACACCGCCGACCCGACCAAGCGGGAGTCGGACTGGAAGGAGCGCACCTCCGCCAACCTCTCCCTCAGGGCGTGGCAGCGCGAGTACGAGATCAGCTGGTCGACCCCAGAGGGCGAGCCAGTCATCCCCGAATTCGATGCCGGGATCCATGTGCAGGAGACGGAGATAGCGCGGGACCGGCGCTTGCTGCGCTTCTGGGACTTCGGCGCCGTCAGCCCCGTCGTCCTCTTTGCTCAGCTCTCCATCTACGGCCAGCTCCAGTTCCACCGCGAACTCTGCCCTTTCAACACCCCGCTCGACCAGCTCCTCCCGATCGTGAAGGCCATCTCGATGGACCTGGTCGTGCGCGCCGACCACTTCGACGCCGGCGATCCCGAGGCCGAGTCGACCGGCTCGCTCGGCTCCATCGCCGACGTGCTCTCCCGCCAATCGATCGTCATGCACACCAACCGCCCCGGCACCGAACTCAGCTACGCCTCCTTCCGCTCCCTCTTCCTGAAGCAGCTCTTCATCCCGCGCTCCGGCCACCAACCTGCGGTGATTGTCTCTCCCCGCTGCCCGAACCTGATCGAAGCCTTGAGCGGTGGCTTTCATCTCTCTCCACACCCACCATACCGTCCCGTGAAAGTCCATCCACACAAAGATTTGGTCGACGCCGCTCGATACGGCCACGACAACCTGGACGCGGCCGGCGCCGACACCCAGGCCCGCTGGAAGAAGCTCTCCGAGGGAGACAGGCTCTGGTGACCATGAAGGGCGCCTGTGGTGACACGTGCCCGCGAATCTGCTAGCTGGCCCGAAAGGGAGGTTCGCTGATGGCTGACCTGACGCCGTTCCTCAAGCTGGAGCTAGGGTCAGACGAACTCGTGAACTTGACCTGGCGCCGCTTGGACGAGGCCTTCCGCCGCAAATCGGTCGCCGCCGCCCTCCCGCCCTCCTCTGGCCTCCCTGGCTACACCCGCACCTTGAATCTCCCGCTGACGGCCAGGACGGAGTGGGACTCAAACCTACAAATCTACGACGACTTCTTTGCAGGCCTGGCCCCGAAGCGCGCTCTCACCTTCTCGGCCGACGAGACGACGAACCGCAACTGGCGAAAGCTCATCGCACAGGCGATCCTCGCCGGCTTCGTCCCCATCGCCGAGCCACGGAGCGACGCGCTCCCGCTCACGACCGAGTGAGCCTAAAGCTCTAGCGATGGCCGAGCCCCGTCCCGACAACCGCACTCCCGTCCTCGGACTCAAGCCCGGGGTCGAGACCGACCACAACTTCAACTGGTTCAAACTCGACGACACGATCGGCCGCGCCTTCGAGCCCGGCTCCCCCTTGCAGCTCCCCGACGTCCCGGCCTCGAAGCTCCCCCCAACCATCACCGACTCCGACGAGACCACTGTCCTCGCCCAGAAGACGCTCGCGGCCGCCGACCAGGACGTCTGCCACCTCGCCATCGGCACCACCGACGGCGGCCCCATCCTCGTCACCGGCGCCCTCTTCGTGCGCCTCCAGAACGTGACCGCGTCGAACCCCCAGGCCCTCTTCACGCTCACCTTCGACCGCCCCGACGTCCCCGGCGCCAACTTCTCCTGGAACTTCAAGGTCGTCCTCTCCCCGAACCAGATCGTGGACCGCTACCCCGTCCCGCTGCTGTGGTTCTGCCAGAAGACCGACCTCACCCCCGCCTCCAACACCGACATCTTCGTCCGCATGCGCCAGGACGCGGCCTCCCTCTCGAACATCACCGCCCAGACCCAGACCGATGGCTACTGCCAGGCGACCGAACTCCAAAAGGGTGGCCGCTAGCGAGCATGGCAAACAACGGTCCCGTCACACCCTACCTCCACTTGAGCCTCGGCCCAGACCAGCTAGAGAACCAGAACTGGTCTCGCTTGGACGGCGTCGTCTACGCCTTGGCCGCCCAGCTCGTCTCGGACCTGATCGGCCCCGGCATGATCCAGCAGTCGATGCTCGCCAAGCCGTCGGTCGGCACTCCCGAACTCTTCGACGCCGCCGTCACCGCCCCGAAGCTCGACCCCGCCCTCCTCTCCCGCATCCCGCCCGCCCCGGCGCCGCCAGCCGATCTCGGCGCCGTCTTGACCGTCTCACCCGCCACGGGCACCGTCGCCTGGCTCCCGCCAGGAGCCGCCACCTCGCTGTGGACCGACGATCCGGTCTGGCAGCTCCTCCTGCCATCGGTGTCGCCACGCGATCTCGCCCTCCCCGAGCTGCGCAACCTCTACTTCGGCGACCCGCGTCCCACCGGTGGCGACGCGACCTATCTCCAGGGGGCCGCCACCTTCATCGCGCTCGGGCTGCGCGGTGGCAGCGGTCTCATCACCCTCGACACGACCTCTGGCCTCGTCCTGGAGGCTCCGGCGGCGACCGTCATTCAGGGCAAGGTCGCCTCGACGGAAGTCTTCAGTGCCCGTGCGGGCGCGGCGTTCGGCACCTGCCTCATCGTGGACGGCCCCGTCATGGTCGATGCCTTCGACGGCTCGACGCCGAGCGACGGCATGATCCAGTACGCCGGTGGCGCCTTCCAGGGGAGAGCGGCCGGCGCCTGGGTGAACTTCGGTGGCGTGTCGGTCTGGGCGGACAACGGCACGCGGCTCGCTCCCGTCAAGGGGACCTTCTACCCCGTCACCCACGGCCTTCTCTCGATCGACCAGGCTCCGGGCGTCGATGTCGTCACCTTCCAGGGTGCCGCCCAGGACACCCACACCCGCCCGAACCTCCCCGGTCCCGGGGCCGCCGGCCCGGCCATCTACCGCGACCGCTACCAGACCGGCACGCCCACCCCGGTCGTCGTCGGCGAACTCTTCGTCGAGGCTGCCGAGCAGCACACGGGCGCCGCCGTCGGCACGACCCTCACGCTGCGCACCGTGCCCGTCGGTACGACCACGCTCGCCGACCGGCTGCGGCTCCGTGGCGACAAAGCCAACGTCCTCCCCTCCCAGACGGGCACCATCCTCTCCACCACCACGGTCGCCGACACGCGCCTGCCAAAGGAACTCCTCGAACTCGACGGCGCCCTCATCGTCGCTGCCTCCACCGCCGCCACTCCCGCCGACGGCACGCTCCAGTACGCCTCGGGCCATCTCCAGGCCCGGGTCGGGGGCGCGTGGGCGCAGCTCGATGGCCAGGGGGGCGGCTCTCCCGGTGGCGCCGCCGGAGGGGACCTCTCGGGCACGTACCCCAATCCGCAGATTGCCGCCGCAGTGATCGTGGACGCCGACGTGAGCTTCTCGGCTGGCATCAACTGGACCAAGATGGCTGCCAACGGCTCGGTGGGCGGCGACTTGGGTGGCACCATGCCGAACCCAGTCATCGCCACCGGTGCCGTGACGGCCGCCAAGCTCGCCGCCGACGCCAAGCCCTGGACGGTCAGCGGTGCCACCTTGACGCCGACCGACGCGACCAAGCGCGTCGTCGTTCCCGGCTCCAGCGACACCGTCGACCAATCCTCGCTCGTTGTCGGGACACGCACGGCGAAGGGCCGACTGCTGACACCGCCTGCGATCGAGTACATCGGCCTCACCTTGAATCACACCTACACCGGCACCGTCTGGACGGCCGACTCGGCCTCGCTGCCCTCGTGGGACGCCGCCTTCCGAGCCGACGCGCAGGATCGCTTCACGGTGACGCGCGCCCCGGCGGGCAGCCCGAACGCTGGCGTGGCACTGCTCACGCTCGACAGCGCCGGTGTGCTGACCGTGCCTGGCAACCCGACGATGGGCGTCGCGCATCAGTTCGGCAACTTGACGATCAAGGGCCGGCTCTTCGAGCATCCGACGCTGCCGATCATCTACACGGGTGGGAACATCCGCCTGAACGATGCCGGGACGGCGTGGCAGCAGGACGACAACACGAAGGCCTCCTGGACGGCGTTTCTCCGCAGCGACACCGATCAGTTCGCCGTCGGCCGGATGGCTGCCGGGGTGACGAGCGGGCCGACGAGTCTCTTGACGCTCTCTTCGACGGGCAGCTTGACGCTCGCCGGCACGCAGGCTGCGCTCGCCAACGCGGGCATCTTGAATACCTGGCTGAACGGCACGAGCGCCGTGATCGATCTCATCACCAACAACGGCCAGAGCGTCGGCACCGCGCGGCCGCTCTGGATGCTGCGCATGGACACGCAGTCGGACACGGCGGTCTTCATGCGCCAGGCGCCGAGCGGCGGCGCCTTCTTGACGACGCTCACGAGCGCACCCAACGGGGACTTGACGATCGCGGGCGCGGTCGGCACGAAGGCGTCGGGCACCACCTGGGCCAACCCGTCCGACCCGCGTCTCAAGCGGGACGTCGTTCCCTACCTCCGTGGCCTCGACGCCGTCTGCGCGCTCGCTCCCATCGCCTACCACTTGACGAGCGACCCCACTGGCCCGCTCTGCTACGGCTTCGATGCCTCGGCCGTGCGCGCCATCTTCCCCGAGTGCGTCACCGAGACCTCGATGAAGCTCTCACCCGCCGACGCCGAGGAGACGGGCGATGTCCTCGTCTTCGACATGCACCCGATTCTCGTCGCGCTGGTGAACGCGGTACGGGAGCTGGCCGCCCGATGACGCTCCCCGAGCGCCGCCACGCCCTCGCGCAGCGTCTCGCCGAGTCCTCCCAGCGGCTCTCGGACCTGCGAGCCGCCATCGTGACCGCGCGAGCCACCGTCGATCAGCTCCGGGGCGCGCTCGCCATGCTGGATGAGCTGATCGCCCAGGATGCCCTCACCGAGGAGGAGACCGTCCAATGATCGTGCTCTTGCTGCTGCTCCCCCTGGCTGGCTGCGCCTGCTTGCGCCACGAGCCTCCACCCGCCCCGGTCGTCCAGTCCGCTCCCGCCCCGCCCCCACCGCCTCCGATGACGCAGCGGCGTGGAGGCTAATCGCCCGCACAGCTATCTACCTATGTCTACTCCCGTCACACCGCACCTGCACCTCTCCTACGGCGCCGACACCGAGACCAACCGCAACTGGGAAGTCCTCGACTCGGCGCTCCAGCGTCTCTCCCGCACCATCATCACCGAGGACACGACCATCCAGGGCAATCTGGAGGTGCAGGGTGACGCCACCATCACCGGCAACCTCGTCTCGGGCTCGCTCTCGACCGCCGGCAACCTCTCCGCCTACGACGCCACACTCAACAACTTGACCTTGAGCGGTGGCCTCCACGTGAACGGCCAGCCCTGCGATCTCCCTCCCGGCTGCATCGACGCCAGCAACTTGGTGACCGACATCGCCACCCGGGGCCTGTGGATCGGCACCGCCACGGGTCAGATCACCATCCCGCTCGACGGCTCCTCCGTCCAGCTGGCGACCGTGCTGACGGACGTGACCGAGCAGACGCAGTGGACCGAACTCCTCTTTGGCAACGTGACCATCCAGTACGGCACCAATGCCGACCCTGCCGGGAGCGCCAACGTGATCGTGCGCATCGACCTCACTCGCGGCGCTCCCCCTGGCACCGTGGTGCAGAGCCGCGCCTTTGCGCCCGTCTGGACGAAGGCCGGCTTCGTGAGCGTGCCGCTCACGCTCGTGCGTCTCGGCAAGCCCGTCGCCGGCACGGCGCAGCGGTGGAACCTGAACGGCGTTGTCACGTCGAGTGTCGGGAGCCCGCAGGTCAGCAGCACCTTCGCCCAGCTCCACGTTCTCCAACTGGTCTAGCCATGGCAGAGCAAGTCGTCCTCGCGCCCAACCTCGCCAGCAAGGCCAGCGTGCGTAACTGGTTCAAGAAGACGCTCACTCCGCTCATCACCCAGGTGCGCGAGGAGAAGAACAACCTGATCCGTCCGCAGTGGCTGCGCTACTACAACCAGTGGGCCTTACGGGGTACAGAACAAAGCTATCATGGTAGGCTTCGTATGTACTTCCCGGTCGGCCACCGCATCGTCGAGAACTGGGTCCAAAAGTTGAGGGCAGATTTGTTTCCAGAGTCTGGCAAATGGTTCAAGAACACCCCAGACTCCACTACCTTAACAGATAGAGCTATAGTAGTCCACGAGCTGCTCGCGAAGCAGCTCCGTCAGCAGATCAAGATCACCGCTCTGGCCCCCGGCCTGCTGCGCAACCTCTGCATGTTCGGCACCGCCCCCCTGGAGATGGGCTGGCGCCACGAGGAGCGCGAGGTTCCCACGTTGCAGTCGGTGCTCGACGACCAGAGCGGTGTGGGGCGGGTCGAGGAGGTGATGCGCAAGACCGTCCAGTACCTCGGCCCCACCATGCGGGTGATCGACCCCTTCCTCTTCTACGTCTACCCCTACACCTGCCAGTTCCCCTGGGAGGCCGAGCTGCTGTTCGAGGACATGATGATCGGCTGGGACACCCTCGAACGAATGGCCGACACGCCGATCGACCCGTCGCGGAAGGCGCTCGGCAACCAGGTCGAGAACTGGGAGGGCGTCAAAAAGCTGCGCAAGTCCGGCGGGGGCGACCGCACCGGGGACAAGTTCCAGGCCGAGCAGATCAGGCTCCAGGCTCGAGGACTGTCTAGTAGGTCAGACAAGAATAAAGATGATCCTAAGAGACCGCTCGACTTCACCAAGATCGCCTGGTACGGCTCGATCGATGCCAGCGGTGCCGAGGACGCCGACTCGCTCCCGCCCGCCGACGTCCCTCAGTGGTGGCAGCTCTGGGTCTGCGGCGACGACGTCCTGGTCCAGGCCCGCCAGAACCCCTGGTGGAAGCAGCGCCCGCCCTATCTCGCTGCCAAGTTCGCCGAGCTCCAGGGCGAGTTCTGGGGCTACGGCGTCATGTTCCTCTTGGACCACTTCCAGTACTTCATGAACGACGTCGCCAACCAGACCGGCGACGGCCTCGTCTTCACGCTAAATCCTATAGTAGCCATGGACGCCAATGCTGTGCAGTTCCCCGACTCGATCCGCATGGCTCCGGCCGCCCGCTGGCTCATCCGTGACCCGCGCCAGAACATCAACTTCATCGACCCGCCCAAGGAGACCGCGCTCGCCGGCATCAACGTCATCAACTTCTTGGTCGCCATGATGAACGACGTCAGCAACGTGGCGCCCTTTGGCGGCGCCGGCCTCCAGACCGCCGGCCGCGCCCGAGGGAAAGCGGTGCAGACGGCGACTGGTATGTCCATCTTGTCCGGCGAGGCCCTCCTCCAGGTCCGCGACGTGGTCGAGAACATCGAGCAGGGCATCATGAACGAAGCCCTCGACTGGATGTTCTGGTTGAACAAGCAGTGCCTCGACCGTGACCTGACGCTGCGCATCGCCGGGGCCGAGGGCGCGCAGGTGATCGAGACCGCCGTCACGCGCGACAGCCTGATCGGCGACTACGAGTGGGAGTGGCTCGGCTCCAACTTCTCCTTCAACCAGAACGTGCGCACCCAGCAGATGCTGAACTTCATCCAGATCCTAGCCAGAATTCCGCCTGACTTTCTTGCTCAAGACAATGCTAGAGTGGACTGGAAGTATCTTCTCCGCGAAATCTGGGCCACCGGCTTCGGCGACCGCGAGGCCACCCAGATCATCAAGGACATCACTCCCACCCGTGCCATCGATGCGACCATCGAGAACGACCTCTTCGCCGTCGGCCGTGGCGAGGAGGTGACCGTGAGCCCGATCGACGACGACCAGGCCCACGCCCAGGTCCACAACGCCTACCTCCAGTCCCAAGAAGGTCAGGGGCTGCCCCCCGAGGCCAAGCAGCAGCTGGTGAAGCACATCCAGCGCCACGCGGCCTCCTTTGCCATGAAGCAGCAGGCCGCCCAGCAGCAGGCCGAGCAGCAGCAGATGGCCGAGGCCGTCTCGCAGCTCACCGCCGGGGCGCAGGCTGGCCAGGCCCTGATGGGAGGTGGGGGTGGTGGGGGGCAGCCCGGTGTGCCCGGCAACGGCGCGGGTACGCCGGGTGGCCCCGTCACCCCGTCGCGCAACGTCTTCCCCGAGCCCCCGGGGCGCTCACCGCAGACCGCCAACGAGGGCGACATCGAGCGTCGCCTGCCGAGAGGAGTAGTCCAGTAATGGCACGCCCACCGAAGTACCCCCCCAAAGGCATGGCGCCTCCCATCCTCTCTGACGGCATGGCCCGCAGCGCCCCACCCCCGCGTCCTCGGGGCCGCCAGCAGGGCGCCCTCTCTCCCGGGGCCGCGCTGCGCACGAACCTGGGTGGCAGCGTCCCGCCCCAGAAGCCAAAGGCTCGCCAGACCCCCCGGCCGTCGCGGCAGATGGCGATCGGCGAGCGCCCCGTGCTCGCCAAGACGAAGGCCAAGATGAAGGGGATGGGCTACTAGCCGTGATCCGTCGTGGTGTCACCGACCAGGCCGCCTCGCCCGAGGACGAGCACCCGCTCTTCGGCACCCAGGCCCAGGCCCAGCTCCGCTCGATTGCGGCCTCCGACATCTGGCAGTCCTTGCGCGCCGGCATCGAGGCGCAGCGCGAAGCCCTCCTCTCGACCCCGCTCGCGTCCACCGAGTCACTCGCCGAACGCTGGGGCGCTATCCAGCAGCTCTCACTTCTGCTACATGGCGGCCCGCAGATGATCTTGCAGCAGGCCCAGCTTGCTCGGTCAGCAGCGGAGGCGGAGGTGGAAGCTCCCCGGGAGTACCATCCGTCCGTTCACCAATTTAAAGGCTAGTAAAGCTAGAGGATAGCTATGGCAGACCCGACGAACGCGCCTCCCGAGGGACAGCCCCAGGACGATCTCGCGCAGGTCTTGGCCGCCCGCGAGCGCGAACTCGCCGTCGCCCAGGCCCGCGCCACCGCCATGGAGGAGACCCTCCAGGCGCTCAATCGCCCGCAGCAGCCTCCCCCGCTCCAGCCGGCGCCCGGCAAGCACTACGTCATCCCGCCCCACATCCGCCAGCAGATCGCCGCCGGGGGGCTCGCCGACAACGAGATCGACACCAACGGCGACCTGATCGTCCCCTTCATCAACGCCTACCTCGGGCAAGCAGCGGCCGAGGTGCTCCAGATCGTGCAGCGCCAGGCCGACGAGATCCAACAGCTGCACATGCTGCGTGACGGGGAGACCTACCCGCACGCCGACGCGCTCTTCCGCGAGATGACGCGCATCAGGAAGGCCGAGGAGCAGGCCGGTCGCTACATGAACCCCGACACGGCCTACCGCATCGCCGTCGCCAACAACTACGAGCGCCTCTCCGGTGGCCCCGAGGGCGAGGGGCAGTTCTCGGGTCCGACCCCGACCAGGACGCCGCCGTCGCCTGTCTCTGTTCGCTCTCGGGACGTGTCGGCTGGCTCAAGCCTCCGCACCGTCCGTGCCCCGGTGACCACCCCCACGAAAGAGCCCACCAAAGATGACCTCCTCACCATGTCGCGGGACGAGCGCCGCGCCTTCTTCGAGGCCAACAGCGCCACCCCTGTCAAGTAGACGGCTTATAGCCAGAAAGGAGAACAGTCAGCATGGCAACCCAACCGAACCTCGCAACCTCTGGCTCGATGTCGCCGGACATCTTGGCCGTCTACATGATGGACGAGCTGCTCGACCGAGCCGAGAAGGACACCGTCTTCTGGGCACTGGCGGAGAAGTCGACCCTGGAGAGCGGCAACGGCAAGACGGTCCAGTTCACCCGCTACGAGCGGCTCCCCCTCCCGGAAGCCCCCCTGGAGGAGTCGGTCACTCCGGCCGCCACTCCCATCACGCTCTCCACCGTGGACGCTGTCCTCGATCAGTGGGGTGCCGTAGTGAGCATGTCCGACGTCGTCGTGCTCATCATCAAGCACCCGCTCGTCCAGCAGGCCCGCGAACTCTTGACCATCCAGCACAACGAACTCGTCGACCGCGAGGTGCAGGTCGTCGCCATGGGCTCGACGACCGTCTACTTCGGCGGCAACAAGGCCTCTCGTGCCGCGCTCACCGCCGGCGACGTGCTCGTGACGGATGACATCAGGCGCGTGATCGCCCGGCTGCGCCAGAACGGCGCCCCGCCCTACACCCGCTCCATGTACAAGGGCGTCGTCGATCCCTTCGTCGAGATGGACATCTCCAA